>Ga0137418_10000558_pt1 | contig 33820 bp, 30 predicted proteins | sample CZODoug3_1_2_16f_FD_122242 | JGI IMG/M metagenome (GOLD analysis project Ga0137418, IMG submission 122242) | Vadose zone soil fungal communities from Angelo Coast Range Reserve, California, USA - CZODoug3_1_2_16fungal (Hybrid Assembly) | ecosystem: Environmental > Terrestrial > Soil > Vadose... | reverse complement strand
CACAGTCTTGAAGGGATGGACACGCTGGGGTTGTGAGGAATTTTCCAACGATGAAACCGTGCCCCACGAACAGAAGAGCTTCTGGGGTTTGGGGAAGTTTCGCCTCCATTTACGCAGTTCCATCCGGTACGTCATGGGAGACTCTGAAGTTGCCGCCGTGTTTAACGGCAAGCCTGAGAAGAAACTGCTGATCTTCACAACGCGGCTGCGGCGCCGGGACGGCAGGCCTTAGCCTCCAGGACACCGGGACCGGCCTTCCTGCGTTTGAGTTTTACTCTGCCGTCGCTCGCTCAGGCAGCACAACGCGCGAACCGCTTAAACGGTTTAACCGGTTCCCCTGGAACGCTCAGCTGGGAAGCGTTCCTTGAGTGCGTTGACCGTGAAGCGCGCGGGCAATACGGGCGGTCTTGGAATCAAATCCACTATGTACAGGAAATTGAGGCGCTAGCTCACTCTCTGAATGTTGCCGATTCTGAGCTACGGCGCGCGCTGGGGTCCGCCCGTGCTCTTGGGAGTGCGCTACCTCAATTTACTGACCTAGAACGACGAATTACATGCCAAGTAACGCTCATCTCGTTCGAAAAGGGTCAAGTCTTACCTCTGCATGATCACCCACGCATGACTGGCGTGATGACCTGTGCGAACGGAACGATCGACGTACGCCGATTCCATTTGGTGGCGACTGATACAGGACACGGTTTCTGTACTTTGCTGAACGAAGGTATCGCTCGTCTGACGCCGGGTTACACAAGTTCGTTAACAGCCGACATGCACAACATTCACGGTCTAAAGGCGCAGTCGTTCAGCCAGGTAATAGACATCTTCACTCCACCATACGATTCCGCTCGTATAAAGGAGTCCCGGTGGTTTCGACTGAATCCGCCCGTGACGGCAGGGGGAGAAGTGATCGCCACAATCCTATCAAAAGCTTAAACCGCCGGGCGCAAGCGCAAGCTCTGAGCGGAGGTCAGCGACGCGCCAGCGCGTCCGCGAGCGCCGCATTCCTCGGGCGCTCCCGGACGCGCTGATCGTTCGGCGGCTACGGCTGGCGCTGGTTGGTGTCGTTGATCTGGCCGCGGATCTCGCCGGCCGGGAACTTCGTCGAGTGGACGTTCGTGTACGTCACGCCCGCACGCATCGCGCGGACGAGCTCGGCGAACGCCCCTGCCTCGATGCCCTGCGTCATCGGACCGATGACGTCGGCGGCGGTGACGGTCCCGGTCACGGTGCCCTGCTGCGGGCACGGAGGCTTGCTCCCGCCGCCGCAGAGGAACGCCGAGACGCCACCCGACGTGAAGCGGTTGCCGAAGTGGATGTGCGCGAAGAGCACCGGCGCCTCGAGCCCGCTGTAGGACAGCGTGAAGTCGATCGTCGAGGCGTCCTCGTCGATGGTGGCCTCGAACGAGCCGCTCGCCCCGGTCGAGACGCCCGCCGGGGTGGCCTCCTGATATCCGGTGAGCGGATCGGCCTTCACCATCGTCTTGTTGCCTCCGGCGGCGAGAGCGGATCCGGCGACGACGAGCGCGATGGCCAGTGCGGCTGCGACACCAACTGTTTTCATGGCGTTCTCCTCCGGGGGGGCGCGGCCAGAGCGTGAAGGGACTGTTGGGAATACGCTCGACGCTGAACCGTACTGATCGGCCGGGAACCTGTCAAGCGTTCGTCGGAAGCGTCCGCTCCACGACATTGAACGTTTTGCTCTCAAACGTATGTCCGCGCCGCAGCGCGCGTTTTCCCGCACGCACGTCGGGCACCGCGCTTGCCAACGCAATCAGTTCCCGTGCGTCGCGGGACACGCGTTCGCAATCCGGGAATCGAGGTCGCGCTGGCCCTCACGCGCGATGAGCTCGATGCGGCCAGCCGCCTCGTGCACGACTGCTATCTCCGGCGTGGCTACGTGAAGCCGTCGGTCGACGGCCGCCACATCAATGCCTACCTCGCGATGCCGTCCACCGCCGTCTTCGTCGCGCGCGCCGGCGACGCCGTCGTCGCGACGGTCTCGCTGATCACCGATTCGGCGCTCCGGCTGCCCTGCGATGCGCTCTGGAGCGCCGACCTCGCCGCCTTCCGCGCGACGGGTCGTCGACTCGCCGAGGTCTCGGCCCTCGCGGTCAGCGAAGCGTGGCGCGGCCCGGGTCTCGCCATGATGCGGTCGCTCGTGAGAGCGATCGGCGTCTACGGCCGGGACATCGCGCGGCTGGACGCGCTCTGCATCGCCGTGCACCCGCGGCACGCGCCCTTCTACGAAGGTCTGCTGCGCTTCCGGCGCTTCGGCGCCCTCACGGCGTGCGACGCGGTGAACGGCGCGCCGGCCGTCGGACTACAGCTCGATCTCCGGGCGCTCGACCGCCCCCTCGGCGACTCGTTCGCGGCCGACCTGTTCTCGGCCGGGGCGCGGGCCCACGTACGCGCGAGCCTGGAGCGCGATCTCGTGCGTGCCCGGCGCCCGTTGAAATTCTTTCACTCGCGCGGACGCGCTCGCGGAGTCGAGGACGCAAAGATGTGTTAGGCTGCCCCCCGCAGTCAGCATGAATGTATCCGTCGTTTCTGTTGTCGACGCGCTCACCGGTTTGGCGCAAAACCTCGCGCTACTTCTCTCGCTCACGCTCCTCTACAGCGTCATCCGTCCGTACCTGCCCAGGGTGCCGCGCCCGCTGCGGCAGGTGGCCGCCGGCGTCCTGTTCGCGCTGATCGCGATCGCGGCCATGCACACGCCGTTCATCATCGCGCCCGGCGTGATCGCCGACGCCCGCGTCATCCCGGTGCTGCTCGCCGGTCCGTTTGGAGGACCCGGCGCGGCGCTGACGGCCGCGATGGTGGCGGCCGGCTATCGCGCCTGGCTCGGCGGCCTGGGCAGCGCGGCCGGCGTCGGAACGATCCTGACGGCGGGGCTGCTCGGCATGGCCGTCACGTGGTGGTGGCGGCGGCGCCAGCCGCGGCGACCGGCGCCGGCATTCCTGCTGCTCGGCGTGGCGCTCGACGCGATCGTCCTCGTGTGGGCGGCCGCGCTTCCCGATCGGGACCTCGCCCAGCGCGTACTGTCCGCGGCGGCGCTGCCGGTCGGACTGTTCCTGCCGTTCGGCACGCTCGTCCTCGGCATGCTGCTGGTCCACGAGAGCCGCCGTCACGACGAGCGCGAGCGACTGGCGCTCACCCAGTTCGCCATCGAGCACGCGACCGAGGCCCTGTTCTGGATCGACGCCGAGGGCCACATCGTCAACGTCAACGCGGCCGCCGCGGGCCTCACCGGCTACGCGCGCGACGAGCTGCTCACGAAACGGGTGTGGGAGCTCGAGGTCAACGGCTCGCCCGAGCGCTGGTCTCGGATCTGGGCGGAGGCGCGCGCCGGCCGGCGCCACGTGGACGAGCGATCCTACCGGCGCCCCGACGGCAGCGAGGTGCCGCTCGAGACCTCCGGCGATTTCGTCGGGTACGCGGGCCGCGAGTGGATCAGCGTCTTCGCGCGCGACGTCACCGAGCGGCGGCGGGTGGAGCAGGAGCGGGCGGAGCACCTCGCGCGCGAGCAGGCGCTCCGCGCCCGGGCCGAGGAGGCGAGCGTGCTCAAGGACCAGTTCCTGGCCACGCTCTCGCACGAGCTGCGCACGCCCCTGACCGCGATCCTCGGCTACGCGCGCCTGCTGCGTGACGGGACGCTGCCGGCGGCCGCGGCGGGACGGGCGCTGGACGTCATCGAGCGCAACGCGCGGGCCCAGGTGCAGCTCTTCAACGACCTGCTCGACGTCTCCAGCATCATGCTCGGCGAGCTGCGACTGGGCCAGCAATCCATCCCGCTGCCCAGCGTCGTCGAGGCCGAGGTCGAGGCCCTGCGCGGCGACGCCGAGCGGGCGCGCCTCACGCTCGAGTACGCGGCGGCGGAGCCGTTGCCGCCGGTCACGGGTGACGTCGGCCGGCTGCAGCAGATCATCCACAATCTGCTGTCCAACGCGATCAAGTTCACGCCGGCGGGCGGCCGTGTGAGCGTGCGTGTCGATCGCGTCGGCGACGAGGCGCGGCTGGTGGTCAGCGACACGGGCGTGGGCATCGCCCCCGCGTTCCTGCCGCACGTCTTCGACCGGTTCAGGCAGGCGGACAGCTCGATGACCCGTGTGTACGGCGGCGTCGGCCTCGGGCTGACCCTCGTCCGCGACCTCGTCGAGCTCCACCACGGCCGGGTCACCGCGGAAAGCCGCGGCGACGGCGCCGGCGCGACGTTCACCGTGTGCCTGCCGCTCCGGCTCGCCGGGGCCGCGGCCGCGCGTGAGCCGGCCGAGGGCGTCAGAGTCCCCGCTCCAGCCGAGGATCCAGCACGTCACGCAGCCAGTCGCCCACGAGGTTGATGCCGAGCACGAGCAGCAGGATCGCGAGGCCGGGGAAGAGCGCGAGCCACCAGCCGGTCGTGATGTAGTTCCGGCCCTCGTCGAGCATCGCGCCCCAGCTCGGCGCCGGCGCCGGGATCCCCAGACCCAGGAAGCTGAGCGACGCCTCCGCGATGATCGTGCGGGCGACGGAGAACGTCGCGACCACCGTGATCGGCGGCAGCACGTTGGGCAGCAGGTGCCGGCGCAGGATCCACGCGTCGTCCGCGCCGAGCGCCCTCGCCGCCGCGACGAAATCGCGCTCGCGCAGCGTCAGCACCTCGCCGCGAACGATGCGCGCGTACGTGATCCAGCCCGTCACGCCCAGCACGAGGATCAGGTTCACCACGCTCGCGCCGAGCACCGCCAGCACCGCCACCGCGAGCACCAGCACCGGAAACGCCAGCTGCACGTCGCCCAGGCGCATCAGCACGTCGTCGAGCCAGCCGCGGTACCAGCCGCTCACGAGTCCGAGCCCCACGCCGCTCACGCCGGCGAGGAGCACGGCCGAGAAGCCGACGAGCAGCGACACGCGCGCGCCGTGCAGGAGGCGGCTGGCCACGTCGCGGCCCAGGGTGTCGGTGCCCAGCGGATGCTCGCCGCCCCACGTCGGCGGCGTGAGCCGGTCGAGGAGCGAGTTCTTGATCGGATCGCCCGGCGCCAGCGCGGGCGCGGCGACAGCCACCACGACGGCGGCGAGGACGACGAGCGCGCCCACGAGGGCGAGCGAGTCGATCCGCCTCACGTCAGCCGCACGCGCGGATCGGCCACGGTGTAGAGCACGTCGACGATCAGGTTGATCGCGACGAACACCAGCGCGAAGACGAACACGCCGGCCTGGATCACCGGGAAGTCGCGGCCGGGCACCGCCTGCACGATGAGCCGTCCCATGCCCGGCCACGCGAAGACCGTCTCGATGATCAGCGCGCCGCTCAGCATGAACCCGAGCGACAGGCCGGCGACGGTGATGACGGGCAGCGCGGCGTTGCGCAGCGCGTGGCGGTAGACCACGCCGGGCTCGGCCAGACCCTTCGCGCGCGCCGTCCGCACGTAATCCTGGCCCAGCACCTCGAGCATTCCGGCGCGGATGAGGCGCACGTTCTGTGCGAGCGGGGCGGCGGCCAGGGCGACGGCCGGCAGCACGAGGTGCCGCCACGTCCCCGTGCCGTAGGCGGGCAGGAGACCGCCGAACACGACGGCGAAGAGGAGGATCAGCATGATCCCGAGCCAGAAGCTCGGCATCGATTGCAGGAAGAGCGAGGCGATCCGGCTCGCGTGATCGGCGGCGCGGCCGCGATGCGTGGCGGAGATCACGCCGAGGGGCACCGCGAGCACCGTCGAGAGCAGCAGCGCCGCCGCCGCCAGCTCCACCGTCGCCGGCCAGAAGTGCTCGAGGACCATGCGCATGGCCGGCCGCTTCTCCCGGATGGACGCGCCGAAGTCGCCGCGGAGGGCCGCGCCGAGGAAGTCGACGTACTGCACGGCGAGCGGACGGTCGAGGCCGAGCAGGGCGCGCGTGTGCGCGATCTCCTCCTGCGTCGCGCTCTGGTCGACGAGGAAGAGCGTCGGGTCCCCGGTGAGGCGGACGAGGAAGAAGACGACGGTGACGACGCCCCAGGTCACGAACACCGCGTGGAGCAGCCGTCGCAGCAGGAAGGCCCGCATCGGCGCGGCGGCCGCCCCTAGGCGGTGGAGGCGGCGAAGATTCTCAGGTAGTTGCCGCCGACGATCTTCGCGGCGTCGGCCGGCGTGAAGCCGCCACGCAGCATGGCGTCGACGAGCTGCGTGAAGTGGTCGTACTGGGGGAAGAGCCCCGGGCTCGACGACGTGTCGGTGCCGATGCTGACGTGGTCGACGCCGACGACGTCGGCCATTTCCTTGAGGCCGTCCACGTACCGCTCGAGGCTCGGAAAGAAGTGCCAGATGCCGATGGAGCCGCCCGTCTCCGCCAGCGCGCGCGCGTGGTCCGGCGTGATCTGCCGCTCGGTCAGCGGGGTGGGACCTTGCGCCTTCGAGTCGCGCAGCGCCGTGTGCGAGAGCAACAACGGCCTGGTGGAGACCTGCACGGCGTGCTTCACCGTGTCCGCGGTGGCGTGCGCGACGTCGACCACGACGCCGAGCCGGTGGCACGCGCGGATGACGTCCGCCCCGAACGGCGTCAGCCCGTGGTGCGTGACGGCGCCCGTCTGGAAGTCGCCGATGTCGTTCGGCGTGTAATGCACGAGCTGCATCGTGCGCACGCCGCGCCGGTACGACTCTTCCAGACGCTCGAGCTTGCCCTCGAGAAAGTCGAGACCCTCGATGTCGACGATGATCGCGGGCTGCCCCGCGGCGTGCGCGGCCTTCAGATCGGCCGGGGTCAGCGCGCGGCGGATGCCGTGCTCGGCCACGAGCTCGTCGATCCACGCCAGACGATCCAGATGGTAGGTGTACAGGAATCCCGGCTCGGGCGTGCGCTGCGCGACGAGGACGTTCTGCGCGTTGCGGCCGAGGATGGGACCGTCGGGGACGTCGGCGAGGCAGAGCACGGCGATCCGGCCCGCGCGCATGCCGCGCGCGATGTCGTCGCTGGGCCGCGCGGTGCGCGAGGTGACGCCGTTGGCGCCCGCGTGCGTGTGGACGTCCACCGAGATGTTGTCGCGCAGCAGCGCGGTGGCGGCGGCGAGCGGCGCGGCCGCGGGCGCCTCCGGACGCGTGCCGGCGCAACCCGCGAACATCGCGCCGACCGAGCTCAGCAGTGTGCTCCACATCCAGTCGCGACGGGTGAGCGCGTGACCGCAGCAGGTCATGGGTGTGCCCCCTCGGGTGCCGTCACTTCCGGACGGCCACGCCGCGAAAGTCCATGTGCAGCTCGGTGAGCGGGGTGAAGCCCAGCACGCGCGTGCCGTGCGCGTAGACCTTCACCTCCTGGTAGAGCGGCACCACGGGCGCCCAGTCGCGCACCTGGCGCTGCAGGTCGGCGAGCAGCCGCAGGCGCTTGCCCGGGTCCAGCTCGCGCCGCTGGGCCGTGTACGCCGCCATCAGCTCCGGCGGGTACGGCGCCCAGTTGATCAGCGTGAACGCCGTCCAGTCGCGCAGGAAATCGTCGGCGTCGAGGTTGTTGCTCGTGCGGCACGCGGTGAAGCCGCCGTTGTAGGGCAGCGTGCCTTTCTGCGAGATCTGGAGCATGGTGCCGAAGTCGACGGGCTTCAGCGTCACGTGCACGCCGACGTCCTTCAGCATCTCGGCCACCGCGGCCGTCGTCTCGTCGAAGGCCTGGCCGTAGTGCTTGGCCGCGAAGTGCAGCTGCAGCAGCAGCGGCTCGCCGTTGCGCTCCCAGCCGCGGCCCGTGTCCTTCCACCCGGCCTCGGCCAGCAGCGTCTTCGCGCGTTTCGGATCGAACGGGTACGGCTCCTGCGCGGCGTAGCCGTACGACACGGTGGCGACGGGCGAGGCGTTCACGATCGCGTAGCCCTGGAAGATCTTCTTGACGATCGCGTCGCGGTTCACCGCGTAGGCGAGCGCCAGGCGCGTCTTGGTGTCGCCGTAGAGCCCGTCCTTGCCGCCGGAGTCGAACTTGTCCTTGGGCCGGCCGTTGAGGTAGAGGCGGCAGTTGAGCTTCTGCGGGCCCGAGACGATCTTCACGTTCGGCTCGCGCGCGAGCACGGTGGCGTCGAGCGGCGGCACCGCGTCCACGAGGGAGACCTGTCCGGCGCGCAGCGCGGCGAGCCGCGCGGCCGCCTCGGGGATCACCTGCAGGCGCAGCCGCTTCACCAGGGGCGACGGGCCCCAGTAGGCGTCGTTGCGCTCCAGGACCATGGACGTCTTGCGCCTCCACTCCACGAGCTTCCAGGCGCCCGTGCCGACGGGCTTCTCGTTGAGCGCGTCGACGCCGTTCTTGATCGTCCACGCCTTCGGCACGAGCGGCTCGCGCCCCAGGGTGTCCCAGAGCGTGGGGGCGGGCTCGCTCGTGTGCACGCGCACCGTATAGTCGTCGACCTTCTCCCAGCGGCTCACGTACGGCAGGGTCTTGTCGAACTGCGTGCCGGCGGCCACGTCCTTGATCCCGTGCTTGTCGAGGTTGCGCCGGAACATGCGGTCGAGGTTGAAGAGCACGGTGTCGGCGTTGAACGCCTCGCCGTCGTGGAACTTCACGCCCCGGCGCAGGCTGAACTCCCACGCCGTGTCGCCCACCGGCTTCCAGGCCAGGGCCAGCCCGGGCAGGGGCTTGCCTTGCGGGTCGACGTCGACGAGGCTCTCGAAGACCTGGCGGATGTAGGTCGAGCGGATCGAGCCCATGCCGATCCGCGGGTCCATGTTGGTGGTGTCGTCGGGCATCGCCACGATCAGCTCGGCCTCGGGATCGGTCGCCTGAGCGTGGGCCGAGGCGGCCACGGCCAAGACGACGAGCGCGACGATCAATCTCATCGGGATGCGTACTATACACGCTTGGTCCCTTGACTAACCGGCCCGCCGCGGGCACGATCCCAGCGCGACCCCGAGGAGGCGAGCGATGGCCTACGTGAAGGACTCCAAGTCGGCGGCGGTCAGGAAACAGCTCGATCATCCGGTCATCGATGGCGACGGCCACTGGCTCGAGCCGATGCCCATCTTCCTCGACTACCTGAAGCAGGTCGGCGGGTCCACGCTCGTCGAGCACTTCAAGAGCAAGGACGTCGAGCGCGGGTGGTACGGCATGACCCCCGAGGAGCGGCTGGACAAGCGGCCGTTCCGGCCCACGTGGTGGGGCGAGCCGGGCAACACGCTCGACCGCGCCACGGCCATGGTGCCCAAGCTCTTCTACGAGCGGCTCGACGACTTCGGCGTCGACTTCTGCCTGCTCTACACCTCGCTCGGCCTCTTCCACATCAACAACGCAGACGCGGACATCCGCCGGGGCGTGTCGCGCGCCGTCAATCGGATGAACGCGGAGATGTTCGCGCCGTACAGGGACCGCATCGCGCCGGCGGCGGTCGTGCCCGTGTACACGCCCGCGGAAGCCATCGAGGAAGCGACCTACGCCGTGCGGGAGCTCGGCTTCAAGGTCATCATGATCTCCAACCACGTGAAGCGGCCGATCCCCGCCCTCGCGCGCGAGGTGAAGGATCCGACGAGCGTGCGCTACTACATCGACTCGCTCGCCTACGAGAGCCCGCACGACTACGACGCGTTCTGGAAGGCGTGCGTCGATCTCAAGGTCGCCGTCACCGCGCACTCCGGCAGCATGAGCTGGCACGGGCGCGAGTCGATCAACAACTTCAGCTTCAACCACATCGGCCATTTCGCGGCGGCCAGCCACGCCTTCGCCCGGGCGCTGATCTTCGGCGGCGTCGTCAAGCGCTTCCCGGCCCTGCGCTTCGGCTTGCTGGAGGGCGGCGTGGGCTGGGCGTGCAACCTCTTCACCGATCTCATCGCCCACTGGGAGAAGCGCAGCCGCGGCCCCATGGAGAGGCACCTGCGGCCGACCAACCTCGACAAGAACCTCCTGAAGGACCTCTTCACGCGCTACGGTGGCCGCGCCTACGAAGACAAGATGGACGAGCTGCTCGGGAGCACGAGCATCGTGCCGCCGTTCAAGACCAACGAGGAGCTGACGGAGCGCGAGGACGCGCTGAATCAGCTCGACGACTTCGAGGCGGCCGGGGTGTCCTCGGCCGACGAGCTCCGCCGCCAGTTCGTCGAGCACTTCTACTTCGGCGCGGAGGCCGACGACCCCATGACGGCGTGGGCGTTCCGCGATCCGCACAAGCTGCATCCGCTCTTCAGCTCGGACGTGAGCCACTTCGACGTCACCGACATGACGGAGGTGCTGGAAGAAGCGTGGAAGCTGGTCGAGCACAGCATGATCACCGAGGCCGACTTCCGCGAGTTCACGTTCGAGAACGCGGCGCGCCTGCACACCGCGCTCAACCCCGACTTCTTCAAGGGCACCGTCGTCGAGGGGGCCGTCGCCAAGCTGAAGTGACCGGCGCGCGACGTCACACCCTCGACATCGACTCGGTCACGCACCGCTACGGGGCGGTCACCGCGGTCGCCGAGGTGTCGCTGGCCGTCCGCGCCGGCGAGATCGTCGCCCTGCTCGGTCCCTCGGGCTGCGGCAAGACGACGCTGCTGCGGGTGGTGGCCGGGTTCGTTCGCCAGCGTGGCGGCTCGGTGCGCATCGACGGCCAGCCCATCGATCACCTGCCCGCCAATCTCCGCAACGTCGGCATCGTCTTCCAGAGCTACGCGCTCTTCCCTCACCTGACGGTCGCCCGCAACATCGCGTACGGGCTGGAGGCCCGTGGGCGGGCGCGCGCGGACGTGCGGCAAACCGTCGACCGCTTTCTGGAGGTGGTGCGTCTCACCGACCTCCGCGACCGGCTGCCGCGTCAGCTGTCCGGCGGCCAGCAGCAACGCGTCGCCGTCGCGCGGGCGCTGGCCGTCGAGCCCACCGTGCTCCTGCTCGATGAGCCGTTCAGCGCGCTGGACAAGGGGCTGCGGCTGGACATGCAGATCGAGATCAAGCGCCTGCAGCGCCAGCTCGGCCTGACGGCCATTCTCGTCACGCACGATCAGGACGAGGCCATGAGCGTCGCCGATCGGATCGCCGTGATGAACCACGGTCGCGTCGAGCAGTTCGACACGCCGATCAACGTCTACGACCATCCGGCGACGCTCTTCGTGAGCGGCTTCATCGGGACGACGAATCTCCTGCGGGGCCGGGCCCTCGAATCGTCGCACGGCACCACGCTCGTCGAGCTCGCGGCCGGCGCGCGGGTGACCGTGCGGACCGATCGCGTGTTCGACGCGGGCGCGCCGGTGACCCTCTCGGCGCGGCCGGAGCAGCTCTGCCTCCACGGGGAGCCGGCGGCGGAGCGCTGGCGCGTGAGGCGGCGGCTCGCGGTGCCGCTCGGCCCCAACACGATGCATGATCTGGAGACCCACGACGGGAGCACGCTGAAGCTGGTCGAGCCCCGACTCGGCCGGCCCGTCGAGACAACGGCCGAGGCATGGTGCGGGCTCCGTCCCGACGCGTGTCCCGGGTTGTTCGATCTCGCCACGTCGGTGGCGAACAAGGAGGACCCATGACTCACGGAGGAGTGACCCGACGTCAGTTTCTCGCGGGCGCCGCGGCGACCGTCGGCGCCATCGCGGGCGCGCGGCCGGCGCAGGCCAAGGGCTCCGTGACGGCGGCGATGTACCCCGGCACGTGGGAGGAGGCGTTCCGCGCGCACGTGGTGCCCGCCCTCAAGAGCGCGTACGACGTGGAGCTGGAGATGACGCCGCTCTTCGCGGTCGATCAGATCGCCAAGGCGCAGGCGGCGCGGGGCGCGCCGCCCTTCGACGCCTTCGTGCTCGATCCGGGTCCGCGGGTGACGGCGATCGACCGTGGCCTGTTCGAGAAGTTCGACGCGAAGCGGCTGCGCAACGTCGGCCGGCTGCCCGCCGGCATGACCGACGACTGGGGCGTCACCGTCGCCGCCCAGGTCGTCGGCATCGGCTACAACCCCAAGAAGCTGCCGCGGCCGAAGAGCTGGACCGACCTCCTGAAGGATCCCTGGGTCTCCCGACTCGGCATGACGGGCTTCCAGACCACCTACGGCACCGTGTCGATCATCGAGATCGCCAAGCAGTACGGGGGGTCGGAGACGAACGTCGAGCCGTTCTTCGTGGAGATCAAGAAGGTGCTGTCCAAGGTGTCGGCCATCGGCGCGCCGGCGTCGATGCCGGCGCTGTTCCAGCAGGGCCAGTGCGACATCACGTACACCAACACGCAGACGGTGGCCACCCTGCGCGGGCGCGGCGTGGACATCGACTTCGTGAAACCCGAGAGCGGGGCGGTGGCCTTCTTCACCACCATGCACGTCGCCAAGGGATCGAAGGAGCTCGACAACGCCTACAAGTATTTCGACACGGTGATCAGCGCGCCCGTGCAGACGGCGCTGATGCAGCCGCCCAACAACTTCATCCCGGTGAACCGGGACGTGAAGCTGGCCGGCGACCTGCCGATGGCGTCGCTCGACGAGATGGCCAAGTTCGTCCGGCACGACTGGTCGAAGATCAACCCGCTGCGCGCGGCCTGGATCGAGCGCTTCAACAAGGAAGTCGCCAAGTGAGAGGGCTGCGGCCGGCCGAGTGGCAGCTCGCGCTGCCGCTCGCGCTGGCGTATGCCGCGTTCTTTCTCGTTCCGCTCCTGCTCCTGATCGCGGTGAGCGCCTTCGACGATGAGACGCTGACCACCGCGGGCTTCGCGCAGTGGCGGAAGTTCCTCGGCGATCCGTTCACCTGGAAGGTGATCGTCGACACGGTCAAGCTCGGCGGCCTCACGGTCGCGGCGACGGCGCTCATCGGCTATCCGGTGGCGCTCGTGTACCTGGGCGCGAGCGCGCGCTGGCAGCGCGTGATCCTCTTCGTCGTGATCCTGCCCCTGCTCACCTCGGTGGTGGTGCGGACCTTTGCCTGGATCGTGATCCTCGGCCGCGAGGGGGTGATCAATCAGACCGTGCTGTGGCTGGGCCTCGCCCCGGCGCCGCTGCGCCTGCTCCAGACCGAGCACGGCCTGGTGCTCGCCCTCACCCAGATCGAGATGCCGCTGCTGCTGCTGCCGCTCCTGAGCGTGATGTCGCGTCTGGACCCGAACCTGCGCGACGCCTCGGCGGGGCTCGGCGCCTCGAAGTGGCGGACCCTCTTCCGGGTCACGCTGCCGCTCAGCCTGCCCGGCCTCGTCGCCGGATGCATGCTGGTGTTCGCGAGCTCCACCACCGCCTTCATCTCCCAGTTCGTGATCGGCGGCAATCGGCTCGTCTACCTGCCTCTGCTGATCTGGCAGCAGTCGCTGGTCGTCTACAACTGGCCCCTGGCGTCCGCGGCGGCGCTGACCCTCCTCGTATCCGTCGGCGTGGGAGTGGCCGCCATCGCCGCCCTGGGCCGGCGCACACGCGCGGAGGCCTTCTAGCGTGCGAACGCAGCGAGCGGCCGACCTCGGCTACTCGGCCGTCGTCGGCATCCTGGCCGGACTCGGCTTTCTGATCCTCGTCGGGCCCGTGGTGATCGTGCTGCTGACGTCGTTCACCGAGGGGCGGTCGATCAAGTTTCCCCCGTCGGGCCTGTCGCTGCAGTGGTACCGGCTCCTGTTCGATCCGGTGCGCTCGGCTCCGATCCAGCGCGCCGCCCTCAACAGCCTGGAGGTCGCGGCGGTCACGATGCTCGCCGCGACGCTGCTGGCCACGCTGGCGTCGGTCGCCCTGGCCCGCCGGACCGGGCGGTGGGTGCGCGCGCTCGACACGTTCTTCATGTCGCCGATGATCCTGCCGATGCTCGCCTACGGGCTGGCCGCCCTCATGTACTTCACGCTCCTGGGCTTTCGCCCCTCGCTGCCGCTGATCATGCTCGGCCACATCGTGGTGGTGGCCCCGCTCGTGCTGCGCACGACCTCCGCGAGCATGTCGCAGCTCGACCCCGCGCTGCTCGAGAGCTCCGCCAGCCTCGGCGGCGGGTGGTTCTACACGTTCCGTCGCGTGACGCTGCCGGTGATCGCGCCCGGCATCGCGGCCGGCGCCTTCCTGGCCTTCGTCGCGTCGCTCGACAACGTGCCGGTCTCGCTCTTTCTCGCGGGTCCGCGCAGCGATATGCTGCCCATCCGCATGTGGGGAATGATGGAGAGCACGCTGGACGTTCGCGTCGCCGCCGTCTCCGGCGTCCTGATCGCCGCCGTGCTCGCGCTCATGCTGGTCATGGAACGAGTTGCCGGCCTCACGCGGCGGCTCCGAGACTGAGGCCGCAGGAGGGACCATGCGAATCATCGCGGAGGCCTTGACCCAGAAAGCGTTCGCGCCCTACGGCGACGTGCTCGCCGCGCCCGACGAGTTCGGGCGCGCGTACTTCGACGAGGGGCTCCAGACGAGCCGGCCGACGGCGTGGCCGAGCCTGTCGGTCTCGCGCGCGCGGCCGCTCGCGGGCTTGCCCCTCGAGGCCAAGGTGATGGAGCGCCACGAGTTCTCGTCCCAGAGCTTCCTGCCCCTGGACGTCTCGCGCTGGCTCGTGGTCGTCGCTCCCCCGGCCGCCGACGGTGGTCCCGATCCGTCGCGGGCCGTGGCCTTCCTCGCCGGCCCGGGCCAGGGCGTCACGTACCACGCGAACACCTGGCATCACCCGCTGACCATCCTCGACCGGCCGGCGCGCTTCGCGGTGGTCATGTGGCGTGACGGAACCCGCACCGACGAGGAGTTCCGCACGCTCGCGGCGCCCTTCACGGTCGAGCTTGCCGGCTGACGAGTCGACGTCACGAGGGAGGGAAAGAGCCATGGCGCGAGCCTACGACCGCGATCTCATCGGGTATGGACCGAACCCGCCGGATCCCAAATGGCCCAACGGCGCCCGCCTCGCCGTCAACTTCGTCATGAACTACGAGGAAGGCTCGGAGCCGTCGGTGCAGGACGGCGAGGGCTTCTCGGAGAGCGGCCTCACGGAAGCGCACGCGCTGAATCAGCAGTCGAAAGGCCGTGACCTCGCGGCCGAGACGATGTTCGAGTACGGCAGCCGCGTCGGCTTCTGGCGGCTGATGCGCCTGTTCCAGGAGCGCCGCCTGCCCCTGACCGTCTTCGGCTGCGCGCTGGCCATCGAGCGCAACCCGCTCGCGGCGGACGCCATCCGCAGCGCCGGCTTCGACGTGTGCAGCCACGGCTGGCGCTGGATCAAGCACTACGAGCTCACACGCAAGCAGGAGCGCGAGCACATCGCCAAGGCGGTCGCGTCGTTCCAGAAGACCGTCGGCGAGCGGCCGCTCGGCTGGTACTGCCGCTACGGACCGAGCGTCAACACCCGGGAGCTGCTCGTCGAAGAAGGCGGCTTCCTCTACGACTCCGACGCGTACAACGACGAGCTCCCGTACTGGAAGACGGTGAAGGGTCGGCCTCACCTCGTCGTCCCCTACTCGCTGACCAACAACGACGGGAAATATGCCGGCTGGACCGGCACCTCCGATCAGTGGTTCTCCTTCATCAAAGACGCGTTCGACATGCTCCTGCGCGAGGGGGCCCGGCATCCCAAGATGATGTCGGTCGGCCTGCACATGCGCCTGGTGGGCCATCCGGCGCGCGCGGCCGGGCTCGAGCGGCTGCTCGACTACATGGGCAAGCAGCAAGGCGTCTGGATCACGCGGCGGCTCGACATCGCGCGCCACTGGATCGCCACGCACCCGTATCCGGGCAAGGGCTTGAACGAGCCGGCGGCAAGGCGCCCGCGCGGATGACGTGACCAGCGGCGCCGTTGCGTGGGCGTTTCTTCACCAGGCGACGGGCGCGCGCCGGCCATGAACCATCCACGCATGCAGGCGCTCATTCGCTCAAGCATCTGTATTTTCTGACGTGGGATTTCTGGCGCTTTTCTTGCGTCCAAGACGACGTCTCTCTCGCCCCAACGGGGGGCGGCGTCAGCAAGGAGACCGCTAGACATGACGCGAACCCTCAGCATCTGTCTTCTGACCCTCTCGCTCCTGGGCATCCCCGCTGTCACAGCCGCCAACCACTCCCCGAACGCTGCCGATGAGCAGCTCGGCGTGAGCAACGGCGCGCAGTACGCCATGTTCGTGCCCGCGGCCTGGAACGGCCGACTCGTCCTCTGGGCCCACGGCTTCGTGGACCCGGCGGCGCCCATCGCCCTGCCCGATGCCCAACCGCCCGACGTGGCGCCCTGGCTCGTCGAGCTGCGGGAAAGCCTGCTGGCGGCGGGTTACGCGGTCGCCTATTCCAGCTATGCCGAGAACGGCTGGGCGGTCAAAGACGGCGCGGAACGGACGCACGAGCTGCAGGGACTCTTCCGGAGCCGGTTCGGGATCCCGACGCACGTGTACGTCGGCGGCCGGTCGCTGGGCGCGCTGATCACCGCATTCCTCGCCGAGACACACCCGGCCGAGTACCAGGGCGCGCTGGCGCTCTGCGGACCGCTCGGCGGCGGCCGCCTGGAGACCGATTACATCGGCAACGTCCGCGTCCTGTTCGACTTCTTCTTCCCCGGCGTGATCCCCGGGGACGTCGTGCACGTTCCGCCGATGGAATATTCACCCAGCGCCCCCGTCGTCAAGGCCATCGTCGCGGCGATCCTGGCGGAGCCGCACAAGGCCGTGCAGCTCGCCTCGGTGGATCAGATCGAGCTGCCGTACCGGACGCTCACCGAGCTCGTGCTCTCGATCGTCCGCCCGCTCGGTTACAACATTCGCGGCACCAATGACATCCTTGCGCGCACCGGCGGCCAGTCACCGTACGGCAACGTCGGCACGTGGTACACCGGGCTCTTGCTGTACGACCCGACGGTCAATGCGGGCGTCGGGCGGTTCGTCGCGCAACCGGGTGGCATCCAGTATCTCGACGACTACTACCGCCCGCATGGAACGCTCAGCATCCCGCTCCTCACCCTGCACACGACGATGGATCCCGACGTGCCGTTCTTCCACGAGGCGGCGCTGGCGAAGATCGTCGCCGCCGCGCGCACCTCGAAGTGGCTCGCCCAGCAGTCGGTCCAGCGCTACGGCCACTGCAACGTCACTCCGGCCGAGGTCATGCTCACTCTGGGTCGTCTCGTGAACTGGACGGAGCACGGCGTGAAGCCGGCCAGCGGCGACGTGACGGCGCAACTCGCCCTCGAGTCGCCAGAATCGGCGGCGAGCACGGCCGCCGCGATGGTCAACACCGAGTTCGGCTTCACGAAGGTGATCCTGTCGGGGGCGACAGGAGTGCCGTTGCCGTAACGCCATCACTTGACGGTCACGCTCTTGGCGAGGTTGCGCGGCTTGTCGGGATCGTGGCCGCGCAGCAACGCCAGGTAATAGCCCAGAAGCTGGGCCGGCGGCGCATTGAGGATGGCCGTCGCCGGCCCGAGGTCGGCCACCGGAACGTGGTAGTCGAACGCCTCGTGGGGCTCCGGGGACACACCGATCAGCATGGCGCCGCGCGCCTTCACCTGCATCGCGCCCGCCATGATGTCGTCGTACGTCTCGTCCCGCGGCGCCAGCACGAGGCAGGGCGTGCCGGGCTCGATGAGGGCGATCACGCCGTGCTTGAGGTCGCCGCCGGCGAAGCCTTCGGCGTGGATGTAGCTGACCTCTTTCACCTTGAGCGCCGCCTCGAGCGCCAGCGGGTAGCTCGGCCCGCGGCCGATCACGAAGAGATGCTCGCGCGTGTGGATCGCCTCGGCGACCTGCCGAATCAGATCGCGCCGGTCGTCCGCCAGCAGCCGCTCGATCTCGCCGGCCGCGTGCGCCACCAGCGCGGGCCCGGCGGCGGCCCGCCCGGCCAGCTCGTACGCGGTCAGGAGCAGGATCGCCAGCTTCGCGGTGAAGCTCTTGGTGGCCAGCACGCAGCGCTCGGGACCGGCGCCCAGCGGGACGGTGAGGTCCGCCAGCCGCCACAGCGTCGAGCCCTCCACGTTCACGATGGCCGCGATGCGGGCGCCGCGCTGTCGAGCCGCACGCACCGCGTCGATGACGTCGATCGTCTCGCCGCTCTGCGACAGCGCGACGACCAGCGCGCCCTCGGTGACGAAGTCGCCGAGGTAGGGAAACTCCGAGCCGGTGGCGACGGTGACCCGGCGGCCGGCGATCCGGGCGAGCAGATACTGGGCGGCCAGGGCGGCGTGGCCGGCGGTTCCGCAGCCGACGACGAACACGTCGGCGGCGTCACGAATCATGGCGGCCAGGCGCCGCGCGTGCTCGCCCCCGGCGTCGGCGAGGCGCCGCAGCATCGAGGGCTGCTCGTGGATCTCCTTGGTCATGTAGTCGGGATACCCGGACAGCTCGGTGGCGGCCGCCTCCCACTCGACCTCCGTGATGGCGGGCGTCAGCTCCCGGCCGGAGTCGGCATCGAAGACGCGGCAGGCCTCGCGCGACAGCAGCACGGCCTGCCGGTCCTCGACGAACGTCACGCGCCGCGTGTGCTCGAGCAGCGCGCTGAAGTCGGAGGCCAGCAGATGACCGTGATCGCTCCATCCGAGGACGAGCGGCGAGCCGCTCTTGGCGGCGGCGATCTGGCCGGTGCGGACGTCGGCGACCGCGATGGCGTTGAGCCCGTGCAGGCGCCGGAAGGCCGTCATGGTCGCGCTCACGAGCTGCTCGGGGCCGGGCGGGATCGCGGCCAGGCATTCCTCGATCAGGTGCGCCACCACCTCGGTGTCCGTCTCGGAGCGAAAGCGATGACCGGAGCGCACGAGCGGCTCGCGCAGCTCGCGGTAGTTGGAGACGATACCGTTGTGGATGAGCGCGAGGCGGCCCGCGCAGTCCAGGTGCGGGTGAGCATTGGGCTCGGTCACGCCTCCGTGCGTGGCCCAGCGGGTGTGGCCGATGCCGATGGCGCTGGCGGGCAAGTCCGGCGCCGCGTCGCCGATCTTGCCGGTGCGCTTGGCGAGGACGACCTGGTCACGGTGGCCGACGGCCACGCCCCAGGAATCGTAGCCCCGATACTCGAGCTTCTTGAGTCCTCGCAGCACGAGATCCGCCGCATTCTGAGCGTCGCCGACGTACCCGAAGATTCCGCACATGATTGTCCTCCTGCCGGGAGGCCGCATGCGCAGACGGAGAGGGCAAGGAGGAAGTCGAGAGACGGGTCAGCGTGACCCGCCGGCACTCTGAGTGGCCTTTGTCGGCGCGTCGCCGCGCCGGTTTGCTCCACTCATCACGACCGTGCCCGCCGAGGGACCATCCGCCGAGTGGTTCGATCGGTCCCTGCCTCGTCATCCGCCCGAAGGGCGGACCTGGCGCTTGTCGTACACGACTGCCACCCCGCTCAGCTCGTGCCGGCGCACTCTCCTTCCGGGAAACGGGTTAAGGTGAACGCCCCTAGTTTTATACCAGTTCCCGCAACGCCGTGTCGAAACGTTGAAAGCGCTTGCCTACTTCGGTGACGCCGACGGGCTCGCGTCGGGCTTCTCGACCCGCAGCTCGTTGGTCACGTCGCGCACGCCCTTGGTCCTCCGGGCGACACGCTCCGCCTCGAACTTGTCCTCGGGCGTCGGAACCTTGCCGTAAAGACGGACGACTCCATCGTTGGTCTCGACCCCGACGTCGACGAGGTTCTTCACCCGGTCGGCGGCGAGCTTCGTCTTGACGGCCGTGGTGATCTTGGTGTCGTCCAGCTTCTCGCCGATACTCCGGTCCGCCGCCAGGGCAGGGCCGCCGACGACAGCCAGAACCATGAGCAGCGCCACGGACGCGCACAGCAGTCGCTTCATCGTGATTCCTCCCTGCTTCGCACAGAGCGAATGCCGTGCCAGCGAGGCTATCTGCCCCGGCCGTGCTCAGATCCTGTTCTCGGCGAAGTCGAACGACACCGTCTTGTTCGTGGTGAGATCCGTCAGCTGGATCTTCCGGAACGTGAACGCGACGATCTCCTGCACCGCCGTCGGGTCGCCCGTGTTCACCTCGGTGGCCGCCGACTCCTGGATGTTGCGGACGTCCTCCGTTCCGTTTCTCGCGGTGGTCGTGCCCTCCACGCTGCTGATGGTGACGTCGCTCAGCGTGATCTTGTAGAAGGCCTGCTCCTTCCCGGCCTTCGTCGCGCGCGTGAACAGGATCGTCACTTCCTTGACGTGCTTGCCGGTCACGACGTCCAGGAAGATCTGCGGCGAGCACTGGTCGAAGTCCTTCAGGACCTGGATGGGGGCCGCCTCCACCTTGCCGGTGCCGGCGCCACCGCCGCCGGTCGCCACGGACGTGCTGAACTTGGAGGTGAACCCGGTCAGTGGCAGCAGGCCGGTGAGGCCGCCCGCCGCCAGGGTGCCGTTACAGTCGTCGAGCTTCAGGTACGCGTTGAGCGCCGCCCACGACGTCGTGGGCAGCAAAAGCACGGCAGCGAGGGCAAGGACGACGACGACAGACAGCGACGTGCGGAACGCAGCAGACATGGGGGGTTCTCCGGGTTGGTACTGCGCCGCGTGGAAGTCACGCGGCCCGTGACGCTACCTCAGAACGTCGGCGACGACAAGACCCCCGCTAGCCCCCCGCTAGCCAATGACGCGGCCGCCCATCACGCGAATGGTGTCGCCGGTCACGTAGGACGACGCGTCGGAGGCGAGGAACACGCACGCGTCCGCGATGTCCTCCGGGCGGCCGAGCCGCCGCAGCGGAATCTCCTTGACCTGCGCGGGATCGCCGGGGGGCGTCTGCTTGAACTCCGGATACCACTCGGCGTAGCGGCGCTCCGTGTCGATGAAGCCGGGCACCACCATGTTGGCGCGGATGCCGAAGGGGCCCAGCTCCGCCGCCAGCGCGCGGACGAGGCCGAGCAATCCGGACTTGGCCGCGGTCACGGCCGACGTGTTGGGCCGGCCGGTGATGGCGGACTGCCCGCCGAGCGCGATGATGCTGCCGCGCCGGCGCTCCTTCATGCCCGGCACGACGGCCCGGGCCAGGTAGAACGCCGAGTGGAGATCCACCGCCATCACGCGGTGCCAGTCCTCCAGCGAGGTCTCGGTGATCGGCGTGTGCGGCCGGATGGCCGCGTTGCAGACGAGCACGTCGATGGCGCCGAGCTCGGCGAGCCCAAGCCGGATCATGGACTCGACGGCCGCCGCGTCGCCGATGTCCGCGAGCGCGGGCACGACGCGCGCCCCCGCCTTGCGGCACTCGTCGGCCACGGCCTGCAGCTCGTCGCCGTTGACGCGCGTGTTGAGCACGAGGTCCGCGCCCGCGGCGGCAAACGCCAGCGCGATCGCGCGGCCGATGTTGCGGCTGGCGCCGGTGATCAGCGCGGTCTTGCCCTCGAGGCTCATTCGGCTCTCCACCATCAATTCCTCCCCCTGCGACGACGAACGGCGTTAGCGTATAGAAAGACCGAGCCGCACACCGGAGGGACAGACCATGCAGCCTCTCGAAAGAAGTTCAACGGGGTTCGGACCGGGCAGCGCCGTAGCCGCCGAGCGGGTGACCGCGTTCCTGCGCGCGGTGTACGGCTGGATGTGCGCCGGGCTCGCCATCACGGCCGTGGTGGCCTACATGGTGGCCGGCTCACCGGCGCTCCTGCAGGTCCTCATCGGAAACCAGCTGCTCCTCTTCGGGCTGTTCATCGGGCAGCTCGCGCTGGTCTTCGTCCTCTCGGCCCGCGTCGACCGGCTCGCGCCCGGCACCGCGGCGGCCATCTTCGTCGGCTACGCGGGCCTGACCGGCGTGACCCTGTCGGTCCTGGTGCTGGCCTATACCGGCGCCTCGATCGCGACGACGTTCGTCGTGACCGCCGGCATGTTCGGCGCGCTGGCGTTCTACGGCACCACCACCGCCCGCAGCCTGGCCGGCGCGGGCCAGTTCTTCTTCATGGGGCTGATCGGCCTCGTGCTGGCCTCCGTCGTCTCCGTGTTCTGGCACAACGACGCCCTGCAGTTCCTCATCTCGGTGGTCGGCGTGATCGTCTTCACCGGCCTCACCGCGTACGACGCCCAGCGCCTGAAGCAGATGGCGCTGGCCCTGCCCCAGGAGCAGACCGGCTCCTACGCCATCGTGGGCGCCCTGTCGCTCTATCTCGACTTCCTCAACCTCTTCCTGTTCCTGCTGCGCTTCCTCGGCGATCGTCGGAATTGAGGCCGCGGGCGCCCCTGGACGGCTGACTGCGTCACCGCGCCTTTCGCGGGCGCGGCCGCCTTCGACAGCGCCGTCGGCGGCACCATGATGTGCGCGTCTTTTTCGCAGGGCTCCCGTCCTGGGTGTGCTCGATGCGGCGGAAGATCGGCGAAAACAGGCGCCGTGTCAACGACCCGCTCCCGTCAGCGTGACGCGAGCGACCTTGACACCCGCGTCGCCCGCGGGCTAGCGTCCCGCCGTTCAGAACGGAGGGACCATGAGGAACGCGAGCGGTCCACCGGAGGTGACGCGCCGCCAGGCTCTCACGCGAATGGGCGCGCTTGGCGCCGGCGCGACGGCCACCGCCGCCACGCGCAGCCGCGTGTTCGCCCAGCCGAAGGCACCCGTCACGCTCTCCTTCTGGACGTTCGACAATCCGCAGCAGCGTCCGTGGCTGCACAAGCGCGTCAACCAGTACATGGAGAAGAACCCCAACGTGAAGGTGGACTTCCAGTGGTTCACCTTCGCCGACCTCGGCAAGAAAGTGTCGGTCGGCTATGCGACGGGCACGGCACCGGACGGGTTCGTCACCGGCGACTGGCTCATGCCGACGTGGCTCGCCCGCAACCTGATCGCGCCGCTCGACGTGAAGCGGCTGGGCTACGCGTCCCTCGACGCCTTCCGGAAGGACCACGCCGACGCCTTCGTGGCGGGCGCGATCAAGGACGGCCAGGCGTACGGCTACCCGCTGTGGTTCTACGGCTTCTGCAACTACCTCAACACCAAGCAGTTCAAGGAGGTCGGCCTCGATCCCGTGAAGGATCAGCCGAGGACGTGGACGGAGCTGGGCGAGGTGGCCAAGCGGCTGACGATCAAGCAGGGGAACAAGTTCACCCGCCAGGGGTTCAAGTTCGCCATGCACGCCGCGCAGTGGACGATGATCCAGCTCAATCCGATCGTCTCGCAGGTGGGCGGACAGTGGTTCGACGCGAGCGGCAAGTGCACCATCAACAACGAGGCCGGGATGAAAGCGATGACGATCCGCGCCTCGATCGCCCGCCAGTACGGCGCCGAGGATCCCGCCGACTCGATCGCGACTTTCCCGTTGCCTCAGATGGACTGGCTCAAGGAGCGCTGCTCGATGTTCAGCTGTCACCCGATTCCGCCCGCGGCCATCAAGTCGCAGAACCCCGTGATGGAATCGGAAGGCTACTTCCTGCCCGTGCAGATGGCGGGCGTGACGCCCGACAAGCGCTACACGACGTGCTACGGCTTCAACTTCGTGGTCAACGCGCGCGCGCCGAAGGACAAGCAGGAGGCGCTGCACGACATGTACCGGTTCATCATGTCGGACCTCGTCGACTGCTGGCAGGCGACGGCGCCGTTCACCCTCGCCCGGAAGACGGGCTGGACGGACGATCCGCGCGTGAAGAGCTTCCCGAACGTCGGCGAGATCATTCGAGCCAAGGACAACGGCGTCTTCTTTCCACGCACGCCGATCTGGACGGAGCTGGCCGACGCGATGCATCGCGCCGTCCAGAAGGTGATGCTCAACAGCGCCGACATCAAGGCCGCCCTCGACGAGGCGGCCGCGGAAGTCGACCGGGCGACCGCGGAGTTCAAGAAGGCCTGAGCGGGGCCGCGGCTCCGCCGTTGATCAGCTACCGCTGGCGGATCCGGCTCTGGGGCATGGCGTTCGTCATGCCCACCATCCTGTTCTTCGTCGTCTTCAAGTACGTGCCCATGCTGTGGGCCATGGGGCTCAGCTTCACCAGCTATGACATGATGAAGCCGCCGCGGTGGGTGGGCCTGGAGAACTACGAGAGCATCGTCCGCGATCCGATCTTCCGCGAGGCGCTCGCCAACACCCTCGTTTACATCGCAGGCTCGACGATCTTCATCACGCTCGTGGGGCTGGGGCTCGCGCTGGCCATCAACACGCGCGGCCCCGGGCGGCGCGCCTGCATGAGCGCGATGTTCCTCACCAACATCATGCCGATCCTCGCCGTGTGCCTCGTGTGGCGGTTCCTCTTCCACCCGCACGGCCTGCTCAACCAGTTCCTCGGCCCGCTCGGGTTCGGGCGCCTCGACTGGCTGACCGACTCGACGCTGGCCATGCCCGCGATCATCCTGGTCACCGTCTGGCGCTTCGCGCCCTACTTCATGGTGGTGTTCCTGGCCGGGCTGCTGACCATCCCGCCCGAGTATTACGAGGCGGCCGAGATCGACGGCGCCGGCGTGGTGCGCCGGTTCCGGCACCTCACGCTGCCCCTGCTCATGCCGGTGACGTTCTTCGTGATCGTGGTGGCCGCACTCCTCTCCGCGCGCATCTTCCTCATGCCCTTCATCATCACCGGCGGCGGGCCGGGCAACGCGACACGCGTGCTGTCCATGCTGATCTACGAGACCGGCTTCTCGTACATGAAGATGGGCCGGGCGGCGGCGATCTCCGTGGTGCTCTTCGCGATCGTCATGGTGCTGACGCTCGCCCAGATGCGGCTCTTCATGCGCGGCGAGGAGGAATACTCGTGAGCCGCCGCGCGCTGGTGAAGGCGGCCGCTCGCTGGGGCGGGCTCGCTCCCCTGGCGGCCCTGGCCTTCCTGTTCGTCCTTCCCATCGTCTGGATGACAACCACCTCGTTCCAGGCCGGGGAGAAGATGTTTCAGCTCACCACGGAGTGGATCCCCTCCGTCTGGCATCCCGAGAACTACCCTCACGCGCTCTCGCGCTCGGCCTTCCCGCGGTTCTTCCTCAACAGCGCCATCGTCTCCGCGTCGGTGATGCTCGGCAACGTCGTCTTCTGCACGCTCGCCGGCTACGGCCTCGCCAAGTTTCGCTTCCCCGGCGACCGCCTTCTGCTCCTCGTGATCCTCAGCACGTTGATGCTGCCGCTGGAGGTGACGCTGGTCCCGACATTCCTCGTCGTCCACAAGCTCGGCTGGGTCAACAGCTATCAGGGCATCGCCGGCCCGCTGTTCATCGACGCGTTCGGCGTCTTCCTGATGCGCCAGTTCATTCTCAAGATCCCGTCGGACTACCTCGAGGCGGCGCGGCTCGACGGGGCCGGCGAGCTGCGCACCCTCTGGTCGATCATCCTGCCCCAGTGCAGAGCCGCCCTCGCCGTGCTTGCCTTGTTTTCCTTCCGCGACAGCTGGGACCAGTTCCTCTGGCCCCTCGTGGTCGTGTCGCGGGACGAGTTCCGGACGTATCCGCTGGGCCTGGTGCGCTTCGGCGACGACTACGGTAACCCGCCGACCGAGCAGATGGCCATTGCCGTGCTCGCCACCGTGCCGGTCTTCCTCCTGTTCCTCGTGCTGCAGCGCGCGCTGCGCAAGGGCTTCGACCTGTCGGCGTTCAAGGGGTGACAGCATGGACAAGATTCGGATCGCCTGCGGCAATCGCGGAGTGGGGACCTCGCCGCTCTTCGCCGCCGTCGAGGGCGGCTACATGAAGGATCACGGGCTCGATCCCGAGCTGAAGTTCTACGAGGGGCATCCGCGGGCGCTGCCCGCCCTCGTCGCCGGCGAGGCGGAGTTCACCAACACCGTCTCGCCCGACGTCATCACCATCGACGTGCGCGACGGCGCCGACGTCGTCATCGTCGCCTCGGCGGTGAGCCGGACCGCCACCTACGTCACCGCGCGCGCGGGGCTCACCACCCGCGAGACGCTGCGCGGCAAGCGCTGGGGCGTGCTCACCCGCGGCGACGCCGACCACTGCACGATCGCGCTGGCGTTCGAACGCTGGGGCTGGAACCTCGACACGGACGCCACGATCGTCGCCGTGGGGACGGGCGGCCCCAAGCTCGATCGGCTGCTCGATCCCGCGAAGGTCGACGTCGTCATCATGCACTCGCCCGAGCCCTTCCAGGCGGCGAAGCGTGGCTGGAATCTCGTGGAGGATCTCCGGCGCCTGGACGTGCCGTTGCAGAACAGCTGCGCGGCCACGACGCGGCGCTACGCGAAGGCTCACCCCGATGTCGTCCTGCGTTACGTCCGCGCCTACGCCCAGGGCGTCCACCGCTTCCGCGCCGACGGCCGGTTCGGCGTCGAGGTGATCCGGAAATACAGCGGCGAGACCGACCGCGAGATCCTGGAGGCCGCCTACCTCTACTTCTCGCAGCTCATGGGCGGCACGATGTACCCGACGCCGGAAGGCGTGCGCACGGCGGCGCAGATGCTCCATCGCCTCGGCGTGATCCCGCGGCTCCCCGCTGCCGACGAGTTCATCGACCAGGAGCCGGTGGCCCGGCTGCACCGCGAGGGATTCTTCCGCCGTCTCACCGGGCTCGTGGGATGAACTACACCACCCGCTGGCAGAGCACGTTGAGGATCGCGGGGCGGCCCTCGCGGACCGCCGCCAGCCCGCGCTTCAGCGCGGCCGGCAGCTCGCCGGGACTCTCCACACGCTCGCCATAGCCGTCCACGGTCTTCGCCATCTCCTCGAAGCGCGGTGACGGGGTGAGCTCGCTCAGCGGGAACCGGCCGCGCGTCCTGGCGACGCCGTCGGCGTGGACGGCCAGCGCCCCGAACTTCACGGCTTCCCACTGCTGGTTGTTGAAGATGACGGTGAGGATCGGCAGCGCGTGGGCGCGCTGCACGAACAGGCAGGACAGCGGCTCGCCGAAGAAGTAGGCGCCGTCCCCCACGGTGGCGATGACCGTCGTCTCCGGGCGGGCGAGCTTCGCGCCCAGTGCGGCGCCCAGACCGAAGCCGAGTCCGCTCGAGTGGGGCGAGCCGAAGTAACTGCCCGGCCGCGTGAACGCGGCGAAGCGCCGGTCCAGCGGGTACTCGTTCACGATCACCGTGCTGTCGTCGATGAGCTCGCCGATGCACCGCGACGCCCACGCGAAGCCGATCGTCGGCGCGCTCGCCTGCTCGAGCGCCGTCTCGTCCCAGGCGGCCTGGCGCCGACGATGCTCGGCGGCGACGCGCTCGCGGCGGCGGCCCACGGCCTGCCGATCGGCGTGGCGCCGCACGGCCTCCGCGAGCAGCGGCAGGGCCGCGGCCGGCGTGGCCGCGATGGGCACGTCGCACGGATAGCTGCGCATCGGATAGCGCGAGAAGAAGGGATCGACGCCGAGGTGGATGATCGGCGCGCCCGGCGCCGGCTTCTTGAGATGCGGATACCAGGGCACGTCGGCCTCGACGACCAGGATGGCGTCGGCCTCGCCGAGCGAGGGATTCGTGGTCCCGGACTGGTTGTAGCCGAGATGCAGGTCGTGTCGGTGCGAGACGTTCATGTAGATCGGATCCGCCTCCACCACGCCGATCCCGCCCGCCTCGGCGACCTCGACGAGGCCGGCCACGGCCCGCGCGTCGATGCCCGCGGCCGAGGTGAGGATGATCGGGTGCTCGGCGCGCGCGAGGATGCGGGCGGCCTCGTCGATCCGCGCGGGATCCGGGAAGCGCTCGCTGCGTGACTCGCGGCGCGAGGGTGAGGTGATCGTCATCGGCCCCGGGCGGGCGGCCAGCACCTCACGCGGCAGCGTGAGGTAGACGGGCCCCTTGGGCTCGGCGAGCATCAGCTCGAAGGCCCGGTCCACCACCGACTCGACCTGCACGGGCGTGCGGAGCTCGTAGTCCCACTTGACGTACTCACGCAGCATCGCGGCCTGGTCGAAGCTCTCCTGCGCCCAGTGGATGTGCAGATCGCGCGCGCCGGGCAGCCCTTCCTCCGTGATCGGCGTCCGCCCGGCCGACATGAAGATCGGGACGTTGGCCCGGGCGGCGGTGATGATGGCCGTCGACGCGTTGCCCGTGCCGACGTTGACGTGGACCATGACGGCCGCGGGCCGCCCACCCGCGGCGTAATATCCGTGCGCCATCGACACCGCGACGAACTCGTGCGGCACCACCATCGGGCGCGGCGCGCGCCCTCCCGCGGTCTCGAAGCGCGCGAACGCCTCCACGAGTGACGCGAAGTCCGTGCCGGCGTTGCCGAGGAAGACGTCGATGCCGCGGTCCTTCAGCAGCTCGAGGTACGCCTCCGCCGTCGTCTCGGGATGCAGCGTGCGGGAGCCCATGAACAACCCTCCTGTAGGGCGCATCCTACCGCCGGCTCGCCTCTCTCGTCACGAGTCGCTGCATCGCGGCCACTTCCGCCGGCCGCATGTTGCGATCCCGGGCTTTCCACGCCGCGACGGCGGGAAGGGCGGACCGCACGGGATCGAGATCGAAGCGGGCGAGAAACGAGCGGACGAACATCGTGCGGACCATGCGGCCCACCATCGCGTGCAGACCGTTGCCGGGCAGCTCGGCGGCCGTCATCAGGAGCCACGTGAGGGCCACGTCGAGCGGGCCGGCCCCGCGCGCCACGTTCGTCCAGTCGATGAGCACCGGTCCTCGGGGCGACAGGATGACGTTGAGGGGGTGGAGGTCGAGGTGGACGATGCCCTCGCCGCCATCGGGAAACGGTGAGAGCCAGTCGGGAGCCGGAATCTCGTGGAGCCGCCGATGAAGCGTGGCCAGCCGCGCGGCGTTGTCGCCCAGGGTCCACGGCCGGCGCGAGAGCACCTGGAGCATCGTCGGCCCCGCGATGCGCTCCATCACCAGCTCGGAGCCCTCGGCGCGCACCTCTTCGACGCGCGGCACGGGATAGCCGTGGCCGGCGAGGTACGACATCACCCTGGCCTCGCGTTCCATCGAGCGTCCCTTGCGAGAGCGCCGCACCACGAGACCGTGGCCGCAGGCGAAGACGTCGGCGTCGCGGCCCGACGCGAGCAGCGGACCGACGTCAGGCACCCCCGAGCACCTTGCTGACTCCGGCGTGGGCCATCACGATGTCCGGCGAGTCCTGCAGCGCGGCGTGGTATCGGTCCCGGAAATCGCTCGGGTCCCCGGACTTGAGCAATCGGTGCGCCTCCCGGAACGCGCTCTGCACGGTCTCCGGCGCGACGGCCTCGTCCCCATCCACGACCTCGTCGATCTGGGCGATCAGCGTCGAGAGCGACCGGAGCCAGGCGAACTGCTCGTCGTTGAGCACCAGGCTGAACAATTCGCGGGTGGGGATGGCGCCGTGGCGGTCCTCGTAGAGCCCCCGCTCACGGTCGAGCAGAAGCCGGTGCAGCCGCATCAGGCTCGTGCTCAGATCCCGCAGTCGTCCACGCTCGTCGTGTTCCATACCGGGCGCCCCGCCGGTCACGCGGTGTCGTCGGGCGGCACCGTGCGCAGCATCCGCCGCACGGGCGGCAGGATCAGCGGCAGCGCCACCACGCTCAGCGCGGTGACGACGAACACGGTGGCGATGGGCCGCGTGAGCAAGATCGAGAACCGGCCGCCCGACATCAGCAGCGACTGCCGGATCGATTCCTCCGCCATCCGCCCGAGCACGAAGGCCAGCACGAGCGGCGCCGCCTCGAATCCAAACCGTTTCATGAGCAGACCGATCACACCGAAGGCCAGCATCACCACGATGTCCCAGACGTTGGCGGACTCACTGTACACACCGATCACGCAGAACAGCAAGATCAGCGGGAACAGGATCCCGTACGGCACGCGCAGCAGCTGCACCCAGAGCCCGATGAGCGGCAGGTTGAGCACGAGCAGCATGACGTTGCCGACGTACATGCTCGTGATGACGCCCCAGAAGATCTCGGGATGCTCCTTGATGAGGAGCGGTCCGGGCTGCACGCCGTGGATGAGAAAGGCGCCGAGGAGGACGGCCATCACCACGTTCGGTGCTAGGCCCAGCGTGAGGAGCGGGATCATCGAGCCGCCGGTGGCGGCGTTGTTCGCCGCCTCGGGCCCCGCCACGCCTTCGATCGCGCCCCGGCCGAAGCGCTCCGGCTCGCGGGCGATGCGTTTCTCGAGCGCGTACGAGATGAACGTCGGGATGATGGCGCCGATGCCGGGGAGGATGCCGAGCAGGAAGCCCAGCACGCTGCCGCGCGCGATCGGTCCCGCCGAGCGCCTCCAGTCCTCGCGCGTGGGCATGAGCCCCTTGATCCGCGTATCGAAGACCTCCTGCTTCACGCCCTGCCCGATGTTGAGCAGCACCTCGCTGATCCCGAAGAGCCCCATGATGATGGGCACCAGCCCCAGCCCGTCGCCGAGGGTCACGCTGCCATAGGTGAACCGCGGCGAGGCGGAGATCGGATCCAGCCCGACGGTGCCGAGGAGCATTCCCAGCAGCGCCATGGCGACCGCCTTCAGCTTGCTGCCCGCCGTGAGGTACGTCACCATCGTGAACCCCAGGAGGAGCAGGCCGAAGATCTCGGGCGGGCCGAAGCGCAGGGCGACCGACGTGAGCGGCGGCGCCAGCAGCATGATGCCGAGCACGCTGAACGTGCCCGCGATGAACGAGCCCAGCGCCGAGATGCCGAGGGCGGGACCGGCGCGGCCCTGCCGGGCCATCTGGTAGCCGTCGATGCACGTCACCACCGAGGCCGCCTCGCCGGGAATGTTCACGAGGATCGACGTGGTGGATCCGCCGTACATCGCGCCGTAGTAGATGCCCGCCATCATGATGATGGACGCCGTGGGCGACATCGCGAAGGTGACGGGCAGGAGCAACGACATCGTCGCCACCGGGCCGATCCCCGGCAGCACGCCGATGAGCGTGCCCACGAAGACGCCGATGAAGCACGCCACCAGATTGGAGGGTTGCAGGCTGACGGAGAACCCGTAGGTGAGCCCGTGAAACAGATCCACGGGGTTCAGCCGCCCCAGGGGCCGGCGGGCAGCTGCACGTTGAGCCACACCCGGAACACGAGGTAGGTCAGCAGCGCCGTCGCGAGCGAGCTGCCGAGCGCGACCAGCCACCGCTGCCGCTCCAGCGCCCTGAAGAAGAACAGCAGCAGCACGAAGGTCGCGGCCACGAAGCCCACCGGCTCCAGCACGAGGGCGTAGATGAACAGGGCCGCCATCGTGGCGACGACCTTCGGCCATCCCAGACGCGCCAGAGGCGGCGCGTTCGCGTCACGCGCCCGTACCGGGCCGACGAGGAGGACCGCGCACACCAGCGAGAAGGCGGCGGCGAGGACGACGGGAACGAAGCCCGGGCCGGGCCGCGCGAGCGAGCCGAAGCGGAGGCGACTGGCTTCCTCGAGGGCGAGGACGCCGAAGACGAGGAGGACCGCGGCCGCCCCGCGCTCGCGTCCCGTCACTACCGGCCCAGGTTCAGCTTTTTCGCCAGACGCGTGACGACCTCGTTCTCTCGCTCCACGAGCGTGAGCGTCGCCGCGGCGTCGTGGTACTCGACGCTGAGCCCGGCCTTCTCGATGGCCGCGATCACGTCCGGATCCTTCATCGTCTTGTCGAGCGCGGCGGAGAGACGATCGACGATCGGCTTCGGCGTTCTCGCCGGCGCGTACAGCTCCATCCACGTGCTCAGCGAGGCGTCGGGCTGGCGCTTCTCCGTCATCGTCGGCGTGCTCGGGATCACGGCCAGGCGCTTGCTGGCGCTGGTGGCGAGGGCCACCAGATCGCCCGAGCGCACCACGGACAGCACGGCGCTCAGCGCGGCGGCGCCGATGGGCACGTGGCCGCCGAGCAGCGCGTTCTTCACGGGGCCCGATCCGTTGAAGGGCACGTGCGACAGGGTGATCCCGTACGCCTGCTGCAGCAGCTCCATGTTGAAGTAGCTGTTGGTGCCGAGGCCGGCGGAGCCATACGTCACCGTCCCCGGGTTCTTCTTCGCGTGGTCGACGAACTCTTCCAGCGTCTTCCACGGCGCGCCGGCCTTCACCAGAATGACGCCGGAGTCGATCGCGTAGCTGCCGATGACCGCGAAGTCCGAGATCTTGTACGTCACGTCCGGCTGGGTGGCCGGCAGGATGGTCAGCGTCGAGCGCACGGTGGCGGCCAGCGTGTAGCCGTCGGGCCGGGCCTTGGCCACGCCGTCCATGCCGACGGCGCCGCCGCCGCCCGGCTTGTTGACGAGCACGACGGGCACGCCGAGGCTGGCGGCGAGCTGCGGCTGGATGACGCGGATGGCGGTGTCGGTGGGGCCGCCCGTCGCGAACGGGATCACGAACTGGATCGGGCGTGTCGGATACGGCTGCGCCGCCACCGGCAGCGCCATGGCGGTCACGAGCAGCGTCGCGGCGATGGGCAGCGAGCGGCGCATCAGTCCTCCTTCATGAGCGGAAACGACCACGGGCTCATCTGCTCCGCGGTGCGGCCGAGCGGATCCCACTCCTGCACGCGCCCCCACACGGCCTCCCCCGCCTCCTGGGCCTGGCCCCGCAGGGCCGCGAGATCGACGCCGGGGATCGCGCGATCCCGCATGCGGACCACGCCGTCGACGATCACGGTGACCACGTCGTCACCGATGCCGCATTCCACGAGCGCCTTGACGGGATCGCGCACGGGGCCGAAGCGCAGCGCGTCGCGCGTCGCGAGATCGATCACCACGATGTCGGCCTTGGCCCCCGGCGCCAGACGGCCGAGGTCGTCGCGGCCGAGCGCCCTGGCGCCCCCCAGCGTGGCCGCCTCGAACACCTCGGCCGCGGAGGCCGCGAAGAGATTGTGGCTCATCACCTTGCCGAAATACGACGCGATCCGCATCTGCATGATGAGGTCGCGCGGATACGTGTCGCTGCCCAGCGCGAGGTTGACGCCGGCCGCGCGGTACGTCTGCCACGAGTCGAGGTAGCGTGCGCGACGCGCGATGTTCACGGGGCAGTGCGACACGGTCACGCCGTGGCGGCCCATGAGCGGCAGCTCGCGGCCCCCGGAGTAATTCAGCAGGGCGTTGTCGGCGATGAGGTTGCCGTGGCCGATCGTGAGGTCGGGGCCGAGCAACCCGACGCTGTCCATCAGCTCGACGGGCGTCATGCGGTGCTCGCGCAGGATCTCGTAGAACTCGATGACGTTGTAGGCGGCGTGGGTCACGATCGGCAGGCGCATCTCGTTCGCCACCGTGCGCGTCGCGCGCAGCAGCTCGAGGCTGCACGTCTCGACCTCGCGCGGCGCGAGCAGGCCGCGCACGCGGCCGCCCACGCTGCCGTCGACGCGGCGGATGAACGCCAGCGCGCCGTCGAATTCCTTGCGGCCGGCCGGCTCGTCGACGACGCGCTTGAGCCGGCCCTTGTCGTCCCCCACCCAGCGCCCCGAGTCATAGCCGGCGCCGAGATAGGCGCGAAGCCCGAGCCGCTCGACCTCCACGAGCAGCGCCTCCTGCACGCGGACCTGGCTGCCGAACTCCATGAAGGTCGTCGTCCCGTTGCGCAGCATCTCCGCCACCGTGAAGGTCGCGAGCAGCCGGTTGCCTGTCTCCGCGTCGGCCTCGGTCGGTCGCGCATAACGCGGGTCGCCGCCCACCCGGGTGCCCTCGCGCGGCACGGTGATCTCGAGGAAGGGCTGGCCGTAGAAGTCCGGCCGTCCGGTGTCGGTGATGAGCCGATGGGACGCGCGGTGGCCGGAGTGCACGTGGCTGTCGATGAACCCGGGGCAGACGAGCCTGCCGCGCGCGTCGATCTCCGCGTCGACGCGCCCGTCGAAGCGCCGGCCGACGTGCAGGATGCGGTCGTCCTCGTACACCACCACGCCGTCGGGAACGAGCGTGTGTCCGCCGCCCGCGAAGCCGACCACCCACCCGCCGCGCACGAGGGTCCGCATGGCTAGGCGAGCTTCGGGTACCCGGCATCCCGCGCGGCGCGCTCACGCTCCAGGAACACCTCGAAGTCGGCGGGCGTCACGCGCTCGAAGCGCGCCAGGAGCACGTCCGCGAGGAGCGGCTGCGCGTCGGCGGCGTGGTGCGCGGTGACGAGCGCGTGCGCGAGGCGCTCGCGCGTGCCCGCGTCGATGCCGCTCGAGGCGACCAGGGGCGGGCTCGGCGCCGGCGCGGTGGTCTCCACAGAGCGCACGCGCGCGGCGGTGGCCGGATCGTGGCGGCGGAGCAGGTCGAGCGCGTAGCCGTCGATGGACGCCACGTCGGCCTCGCCCTTCACCACCAGGTCGATCAGCGGCCGCTGGCGCACGTAGGGGCCGAGCACGGCGCGATAGAGCGCGGGACGCGCGCG
>Ga0137418_10000557_pt1 | contig 33828 bp, 23 predicted proteins | sample CZODoug3_1_2_16f_FD_122242 | JGI IMG/M metagenome (GOLD analysis project Ga0137418, IMG submission 122242) | Vadose zone soil fungal communities from Angelo Coast Range Reserve, California, USA - CZODoug3_1_2_16fungal (Hybrid Assembly) | ecosystem: Environmental > Terrestrial > Soil > Vadose... | reverse complement strand
GAGCGGGAGTAGTTCAGCGGTAGAACGCCAGCTTCCCAAGCTGGATGTCGCCGGTTCGATCCCGGTCTCCCGCTCCAGTTTTCCAAAACCCAATAGGTTCACGGCTACCTTCTGCGTGTGTTCAAGCATGTTCAGAATCGCTGGAGAGTCGGCAGCCGTTCTGAGCGCCGGCATCGATGGCGCATACTCGGTCCGGATCAGATCGGGATATCTTTAGATAGTTTCAGAGAGGCGGGACGGCCGCGCAATCGGAAGAAAGGAACCGCACCAAATCTGATCCATCGCTCTTGCTACCGGAAACAATCCCAGCGAGTTGAAAGCAAGAATATCCGGAAGCCTGACGGGGCCTAAGGTAGGGAATGCATGCAAGAAAAAAGATGCGGCGCAGAGATGGGACTGGGGTCCCAAGAATTAGGTGCTTGCTCACCCGACTGCGCCGCACGACTGAGGCGACCCAAATGGGTCGCGCTCGTTCCCGTCTTGATGTGCGCACCAAATTACGACGGTGGAGTGTTTCGTATCTATTCAACATTGCACAGTGTTGGAAATAATCTGATGGACGGCCCGCAATGTCTGGCATCAAGCTCGCCTGCCCCTTCCTGAGCAGTATTGAACAGGTATTCCTGATCTCGGCTTGCTAGGTTGGTTGCATTACAACGGTGCACCACCACTCGCGCACGTCATCAGAACGCACCGAGAGTTCGAGGAGGACGCAACCTCGATGTGAGATCGTTTGAATGATTCACTCTTCGGGAAGACGGCACTTGCTGCCGCGGCACGGGGTGGCTTTCTAATGTTCACAGGTGTGCCGCGTCTGCGCGCGATCCTGAATCTTCTTACGTTGGGAGAATGGCGTGCTCCCCGATCGGCTTGCCCCCGCCGACGATTTTGCGTACTCTCGGCTGCCGGTCCTGCTTATGAGAGTAAGGGCTCATCGGGTAGGCTGCGGTCAATCTTCTTCATGATCTCGGATCTCGCGCGCCCATTGAATAGTCGCCGAGGTCAACCTGTCACTCTTGGGGGCGCTGAGTCGTGCGAACAGATACCTGGCCCTGGGCATGCGGATTGAGGTCAGAATTGCGGCCATGATTGGGAGACAGTAGCGTAGGAACCGGGCAGCGTTGAAATTCTCCCCCACCCCGCAAAGCTGGTCCCAAGGAGGATGTCGCCCGTTCGATCCCGGGCCCCCACTCCAGGTACCCTTCCCCATTCTTCTCGCAGAGATTTGGTTTGCCGCTCGGGAGACGCTATGCTCGAACCGATGGGTTGATTTCACCTGCGCCCGGACCGCACACGAACGACAGTGCCTTTCGGCCCAGGTGATATGTCCGTAAAACTTTGTAAAGACAGGCGATTCCCGGTCCTGACGATGCTAAATTGATGGTATGGAGTATGGTGGGTTTTTCCGGGCAAAGGGCAGCAGCGCGGTGCACGCGAACGCGCTCATCCTGCTGGGAGTTCTCTGTGCTCTCTGTCTCTGCGGATTCTCCCTGGCCCAGACCGCCCCTAAGGGCGCGTCACCTACCGCCGACTCCGCCCAGCGCGCGGTCGGCGTCATCAAAGCCATCACCGGCGCCGGGATCACTCTCGCTTCAGACGGTGGCGAAGAGGTCCAGATCACTCTGCAGGACTCCAGCCGCATCCTTCGCGTAGCGCCCGGCGAGAAGGATCTCAAGAACGCGACCCCTTTGCAGAAACAAGACCTGCAGGTAGGCGATCGCGTGTTGGTCCGCGGCAAGCCATCCCTTGACCGTCACTCGCTCGTGGCGGGTGCCGTGGTCGTGATGAAGCAGTCCGACGTGGCAGCCAAGCAGGAGAAGGATCGCGAAGACTGGCAGAAGCGCGGCGTGGGCGGCCTAGTAACCGCCGTGGATTTCTCCACCGGCACCGTTACCATCTCGATGACCTCCTTCTCGGGGAGCAAGAGCGTAACCATTCATACGACGAAAAACACAATCCTGCGCCGCTACGCCCCGAACTCGGTGAAGTTTGACGACGCCAAGGTGGCTCCGCTCGACCAGATCAAAGCGGGCGACCAGCTCCGTGCCCGCGGAACAAAGAACGAGGATGGCACCAAGTTGGCCGCCCAAGAAGCTGTCTCCGGCACGTTTCGCAACCTGGCAGGCACTGTCACGGCGGTCGATCCCACGGCAAACACCCTGACCCTGAAGGATGTGCTCACGAAGCAGTCCGTAGTCGTGAAGGTCACCGACGATACCCAACTCCGTAAACTGCCTTCTGAATTTGCACAGCGGATCGCCATGCGTCTGAAGGGAGCCGCAGCCGATGGAATTCCAGGTGCAGCCGCCGCTGGGGCAGGCGGATTTGGCGGAGGAGGCGGGGCCGGCGGAGGTGCTCGTCAGCAACGTGCAGGACAAAGCCCCGGAGCGCCTCCTAGTGGAATGGACGAAGGCCGCCACGGTGGCGGTCCTCCCGACATTCAACAAATTCTGAGCCGAATGCCGGCGGCTACTCTTACGGATCTTCAAAAGGGTGAGGCCGTTATGATCGTCTCCACCCAAGGCAACGCCTCCGGCGAGGTCAATGCAATCACGCTGCTGGCGGGCGTTGAGCCGATCCTAACCGCCTCGCCCGGCGCGACGCAGGCCCTGATGCTTTCGCCCTGGAGCCTGAGTTCTTCCAACGCCGAGGCGGCAGCCAATCCGTAGAGCACGATCATCGATGTTCCAGGTGTCCTTCGCAGGTAATGGGATGAGGTTTTACCTAAGCGACAAACATATCCGCCTTCGTGTTCTGCCCCTGCTACTACTGCTGCTCGCGGCCGGTGCTCTAGCCCAGACCAGTGCTGGCAGCTTGCACGGTACGGTGACGGACCCTTCCGGCGCCGCCGTAACCAATGCGACCGTCATCGCGGTCACCTCCGATGGCCAAGCGAAGGCCGCAAACACGAGTCGCACCGGCGTGTATGAGATCAATGGACTCGCGCCTGGCACCTACACGCTAACCGTCGATGCTCTCGGATTCGCCGCGTACGCGAAAGACGCCGTGCAGGTGGCCGCCGGACAATCGCAACTGGCCAACATCACTTTGTCCATCGCAGTCGAGAAGGAGAAGATCGACGTCACCGAGCAGGGAACTGGCGTGGACACCAACCCGGCCAACAATACAGGAGCGATTGTGTTGTCCGGCAAAGATCTCGATGCTCTCCCCGACGATCCGGACGAATTGCAGACCGATCTCGAAGCCCTTGCTGGACCCTCCGCCGGTCCGAACGGAGGCCAGATCTACATTGACGGATTCACCGGCGGTCAGCTACCGCCCAAGTCCTCGATCCGAGAAATCCGCATCAATCAGAATCCGTTTTCCGCCGAATACGACAAGCTCGGATACGGTCGGATTGAAATCTTCACCAAGCCCGGCACCGACAAGTTTCACGGGCAAGTCTCGGTGATGGGAAACTCCTCCGACTTCAACTCCCAGAATCCGTTCCTTAACGGTACCGAGCCGCCGTACCACTCCCTGCAATACATGGGCAACGTCGGCGGCCCACTCGGCAAGAAAGCCTCATTTTTCTTGGACGTGCAGCGCCGGAATATCGATGAAGTGGCGGTGGTGAATGCGACCGTGCTCAACCCCAACCCGCCATGCCTCGACCCCAGTTGCCTTGGCCTGCCGTTCACGGCTGCAGTCCCCAACCCGCATGCGCGCACCAACATCAGTCCACGTCTGGACTATCAGATTTCCAAGAACAACACCCTGACGGCGCGCTACCAGTACTTCCGGAACGCGGAAGAAAATGACGGCGTGGGACAGTTCTCGCTGCCCTCACAGGGTTCCACCAACAGCAGCACCGAGCACACATTTCAGATCAGTGACACGCAGATCCTCTCCTCGAAGGTAGTGAACGAGACTCGTCTTCAGTACCTTCGGGAAAACAGTCAGCAGGTCCCGTTGAACACCGATCCAACCGTCTCAGTCATGGGTGCGTTCAGTCAAGGGGGCAGCGCCGGCGGTACCAGTACCGACCGTCAGGACCATTACGAACTGCAGAACTACACCTCGATGTCGCTCGGCAACCACTTCCTTAAGTTCGGGGGACGGCTGCGCGCCATTCACGATGTGAGTCTGTCCGCGACCGATTTCAACGGAACCTGGACGTTTCAGAACCTGGCCGCTTTTCAGGCCAATGACGCGTTCCAGTTTTCTATCAACGCGGTGCCGGGCGCGGCCACGTCCGCCATCCCAACCGTGACCGCGAACGTGATCGACGCTGGCCTGTACGTACAGGACGATTGGCGGCTCCGCCCCAACCTCACCATCAGCTACGGCCTGCGCTTCGAGACCCAGAACGCCATCGGCGATCATGGTGACTGGGCACCCCGCGTGTCGGCGGCCTGGGGCATCGGCGGCGGGCAGAAGAGCGCGGCCAAGACCGTCCTCCGCGCAGGGTTTGGTATGTTCTACAACCGCTTCACCGAGCCGTCCGTGATGCAGGCGGAGCGGCTGAATGGAGTCACCCAGTTGCAGTACATCGCCACCGCGAATCTGTCCTATCCCAACCTCCCATCGTCCAGCGAATTGCAGGCATCCTCGCCGACCCGTTACCAGATCGACCCGAGGCTGCGCGCTCCCTACATCATGCAGACCGCCGTCAGTCTCGAGCGGCAGCTGTCCAAGAGCGCCAACGTAACGCTGTCCTACCTGAACTCGCGCGGCGTCCGCCAATTACTGACCCGTAACATCAACGCGCCGCTGCCGGGTACCTTCGACCCTGCGGATCCCACAAGCGGTGTGCGGCCCAATGGCACGTTCAATCTCTACCAATACGAATCGGAGGGCATCTTCCGGCAGAACCAGTTGATCGTGAACGGAAATGTGCGCGCCGGGGCCAGGCTTACACTCTTCGGCTACTACACTCTGAATAATGTGCACAGCAACACTTCCGGTGGCTTTCCTTACAACCAGTACGACCTGAACGAGGATTATGGGCGCGCGGCTTACGACATTCGTCATCGCGTGTTCCTGGGAGGGTCGATTTCCTTGCCGTACGGCTTCCGGGCGAGTCCGTTCTTGATTGCGTCCTCGGGCTCACCTTACAACGTCACCATCGGACGGGACGTGAATGGGGATTCGCTCTTCAACGATCGCCCCGCATTCGCTACCGATCTTGCCCGGCCCAGTGTGGTCCTGACCCGGTTCGGCGCCTTCGATATGCTGCCCAATATTGATGGGGCCAGCGGACAAACCATCATCCCGATCAACTATCTGACCGGTCCCACGCAATTCACTCTCAATCTGCGCCTCAGCAAGACGTTTGGTTTCGGGAAAGAGACGGGCGGAACGAACAATCAGGGAGATGGTCCTCCCGGCCGCCAGCGCGGGGGTGGTGGAGGCGAAGGTCGTGGACCCGGCGGCGGTGGCGGCGGCTTTGGGCGCGGCCCTGGTGCCGGGATGGGTGCGCTCTTCGGACCGGGTGCCACCAGTCACCGCTACAACCTCACGCTCAGCGTGAACGCTCGCAACGTGCTGAATCGCGTAAATCTCTCGAGCCCAATCGGCAATCTGAGTTCTCCGTTCTTCGGCCAATCGATCAGCCTCGCGGGCGGCGCGTTCTCCAGCGCAGCCGCCAACCGCAAGCTCGAGTTGCAAGCCAGCTTTAGCTTTTAGCTGTGCGGAGTCGGCGTCCCGCCGGTTTGGAACCCAGATTTTGAAGGGGCGCGGCTTCACCCGCGCCGATCAGTTTCCCTGTTAGAGTGAGCCGCTCCAGCCCCGAGGGACGCTTCGCAACTGACCCAAAAGCCTGTGGAGGACCAGCTGTGGGTGAAACCATGAACCCTCGGTGATCAGGGCATGCGTTTAGGCGCTGCGGCCTCAAGATCGAGTTTTTTCGCGCCCTGCTAAAATATTCCGCGTGTTTCCGTCGTCGAGTCCTGCCACCGTAACTTGGTTTTCGTTCGCAACCCAAATCGGCCCAGCAAAAGAAACCCGAACCTTCAAACCGGAGAACCTATGACCAGAAAGCTATGCATGGCTGCACTCACCCTGATGCTAATTCTTCCTGCGCTTGCTAAGGACAAGGAACAGAAAGAAGATGCACGTCTCAATGAGTCCGGGGTCGTGCTCAAGGAAATCCTGGGCATGCCCGAGGGCATTCCCAAGGACTTGCTGGACAAATCCGCTTGCGTGGTTGTGTATCCCTCGGTGAAAAAGGCTGCTTTCGTCGTGGGCGCCAGCTATGGCCGGGGTGTGATCACCTGCCGCTCGGGCAAGAAACTCAACGGTCCATGGAGTGCGCCCGCCATGTTTGCTCTCGAAGGAGGCAGTTTCGGCTTCCAGATCGGCGCCCAAGCCACCGACTTCGTGCTGCTGATCATGAACGAAAGCGGCGCCGACTCCGTCATGTCGAGCAAAGTCAAGATCGGCGCGGATGCTTCCGCCGCTGCCGGCCCGGTAGGACGGAATACTTCCGCCGAAACGGACGTGGTCATGAAAGCGGAGATCCTTTCCTACTCCCGCGCCAAGGGTTTATTTGCCGGAATCTCACTGGAGGGTTCCACCATGCGTTCCGATGACGGCGGCAACAAGGCTCTTTACGCGAAGGAGATCAGCGCCAAAGAAATTGTGCGGGAAGGGAAAGTCCCCGTCCCCGCGGCCGCCAAACGTCTTCTGGCGATCCTGACAAAGGCTTCCCCGAAACACGCCATATCGAAGTCCAAGTAACTTTCCCCCGGCAGAGCCGTGGGCTTTAGGTTGTGAGCCGCTCAAAGCGGCTAGGCGGGGTCGCTAACACAGCCCCGAGGGTGACGGTGCCCGGTTAGCGCCCAAGGTTCATTTGGTGCAATCGCTAATCCTCTCGCTCCTGGTTCCGGATGCACTCCCGGATCACTTCCTCGTCCCGGCCTACCGTCGACCCCCAGTGCGCCCACGCCCAGAAACCCCACAAAGTTTCTGTTCCTCTTTCCCTACACCCGCGTCAGATGAATCGCCCTCTTCCCTTTGACAAACCCGATCACTTGTGACCCCCCATACTTCGGCGGTATCGCAATCATCAGTACATGTGATCGGGCAGCAGGCACCCTTCTTCGATTCGACTCTCTTTCTGCTCCGCCAACTTGCGCAGCAGCTCGCCCAAATGCCCGCCGCACCTCTCCGTACAGCGTCTTCCTGCGGCACTTGGGAATAAACACATGGCATTTGTGCTCCCACTTTGTATGGCTTAGGCTTTCCGTCTCGTCCATCGCGATACTCCTCTCATGTGCTTTGGCGGCTCACGTTTGGGAGTTTTCGCGGTGGACTCTTGGATTTGTCAAACTTCGACTGCCTCCCCGGCGCAGCCGGAAGTTCTCCTTTTCGTACTACTGATCATGATCGAGGGCGCGACCGAAGAGATGCGTGGATCGAGCGAGATTCCCGACTTGAAAGCGATCGCGAGGGAGCCTTGGTTGGATTGGCACATCTCAGCGAGAGCAAAATGGCGCGCTGTCGACAACACACGAAGCACCACCCTCGCGATCACGTTCTTGTCTACGGCGGCTTTATTGTTTGAAGGCTGGAATGTCCATATGCATCTCTTGCCCCGGTTCAAGCCGCAAAGGAGCCGCCGGGGACTGCGAGCGATAGTCCGGCGACATGACCATTACCAGCAGGGTCACATTCTTTCCAGGAGGTAAGAGCGCGCGGTACTTGCCCTTGACCAAAACGGAATGATCATTTCCATCTTCGTCCATGAAGACTAGCTTCGCCTTCACGGCAGCACCCGTGTCAGCATCGACGACTCGCCCTACAAGCACTCCAGCTTTTTCGCTCAATGTAACCGTGACCGTCGCTGAAGGATGATCTCCAGTGAGATCTACCTTCGGTGCTTCGGCCTTCGAGTCTGCATAAAAGCTATCGGAACGGTCAGGATAGGCATCCTCATCTTTTCGCGAATAGAGCTTGTATGCTCCCAACCGGAAACCTCCGCGAAAATCGAATTCTCCACTCCTGTTCGTTTTGGTCGACCGGGGCGTGATGCCATCGAATGTGACGTCCTGCGGAACTGCGTAAACCGCCACCGCGGGTACAGGACTTCCGTTCTGATCTGTAACGGTACCGTTGATCTCTCCCTCTGGGTCACCCTTTTTTTGAGAGTATGCAAACACACTCGCAACAACCAAGGCCAAAGTGAGGAAATGTTTCATATGGCCCCCTGAGGAGTTTCATTGTAGTTCCGAACGGATCCCGAGTTCCATGAACCTTGCGGATTGTTCACGATCAGCCCATTCTGCTCTTCAGAGGCGGTAACTGCGCGTGCCTCCGCCAGCTATACTTTTCACCTGTTGCCGGAGATCGCATGAAATTCTCACGTTCTCTCCTGTCTCTCTTTCTCTTGTCCGCGCTTGCCGGCTGGAGCCAGGAAACTCACTCCGCGCCTCAACCAACGCCGCCCTCTGCAGCCGATCAACCGGCGCATCGCCCGACCATCGGCCTCGTACTCGAAGGCGGTGGGGCACTGGGCCTGGCTCACGTAGGCGTGCTCCGCTGGTTTGAGGAGAACCACATCCCGATCGACTACGTCGCGGGCACCAGCATGGGCGCTCTGGTCGGCAGCCTGTACGCCACCGGAATGTCGGGCCGCGAGATCGACGAGTTTCTCCAGGGCATCAACTGGAACCGCTCGCTCCGCAACGAACTCCCGTATCGTGCGCGTTCCTTTCGCCGGAAGGAGGACAAGCGCGACTACCCCAACGATCTCGAGTTCGGCCTCAAGAGCGGCATCGTGTTCCCCGGCGGATTTAATTCCGGACATCAGGTTGGCCTCATCCTCGATCGCGTCTCGCTCCCTTATTCCGAGCTGAGGAGTTTCGACGAGCTGCCCACACCGTTCCGCTGTGTCGCAACCGATTTGGTGACCGGCAAAGGAACGGTGTTCGATCGCGGATCGCTGACCGAAGCCCTGCGCGCCACCATGTCGCTTCCGGCCGTGTTCAGCCCAGTCCACCGCGACGGCCATGTCTACGTGGATGGAGGCCTCATCGAAAACCTTCCGGTGGATGTGGCGCGCGCTATGGGCGCCGACATTGTCATCGCTGTTCACTTGGAAACCGCGCCCTTGAAGCCGGACCAGGGCCTGTCTGTCTTCACCGTCCTGGAGCGCTCGGTGAATGTAGTGATCTCGGTGAACGAACTGGCCAGCATGCAGAAGGCCGACATCCTGATCCCCGTGCACACCGGGGACTACACCAGCACCGACTATCAGGATGCTCAGAAGATAGTGGAGGTCGGCTATGCCGGAGCGAAAGAGCGCGCTCGGCTTCTGGATCGTCTCGCGCTAAACGACCGTGATTGGGCCGATTACGAGGACCAGCGCGAGGCACGCCGGCGCCCCGTGCCGGTACCGCAATTCGTCGAGGTCACGGGTACGGCGCCGGTCATCGCGCAAGGCATCGAGAAGAGTCTGGCCGGGGTTGTCGGCAAGCCCATCGACTACACGCGTATCAACCAGGACCTCACCGATGTCACCGGCCTGGGCCGTTTCTCGCGCGCGGGTTTTCAGATGGTTCGCAGAGACGGTCAGGAGGGTTTGCTGGTGCGCACCGATGAGAAAGACTACGCGCCGCCGACGGTCAACCCTCTATTCGTGATCGATGGCTCTGACTACACCGACGTGCGCTTTAGTCTGGGCGCGCGCATCACGCTGAACGACATTGGCGGTTTCGGCTCCGAACTGCGCAATGACGTAATCGTGGGGTCCAGCTACGGCGCTGCGTCCGAGTACTACCACCCGCTCAACTGGTTCAGCCATTTCTTCGTCGCGCCGCGCGCATTTGCCAGTTCGCAGCCCTTCGATGTCTACTTCGACGACAACCGCATCGCCACCTATCGCCAGCACAACGCAGGGGGTGGCCTCGATTTTGGCGTCGCCGTGAACCGCTTCTCCGAACTGCGTTTCGGATACCAGACGGGATTCCTCTCCTTGACCCGCAGCATTGGCAGCCCCGGACTGCTGCCGGACGTGAGCGGACGTCAAGGGTTCTCTCGGCTTCGCTATGTCGTCGACCACACCGACGATCCCACGCTGCCTCGCCAAGGCTTTCTCCTGCAATCGCGCTTCGAGTTTTACGACGCAAACCCGGGCGCCACCGAGCACTTCCCCCTGGCCGAGATCCGTTCTGGCGTTTTCCAGCGAGTCAGCAGGATTTCCTCGCTTTTCTTGCTGGCTTCCGGGGGCTCGACGATGGGCTACCGCGGAACCGGCCTTCCCACGTTCGGACTCGGAGGGCCTCAGCGCTTGGCCGCCTATGGAACCAACGAATTGCTCGCGAACCAGTATTTCCTGTTCCAGCCAGGTTACATTCATCGCCTGAAAGAACTGTCCCCACTGCTGGGCGACAATGTCTATCTGGTCACGGCGTACGAGTTGGGCAAAGCCTACGGTGCTGCCAATGCCATTGACACACGCTTGCCCAACGACTTCAACGCGGCGGTGCTGGTGCAGTCCTTCATCGGTCCGATCGTGTTCGGCGGAAGTGTGGGCGATCGCGGTCACCACAAGTTCTACTTTCAGTTGGGAAGATTCTTCTGAGTTCTCTTAGGATTTTGTTCGTCTGGATGGTCAGCGTTCCAGAAGGCCGAGTATCCGGTCAAGAAGGCGGCCTCCCCCTCTCGACGAAGGCCCGACCGCGCCTCTATGATGGTTCCATCCCGTAATCATCCGAGGTCTCTATGTCTGAACCAAGCTACGACGAACTGAAAGCCCGCCTGGCTGATCTAGAAAAGCAGGTGGAAACCAAGAAACGCAGCGGCACCATGGAATTCAAGGTGTCCGAGAAGGGCGGAGTCAGCGTCTATGGCCTCGGTCGCTTCCCAGTCACACTCTACTACGAACAATGGACGCGCCTGCTTGACGCCGCCGACAACCTGCGCCAATTCCTTGAAGAAAACAAGTCCAAGCTCAAGCTCAAAGGCCAGTAATTTCGTTGGCGAACAGTATCTCTATCTGACAACGCTCGGCCGCAAAACAGGTCGCCCGCGAGAGATCGAGATCTGGTTCACCGAGCGCGACGGCCGGTTCTACGTCATCGCCGAGTACTCGACTGCTCACTGGCTGCAGAACCTGCGCGTCGCGCCCGAAGTGAAGGTTCGAGTCGGCGACCAGAGCTTCGCCGCGCGTGCCCGAATCGTCTCCCCAGATACTGAACCGGACCTGCACCGAGCCATCCAGGAACTCTCCCGCCAGAAATACGGCTGGGGCGACGGCACGATCGTGAAACTGGACCGGGATATCGGTAAGGGTCTCGCTTGACGGCGCTCAAAGCGAGCCGTGCATTCCGCCCATGTCTGCACCAGGCGGGCAAATTGGATAAGGTCGGCTAATCGCAATGTTGCCGTTTCGGCCGCAACTCATCACCAGCTGCAGCGATTGGTTGGAGTTTCCTGCCGCAACGAATCTCGGTCCCACTCACAGCTGCTGGGGCGACGGCATCTCTGGGAATTGCGGTTTCGATGGGATTTTCGGGTTTCGCCAGCTCTGTGTGCGCGTCATGCTCCAATCTGAGTCGCCCGTACTAGGCGAAGGTCGGAACAAGTGATTCTTCGGGTGCGCACCATATGCGCCATTCGTCGCAGATTTCCCGAGCCGTCGGGATCTTTGGTGAGACTGGGCTCCGGCTTCTAATGTGCAACGCTTGGGTCTCTGCGGGTAGGACCTCTGCGGGTAGGACTCGCGTCAACCCGAGAAAGATGTTAGCGGCGCGGCGTGTAGTCTTGCTGGTGTTCGGGGTCTTCGCGACCTTGGGTTGGCTTCGAGTCTGGTTACCCTGCGCGCCCACTGCTATGGGTGTACCAGCGGCCGGCCGTGTGGATTACTGCACCTGTTCCTCACGCTGGTCTTGATGTCTTTGGCGGAATTGCAACACCCCCCGGGATCTCAACCCAGTGTGGCCCCGGCCTTCAGGATGCCCACTCCCCAAGCACACTTTCCCGAGCAAGTGGGCACCCCTGCCAGCCCCTTAAGACTAGGGCACAGCCGCCGTTGAAACGCTAACCTGGGATCCCACCACAGCAATCGCCAGTCCTGGCCCGGCATTCACCCGCGCGACGTCGGCAAATGTGTGCGTGGTCCAGTTCGACGTTCCGGCCAGCCGCGTCGACACAGTTGTTCCCGAGGCAACAAATGTTCCCGCCGGAGTGGCCGCCAGGGGCACGCCTGAACTCAGCTGCACTTTGGGCTGCCACGACCCGCCCACCGGCCGATAGGTGGCGTACGTGCCCGGACTCAAGGTCACCTGTGTGAAGATCGCGACCGCGTTTCCACTCCCATCCACCGCCACGCCGGTCGAACCACCCGCCTGGCCTGCCAATACTGGCAAGGGCGCGGCAGGGCTCCAACTACCGCCTGACCGCACCGCGTACGACACACCACTGCGTGTGCGCCAAACCGCCACGGCGGTTCCATCATTCCCCAACCCAACGTTGGGGTTGTTTTGCCGGTAAGCAGAAGCCGCCACTGTCACCGGCGCACCCCAGGCTCCGGTCAGATCCCGGCTGATGGCCACTACGGCACCCGTCAGGATTCCAGTTGCGCCTTCCAGGGCTACGGCCTGCCCACCGGAGTTCACCGCCAGCTTGGCGAGGCCATAACAAGTGGTCGCATTGGAAAGGGTCTGCGATGACCCAAACCCGCTGGCCGCGCTCCCCATCTTCGCCATCAAAGCGCACGTAACCGTAGTCGGATTTGTGATCTCTTCCCAAATCAAAGTCGCCTGGCTGTGGCTGTCGAAACCAATCCCCGGCAACCCGAAGCTGTTGACGTTGCCATATACGTTGGTTGAGATTGTGATGGTATTGCCCCAGTGACCACCCGAGAAGAACGCCGCCTGCGCCTCGTTCGGGATGTAGGTGTTGGTGGTTCGGAAACTCCACACCGCCAGCACATCGCCGTTCGGAGCGACCGAGATGTTCCCGGTCCCGCCACCGAAGCTGCCGAGCGACGACAGCGTGACGGGAGCTCCCCAGGCACTGCCCGTCTTCACCGCCGCCTGCAATCCGCCCGAGGGCGGGGTGAAGAGAACGGCGGAAGTTCCGCTCCCATTGGTTGCAACGGCGATCCCAAAACCGTTGGCGATGAAATGCGGTGCACTCCAGGTTTGGGCTGCCGCCACACCCGAACATGTCACGACCCAGGTCGCCACCAGCAGGGCGACCGATTTCCAAGACTTGCGGACATCGCACATATCGCGCTCCTTTGGAGAGGGCCCCCCGCAAAGACACTCCAGGGACGCTCTGTTCTATCGATTAGGCCCGACTACTTTACGGCCGGCCAGTTCTCGCGAATCGGGGGGGAAACATACCAGGACTGCGCAACCTGAAGTGGCTGAGAGACCCTTGGACTCGACCTCAAGGACGGGGGGAAAGCCCTTGTTTTGTTAGGTATTGTTTGCGCCTGGACACATCCAACCAAGAAATGTGAGAATAACGATTTTCCTCACGAGCGCGCCGACTCTATAACTGGGGAGCAGGGAAGTCAAGGCTACGGAACGTAAAGAAATTGTTAACAGGTTTCCGCGCACCCCGAGGAAACCCGGTGAAAACGCTCGCCGGCCAGCCTCGGAAGAGGGTCCCGCCCGACCCGCAAGGGCGGGTGTTGGAGAGATGTGAAAGGCGCCCGTGGAATCCTAAGAGGCACTCTGGGTAGCGCTCAACCAGAGATAAGCCGGAGCTGTTCGGCACGGCTCCAGCCACGAGCGAATTTCGGTCGGTGGTGCTCAGGCCATCCGGGCGTGCACGAAGGGCTTCTCCAGATCCCTCTTCTCGGTCCAGAGCTGATGGTGATGGCCTTCTGGTTCTTGGTCTCCGGGAACAAGGGCAGGATCTCGAGGAATCCGTTCTGCTTCTTCAGAATAGGCAGGATCTCGTTCTTCAGACTTTCACGAATTCATCTTTCTTTTGGATTGTCGGTGTGAACTCTAAGGATACGTGCAAACATGGGAGAGTCTCCGTTTCATGCGGTTCGTGTGATCGGTGAGACTCGGGGTACACCCGCCTCGTCTGCGGGGCCTTCTGGGAGCCAACTTCAGGTCGCCTGCGACTATGCATTTCCGGGGGCAACCTTGCTGTGACCTACGAGCCGCCGTCGTGTGAAAGCGTCTCAATCTGGGTATGTGCGCAGCCAAGCTTCACCCACTCCCGACCGCGTGCTTCGCGCTCTTCGCAAATCCTTTGCGCCCGGAGTCTGTCCTGAGCGACGTCGAAGGGCGATTAGCGTCTTCTATCCTCTTATCCGGGAACCCCGCATGCCCGACGACATCCTGACGCTTGCTCCTCCGCCAGCCGACCGGCGCCTGGCTTATGGCCCGGACCCCAACCAGTTTGGCGATCTCCGCCTGCCGAAGGAAAAAGAAAAGGGTCGGTTTCCCATCGTGATGAACATTCACGGCGGATACTGGCGCGCCAAGTACGACCTGCTGCACGCTGGCCATTTGTGCGCGGCGCTCACCGGAAAGGGATGCGCCACCTGGAACCTGGAATATCGCCGAGTCGGAAACCCGGGCGGTGGCTGGCCTGGCACGTTTGAAGACATCGCGAACGGCTATCGTTTTCTCCGGCAAATCGCCAAGCGATACAACCTCGATCCCGCACGCGTTGTTGTGATGGGCCACTCCGCCGGCGGCCAACTGGCCCTGTGCCTGGCCGGGCATGAGCCATCTGTAAAGCGAGCGCTCTCGCTCGCCGGGGTCGTGAACCTCCAGCGCGCCTTCGACCTTCACCTCAGCACCGACGCCGTCGTTGAATTCCTGGGCGGCAAGCCGAACGAAGTTCCGGACCACTATCACGAAGCCGACCCCATGCAGCTTCCCATCCCGCAAGCCAAGCAGATCCTGATCCATGGCCTCGACGACGTCGTCGTGCCCCCCGACTTCAGCCGCAACTATGCGGAAGTGAAAAAGAAACGCATAGAAGACGTGACGCTGGTGGAAGTCCGCAAAGCCGGTCACTTCGAACCCATCGATCCCCGCTCCGCCGCATGGCCGAAAATCGAGGAAGCCGTCCTCCGACTCCTGCGGTGAGCAAATGGGCAATGCGCACGCCATCTAGGAGCAAGGCTGACCGTTCAACTGAGCCACTCCCGCTTTGGCCGGGAACTGGTTCTGCTCACCCCCGCCTGCATACAACGATCGATGTCCGGCCGGTTCTCCGGTGATAGTTTGCGGCCAACATGTTTGCGGAGAGACTGACCGAGCAATTGGCACTTCGCGATCTGGCGGTAAGCGATGCCCAAAGAATCTTCGAATACCCGAGTCGTCCGGATGTTTCTCGCTTCCCGTCAGGGGGGGACCCAATCCGCGGATGCCATTCAGTCATCGATTCGCGACCTCTCAGAAACCGAGCCGCGTAGGCCTCGATCGTGGTATCAGATTGGGATCATCCCCCTCTCTACCCGTGAACTGATCGGCGAGTCCAGCCTCCAGGTGCGCGAAGCCGAACCACGTCATGCGGAGCTTCGCGTGCGTTGCGGCCAATGAGTCGTCCGCGGCCAACTCCGTTCGAACGTTCGAACCATCCACGCGGCGGAAGTCCACCGCCAACGCGGCACCCGGCAAGAACGGCTTCCTGTTGGACGAGTTAGGGGGGCACAGCCGTGAACAACGTGAACACTCCCTACAAGACGGAGAGCTCGGCGCACACCAGAACACGACGGGCGTGCGGGCGTTCCGGGTGTTTGAAGACGCGATCGTGCGTGTCCGGGCAGATGGAGCCGCGCCTTTTTTCTTGCGGCAGTCCGCGCTTCTCGGTAACCCGGTCCAACTTAGGCGACCAAGCAGAAAGAACTCTCTAGAGTGGCCGGTCGCAATATCTCGCTTACACCACCAACTCGGTTCGTGAAACACGAAAAGCAGGCGCTACTAGAGGTCTCCGAAAGCGAACTCATCTCCGCATCAGCTCAAACTGCAAATAGGTCATCTGCCCCACATGATGATGCAAATGGCTCGCACACCGTAGGAAGATGTTGAATCGGTTCCCGGCATCTGCTTCCCGCAGCGCGGTGTATTTCAAGGGCCAATCATTCTCCGACTGCATGCGAGCGGTGCGCGCGACCATGGCGGCCGCCTCGTCGAAGCGCTTCATCACCTCATCCTTCGACGGCCGGGTCGCCTCAGTAAACTCCCGGTCACGATCTCGCACATAGCCAGTTCCGGCGATCTCGGTGCCGATGTAGTAATTCAGATTTCCAGTCAGATGAAGCACGAGATGTCCAAAACTGTTTCCGAACGAAAGCGGCTTCTTCCAGAACTGCTCATCACTGAGCGGCTTCGCCAGTTCATGAACCCGCGACGCCAGCAACTCATAGTGTCCCGCAAACCCCGATGAAATGGCCTCGTTTAAAGCGCTCATGCCAGAGTCTTTCGTCTCCCTTCGTGTCCTTTGTAGTGATCTGCCTTTCTTAGGCTACTCTGCGCACCACCAACGCCGAATTCTTGGACCCGAATGCAATGCAATTACAGACCGCGTGCTCGATCTTAGCCCGGCGTCCCGCGTCCGGCACATAGTCCAGATCGCATTCCGGATCCGGCGCCGCCAAATTAATAGTGGGAGCAATCTGCCCATGCTGCATGGCGACAATCGTCGCAGCGACTCCCGCCGCCCCACAAGCCCCCTGCGGATGCCCGACTTGCGACTTCAAAGCCGACATCGGCACCGCTCGCGCCCGCTCTCCCAACGCAAGCTTCAACGCCTGCGTCTCGATCCGATCGTTCAATTGCGTCGACGTACCGTGCAGATTGACATAGTCAACATCCTGCGGCACGATCCCGGCCTGCTGCATGGCGATCGCGATAGCACGCGCCGGCTCTTCGCCGCATTCCTTCAGTCGCACGCGATGAAATGCCTCGCAGGTCGAACCGTATCCGGCCACCTCCGCGAGGACGCTCGCACCCCGCGCCCGCGCATGCTCGTATTCCTCCAGCACAAACATCCACGCACCTTCGGCGAGCACAAATCCGTCCCGATCCACCGAGAACGGCCGCGAGCCCTTCGACGGATCCTGGTTCCACGAATCCGTCAGAATCTTCATGAGAATGAACCCCTTCACGATGCCCAACGCGATGGGCGCGTCCGCTCCTCCGGCCAGAATCGTGTCCGCGCGCCCAGACTGGATCTCGCGCATGGAATACCCAATCGCGTCGGTAGACGAGGTGCACCCCGTTGTAATCACGTGACTCGGACCGCGAAGTCCAAATCGGATGCTCACGTCGCTCGAAAGCGTTCCCATCACCCCCGTCGGCACGCAGAACAAACTCATCCGCCGGTATTCTTTGTGGAAGAACAGCCGGTACTGCTCCTCGGTGAATTCCTGCGAGCCGCCACCCGAGCCCAGAATCACACCGAACCGCCGCCGTTCCGCGAGGGGCAGGGAAGTGACCTCCACCCCTGCCTGTGCCAGGGCCTCGCTCGCCGCAGCCAGCGCCAGCGGCAGCACACGCGATACGTGTTTGCGCTCCCGCTTCTCCACCCACGCTAGCTCATCAAAGCCGCGTACCTCGCCGGCGATTTGCACCGGAATCTCGCTGGGATCGAAGTGCGTGATACGCCCCACACCCGAGCGTCCCGCCAGGATCGCGTCCGCAAACGCCTCGCGTCCGATTCCGTTGGGGCTGACCGCCCCCATTCCCGTGACCACGACTCTTCGCTTCAATGGTTCACCCCGGTAGAACTATAAGGCAAAGAGGCGCCCGCTTGCCAAGCCGATGGTCTCCAATGTGTAAATTCGTGGAGCCCGCCCTCGGTTCTATAATCGTCACTTCGTCCCGCATCCCGGAGGACTTTTGGCCTACAACGACCTGCGTGACTGGATCGCCGCGCTCGACCGCGCGGGTGAGTTGAAGAGGATCCGTACCGAAGTTGACCCCGTCCTGGAGATCGCCGAGATCACCGACCGCGTCAGCAAAAGCCGTTCCCCGAAATACGGTCAGGGCGGCCCCGCTCTCCTGTTCCAGAACGTCAAAGGCCATCCGGGTGCGGAACTGCTGATCAACCAGTTCGGCTCTGCACGCCGTATGAATCTTGCGCTCGAAGTGGATTCTCTCGACCAGGTCGCGGAGCGCATTCGCGGCTTCATGGACGTCAAATCGCCGCAAGGCTTCCTCGACAAAGTAAAGATGCTGCCCATGCTCGCCGAGATGGGCAAATTCTTTCCCAGGACCGTCACCGCTGGCGCGTGTAAAGAGGTCGTCAAACATGACAACTTCTCCCTGTTCGATTTTCCCGTGCTGCAATGCTGGCCTCAGGACGCGGGCCGCTTCATCACGCTGCCCTGCGTGATCACCCGCGATCCGAAAACCGGCAAGCGCAATGTCGGCATGTACCGCATGCAGGTCTACGACGAGTGCACCACCGGCATGCACTGGCAGCGCCAGAAAATCGGGGCCGAACACTTGCGCGAAAGCATGCGCGCCGCCGTCGCCTCGCAGTCCGAACCAGCCCAGTCCTCGTCTCGACAAGTCGACCTGATGGCCCGCTCCTCCGGCGGCATGGTACTTGCCGATGGCGATCGTCCGCAAGGCAAGATGAACGTAGCTGTGGCCATCGGCACCGATCCTGCCCTCACGTTCTGCTCCATTGTCCCTGCCCCTCCCGATGTCGAAGAGTTCCTCATCGCCGGCTTCCTGCGCCAGAAGCCGGTCGAGCTGGTGAAATGCGAAACGGTCGACCTTGAAGTTCCCGCCGACGCCGAGATCATCCTCGAAGGCTACGTGAACCTGGATGAACTGCGCACGGAAGGCCCCTTCGGCGACCACACCGGCTTTTACTCGCTCGACGACCAGTACCCGGTCTTCCACGTTACCTGCATCACTCACCGCAAGGACCCGATCTACGCCACTACCATCGTCGGCAAACCGCCCATGGAAGATGGCTGGATGGGCAAAGCGGTGGAGCGCATTTTCCTTCCGCTGATGAAACTCACCCTCCCCGAACTCGTCGACATCAACCTACCGCTCGAAGGCGTCTTCCACAACCTGATGATCGTCTCCATCCGCAAGTCCTATCCCGGCCAGGCCCGCAAAGTCATGAACGCCATCTGGTCCCTGGGCCAGGCGATGTTCACGAAATGCATCCTGGTCGTCGATCAAGACGTCGACGTGCACGACATCGCTGAGGTCACCCTCAAGGTGCTGAACAACATCGACCCGGAACGCGACATCCAGTTCACACTCGGCCCCATCGACTCGCTCGATCACGCCTCGCGCCTGCCCAACTACGGCTCCAAAATGGGCGTCGACGCCACCCGCAAATGGACGAGCGAAGGCATCACCCGCCCCTGGCCCGACGAGATCAAAATGGACGCCAAAACGAAATCGCTGGTCGAGGGAAAGTGGAAAGCGCTGGCGAAAGAACTCGGAATCGAGTAGACTGCCGCTACTCCAATCAGGATATACATATGCACGTCAGCGCGCGCATTCGCTAAGTCGCCATCCTTGATCCGCCGATTGCGGAATCCCAAGTTGTCCGAGATGTTTCAACCGCGTCATCGGCCCCTTGTTTGTTTGCAGTCCGGTGCGCAGAAGGCTGCAGGTTGTTTATGGACGTTGCCAGCCCGGCCCCCAACCTATCCCAGCCGAGTATGTGGTCCGCGATTCGCGAAGCCTTGCGCGGCTCGCATCAGGACTTCACCTCCGGCGATTTGAACCGGGCCATTCTCCTGCTCGCCATCCCGATGGTCCTGGAGATGGTGCTCGAATCCCTGTTCGCTGTTGTCGATGTGTTCTTCGTAGGGCGCATTGGAGCCAACGCCGTGGCCACGGTGGGACTGACCGAGTCGCTGCTCAGCCTGGTCTTCTCGGTTGCCATGGGTTTGAGCCTGTCTACCACCGCCATGGTCGCACGCCGCATCGGCGAGAAGGATCCTGAAGGCGCTGCCGTCGCCGGGGTGCAGGCAATCATTCTCGGTCTCTCCGTGTCGGTCGTGCTGGGTGTGCCATGCCTGATTTATGCTCCTCGCCTACTGCAGCTGATGGGCGCATCGCCGGAGATCGTCGCCAACGGGTCCGGATACGCCCGCATCGCTCTGGGCGGCAGTGGCGTGGTCCTGATGCTGTTCCTCAACAATGCCATTTTCCGCGGGGCAGGGGACGCCGCGATCGCGATGCGCTTGCTCTGGGTGTCGAACATCATCAACCTGATCCTCGATCCCTGTCTGATCTTCGGCCTCGGCCCGTTCCCGCGGCTCGGCGTGACCGGCGCCGCACTCGCGACGTTCACGGGCCGAAGCATTGGTGTGGCCTACCAGTTCTACCGGCTGTTGCGCGGGACCGAACGTCTGCGCATCTTGCGACGCCAGATTCACGTGAACTTAGCGGTTCTCTGGCGCCTGGTTCGCGTGTCTATCACGGGTATCCTGCAGTTTTCGATTGCCCACACCAGCTGGATCGCATTGGTGCGCATTGTCAGCGTCTTTGGCGCCGCGGCATTAGCGGGGTACACCATTGCGATTCGGATTCTCATTTTCGTGATTCTGCCCTCGTGGGGTTTGGCGAATGCGGCCGCGACCCTGGTCGGACAAAACCTGGGTGCGAGGCAGCCGGAGCGCGCGGCGACCTCCGTCTGGCGGACCGGCTTCTACAACATGCTCTTTCTCGGCTCGGTCGGAGTGTTCTTCGTGTTTTTCGCCGAACCGGTGGTGCGCCTTTTCACGCGTGATGCGGATGTGGTGCCGCTCGCCGCATCCTGCCTGCGTATTCTGAGTTACGGCAACATTGGCTACGCCTACGGCATGGTGATGCTGCAAGCCTTCAACGGTGCCGGGGACACGCTCACCCCCACTTTCGTGAACCTGTTCGGCTTCTGGTTTTTGGAAATCCCGCTCGCTTACTGGCTTGCGATCCCCATGCACCTGCGTTCGAACGGAGTGTTTTACTCCATCGTGGTCGCTCAGTGCGCGGTGGCAGCGGCGGGCGTCGTCCTGTTCAAGCGCGGCCGGTGGAAGCAGCAGAAGATCTAGCGTCGTGCCCGCGAAATTCGCAGCCTATGCTGCGAGGGTTGAGAGCGCTCCCAGGTGGATCTTGCCTAGGTATCAGGACGAAGTGCAAAATGGAAAAAGCAGCTGAACGGGACCGTACCGACAAGGCAGGCTTTTGAGACCCTGCGCCAGGATCGAAGATCTAGCCAGCGCGGCTTGATCAGTCACATTTCCCATTTCAGCAGAGAAGCACTACAACCGAAGGAGAGCACCTTATGCCCACGATTACTACCAAAGACGGCACACAAATCTACTACAAGGACTGGGGCACAGGACAGCCCGTCGTCTTCAGTCATGGCTGGCCTCTCAGCGCGGATGCATGGGAAGACCAGATGCTGTTTCTGGGTTCTCGGGGATACCGTTCGATCGCCCATGACCGCCGCGGCCATGGCCGATCGAGCCAGCCCTGGGACGGCAATGAAATGGACACCTATGCCGACGACCTTGCTGCGCTGGTGCAAGCGCTCGATCTGAAGAACGCGATCCACATTGGCCACTCCACCGGTGGCGGCGAAGTCGCCCGCTATATCGGTCGGCACGGCACCAAACGGGTCGCCCAGGCGGTGCTCATCGGTGCGGTCCCGCCGCTCATGCTGAAAACCGCCGCCAACCCCGCCGGCCTGCCAATGGACACATTCGACCAAATCCGCACCGGCGTCCTAACCGACCGTGCGCAGTTTTTCAAGGATCTTAGCGCGCCGTTCTATGGCGCCAACCGCCCGGGCGCCAAGGTCTCGCAAGGCTTGCGCGACTCGTTCTGGCTCCAGGCCATGTTGTGCGGACACAAAGCCGCCTACGACTGCATCAAGGCCTTCTCCGAAACGGATTTCACCGAAGATCTGAAGAAGTTCGATGTGCCAACCCTCATCCTTCATGGCGACGAAGATCAAATCGTGCCGATCGGCGCCTCGGCTCTTCTCTCCTCCAAGATTGTTAAGGGGGCGACACTGAAAGTCTACCCGGGCTTGCCGCACGGCATGTGCTCGACCCACAAGGACCAGATCAACGCGGATCTGTTCGCGTTCCTCAAGGGTAGGAAACAAGCGGCAGCGTAACCGGCGGGCCGCCCGGCCTTTCGCCTTTGCTGCGAAGGCCGGGTGGCTCAGTCTGCGGCACCCAACCTTCACCGTTGCACCCCATCCGTGCCTTCACAGACGAATTTCACTATCCTGGTTTCCGAGAGGAAATTCATGATCTTCTACCTCCCCATCATCCTGATGGCTTTGGGCACAACCTTCTACCATGTCGCGCAAAAATCCATCCCTACGCAGGTCAACCCGCTCTTCTCGCTGGTAATGAACTACCTCACCGCCCTGGTCGGCACGCTACTCCTGATCCCGCTCTACCCGCCAGGAACCGCCGGACCGTGGTCTCTGAAAAGTGTGAACTGGGCGAGCTGCGCCGTGGGCATCTCGATTGTCGGCGTGGAACTGGCGGTCCTGCTGGCCTACCGAACGGGCTGGAAGATCAGCCTCGTTTCCGTGATCGGGAACACGGCGAGCGCTCTCCTGCTGGTGGTCATCGGCCTCGTCTTCTTCCGCGAGCACGTGTCTGGCAGAAGTGTCGCCGGCGTCGGGCTGTGTCTGGTGGGACTGGCCCTCATCACCCAACACTGAGAGGCTGCGGAGAGACTTCTCCCTTCGGGCTTGGGTTTGAAAGGGCCCGGCTTTCAGCCGGACCACAGGGCAGCTGCAATCCACGGCGGCTTTAGATGGGATGAGACGGCTGGTCTCGCGGAACAAGCTATGATTGCTGTCCGCAACGCACTCGAAGTGCACAAGAGGACACCCGCCAATGAAGAAGAGCAGCACAGAAACGCGGCGGCCCGCAAGCCGGCAGTGCTTCTGCGACCGGCGGCTTGGTCCTCGCCGCCGCGCTCTAGATAGCAGTCCCCTTTCATCGGTATCGGACACCAAAATACACCGAGCCCAGCGGCCTCATCAGAGTGCGGATAGAAGCACCGAGAGGAATGGACACGCAAACGATGCAACACCAAAAGCAAGACCAAAAAACCGCCGCCAAAGGAAGATCAAAAGCAAAAGGCAACAACTTTACCCCTGACAGGTACCAGCCGTCTCATGGAAGCCGCTGAGGAACATGCTTCAGGCCCAACGACTTTCTCCGTGCTCTTTCAAGCTGCCCTAAAGCGGACATAGACTCGGCTGGCGGGAAAAACGCTCGATTCGGATCGGGCTAGGACCGCAGGCGTGCCGTAAGCGCTGCGCTGCGCCGACTACAGAACCAGGGTGCACATTAGAACCAGGGTGCACATTCCCACGCCCCGGACGGCGGCTGCGGACAAACATCGCCGCCAGCGTTACACTAGCAATCCATTTGCCACAAAATATTGGGCAGGTCAGATCGGATTCCACCAGGTCTGAGCAAGCAACCCACGATTCAACAAAGTTCTGAGCAACTCACGCAACCAAGGATCCATCCATGGCGGCTATTCAGGCAGCGCAGGCAGGCCGGGCAGGTACGGCGAGGCAGGGTTCACGCAAGCTTCCTTTCTACCGCGTCCTCTGGGTGCAGGTGCTGCTGGCCATGGCGGCCGCCGTGGCGGTGGGTTCCCTGTATCCCGAGCGGGCGGTCGCCATGAAGCCGTTGGGAGACGCTTTCATCCGGCTCATCACGATGATCGTCACGCTGATCATTTTCTGCACCGTCGTCAGCGGGATCGCCGGCATGGAGAACTTAAAAAAAGTTGGCCGCGTGGGCGGCATGGCGCTGTTGTATTTCGAAGTTGTTTCCACCCTCGCGCTGTTGATCGGTCTTGTGGTGGGCAACGTTGTGCGTCCGGGCAGCGGTTTCAATGTCAACGTGGCCACGCTGGACGCGAAGTCGGTGACCGACTACGCCGGACAAGCCAAATCCCAGACTGTGACCGAATTCCTGATGCACATCATACCCACCACGGTATTCGACGCCTTCGCAAAAGGGGATATTCTGCAGGTCGTTTTCATCGCAATTCTGTTCGGCTTCGCGTTGGCGGCTGTGGGACCGCGATCGAAGCCGCTGATGGATCTGGTGGAGGCCTTGACGGACGCGGTATTCGCGGTCGTCAATATTCTGATGAAGTTCGCGCCCCTTGGAGCCTTCGGTGCAATGGCGTACACCGTGGGCAAATTCGGTCTTGCGTCCCTTGGCCCCCTGGCCCGATTGATCGGAACTTTCTGGCTCACTTCCGTGCTGTTCGTGGTCCTCGTGCTGGGTGCAATAGCATGGGCGGCGGGCTTCAACATCTTCCGGTTCCTGGTCCATATCCGGGAGGAGATCCTGCTGGTGCTGGCCACCAGTTCGTCGGAAACTGCGATCCCCACTTTGATGGCCAAGCTGGAAAAACTGGGCTGCACGAAGTCGCTGGTGGGACTGGTCGTTCCAACCGGCTACACCTTCAACACCGACGGCACCAGCCTCTACATGACCATGGCTGCGCTGTTCGTGGCGCAGGCGACCAACACACAACTCACCCTGACCCAGCAGTTGACCATTCTGGCAGTCGCGGTTCTGACTTCAAAAGGGGCGAGCGGCGTGCAGGGCGCATCTTTCATCGCGCTCGTGGCGACGCTCTCGGTGATCCCAACCATTCCCGTGGCAGGCATGGCGTTGATTCTAGGCATCGACCGTTTCCTGAGTATGTTTCGCGCCCTCGTCAACATGATCGGCAACGGAGTTGCAACCCTGGTGCTGGCGCGCTGGGAAGGGGAACTGGAACGCCCAACCTTGCGGCGAGGCCTCGCCTGACCAGGGCTACACTTTGGCGGTTGCTCAATCCGAGGCTTGACCACGGGCGGCATGGTCAGCCTGTTTGGCTTCAAACTCGAACAGATTCAAACTCAAACAAATCACCGACCTGGCGCTCTATAAAACTGTGGTGGCTCGACTCCGGCAGATGCGGACTGAACGAAAACCGCTTTGCCACTCACCGGCTCATGGAAGGCTATTTCCCCACCTATTTCACACCGCCCACTGCGTCCCAGGGGATGGCCTGGATGGCTTCCAGCCCTGCGCGAAAGCGCCCCGACCCCAGAAACCAGGAAGTCCCGAAGGAACGCCAGCCACCGGCCCCGCACCTAAGTGCGGGGTTCGCTGTCCTTCCCAACCCCGAGTTCCCTTGGGGGGACGGCACTCGGCCCGGAACCGCGAAAGAACAGGCGCGAAACAGATCCGGCGGTACAAACAACCAAACTCGCCTCTTCATCAAAGAACATGTTTTGAACCAAGCAGCTACGCTGGGACCCCGCTTCCGATCAGCTGCCTCCACCTTTGTTGATTCTGTCGGTACGTTTTCTTCAGCCGAGCCATCAGCTTGGCGAGATCTTCGTTGGCCTGCAGCTTCGCCCATGCCGGATTGCTGGCAAACCACGGATAGTTCTCGTTCCCCAGGTAGAGCGCCTTGCGCAGCCAATGCAGTGCCTCGTTCGCGTCACCATCCAAAGCAAAATAAGTCGCGAGACGATACGCCATCTCACCGTCCGCGTCCGCCGATGCCAGCGTCTCTTCCGTGATCATGGCCGCCGCTTCCGCACGCTGCCCGGCAGCCAGGTAACACAGCGCCAAGGTGGGATACGCCACGCGCAGGCTCGTGTCCTCCCGCAATACCGACTCGAGCGTAGTGATGGCGTTCACAAAATCGCCCTGCCGAAAATCGAGATATCCCAGCGACGTCCGCAGCAGCCGCTGGGTCGGATCGAGAGTCAGTCCCTTCTGGATTTCCTGCCGCGCCAGCTCGATCTGTCCCTGGTACCCGTAGATGCGCGCCCGGTCGTTGTACACCAGCGTAGCCGCCGCCGGATTCAGCCGCAGGGCCGTACTAGCTTGGTGCAGCGCCATGTCGTACAGTCCATCCAGTCGCAGAATCGTCGCCGCCACCATGTGCACGTCATAGTCGTTGGGCGCAGTCTCCAGCAGATGATGCACCCCGTGACGCGCGCTCTCCTTCTCGCCGCGCGCAAGAAACGTGTACCCGCGGAAGATTTTTGCCTCCACCAGGGATGGATCAAAAGCCAGCGCCCGCTCGAACGATTTCTGCGCCGCGATCAGGTGAGTAGTCCCACCAAATCCGTGGCGCACATACTGCAGGTGAGTGATCCCCAACCCCGAATGAGCCGCCGCGAACTCCGGATCACATTGCAGCACTTCTGAAAAGCGCCGCAACGCCTCGTCCAGGTCCTGCCGATGCCGCGAGCGGAGCAGAAAACTCGTCAGCACCGCGCGCGCCTCCAGGTACTCCTCCGACAGGTTCCCCTCGCCTGACGACCTTCGCTCGGCGATGCCCGTCGGCTCCAGATGTCCCGTCCCGCGCAGGGAAGCAAACACCTGATCGCTGATTTCGTTCTGAATGGCGACCAGATCCAGATTCGGCACGGCAATCGTTCCGCCCGTGCGCACGGCCCCGGCCTCCGCTTCCAGCAATTGCCAGTTCAGTGTGAAGCCTTGCCCAGACCGCACGAAGCTGCCCCGCAACAGGTGCGTCACCAGCAATTTGCGCGCCGCTTCTAGCGGATCGGCCGGCAGATTCGACGCCGCCAGCGTGCTCGAGGGACGCACCACGAGGGACGGCAGCCGTGCCAGCCGCGTCGCGATCGCGTCCGCCAGCGCCACTCCATAGAAGGGCGCGTCATCCTCTGTGCCCAGCGACGTGAAAGGCAGAACGGCCAACGAATTGTGCGGAACTTCACCCGGAGCGCCGCCCATGAACCGCTCGGCCAGCATCGAAAAAATGCCCGTCTTGCGATCGGGTTCCGAGCCGTTCACGGCGAGCGCGGGCACTTCCACCGGCACCATGGCCTCGTCGTGCTGCAACGTCTTCATCACGGTGCGCAGGGCCTCGCGCATTTCCGCCGCCGACCCGTAACGTTGCGCCGGATTCTTCGCCAGCGCCTTAAGAATAACTTGTTCGAGTTCGGGCGGCATCTGCGGCCGCTTTCGCCGCGGACTGTCCGGATCGTAATACTGGATGGCCCGCACCACCTGCCACGCTGGCTGGTTGGGAATGGACGCCTCGAACGGGTGACTGGCCGTCGCCATCTCGTACAAAATCACGCCAAAAGAAAAGATGTCGGTCTGCTCGCTGCTCTCCCCCGTGACGAACTGCTCCGGCGCCATGTAGGCCAGTGTCCCGCCACGCGTCGAGTAAGACTTGCGCTTGGACCCATTGGTCGCCGCCGGCGCGATCTCCTCCGCCGTCTTGCGCCGCGCTAACCCGAAGTCGAGGATCTTCACCAGCCCGCCGTCGGTGATCATGATGTTGGCCGGCTTCAAATCGCGATGGAAGATGCCGCGGCGGTGCGCCTCCGCCAGCCCGTCGCTGATCTGTATGCTGATCGAAAGCGCCAGTTGCAGGCTCAACGGTCCGCCCGCAATCAACTGGGCAAGCGTTCGCCCCGGAACATACTGCATGACGATAAAACTGTCCCCCTCGAACTCGCCGACCTCGTAAATCGCGCAAACGTTGGGATGTTCAATCGCCGAAGCGATCCGTGCCTCGCGCAGGACTTTTTCCGGAGCGGAGTCGCCCGTCCCTTTGGGCATGCGCAACATCTTCAGCACCACGGGCCGCAACAGCTTGCTATCGCGCGCGTAATACACCACCCCCCCGGCGCCGGAGCCGAGCTTGCGCAGAATCTGATATTGGTTGATGACTTTTGTTCGCATCAGTCTCTCGAGTCTGGCGTCAGCGGTCCGAGTCCCCGGCCTTGAAAGGGCACGGCTTCAGATGTGGAATCACTCTCGGTTCGTTTCAGAGATGTCAGCCCTTAGCCCCACACGTGAGTGCAGGCTCAATCGCCTTCAAACCCCCGAGTCCTTCCGGGAAACGGCACTCTTCGTGTCCGGGCACGCCTTCAGCCATCGCGTACCCGCCGCACATCGATGAAGCCTTCAGGCGCTGTGCCTTCCAGATCGTGACCTTTCCACAGCCAATTCAGCCGTCCCGAAAACACGTTCCCGAGAATACCGAATACGGACTCTAGTCCCAGAGGTCAGGGCGCAAGCCTCAGCTCCTCTGCCAGGGCTCAGTCGCGATTTCTGGCTCACGACGCTGGAATCTGTATTAACACGTCGAAGGGAATCCCCGAATCTAGCAGGGCCGGCATTCTTTGGATGCGGTCGATTGAAAGAATGACTCTCGAGCTTCTACCGCGGAGTCGGCTAATTCGCCGACCGGGCGAAAAATCGCCCGCTCCCACGTGGGTCGCGAGTGAACCCGGCCCGATTACATTCCATAAAACCCGATTGCGTTCTATAAAAAGGGATGTGAAGGAAACACTTCACCCTGACCAGCGATCCTCCTGATATCCAGGCCCCTGCCCAGCGAGCAAGAGGTTCGGGCCTTCCCCTCCGGATAGCCGGTTCGCCGCCGCAACATGGTGCGGGGACGAGGATCAACTCGAAGACTGGATGCCGGGCCACACAGTGTCTATGAAATCAGTTGAGACTCACCCTCGAACCCGAGCGTCTCCCCTAGGGGGTTGCGCCGTCCAGGGGCGTGCTCACCCCGCTGCCGGAGTTTTCAGGTTACACGCTAGCGTTCAAATCGGCCCGCTCGTTCTATACTTCGGGCGATGGCAGCGGCTGCGGCCGCAAAAGGAGGGCCTCATGCCGCCAGTGTTCCGCAACGATCCCTACCCCGTCTACAACTTCGAAGTCGTGGTCACCGGCATCAGTGACGACGGAGCAAGCGTGAGAGGCTCGTTCAGTGAAGTGTCCGGCCTGGAAACCGAAGTGAACGTGATCGAATACCGTAACGGCAGCGAAAACAACAGGGTGCGCAAGCTGCCGGGATTGACCCAATTCACCAACATCACCCTGAAGCGCGGCATCATCGGCGACTTGACTTTCTGGAACTGGCTGGTGAACGCCATGCAGGGCAATGTGCAGCGCACTGAGGTCGCCATCATCTTGCTCGATGAGAATCGCAATCCGGTGATGCGCTGGAACTTCACCCGTGCCTGGCCGCGCAAGTGGACGGGGCCGCTGTTCAATGCCAAAGGCAACCAAGTCGCCATAGAGACCCTGGAGATTTGCCACGAAGGGATGGCGATTGACGGCCAGGTCTGAGGCTGCGTTGGAATCGCGTTATGCCTTCGAAAACAGCAAAAAAACGAAAGGTGGTGTCCGATCCAGATCCCTACGTGATCGTGGATTTTGTGTTTGATCGCGGGCTGCTGTCGATTTCGATCAAGAACATCGCCTCCCGGCCCGCCTTCGGGGTGCGGGTGGAGTTCACCCACAAGTTGATGGGGGTGGAAGGCACGGTGGAAGTCTCCGCGCTGCCGCTTTTCCGCGCGCTTGAATTTCTCCCCGGCGGCAAGGAGATCAGCACGTTTCTCGATAGCAGCGCTTCGTATTTTCGCAGCAAACAACCGGTGGAGATCACGACCCGCATTTCATACCAGGACGCGCGCGGGAGAAAGTTTGCGAATACCATCCGCCACAACTTGGAGATCTACCGCGAGATTGGCTATGGAGTGCGAGCCGGTGGCGAACAGTGATTGCGCCCGCCTTTACCCTTCGGACTGGCCGCCAAGTCGTGAGTGGGGTGGCCTGGTTTCGCCGTTGACTCTCCACATGCTTGTGAGCTGTACGGCGCTAATCGGGTGTATTCCCTCGAGCCCGTAAAGTAGCTCCACAAGCCTACGAACGATCCATGTCCCGGAGATCGTGGTGGAGGATCCCGACAGAGGTCAGCAGAACGATTTCGGAGACCATACGAGCGGGGGACGATGAGTGCGCTGATCACCGCGGCGCCCACGCTGGCACTCCGACGGGCTGCAGACGAACTGCTCTGGACGGTGAACGGAAAAGGAGAAAGAAACGTTGGCGGTAAGGACAGCGGCGGGTCTTGCGCAAGCCGACTCCTCAAAATGTCGGTCGTCATGGTGATGGTGATGCTGATCGTCATCGTCGTCGTGCGGTTTTGTTCTTGGCATTGTTTTTTGCGGCCAGTCGACTCAGAAATAAGATCCACCCGCGAGGGCAGCCAGTCCAGTTGCCTTCTCCTGGCTCGTCGCGACAGTGGCCACACCTGTGAACAGACCTTTCAGGTCATGGTTGTGGTCCCAGCGGAGCCGGCAGATAATTTCTAAACGAAAACCCGCTCGCCCCTCTAGAATTCCAACTTGCCCCCAGGCTTCCAATGCGCCGGCTGTGGAGAATGGAACGAAACGACGGTGGACGAAAGCGCCGGCCGGAACCAAAGCTACGTCGAAGACTGCCAGGTGTGCTGCAAGCCCAACGTGCTGCACGTTTCCTACGACGGGGAAACGCAAGAATTCCTCATCACGGCCGAGCTCGAATAACCGACCCACATCTGAAACGCCGTTCAACGACTCCGGGGCAGCTGCGCGCAGCAACCCCATCTCGCCGGAGCGCGTGGGGCCGGGGTATAGTCTAGGCGGTGCGTCTCAGGCAGACTCAGCCACTTCCACCAGGAAAAGGACAGAGCACATGGCAAGCTACAGCGCGGGTCGCATGGTTTCCCACAACATGGTCACCACGCAGTTTGAACTCGACGGCTACCGCGTGACGCGCACGCTCGGGGTGGTGCGCGGCATCGTGGTCCGCTCGCGCTCCATCTTCGGCACCATCGGCGCCAGCCTGCAGACCCTGGTGGGCGGCAACATCACCTTGCTTACCAACTTGTGCGAAAAAACCCGGGCTGAAGCCTTCGACTTGATGCTGCAGCACGCTGCCGAGTTGGGGGGCAACGCCGTGGTCGGCGCCCGCTACGATGCTACCGAAGTGATGCAGGGTGTCACCGAGGTCCTTGCCTACGGCACGGCGGTCTACGTCGAACCGGCCAAGTAGGCGGCCACAAGACAAACTGAGTTGTCGTAAGAAACCCCATGGCGAATTGCGTTCAATGCGGCCGGAAACTGCCGCCGCTCTTCTTCGGAAAGAAGCTTTGCGAATGGTGTGTCCGCCACGAGGCCGCGCAGCGCGGCGAAGAACCCGAAGACGCGGTCCAACCCGTCATGCCCGCGCCCTGGCTGGCCGGCGGCACGTCTTCCCCCAGGATGGTGACCCATGCGTTTTTCGGCATTTGTGTGGCGGCGTTCGTCGCGATGGGCGCGGCGACGGGTGGAGCCTCCATCCTGGAGCCCACGTCCCAGCAGTTGATCGAATGGGGCGCCAACTCCGGACCACTCACACTGGGAGGCGAATGGTGGCGGCTTGTGACGTCGTTGTTTCTGCACGTTGGCGTCATGCACATCCTCTTCAACATGTGGTGCCTGTGGGATCTGGGCGCGATGTGCGAATCACTCTATGGCCAGTGGACCTTCGCAGCGATCTACCTGATCTCCGGAGTGGGAGGCAGTTTGGCCAGCGTGTGGTGGCGCCCAGTAGGCGTGAGTGCGGGAGCCTCCGGCGCGATCTTCGGCCTGGTGGGCGCGCTGATCGCGTCGTACTACCTGGGAGAGTTTTCCCTTCCCCGCTTCGCCGTAACCGCCAGCCTGCGCAGCTTGGTCCTGTTCGTCGGCTACAACTTCGTCTATGGCGCGATCTTCGGCCGCACCGACAACGCCGCGCATATCGGCGGACTCATCACCGGTCTGATCTTCGGAGCACTCATTGCGCGCGCCGCTCCCGACCGCGATCCCTTCCGCCGCGTCGTCGCGCTCCTGGCCGTGCTCCTGATCGTGCTCGCCTGCGGAGCCTGGCTGTACCGCTCCCGTAGCTACCTGATCCACTCGGCGCGCGGTGGCCACCTGCTCGATGGAAACAAGACCGCCCAGGCCATCCAGGAACTGCAGACCGCGATCCGCCAGCGGCCCGACTATGTGCCCGCGCGTTTCGCTCTCGGTGTCGCTTACGTGCGGCGGCGGGAGTTCGCCGCCGCGGAAGCGGAACTGAAGCGTGTCATCGAACTCCAACCCGGGCACCAGCCCGCACGCTACGCCTTGGGGGTTCTCTACCTGAATCAGGGGCGCACGCAGCAAGCGAAAAATTCGTTTCAACAATTGCTGGCGTTCGACCAGAACGACGCCGATGCCCACCTCGGTCTCGGTCGGGCGCTGGCCGCCGAAGACAACCACCCGGCCGCCATTCAGGAGTACAAACTCGTCACCCAACTGGATCCCGAGTCTGTAAGCGTCTATTACCGCCTGGGTCTCTCCGAAGCCAAGCTGAAGAATTACGACGAGGCTATCGCCGCCTTCCTCAAGCGACAGGAGAACGGCGACGACTACGACACCGAACTCGCCCTCGCCGATGCCTACCGCGCCAAGGGTATGCAGCCGCAAGCGGAAGAAGCGACGCGCAAAGCCGAGCAATTAAAGCCCGGCAAGTAGCCGAGTCCGGTTGATCGGACAGCGCTCGTACCGCACCCGTTACCGAACCATCCATGCCCACGCGATGAACAGGATCTGCATCGGTGTTCGAAGCCACAACGGCGTAGCCACCCGGCCTCGCAGCTTCACGCCACGGCGCGCGGCACTGACATTTGCAGGGAACATAGCCCCCATGAGCAGAATCAGACCGCCTGCTGCCCAAAGCCGAGTGCTGGGGAACAGGAGGCCCGCCGCTCCCGCCAGCTCCAGCAATCCCGTGCTGAACACCAGCCAATCCGCGCGTGGCCAACCTGGGGGCACCATCGCGACCAAGTCCCTGCGCATGGGTGCAAAGTGGGAGATCGATGTAACAACGAACATCGTGGCCAACGCATCACGCGCGCAATCGATCCACGCGGAAAACGCGGGCACGCCCGCCGCGCCCAGTGCTCGATAGAGCAGCAGAGATCCAAACAGCACAATCAGCACTTGCATTCCGGCAGCACCCACCAATTTCAGACGCTGGAACCTGAACTTCGGGTTCGCGTCAGCAGTCCCTGCAGCACAGCGCTCCGCAGCAGACTTCGCATTCGATCCGGTCGCGCGCGCGGACGCCGCCCACTCCGTCCCTGGCTTCCAATTCAAACTCGGGCCGGTGACGCCAGCTCTCGAAGGGCCCCTTCGCCTGGATATCGGCGAAGTAGTGGTTCCACTCGAATTCCGTGACGCGGACGATCCACGTGCGCCCGCCAGGAAATGAGGAGGCATGTCGCGAAACCAAGCAACGATCTCTGACCCAGCGCCGCCAAGCGATCGCGCCGAGTGAGCCTCCGCCGAATCGGTGCAGAGGGAGGCGGCACCAGATTCAGCCTTTCGATGCGAGTGTCGCTGGTTGACGGCATGATGTGCGGCAGATTTTCGGGATTGGCGAACAAGAGGAACAGCCGCTCCATTCGAAGGGAACCCACTCCTCGAACTGAGCGCGGTAAAATCATCGGCATGCGTGCGCGCTATGCTCGAGCGCACTCACTTTCAGCGACCGGTAGTCTGCAGCCTGAAACCGCCGCGTGCACCCGCGATAGAAAATCAGATCGACCATCCCGGCGTGTGTAATTCGTTGCCGCGTTTCCGCCGGAATGATCACCACGTCTCCGGGCCCGACGTCGGCAGCAGGGAAGTCAGGGACCTCCACCCGTCCGCGCCCTTCCACGATGATGTAGCGTTCGATCGCTCGGTCCAATCCATGCCACGCCGTCCTGACACCCGGCTCGATGCTTGCGCGCGCGCTCGACAGCGCATCATCCGCCCCCCGTCTTGTAAGTCTCGATGATGTGACACCGCTCCGGCGTCCGAAATTCCGGCCAGGATTCCGGTCTCCACACTCGGCCCCTGGAAGGCCTAACGCTCTGGCAAAGCGATATCCACGGAATTGTCGAAAAGCAAAGGGAAATGAGGAGCGAAGAAAGGCCGAAAGAATCACTTTCCTAAACCCAACATCTTGTGGTCACCACCGAAGTTAGCTACAAGACTTGGCGGTTTTCCGAAAGCGACCTCCGACACCCCTCTAACCCTTAACTTTCTTATTGACAACAAACCATT
>Ga0137418_10000555_pt1 | contig 33872 bp, 32 predicted proteins | sample CZODoug3_1_2_16f_FD_122242 | JGI IMG/M metagenome (GOLD analysis project Ga0137418, IMG submission 122242) | Vadose zone soil fungal communities from Angelo Coast Range Reserve, California, USA - CZODoug3_1_2_16fungal (Hybrid Assembly) | ecosystem: Environmental > Terrestrial > Soil > Vadose... | reverse complement strand
AAGTTGCGACTAAACCTGACGAATCACTTTCTCCTTCTTTGTTCACCTTTTGTTCGCGATTTATCAGCATTCATCGCGATTAGTACTACATTTTTATGACAGCGCGTCGTCGAAAGAAGTGGCGCGGGAATTTTGCGACGCACGCCGTCAGGCACAAAAGTCCAGATGCCATCCAATCTCTCGAAGCAATCATTTCCCCTCCAGGTTGTGTTCATCTTCTTGAACTGTGGTTCGCGCAATGCCGCGTTGTGTGCTATCAGCCGCACTCGGACCGGCAACGGGAGTTCGCTTCCGCCGAGAGGTTAATCGCCCAGGCCTTGCGCCACAGTCAAGATATGTACAAAAAGCGTTTGAATTTGTTGCCGATGGATCGTTGGTAACAAGCAGTGGCCGCTGCTCAGGAGACTGGGGAGAAGACGGCGATTCGCGGATGCGTTAGCAGGCTTGCGTAGGCTACAAACAACCTGTGCGAAACCGGGTCCACCGCAAGAGTGTGCGCTCCATAGTGGGTCCGAATTTCATCGAGGACGCGATAATTGTCCAAGCCGTTTTGCTCGATTACCGTCACACGGCCGGCCCTTCCCGTTGCATAGATGCGGTGGAGATTTTGGTCCAATGCAACCGTGTCGGGGCCCCCGCCGATCTTCAGGGAAGTAAGAACACGGTGCGCGTCGAGATCGAAAACCACCAGCATGGCATTGCCCGCACAGACTGCGAAGAGCCTTCGTGCTTCGGTATCGATAGCCATGCCCGATGGGCTTTTGCATGGAGCGAGTGACCATCGCTCCAATACGGATCTTGTGTTCAGGTCAACGGCGGATAGAAGGTTGACATCCGCCAGGTTTTGATAGAGCAATCCGGTTTTCCCATCGATGGCTGCAAATTCAGGTTTACCTTCGAGCGGTATGGTCGCGACCGTAAGGCGCTTCTCTGGATCAATCAGGGTGGCCAGCTTGGCGTCTCCGTTCGCCACATAAAGAAGTTTGTGCGACGCATCGTAAGTTATGGCGTCGGCATCGTCCGCAACCGGGATACGTCCCAAGACCTGAAGCGATTGTGGATCGAAAGCGTCCACCGTGTTCTCATCGCTGCGTGTGATGAAGCCGATATTCCCTCCGGGAAGTATCACAACGCCGTGCGTGGAGCCCCCGCCGGGCATCTGTGACACGGTGCTGGAACTGACATGAAGAGGATCTAACGCGACTTTAAATAAGGCGCCAGACGACTCACTGGTGACGAAGAGCGTATGATCATGCAATGTAAGATAATCGAGCACGTTGAGGGTGCTATTTCGTGGAAGCTCGATATACCCTTCAAATTCCATGAACTGGGAATGGCTCGGCCTACCCGGGTAAGCCAGGTAGGCGACAGCCCCTGCGGCAAACACGGCGACCGTCACCACGGATACTGCAGTTATCTGAAGTGTTTTTCTTAGGGTCCTATTCACATTGCCTTCCTTCATTACAGGTGTCCTTTTGCAGACGCTCTTCCTCTTTCATGGGACTTGATTCGCCGCAGTGAGTTGTCGCAGAGCAACATCGATCGTCGTGTGCGAGTCTATGGGTTGAAAGTTGTCGCGCGTTTCGTCTTGCTGTTTGCTAATCGTCTTGAAAAGAACCATGCGACCCCTCATGTCGATCTTGAACGAAGCCGTTTTCCAAATGCCGGGAGAAACCCGAACTCGGGTGATGTTGATGCTGCCCCCTTTGTCCAGACGACCGATGACTCCGTAGCCAAAATCCACCTGTTGCTCCAAGGTGGCGGAAAGTCCCGCGAGGCGCTTTTCCTCCAGGTTCACAACAATAAGGCCGCCAAATGCGTGCAGCACCCTTTGCTCATACGTCTTGGGTGCATAGGAGGGATTAGGACGAAACGCGATCCTCTTCATACCGTCCTGTGTGCCTTGATCGACGAAGAGAAAGACATTGGGGATTTCCTGAAGAAGCGCCTCAAACTTCTTTTTATCCGCTTCCTGGTTCTGCTTCCAGCTACGTTGAGCGCCTGGATTTTCCGCCAGTCGGCGGAGCCGCTCCTCATCAGCTTTACGCTCCGATGGAGAAGTCTCATGGCCATCCACGGAAACCAGTCGTCGAACCGGACCATCCACGGTTTCAATCTCTTCTTCGAAATACACATGCCCGTTGGCGCGACGCTCAACGCGGCTGGACCATAGCGTTTCATGTTCGAGTTGCTGGCGCGCGTTGTAGCATGCGTCCGCTACCAGTTGTTCTACGGTCTGGGCTACAACCACGCGGGGAGTACATAGGAGAAATAATGTAACCAGTACAGCCAGGCAAAGATTCTCTTTTGGGAGATGCAGGATTCGCAAACTCGTTGCGAGAGGCTGTCTCTCGAGTTGGACGATGATGCACCTGGCGTAGCGACGAAGCTGGCTTGAAGTGGGTCGTCTGATCATTGTTGTTGTTTTCCAGAATGTTCTCCGAAACGCATAGCGCCGCTGGCGTGCAGTGAGCGGAATTCTCGATTCCGCCTCCAGTTGTTGCCGCTTCCCGTGAACCGAGTGTCCCAGCCCGCGCCGTCTTGTGCAGTCAGGAAAGGTCAGCTGAATGTGAGGATTTGTAGGCCAGATCCCGACCAAATCCGCAACCGATTCTGATTCCTTCAATGCGCGCAAGGCCTAAGGCCGCGTGTGCCTTTCTCCGCGATTCCTTGCGCCAGCCATACAAATCCTCACAGAGTGCGCGCTTTTCTTGACAGAACACATCCCAAGATCCCGCTATGCTTGCCGCAGATTAATTTGTGCGTGTGTTCGCAGGTGCGCCTTGAAAGAAACGCTGGAGGAATAGTTCTACATGCAACTGTTTAGGCTAAGGCTAAGAATCTCGGACCGGATCCCACCCCCCCGAAAGGATGCTTGTCACCGGTTGCGACGCCTTTCGACGCAAGCCAAGTTGACGTACGTCGTAGCTTCAATCCCAGTTCTTTTGTGCTTCATGAGTGAGACTGCCAATTGCCAGCAACAAACCACGACGGTAGCCCTTAATGAACTTCCCGACGCACCCCGGCCCAAACTCGATTGGCAAGACCCGTCCGCACAGGAACCTGCCGCCGCCGAGGGTTCCGCCAACGTCTCCGGCGTTGTGAAAGATAGCAGCGGCGCGGCCGTTGTCGGCGCACCAATTTCCCTGACCAGCGTGCGAGACTCTCGACTGCGTACGATGCTCTCCGATGGAACTGGGGGATTCGAGTTTAGCAAGTTGCCTCCCGGTCCTTATGTCATTACCGTCGGTCTCAAAGGTTTCGAGACGTTTCACTCTGAGCAGTTCGTTCTCGGCGACCGACAATCCTACGTTGTTCCCGATATCGTGTTACCGATTTCGACGGCCCGGACCGAGGTAGTCGTCCGCCCGACCGATGAGATCGCCGCGGAACAAATCAGGGCGGAGGAGAAGCAGCGCCTCATTGGCGTTATTCCCAACTTCTATACGAGCTACGTGTGGGACGCCGCGCCGCTCACTACCAAGCAGAAATACTCGCTGGCGGCGCATGATACCTTCGACCCGGTCTCCTTGATAGGCGTCGCCATGGCCGCCGGAATTGAGCAGGCAAACAATACTTTTCGTGACTACGGACAAGGTGCCTCAGGCTACGCCAAGCGATTTGGCGCGAAGTTCGCCGATGGCCGCACGAGCGATTTCTTCAGCCACGCCGTGTTTCCTTCAATCTTTCACCAAGATCCTCGGTATTTCTATCAGGGATCCGGATCTTTCAAGTCTCGACTAGCGCATGCCGTCGGCTCCGCCTTCGTCACTCGAAGCGATAGCGGACATACGATGCCCAACTACTCCTATCTACTCGGCGACATGTGCTCCGGGGCCCTCTCGAACCTGTACTATCCCTCGGCGGATCGCGGACCTGGTCTGGTGTTCACAAACGCCGCCATCGGTATCGCGGGGCGCGCTGGCTCCAACATTCTTCGTGAGTTTTTCTCGAAGCATGTCACATCAAATGTGCCAGGTAATGGAAAACCGTGAGTCTCGGGCGAATTAGCAAATCCAGATCAGCGGCACGAACGAACGGAGATTCAGAAGAGATGTCGACCATAAATGAACAGACCTCGAAACCGGGTCTGCGGTTGCTGGTAGTGGATGATGATCGCCATTTGTGCTACTTGCTCAGGAAGCACTTGGAGCCTGAAGGGTTTGTACTTTCTGCGGTCCATACGGGTGGCGAGGGGTTGCGCGAGGGGATGAAAGCGAGCCACGAGCTCATTCTCCTCGACGTAATGCTGCCGGATACCAGGGGATTCGAAGTACTTCGGGAACTAAGGACCCGCGTGAGGACGCCGGTATTGATGCTTACCGCCAAAGGGGAAGAATTCGACCGCGTACTCGGCCTCGGGCTCGGTGCCGATGACTACCTGTCGAAGCCGTTCAGTCCTCGGGAACTGCTCGCTCGAATTTTGGCAATCCTGCGGCGATCCACGTGGACCACCGAGGATGAGAAAGCATCGCGACCGCATGTCGTTACGTCTGGAGACATCGCGCTCGACCTGGCGGCGCGTACCGTTTTGAAGGACAACCAGTCTCTCAGGATTACGGGTGCAGAATTCGACCTGCTGAAGGCTTTTGTCGAATCACCCGGGCAGGTGCTCACTCGCGACGTTCTGGCGGAAGGCGTCCTTGGCCGGAAGTTTTCTCCGTTTGACCGAAGCATTGATCTCCACGTGAGTAATCTCCGACGAAAGCTGGGACCTCAGTCCGACGGCGTCGAGAGGATTCGGAGTATTCGAGGCACGGGATATCTCTATGCATGGCCGACTGAGGTGTAGCGGTCGAGCTGCTACTGGAGGCCGAGGATGCTTCTGAAAATGAGAACGCAGTTGCACTCCATAGTGCGTATGGTTCCGGTGCATCGGCTTTTTCTCAAATTCTTTCTCGCGTTTTGCGTCGCCGCTCTAGCGACACTTTCCGTTGCCATTCTGGCCGGCCACTTCACGGGACTGCAGACCATTTCCCCGCCCAAAATGTATGCAACGATTGCCCCCCTTCTGGCAGCCGAGGCCGTTCATGTCTATGAAACGGAGGGTCCGTCGGCTTTTGCTCGTTTTTCCCAGAGTAACTTAAAGGATCGTGAATGGAGCCTCTATTTGCTCGACGGATTTAACAAGGACGTGCTGTCTCGTCCGCTCTCTGACGATGGTCTGAAAACCGCGCGGGCCGCAAAACTAGGGCAACTTGTCGTTTTTCGCGGCCATATCGCTGCCTATAAATTCATTTCGGGCTCCGGACGCCCCTACGTCCTGATGCTCTACTTGAGGACTGGAATCACTGAGTTTGCAGCCACCGCGCTTGGAAAGGAACTACCCGTTACGATCATATCTGTCCTGTTCATGGTGTTGCTTTGCCTCGGGCTTGCTTTCGATATTGCATCACCGATCCAGCAAATCCAATCGACGGCCCGAAGAGTGGCGGAAGGTGACCTCAGCGCAAGAGTGTCGCCGCCAGTTTCGAGCCGTCATGATGAACTGGCCTTTCTCGCAAAGGATTTCGATTCCATGGTCGAGCGGCTTGAAGCTCTCATCGGGGCTCAGCGGAAGCTATTGAATTCGGTATCGCACGAGTTGCGTTCGCCCTTGACCCGGATTGGCTTGTCTGTAGCTTTACTGCGCGATGGTCCCGTGGCCGAGAACGAGGACATCTTTATTCGTCTCGAGCGGGACATCGGCAGAATCGACTCCTTAATTGGGCAGCTCTTGACACTCTCGCGCCTTGAATCAGGTCTTGGTACCGGAGAACGAATCGAAGTCAACCTCTCTCAGCTCGTCCAAGAGGTCGCCGCCGATGGAAACTTCGAAGCGCAGATGTCCGGCAAGTCGGTCACTCTGCAGATAAACGATTCCATCGTCATCGATCATGCGGATCCCGGCGTCCTGAGAAGCGCTTGCGAGAACATCATTCGAAATGCCATTCGTTTCACACCGACCGGCACGGAGGTGAAAGTCGTTCTCGCGGCGGGGGGTGAGTATCCTAAATCGCGTGCATCCCTCAGCGTGCACGATCAGGGGCCGGGAGTTCCAAAGGAATTCTTGCAATCGATATTCCAGCCATTTGTTCGAGTCGACCAGAACGATGAGCACCAGGCCGGGAATGGACTGGGCCTCGCAATCGCCTTGGAAGCAGTCCGCATACATCACGGCGTGATCACCGCGGCGAATGTTCAACCGCGGGGCTTCGAAATAAAAATTGAGTTGCCGATTTTCAATGCTTCCAGCGACCGACGACCAGTTCCGCAGCCTTACGAGACTTTCGTCTATCGGCCCCCTACCTCTTTGTAGAGGTTAGGAAGCGCGCGAGCGGCATCCGCCCGTCCCGTATCATGGCCATCCGGACCGCACAGAGAGACTTACACGATCGTTCTACAAATCCTTACAGTCCCTAAGACCTTCCTGACGGAGGATACGTCCTTTTAGACGCACAATGAACCCCGAGTTGAGTTGTCGGCCGACTCTCGTCGGTGCAGTCTCTCAACATGATGGAGGGTTTCCGTGGCACTTTATGGTGAAGCACGACGAGAACGCCCTGAGGCAAATCTGATCCGAGCGGCACAGCGTGGGAACGTCGAGGCTCTCGAGCAATTGTTCCGCGAATATCGACGTCCTATGCTGCACAATGCTATCCGGGTGTTGCGCAATGTCGCCGATGCGGAGGACGCGCTTCAGGACGCGTTTCTATTGGCCTATCTTGCCCTGGGGCGCTTTGAAGGCCGCTCGCGTTTCTCCACATGGCTAACCCGAATCGTAATCAATTCCGCGCTGATGCGGAGGCGTGCCCTCAGCAGACGTCCCGCGGTGTCGATCGACGAACAAACGGAGCCGGGCGAGCTTTCGCTATCCGAAACGCTGCGTCATCCTAGCCCCAATCCCGAAGAAGAATTCGCCGGGAGGGAATTGCGCGAATTGATTTACGAGAAAATTGATGAGCTTCCCGTGGCTTTGAGTGAGGCCTTTGTGCTCTGCGAACTGAATGGATATACATCTGACCAAGCAGCGAAGAGATTGAGATTGACCGGGAGCGCCATGAAGGCACGAAAGTTCCGAGCGCGCCACAGAGTGATGAACGACTTGTCGGAATGTCTGCAAGAAAAGCAAGCGAACACGAGTGACGCACCTCGTCGGCGATCGCCCAGATACTCGGCTCGAGTGGATAGGAGACAAACCGTCGGGTGTTCCCAAAGTAAGCGGCGCGAACAAGCATCTCCCGCTTAGCACCACCCTGGTATTGACAGGCCGTATGCGGGCGGCCTGCAAGAGCGAATATTCAGCCTAGGAACGCCGCTTTCTTCTCAGGCGCGCGTGCCTCAGAATTCTCAAACGCAACGTCTGGACCAAAGATTCCAATCACGAGAATGACCAATACCATGCTGCAAGCAATGAATAGAGCGATGGTAGAAAATCCGAAGCGTCGCAACAACGCTGCGATCACAAAGCCAGAACAAGCCGAGGAGATGCGACTGAACGAGTAGACGAACTCAGCGATTCTCGCATGGCCGCAAGTCGAATCAAGTTCCTCGCGATGCGCGCGCCGCGTGAACGAGACCCAGTTGCTTGAACCTGCCAGCAGCAGACCGATTCTGACTAACTTCGCTCTACTCATTCGCTGTACCAACAGTGCACTCGTCACCGCAATCCCGCTCGCCCAAAGAATAATTTGCGACTTCAGCTCCATCTTGTACTGCATCGGAATAACGAGGAGCGGAACGATCGGATACACGAGGGAAATAACGAATGTGTATGTCAGCGTGCGACGAAGCGTAAAACGTCTGGACACCAATAGAGTGGGCAGCCAAGTGACGACGCCGTAGAAGGCACTGCAGCAGAACAAATTCAACACGATAGAGATCACGGTCTTCGGGTGACCCTGCATAGCGGACAAGGTCTGATCCGTTGCAGCGCACATTAGTTTCTGCCGCCGGCGAGCGAACCCCGGCGGGAGGCGGCACAAGTAGTATGCGAGCGGTGAGGCGCAGGCCGGGAGAATCGTCAACCAACGCCAACCGGCTATCCCTAGCAGAGTTCGCGGCAGGAACAGCCAACTCGAGAGAGCGGATGCGATCAAGGCAAAGAACTGAACGCCTTGGCTTGCTGCGAACGTTGCGTCCCAACGACCTTGTGGCACCAGTGCGGCGACGTAGTCGTCAAGGGTGGCGAGTTGCAGCCCAATGCCAACTCCGGTGAGGAACCGGCAAAAGTCGACACCGGCTGGTGATTGCTGCAGGCCCATTACAAGCGTAGTTATCGTGTACCAGCTGATTGAAAAAACAAAGGTCGAGCGTCTCCCAAATCGCTCCGCGACGAGTCCGAGGGTCGCCGCCCCCAGAAAGAGTCCGGCAAACGTTGCCAGCGCAAAGACCGCAGGATCGCTCAGTCCACAAATGTTCCGCGCACCCACATGGAATACGCCGCTTCGGATTAAACCAGAGCCAAGCGTGGCCGTAAGAGCAAGGTTGTAGGTCTCGAAACCACTACTGAGGGAAAGCAGAGTTGTGATTCTCTGGAGCAAAGCTCCGCGAGGAACATTCGATGTTTCGTCGTTCGTCGCCCTTCTTGAGGAAGGCGCTGCCGTAACGTTCATGAGAACAATCCACCTAACCTTGTTGACCCTGCGAACCCATGCGCCCAGGAGCGATGCGCCGGGTTCAGGGTTGACAAAGACAAGGCCAGCTTAGAAATTGCCGCCGAGCAGCGCGGTCAGCAAAAGTCGCTTTTTAGTGAGAATTTGTAGTGAAAGTACGCCCTAGAGCAGACACGATGTCCGGCGCCGAGCCGTGCGCATGCTCAAACATCGAGGGAAATTCTTTCCGGGATTCAAATTTGCCGAAGGAGAGGTGGTTCCGGAAGGCATGCGTGTGCTGGAAGCAGCGGGAAGCTCCTCGACTTTGGACGGGAGTGGCGAAGTTCGATGTCGGCCCGGCTGTCGTGGGCTGTATTGGGATGGCTCCCGATGCCATCACCCGCGAGGACTGCGATTTTGGACGTCTGCTGTCGATTCTGCCCGCTAGATTCCTCGCGCCAAATTGTGTGGCAGAGACTTGGATCTCATGGCTGCTAACTCCTGCGCGAACGATGCGGAACAGGACCCGCACTCGAGGCAGCAACTGATCCGTCGATGAGCATATAAGTGACGGTGGCGGCTCCAATCGGGCGCCGATGGTCATCGGTGAACTCCACGCGACCCACACATAGTGTGGAGCCAACGCGAAGAAGGTGAGACCGAGCCAAGATGCGGCCCTCTTTGACCGGTTGGAAGTAGTTGATCTTTAGTTCCACGGTCGCGATCCGACGCTTGCCGCCAAAGTGGCGTTGGATGGCAATGCCTACTGCCGCGTCTGCCATCGTTGCGGTGACTCCCCCGTGGGCCACACCAACGCTGTTCCGCAGGTCGTCGCGAAGTGTGCAGTCGATCGTAACCCCGTCGCGGTGCACGCGGCGGAGTTGCATCCCCAGCAACGTATTGAAGGGTACTCTCGTTACGAAGTCGCGAGTCTGCCGAAGGTTCATCTTTTTCACTCAATTCGCCTGTCGAGGGACAACAGCTATCCGAGCTATCAAGTCCCGGCAGGCTCTGGCGGTGAGGTTCCCCATTTCCGAAGCTCGAGTTTTGCAATCGATTCTGTGTGGACCTCGTCCGGGCCGTCCGCCAAACGCAGCGTGCGCCTCGTTCGGAAGGAACAGATTCCATAGACCCAAACCACGGGCTTTTGCCTTGAGATCCTCAATTAGGCTGGTTGGCGACCAACGGTAGATGTACTCATCCATGAACGCCAGCAGGCGCCGCTGCAAGTCCGTTACTTTGCTGCTGAATTCAAAATCCATCTTTGCCGCCTATTCTCGCACCGGTTCGCGACTTCTCTCCGAGTCAGACCGTATAGCGCTCACTCGCCAGCAGCCGGCCTGCAATTTGGCGACGCAACGCGATTGCGTCTACAGGATCGTGACTCGCAAAGTCGTGCACGCGGGAAAGATATCGCTGCAGTCCCGGACTCTCGGCGCAGGCACTCAGGATAGTCCTCGACGAGAATTCCACCTTGGCTAGTGCATCACGCAAGTACACAGCGCAGCCATCAGCTGCGTTGCCGCCGACCCCGGCCGCCATTTTGCGGCTGCGGAGCAAGATTGACTCCATGGCAAGAATTTCCATCATGATGTCGGACAAATTCATGAGGATCTCTTGCTGTTGCTCAAGGTTCGCGCCGTGCTTCTGATGCGCCACTTCTAGGGTCAGCAAGGCGATTTTCTTCGCGCCGGCAACCAGGCGGCTCGGCTCGCCATCGTTGGACTGAGGCTGACCGGCTGTCCATTCGTCTTGCCGCAGGAGGGCACGAGATGCCTCGAACAGAGGAAGAAGTCCCCGGGCTGCGCGCTTCAAGGGCATTCCCGCGATCACCAACCGGTTGATCTCGCTGGTTCCCTCAAAGAGCCGGTTGATCCGCGAATCGCGGTAGGCTCGCTCCACAGCATAATCCCGGTGATATCCATAACCTCCATGGATCTGAACGCCCTCATCGGCCACGTAGTCCAGCATCTCGGAGCCATAGACCTTCACCATGGAACACTCCGCGGCAAACTCTTCAATCGCCTTCAGCTCCCGATTGGAATCGTCAGTCTCCTGAGATGCGCGGTCCATCTGACTTTCAATCAGACCCACCACACGCCAAGTCATCGATTCCGCAGCAAAAATATGAATCACCATTTCCGCCAGCTTGTGTTGAATCGCTCCGAACTCAGCAATCGCCGATCCGAATGCCTTTCGTTGTTTCGAATACTTCAGACAAATCGCCAGAACATTCTTGGCAGCGCCGATGCTCGCCGAACCAAGTTTCAGGCGTCCGATGTTCAGGATGTTGAATGCGATGACGTGTCCGCGCCCAATTTCTCCCAACACGTTTTCGATCGGTACAGGTACATTGTCCAGATACACGGCTGTCGTAGAACTGCCGGTGATGCCCATCTTGTGTTCTTCCCTGCCGCTGCTGACGCCGGGGAAGTTGCGCTCCACCAGGAACGCGGTGAACTTTTCTCCCTCCACCTTGGCAAAGACCGTGAAAAGGTCGGCCGCGCCACCGTTCGTGATCCACATCTTCTGCCCATTCAGAATGTAGTGCTTTCCATCCGGGGAAAGATCGGCTCGAGTCCGAGCGGCAAGAGCATCCGAACCCGCTAGTGGTTCGGTTAGCGCATAGGCGGCCAGCATCTCGACTTTGGCCAGCTTCGGCAGATACTTCCTCTTCTGCTGCTCCGTTCCAAAGTAGACAAGCGGCAACGTCCCGATCCCCGTGTGCGCTGAGTGCCATCCTCCATATGATCCGTCGCGGCCCATGTGTTCAGCTGTGACCATCAGAGACGGTAAATCCATGGCCATGCCCCCATACTCCTCAGGGATAGCCATCCCCGTGAGGCCCAAGTCCACCGATTTCCTCAGAACGCTCATGGCGAGCCCGGGCCTCCCCTCGCGAATGGCTGGCAGATTCGGTTCGACTTCCTTGGCCCAGAACTCGTCTACCATCTGACCGACCGCTAGATGTTCGTCGCTCAGGTCTTCGGGCGTGAAAATCTCCTGGGGTGTTGACTCTTCGATCAGAAACGCCCCTCCTCTTATCTTCCGTGGAATGTCTGTCATGCTCGCCATGAAAGGCTCCTATGTCATCGGTCGAGATTGATACCTGGCGTTGATTGAAACCATGGAAAAGGACGCCGTATTTTTGGCTTTTGTACTCATATTTTGCCGCTTTCGGCGCACTGCCATGAGGCGCGCACCAGCGCGTGGATCCTCGCTGGCATACCAGCAAAGCGCGCCTCCTGCGTTAGTCCCTGGGCGTAGCGGAAATAGATTTTGCTGGATGATGACGGCCTCTTTGAAACGGGCAAACGCGAGATAGAAGACCATGTCGCCGGTATCGTGTCCGGTCACGGCGGAATATCGATCGGCCAATTGCGCTCGCGTCAGAGTGCCCGGCAAGGTTGTCGGCGCAGTGCTAGTCTCCTGTAGCTCTTTGGGGTCTGACGAATCCGTCCAATAGGCCAGCGCGGTACCCAAGTCGGTCAGGGGGTCGCGCACCGTGCACATCTCCCAATCCAACACACCGACGATCTCCGTTACATCAGCAGGATTGAGCACGATGTCGTCATATTTGTAATCATTACTGACCTTACTTCCAAAGGGTGGACGTCGCAGGACGACTTCCCGGGTTCCCAGCCGCACGAGGTAGGTAAGATTGGAATGGCCGCTAAGGAATTGCTCGACGGAAACGGTTCCTTCGTATCCGAAGTGCTCGCGCAGAAACGGCCCTAGCCGGACGACATCGAGTCCTTCACCTACTCTTACCGCTCCGGCGTGATCGGAAGATATCTCCATACCCGAAATCCCTGTCGCGGCTATGAGTACGTCAGCAACGCCTCTCCGTCGAGATGTGGGTGACGCACTCCCGTAGCTCACTCTCAATTCGCACGCTCGAACAAGCCAGCCGCACCCTGCCCGCCACCTACACACATAGTCACGACCCCATAGCGCGCTTTGCGACGCGCCATTTCGTTGGCCAGGGTCCCCACCATTCGCGAGCCAGTCATACCGAAGGGATGCCCGATCGAAATCGAGCCGCCGTTCACGTTCAATTTCTCCGGGTCGATTCCCAGGCGGTCCCGGCAGTACACGACTTGTACCGCAAACGCCTCATTGAGTTCCCACAGGTCGATGTCGTTGAATTTTACGCCGGTACGCTGCAGCAGTTTTGGTACCGCGTAGACCGGCCCGATGCCCATTTCGTCCGGATCACATCCAGCGACCTGAAAACCCCGGAAAATCAATTTGTAGGGGATTCCGAGTTGATCGGCGCGTTGTCTCGACATCACAAGTGTCGCCGAAGCGCCGTCAGAGAGCTGCGAGGAGTTTCCGGCAGTAACCGTGCCTTGGCCGCTCGCAGTATCAAAGGCCGGCTTTAGTGCCAGCAGTCCTTCCAACGTAGTCTCGGGTCGATTGCATTCATCTTTATCGGCGCATACTTCTTCCTTCGCGATCACTTCGTTGGTTTTCTTGTCCAGGGTCGCACGCCATGCGCGCATGGGAACGATTTCGTCTCGGAAAAAACCTTGCTGCTGCGCCCGAGCAGTGCGCTTCTGGCTCAGAAGGGAATATTCATCCTGTTCTTGTCGGCTGATCTTGTAACGCTTCGCCACGACCTCAGCGGTTTCGCCCATCACCATGTAGACGCCCGGCATTTTCTCCAACAGTCGAGGATTCGGATCCTGATTGCGCGGCGTCATGGTGATGCTTTCCACTCCGCCCCCGATGGCCGCATCCGCGCCGCCATCTAAGATCTGATAGGCGGCCTGCGCGATCGACTGCAGACCGGAAGAACAAAAACGATTCACGGTAACTCCCCCGACGGAAGTTGGCAGACCGGCAAGCAGGGCAGAAACTCTCGCGACGTTGTGCCCTTGCGGCCCATGGGGCTGTCCGCAACCGAGGATAACGTCTTCAATTTCGCGTGGATCGACTTGTCTCGTCTTACGTAACAAATCCTCGATGCAGTGCGCCGCCAGCTCCTCCGGACGCGTCAGATTGAACGATCCGCGAAATGACTTGGCCAGCGCCGTGCGAGAACTCGCTACGATGACTGCTTCTCTCATACCGTAACCTACTGTCGGGTCGCGTTCTCCGTATCGAAATCGGCGAACGTCTTCCTGGTTTCCGCCAAACGCCGCAGCAAAGGCACTGGTTCCCAGAGGTCTCCGTGCCCCTGGTGGAATTCGCAAATGCGCTCTCTTTTTAGAACCTTCCCCGTCGCGGTCTTGGGCAAACCGTCGCAGAATTCAATTGAGTGTGGACACTTGTAGTGGGCCAGCCGCGAGCGGGAAAACTCGATCAGTTCCGTTTCGCTCAGTTTGCGTCCCGGTTTCACGACGACTACCGCCCTCGGTACTTCACCCAATTTTTTGTCGGGCACCGGGATCACAGCGGCTTCGTAAACGTCAGGATGCGACACCAGCACTTTTTCAACGTCGAGCGACGAGATGTTTTCTCCACCGCTCACGATACCGAGTCTCATCGAGCCACCCGTAACGATGGCGACGCGTCCGGACAAATCAAAGAGGTTCTTGGCATTCACTCGATAGCGGCTTTCCTCTACAATTGGGGACAGTTTCGTGCTCCAGATACCGTTCTCAGTGGTAATAACGAACCACCCACTCGGCAACGCAACATGGCTTGTCAGAACCTTCGTTTTCGATCGTGACGCCAAAAGTCACTTCGACACCATCCGACAACTCTTTCAGCCCTTGAAGGACAACGCGGGCCCGAATCTTCGAGTCACTGCGAACGGGTGAGGGGAAGCGCACACGATTTAGTCCATAATTCACAGCCATGCGGAATTCGCCTCGAATCGTGATCGCCTGTCTCACGAAATAGCCCACCAATGAGAGAGTGAGAAACCCGTGGGCAATCGTGGTGCCGTACGGTGATTCCTTGCTTGACCGCTCACGATCGAGATGGATCCACTGCCGGTCTTCCGTTGCTTCGGCGAATTGCTCGATGCGTTTTTGGGTAAGCGCAAGCCAGTCGGTGACGCCAACCTCGCGGCCAACAAATCCTTTGAGCGACCCCGGATCTTCCAGCACCATCGAACTCTCCTCAAAACCTCTCGCGGTCCTGCCAACAAGGTGAGCGTAAACCATCGCGCCCAAACCCGTCATCGCAAGATGCTGGTGCGTTGAGGAATCCATGTTGGCCACTAGCCTCAACGCGTTGTTGGCGAGAAGACAGCAATTCTAGGATGACCGAACAGGCTGGCGTAGCCGACAAACACTTTGTGGGTGACGGGATCCAGAGTGAGTGTGTGCGCGCCGTAGTGAGTGGTTATTTCGTCGAGCGTTCGGTACGTGTCTGGACCATCCTGCTGAATTACATTTAGCTTGCCTGACTTCCCGGCGGTATAGAGGCGACGCAGAGCGGCGTCATAAGCCACTGAGTCTGGACCGCCGCCAATTTTAAGCGATGTAACGACTCTATGATTTTCCAGGTCAAACACTACCAATGTGGCGCTGCGTGCGCACACAGCGAAGAGGCGGCGGTTTTCTGAGTCGATGGCCATGCCGGATGGCCCGTCGCAGGGGGCAAGAGGCCATTTCCCAACCACAGATTTCTTCTCGACATCGACCGCAGCGACCATGCTGGTGTCCGCCAGGTTCTGATAGAGCAAGCCCGTTTTAGAATCCAGTGCGGGGAATTCCGGTTTGCCTTCCAAGGCGATGGTACCGACGACCACACGCGTGTCGGGATTAATCAAAGTGGCCGAGTGCGCGTCGCCGTGGGCAACGTAAACGAGTTTACTTGTTGGATCGAAGAGAATGGCATCGGCGTCTTCCGCGACCGGGATGCGCGCCACCGATTGAAGAGTGATTGGATCGAAAGCGTCTACGGTATTTTCCTCGCTGCGCGTGACGAACGCCAAGCCCGGAGATGGCAGTAAGAGTACGCCGTGAACCGCACCGGAGCCTGGCAACGTGGAGATATTGCTGGCAGTCGCCTGGGTACTTGGATCGAGAGTCAGTTTGAATACGTTGCCCGCGGACTCTTCCGTGACAAAAAGGACGTTATCCTTAAACGTCAAATAATCGAGAACGTTAAGCTGTTTCGTCTTCGGAAGCTCAATGAAACCTTCAAACTTCATAACCGTGGAATTACTCGGGGTTCCGATATAGCCAAGATAAACGAGCGCGATGGCGGCGACAACGACCAATGCACTAACAAGAACCAGCACAATCTTGAGAACACTTCTCATGAACCGTAAATCTCCTTTTGTAGCGTCGTTGAACGAAATTCATAGGTACAGCGAGTGAGTCATTGTCCGGGACCAAACATTTTGCTTCGATTGCGCTGCTCCGGTGCTGATTAGAAAATAATTTTGACGCCGAACTGGATTTCCCTGGCAGTGGTGGTGGTCCGGGAAAGCAAGCCCGCCACGCCTGTCGGGGTTCCATCGGCGTTATAAAGGTCAGTGTTATCGGGTAACGTAGGCGGAGCAAAATTTGCATGATTCAGAATGTTGAAAATCTCCGCTCGAAATTGAACATTAAAGTTTTCTGAAATTCTCGGGATCCGATTATTTTTGAAAACAGAAAAATCCAATTCCGTGATGCCTGGGCCAATAAGGATATTCCGACCAGCATTTCCCTTAAGATTGAAACAGCGCAAATCTCCTGGCGCCAGGGGAATTCCAACTGTCGGAGGAGCTGGGTCGCAGTTGGCATCGAAAAAAGCCTGGTTCGGTGCGGTGGCGACGGTGAAGCATTGGGTCTTCATGTAAGTGTTGGGATTGCCGGGATTCGTTAGCGAAGAACAGCCCGGCCCAGACAAGCGGCTGGGAAATGCATAATCGTCGCTACTTAGTGAGCCGGTGGGATCGCCGCCCGTGGCGAAGGTGGGCGTAAATGGCACGCCGTCGCTTGCGGTGAAAATCAGCCCGAGTTGCCAACCATTGGTAAGCCAACGGGCCGGGCCGGTGAACGAAGCCCGCGACGGAATCTGCCATATGGCATTCAAAACCAGGGTGCGGCCCACATTGAAATCCGAGAGGCCGCGACTTGCTCTGGGATCGAAGGCGAATTGTGGGCTGGAAATCGAATTTCCAAAGGCATCGCCGGCGAGTGTCGCCGAACTGGTGTCTATACTTTTACCCCAGGTAAAACTGGCCTGAAACTGAAAGCCGAGGCTTATACGCTTTACTGTCTGTAACTCGAGTGCGTTGTAATAAGACTGTCCTTCGTAAAACAGGCTATGGATAAAGCCGAAATTGGGGTTGATACGATTGGGCGGGGCGCATTGCGCTGGGTCAGAGCCGCTGGGGTCCAGCTGATTGCATTGTGGAGAAAAGACGTTTCCGAGCACATCCACTTTCGGGAAGAGATACCCAGCGGAGGTGAGCGTAGGTTGCACTAGATTGGCGTCGTCCACACGATAAGGCTGGTGGATGCCGCGCGAACCGACATAGGCAATCATCGAAGTTAAGGTGGGAGTCAGTTGGTATTGCACGTTTAGGTTCCATTGGGCGACGTAGTTGCGTTTGGGATGGGGGTCAATATAGGTGGCCCCGAAACTGGTAGCCGGGAGCGGAGAGGGAATGTTGTTGTAAAAACTTCCGTTACCCGGACTAGGGATTGCTGTGGTTGCAAAAAAAGGAGAGGCCTGAGTCGTCAGAAGTATGAATTGGTAAGGAAGAGGAAGCACATCATATAAGCCAGCGCCGGCACGCACCGCCATTTTGCCGTTGCGGAAAGGATCCCAGGCAAAGCCGATACGAGGCTCAAAATTTTTAGTAGTGGGATTGCTGAAAAAGGGATCACCCAGATGGGGGGTGGCGTCTGTAATGTTTCTCAAGACGGAAAGCTTGCCGGCGGTTTCTGTGGGAACGGTAGTCATCTCATAACGAAGGCCGAGATTAAGCGTGAGGTTTGATTTCACGCGCCAGTCGTCCTGCACATAAAAACCTACGAGAGTCTGGCGAAGGTTGCGCGGCGAGATGGTGCTGCGAATACCCGATATGAACAGACTGGGCTGGTTGGCGTAAAAGGTTTGCAGATCGCTGAATCGGAAAATTCCGTTGGGATCGACCAGCGCGTTTATTTCCAGTTGCATGCGCTCAACTGCCGCGCCGAATTTGATGGTATGCGTGCCTTTAACCACGAAAGCATCGTCATATCCCTGAAACGAATTCCAATGATACCGGTACGACGGTTCGGCTCCCAAACCACCTAAAAACGGAGTGATTCCGCCGATATAAACTTGCGCGGCCGTTTGCCCAGGGAAAACACCAAGAGTGGTGTCGGTAGCCGCAGGAATAAGAGCTTCCAGGCCCTCATTGGCGTTTGCGATTTCATAGTTATAACCAAAGCGAGCAGAATTTATAAAAGTAGGAGTGAAGACGTGAGTTTCTTCCAGTGCCACGATTTGTCTGGAGGTCTTGGAACCGAGTAAAACGTCATTCACGCCATCGGGAGTGCTGAATGGGGTTCTGTCGAAGAGGTAGGTGCCGAAGACGCTGTCCTTGTCAGAAAATTTGTGGTCCAGTCGAGTGGTGAAGAAATTCTCGGACACAGCTTGCTGTCCGGCGAAACTGTACTGCGCGGTGTCACCATCTCCGAAGACCGGACCGTTGGGCAGATGGTAAAAAGGTAGATACTTCTGGGCGGCAGGATCGATTGGCACGGTGATGAGGTTTCCATTGACGTCGTGAATCATCCCGTTTCTGGCATCGAGTGAAGGAACGGAGGTGACTGCGGTGATCCCCTTCGATTGCCGGATGCCTTCGTAGTCGGCGAAGAAAAAAGTTTGGTTTTTGACGATTGGTCCGCCAATAGAACCGCCGAACTGATTGCGTTCAAAAGGCGGGATGCTGCTTCCGTCAAAAAAATTCCTGGCATCCAGAGCGCTGTTGCGAACAAATTCATAAGCGCTGCCGTGAAAGGAATTGGTGCCGGAACGGGTGATGGCATTGACGACCCCGCCCGAAGTTTTTCCGTATTCAGCGGAATAGTTGGTGGTCAAGACGGAAAATTCCTGAATCGCATCAACGCCCAGGTTGCCGCCCAGCACGCTACCCGGGGCCCCGTTCGCGTAATCATTAAGGCTAATTCCGTCAAGGCGATAATTATTTTGCTGGGGACGAGCTCCATCAATCGTGAGTTGCTGGCCGTAGCCGCGATTGCCACGATCCGCGCCGGCGGCGAAGGTCGCCTGGGTTTGAATGGCATTTACACCGGGCTGCAAAGTGGCTAGATCGGTCCAGCTCCGGCCATTCAGCGGCAATTCGCGAATGGTTGTTTCATTAACGGTGGCACTGATCTCCGAACTGGTGAGTTCCACGGCAGGAGCCTCGGTATTGACTTCCACTCGAACAGAAGCCTTGCCAATACGCATCATGAAATCCAGGGTTCTTTGCGCACCTACAGTCAAGGTGATCTCGGAATTAATTGCCGTGCTGAAGCCATCCGCAGTAACGGTAACCTTATACTGTCCAGGCGTGAGGTTAGGAACGGTATAGAAACCGTCGCCGTTTGCTGTGACGCTGTGGACAACCCCGGTAGCGATATTCTCGATTTCAATCCGCGCTGAAGGGACGGAACGTTCCGAGGGGTCCGTGATGGTTCCTGAAAGAGTTGCACCAGCGACTTGGGCCGCTACCGGCGGCGAGAGTGCAAGCGCGAACACCAGCGAGCACACTAGAACGAGAGCCCATATAGAATTCCAAAAAGCTCGGCCGCAACCGCGAATCAGAGTTCCCGGAGACGCTAACTCAGTCTTAAGAAAATTGCCCAGGATTAGGCTCGAAGTTGCCTTGGTCACCGCCGAAAGACTTGTTGTTTCGGTGATTCTAAACATCGTTTCCCTCCCCCGTTGCCCACCCCCGACTCTCCCAGGTCATACATCACTTTTTCCGATTGGTACAATAAAGGAATTCCGTCGGTATACCACCGGATGCACCCAATTGCAAGCAGATATTAATTCGTATAACCTTTCACTCTGGGAAGCAGCCCGGCGAAATAGGTGCAATTTATGCGGAGTGGTACTCGCAAAGAAGGACACCCAGACCCAGAAACTAAGGGGTCTACTCACGAGAGGCGTCCGGTGCCGTCCAATGGGCGGCCACCCAGTCGCCGAACCCATCAGTCCCTGTCCGAGGTAGCGTACGCGCGCTTGCTGGATATGCTGCGAGAACGGCGCCTTCGGCCGAACGATCACATTAACGAAAGACACCTCGCGCGTGAGTTGAATGTCTCGCGAACGCCGCTTCGCGAGGCGATTCGACGGCTCGAGGGAGAGAAAATACTCGAGAGGCAAAGCAGCCGGATTTTGGTAGTTCGCCCGATGTCCATCGAAGATCTTCTTTATATTTGCCAGGTCCGTCGTCTGGTTGAGGGGGAGGCAGCGCGGCGTGCGGCGGGACGTATTTCTGTGCCTGATCTTGAGCGCCTGCGCAAGCGCTACTTGGCACTTAAAGCCCAGAATGGCCCTTTACGCGTAGGTGACCAAGCATCGAATCGCCACGATCTACATCGGATGATCGCCGAGGCATGTGGAAATCCTGAACTTGCGTCCATAATTGCAGACCTCAAGAACCGCTCGAAGCTTCTGCGATTGGGTGTTCCCGAACGCATTGCGTACGATGAGCACCTGCCCATTATTGATGCATTGATTAAAGGAAACGGCGAAGAGGCTAAAGCCGCGATGCAACGGCATATCGACGGTCTGCGAATGTACGCGCTTGAAAAGCTCGGAGCGCTTTAGCAAACTCTGCAGCGCGCGATCTTGCCCTCCAAGAAACGGGACCGCTTTGCGCACTGGAGTGGCGCAGAACCGGCCTCTGCGCAGTTCCAATGACACGGGCTGATCCAGACAGCCTTGTATGACCAGGGTGCGACGGCCATCCAACGAAGACGCCGCTCATTCCGATCCCATCTCCCTTCTGTAGAGCATCAGGTGCGGCGTTAACCTCATTTTTTCGAACCACCTCAGCCATACCATTCTGTATAGAAACAATCATACAGATATGCCGATGGTAGACAACCTGGATGCCACGTGATATACACTCTGAGCGCTACCAAGATGCTACGGAGGTTCGATTGATGAAGATCGTTCGAGGTATGGCCCTTCTTTTCCTCATTTGGTCGTCATCCCAGGTCTTATTTGCCCAGAGCTATCAGGTGACCGCCAGCATTCCCATCGGCGGCAAGGGCCATTGGGATTATTTGATTGTCGATCCGGATAATCGACGCCTGTATGTGTCCCACAACAGTGAGGTGGTGGTCATAAATGTCGATACGCGGGAGATCATCGGGAAAATCTCCGTGGACGGATTTTCCCATGGCATCGCCATTGCGAATGATCTCAATCTCGGTTTCATCACCGATGGAGATAGTAAGACAAGCGACGTCAAGTCTCCGGAGCAAGTCGTTACCTTTGATCTAAAAACTCTTCGCAGGACAGCCACAACAAAGGTGGGCGACGACCCGGATTCGATTGTCTATGACGCGCCATCCGGCCGCGTGTTTGCCTTCAATGGTGATCCTATGCAGGCAAATGTCATCGATGCGAAGACAAGCAAAGTGGATAAAGCGATCGCATTGGGCGGCAATCCCGAATTTTCCGTGAGCGACGGTCGGGGAGATATTTACGTAAACATTAAGGACAAGAATGAGATCGCGCAAATTGATTCAAAGACATTAAGTATTAAGGCCCGTTGGCCCTTGGCGCCGTGCGAGGCGCCGAGCGGATTGGCGATGGACCGGGCAAACCGGAGGCTGTTCTCGGTTTGTGGGAATGGAAAGATGGTGGTGGTGGATGCCGATACAGGCAAGGTTGTGGCTGCACTACCGATCGGCGCACTCCCCGATGGGGCCGCATACGACCCTGTCACGAAATTGGCGTTTTCATCGAATCGAGATGGGACCCTCACGATCGTGCGACAGGTATCCAAAGACGAATACACAGTTTCACAGAATCTAAAGACCGAACTGGGAGCGCGAACCATGGCGCTCGATCCGAAAACCCACACCGTTTATCTGTCTTCAGCGGAATTCGGACCCAGGCCTGCGGGGAGCAAGTACCCCTCTGTCGTTCAGGACTCATTTAAAGTTCTCGTGCTCCAACTGCAGTGACCTTGCCGCACTTAGGTGTCTAGGCAGAAAGAGAGAAGGCCAAAATGAAAGAAGACCACACCGAGGAAATCCGATTTGTCTCCGCGATCGGTGCTGTGGGGGGTGGTATACACGAGGAAAGCCTTGATGAAGCCATGGCTCAGGAACCGCATTTCATAGCTGCAGATGCGGGAACCACTGACGCTGGACCATATTCATTGGGTTCCGGACTGTCAGCGTTTCCCCGCGAGATGATTAAACAGGACTTGGCGCTAATGTTGCGCGCAGGCAAACGGGCCGGCGTTCCCGTCCTTGTGGGATCTGCAGGAACGGCCGGTGGAGATGCTCACGTTGACTGGACCCTAGACATTGCGCGGGAAGTTGCCAAGGAAAACGACTTGAGCATCCGGACTGCGGTGATCCACTCCGAGCAGGACAAGTCTTATCTCAAACAACTGCTGCGGGAGAACCGTATTCGACCGTTGGACCCCGCCCCTCCCGTTGATGCGAGAACCATCGATCGTAGCATTCGGGTGGTCGGCATGATGGGTGTCGAGCCCTTGCAACGCGCTTTGGAAGGAGGAGCGGATTTCGTGCTTGCGGGACGCTGCAGCGATTCTGCGCTGTTTGCGGCACTTCCCATTCTGCGAGGCTTTCCAGAAGGACTGGCATGGCACGCCGGAAAGATTTCGGAGTGCGGAACAATGGCTGCCGAGACAATGGGAAAAGGCGTCCTGTTTGGAACGGTGCGCCGCGATCACTTTGTTATTCGTCCTATCGGCCCAGGACTGAAATGCACGCCGCAAAGCGTTGCTGCTCACAGCCTTTATGAGAACGCCGATCCCTACCTGCATCAAGAATCGTCCGGAACGCTCGACTTGAGCAAATCGACGTACGAAAAAGTGGACGACATCAGTGTGCGTATCGCGGGGAGCGCCTTTATCCCGAGGGAGACGTACTCCGTAAAGCTTGAGGGAGCCGAGTTGGTAGGCTACCAATCTCTCATTGTGGGCGGTATACGCGATCGGTTCGTAATCAAACATTTGGATAGTTGGCTGGCTGGAGTGCGCGAGAGAATCGAAGCCGGGGTGACGAAGACGTTCGCGAAGACGCTCTCCAAAAACGAGTACCACCTCACATTTCATATCTACGGACGAGACGGCGTCATGGGAGGCATGGAACCCGACCATACGACGATACCCAAAGAGATCGGTTTGGTGCTTGAGGCCACAGCACCAACGCAGGAGATTGCCACCACAATTGCCTTGCTGAGCCGGCAGCCACTCTTACACAATCCGGTGGCGGAATGGAAAGGTGCTGTTACGACGTTTGCCTGTCTGCATAATCCGGCCCATATCGATCGGGGGCCTGTGTACCGGTTCAATTTCCATCATGTTGCCCTGCCTCACAACAAGGAAGAAATGTTCAGAATGAAATTCGTCAACCTTGGAAACCCTGTCTATGAAACTAGTGCAACTCACTAACCTCATTCGCAGCAAGAACGCAGGGCCATTCTCGCTGACCTTTGACATCATGTTTCCGGATGAGCAGAGCTACATTCGCGTAAAGCGTTCCGGCGTGCTGAGCGCTGCATCGTTTGCCGAACTCTACCGATGCCGGCCAGAAACCGTCCGCTTCTTTGAATGTGACAACGCGCTTGCGTTCAAGTTCAGCATTCCGCGACCCATTTTTCAGGGCGACCTCGGCGACGGGGATCTCCACGGAGGACAGCAGTTCATGCCGCTGCTTGACATCGAGATTCCGTAAACAGCGAGGCCGCAGATGATTCGGGGAGAGAGAAGGTCTTCCGTGCCAAGTTAACAGAGGGGCTCCGTCGCGGGTTGATTCGCAATCTGTAAAGGCGATCCTTTGACAAAATCCGGAGACAGCATGCACAGCGATGTTACGACACGAAGCTTAGAAAACAATGTGGTCGCCACGCAAAGCCCCGCAATGATTAGCGCGCGATTGGATCGACTCCCAGCCACTCGCTACATTTGGACCCTAGTTATTCTACTGTCGCTCGGCGCCTTCTTTGAAATCTATGACATAGCCCTTACGGCTTCGATCAGCCCGGGGTTGATCCGTGCTGGGATTTTTCACGCTGGAACCAAGGGAATGTTCGGCTTGACCGACCAAGCGACCTTTGCGGCGGTCACGTTTCTGGGGCTTTTCATCGGGACAATCACTTTCGCGTCGGTTGCCGATCGATATGGACGACGGGCCATCTTTACGTTTTCTCTCTTGTGGTATGCCGCGGCAACGGTTGTGATGGCGATTCAGAGCAGAGCCGTGATGATCGATTTGTTGAGGTTCATCGCAAGCATCGGCATTGGCGTGGAACTGGTTACCATCGACAGTTATATCGCCGAGTTGGTTCCGAAACAGATTCGAGGAAGGGCGTTCGCCGTTAACCACAGCGTTCAATTGAGCGCGGTGCCCGTGGTTACTCTCCTAAGCTGGCAATTGCTTCCGATCGCACCATTTGGAATGGCGGGATGGCGTTGGGTGACACTGGTTCCAGTCTTAGGGGCAATTTTTGTGTGGTGGATTCGACGGAACGTCCCGGAGTCGCCTCGCTGGCTCGCCAACTGCGGCAGAGTGCTAGAAGCGGAACAGGCTGTATCCGCAATCGAGGCTCGCGTGGCATCCGAGTACGAAGGCAAACTTCCGGAAGCGGTACCGGCCACAGCGGAGGAATCCAGCGGTGCCAGGTTGTCTGAAATTTTGCGGCCCCCCTATGCCCGACGCACGGTCATGCTCGTCTTGCTGAATTTCTTTCAAGCTATCGGCTTCTTTGGGTTCAACAATTGGACCCCAGCCTTGATGGAATCCCGAGGGGTCGGCTTCGTGAAGAGCCTGCAATACAGCTTCGTCATCGCCATACTATATCCACTCGCCCCTTCGGTTTTCGTTCTGATCGCCGACCGCTTGGAGCGCAAGTGGCAAGTGGTGATTGCGTCCGCGAGCGTTGCGGTTTTTGGATTAGCCTTTTCGCAGCAATCCACGGCTGCTCGACTGGTAGGGTTTGGAGGGCTGCTGGCGACTTCCAATCTTCTGCTTTCCTACTCTTACCATGCGTACCAGTCGGAGCTGTATCCGACTCGCGTTCGTGCCCGCGCAATTGGATTTGTTTATTCGTTCAGTCGCCTGTCCACCGTCTTCAGCAGCTTCATGATCGCGTTCTTTCTGCAAAGGTTCGGAACGGTCGGCGTCTTTTCCTTTATTGCTTTTGCCATGCTTGTAGTCGTGCTCTCGGTAAGCATATTGGGCGCGCAAACCAGCGGGCGCGCTCTGGAGGAAATTGCGCAATGATTCCTGAACCAGAAACTTTCGCAAAATAGCCATGCAATCATTATCCGGAATAAAAGTTTTGGATTTCTCGCACGCCCTTGCTGGTCCGTTCTGCACCCTTCTTCTCGTTGATCACGGGGCCGCTGTCTATAAGATCGAGGCGCCAGATGGGGGTGACCCCGGTCGCGGCTGGGGACCTCCGTTCGTCGGTGACCAAACGTCCTATTTTCTGGGTCTAAATCGGGGGAAACGCAGCCTCGCGATCGACTTGAAGTGTCCTCAGGGCGTCGAATTGTGCTTGCGGATGATCGAGAAAGCCGACATCGTGATTGAAAATTTTCGCCCCGGTACGATGCCCCGCCTTGGCTTGGGTTATGAGGCGGCCCGATTGCGGAACCCACGGATAATCTACTGCTCGATTTCGGGATACGGACAAACCGGACCATCGCAGGATGAACCGGCGATGGATCTAATTCTACAGGCTTCCAGCGGACTCATGAGTGTGACCGGAACGACAAACGGTGAACGCGTTCGCTGTGGTTACTCCGTCGCCGATGTTACCACCGGGATGTTTGCCCTAATCGGAATTTTGATGGCACTGAGACGCCGGGACGCTTCTGGTTTGGGGCAGTTCGTGGACGTTTCGATGCTCGATTCCATGATCTCCGCAATGACCACCAATTTTATGATTTATCTCGGATCTGGGTCTGTACCGGGCCCGCTCGGCACTTCCTATCAGTCGATTGTTCCCTATCGCGCATTCCCTACCAAGGATATTGACATCGTGATTGCCATAGGAAGCGAAAAATTGTGGCGCGCCTTTGGTCCCGCAATTGGCCACGCCGAACTGGTCGATCATCCGGCGTACGCCACAAACAGTAAGCGCGTCAAGAACCGGGTCGAGCTCGAATCGTTTCTGGCCGAGATTTTCTGCACGGATACCATGGAGAATTGGCGAGCGAAGCTTCGCGCCGCCGGCATCCCGGCCTCGCCGATACGCCGTCTGGACGAGGTTGTGAATGATGCGCAGTGTGAAGAGCGCGAAATGTTTCCGTATACGACCGATCCAAACTTTGGGCAAGTCAGGGTAGTGGGCTCTCCGATAAAGTTCCCGGAAGAGCCAACGACCTTCCTATCAAGCGCTCCGAGGCTTGGTCAACATACCAAAGAGACTCTATCGGATTGGTTCGGAATGGATTCAACCGAACTGAGTGATTTGCAAGCAGCAGGGGTAATCCTATAAGGAGGATGCGTGCACAGTGCCGCAGCCGTCTTGAACGTTTTGTCGGGTCTCTTTTCGGCCGGTCTTCGTCGTCATCTTGGCTCAATCACGTTGGGCCAGCGATGTGCCAGAGGAGCCTCGAGCAGGAATCTTCGAATGAAGTTTCGACTTGCCGGTGTGTTTATCATCGGCTTGTTTCCGGTTTCATTGATGGCACAAGAGCAAGCTCCTTTGAAGCTCGTTGATACCATTGCCTTGCCCGAGCTCAAGGATGGAGATTTCGACCACTTTACGGTGGATCTCGATGGCCACCGTCTTTTTTTGAACGCAGAAGAAAATGGAAAAGTTCTGGTGTTCGACACGTCCACTAATAAGTTGATTCATACAATTGCAGATCTGAAGGCTCCGCACTCAGCCGTGTACCGGTCCGATTCGCGAAAACTGTTCGTTGTGGACGGGGACGATTCAGCGGTGAAAATCTATAACGGTGATACTTATCAATTCATCGGGCAAGTCAAACTTGAAATTGATGCAGACTCTATGGCTTACGACTCAGACACGCGTTACATGTACGTCGTCAATGGTGGCAGGGCGGCGCATACGCAATTCTCGTATATCAGCGTGATCGATACGAACGAGGCCAGGAAGATAAAGGACATAAAGATAGACTCTAGTCAGGTCGAAGCGATCGGTCTCGAAAGATCCGGGCATCGGTTGTTCTGCAACATTACTGGGAAAAATGCCGTTGGGATTCTTGACCGGACCAACGGTACCCTCGTCACCACCTGGCCCCTGCCCCCGGGTAACAAACGCAATGTAGCGGTCGCTCTCGATGAAACCAATCACCGTTTGTTTGTCGTAACGGCCGATCCGGCGTTACTGATCGTACTGAATTCCGATGATGGAAAACTCGTCACGAGCCTCCCTGCCGTTGCTAAGGCTGACGACATGGCTTACGATTCTGGGCATAAACGGATCTATATTTCTGGAGACCAGTTCATCGAGGTTTTCCAACAAAAGGATGCCAATACCTACACTCTTCTCGCTAAAATTCCAGGAAGTTTCCGGGCAAAGACGGCCGTGCTCGTGCCGGAATTGAATCGCTATTATCTTGCTGTACCAAAGCATGGGGCAAAAAGTGCTGAAGTGAGAGTGTATGAGGTCCAGCCCTAGCACTCGATCCTCAACGTGCGCAGATTGTGCGGCCCTCAATAGCCTACTCATTTCAACCATACCTTTGAAGAGATAATCGTCGGTCGGCAAACCGGAAGTTATCGAACCGCGATGCATTCGGGCTGGTCCCCTTCACCGACCGTTCGGCCGTAGAGTCACAACAACGCCAACCAGTAGGCAAGACGTCCAGCGTACGATTCCTAACAATCAGATAGCATTTCCTAGCCGCAGCCTGTTGTTTTTTTGGCGAAAATCCATTTGTTGATTGCGTTGGAACATTAGCGCCATGAGAAGGCATAAATCGTGAATTCCAAGCAAGTAGTGGAAGCCAATGCGCCTGTTTAAATTCCTAGCGGGATCAGTCCATGCGATTAATACGGCTGAGAGTTCATGGACAAGTATTTGGCGAACGACCCGTAGTGGGTTCGCGGACACTTGGGAACCGCTCGTGCCGTGGCCAGCGGCCAAGCCGCAGCGAACCGAACCGCCTCCGCATGCTCATTCGCGTGAAGATGCAGCCGCGGAAAGTTGGATGACCGCGAGAAGCGACGCAAGAGGAGAAGCGTTCGAATGACCAGACTAACTCGACGTGAATTATTGATCGGTGGTACCGCAATTGTGGCGGCGGGCGCACTGCCTGCAGCGGCCTTCACTCCAGAAACAACAGAACATTCAGGATTTCCGATGGACGTAAACAGAAAGGGAGAGCATTCCATGACGACGATCACGACCAAAGACGGCACAACGATCTATTACAAAGACTGGGGCAAAGGACAGCCTGTAGTGTTCAGCCACGGATGGCCTCTAAGCGCCGACGCCTTCGAAGACCAGATGCTGTTTCTTGCCGAACGCGGCTACCGCTGTATCGCACATGACCGCCGTGGTCATGGCCGTTCGAGCCAACCGTGGGAAGGCAATGAGATGAACACATACGCGGACGACCTGGCGCAACTCGTCGAGAAACTCGACCTGAAGGACGCCATTCACGTGGGTCACTCGACCGGGGGCGGAGAAGTCGCGCGTTACATCGGTCGCCACGGCTCAAAGCGCGTGGCAAAAGCTGTCCTGATCGGCGCGGTGCCTCCGATCATGCTGAAGACGCCTGCCAATCCTGGAGGATTGCCCATCGAGATTTTCGACCAAATCCGCGCGGGCGTTCTCAATGACCGATCGCAATTTTTCAAGGACCTTAGCGCCCCGTTCTACGGCGCCAACCGCCCAGGTTCAAAGGTTTCCCAAGGCTTGCGGGACTCGTTCTGGTTGCAAGGAATGTGGTGCGGACACAAGGCCGCCTATGACTGCATCAAGGCCTTTTCGGAAACGGATTTCACCGAAGATCTTAAGAAAATCGACGTACCGACACTTGTCCTTCATAGCGACGACGACCAGATCGTTCCGATTGCCGATTCAGCGCTTTTATCCGCGAAGGTCGTAAAAGGAGCCACGCTCAAGGTCATTCCGGGCGCGCCCCATGGCATGTGCTCGACCTTAAAGGACCAGATCAACGCGGAGCTACTGGCGTTTCTGCAAAGCGGCAAACAAGCGTCAGCGTGACAGAGACGCCGGACTAGTAGCGTTGCACAGGCAGGGAGCAACCACCAAACGTCCATCGATTCTCGGCTGGTATCGCATTCTGCGAGTGCGCCATCAGTTGAAGATATTCCAGGCCATTCGATATGCGCTGTGGCTAGCGCGCTAAATACTGATCGTAAAGGGAGAAACATCTATGGGTAATCGCCTTGAAACACTCGGGCTGTCCTGCGTGCTCGTATTTCTGATTGGTTTGCTGCTTCTGCCTATCCCACCTGCTGGAGCTCAGGGCGCTAAATTTGAGGCCACCCTCCCTGGCAAAGAGCAAGCGCCCCCAATCGACACTCCTGCCAAGGCCACCTTTGTGTTGAGCGGGAGCAGCAAGAGTCTTCTCTTCGCGACCGCAGTTGAGAAGTTCGGCAATCGCGACATTGTGCCCGCCAAGCCGGGAATCGCCACTGCGGCCATTGCGGGGAAAACTTCCCTCGCGACCTTCGCGCAGGTACTTAGGACCAACCTGATGGGAGTTTCTTTCACCATGCAGGCGGCCGCGCCCGAAACCGAGCAGCAAGTTGCACGGCGGCAGTCATGAAGACCTCGGTTGTTCAATTGGCGCGCGCCTCAGTGGAGCCAGACGCGGAGTTCTTCTTCGATGACTCGCTGTCTCGGATCCCGAGTGTCGACTTGAAGGAAGTCCAGGAGTTGTCCCGCTTACTTCCGGTTATCGTCCTTATTCCCAGATCCACGGCCAAAAACCAAGTTGCTCTGAGCAAAACTACGGTGGCGAAATCTTCGAGTGAAAGCTCCGACGCGACAAAGTTCCTCGGAGTCTTCGGAAAAGCCATCGAGCGGTTCAAAAGTACCCACGCGGAAAGTATGTTCGCGTTTGGTGATGTGACCGTCGATTTTTCCGCCATGGAAGCTCTCCGCAAAGGCGAGCCAATTGTGCTCACCACGAAGGAATTTAAGACGCTGAAATATTTGACCCAGAACGCACGGCGCGTAATTCCGCGCGAGGAACTGCTCAACGAAGTGTGGGGATATGAGAACTACCCCAGCACACGAACAGTCGACAACCATATTCTGAAATTGCGCCAAAAACTCGAACGCGATCCTTCACGCCCCGCGCATTTTCGCACAGTACGCGGCGCCGGTTACAAGTTCTTACCCTAGCACCGCTACGGAGTGATTCAATGCTAAGCACCGTTTTGGGTGCTCTCCTGCCGATCGTAGTTACAATTTGCTCGGCTTTATCGCTGCATGGCACCACGATTTCGACGAGAAGCAGGCGGCACCTTAAATCGGATGGTACTGCTCTACGCCGTACCGATGGGTCTCTTCGCCGGCACGGTTATGAGAAAACGAGGAATACCGTGGGCTTGGCGATTTGATTTCAACCGCAGACCTGTAGCCCAAGAGTCTGTTGTTGAGTCTGCGTTGCTTAGGTCCAATTTCAGGTCCTTCAAAACCGCCTTCCTGTACACAAGTTGTACACAAATCTTCCGACTGCACCCCTTCAGAGAGACTGTTTTCGATGGACACAGCTAGCTGTCTGTCCTCACCACGTTCACGGATTTTGAACCGACCTCCTGGTCCCGAACCAAGTATGCAAATCCCATAAACGCTTTATTTGGAGTCGCTTACGGGACAAGGAGCGTTATTTCCCCCTCTCAGTTGTACCTAACTTGTACCTAGTTGGGGTGAACCCCTGTAGTGAGAGGGGATTCTTGTGCTCATTTGTATCATTGACTTCCGTGTTGCCCGTAATTCGACAATAATCCGGCCTGGAGCGTGGTTTTGAGCGCTATTCACGCTAAATATCTTCACATGAGATGATGCTGTCGTGAACAGAAGGCTCCTAGTAATCCTGCCGGTGCTCGTAGCTATTGCCGCATGCAACCGTGTGACGCCAACGAGCATTGAGGGACGCATTGGGCGCGCCATAACCGACCGATGCCGACCGGCAGCCAGGTGCGTCATCCAACTGCGCGAGGTCACGCCGTTCGAGTGGGACAGGATGTTCTATTTCGATTACGTGGTGTCACCTACTGCACGCCGTGGTGCCGTTGGTTTGCCGTTCGATACCGCAGAGCTTCGGCGTCAGCTCGTTTTCCTTCGCAATGGACAGGTGGTTCGCAACGATTTGCTGCCTACCAATGTTGAGAAACCCGTCGAGAATGAGCTTGATTTCGAGGGCGGCAAGGAACCAAATTGGCTGAGTTGCGATAGAGCGGCCCAGTTCGAGGTCACACGTGATTCTTTCGGAACTGGTGTCATGTTCTTCCAACTCAAGGCCGTTTCCCGCGATAGCTGTCGATAAATCCCGATAGCGGTCACGACCCCACAATCGGCCTTTCCGCGCGGGCAAGGGTAGGCGAAGAAAACAAACGACAGCCTATAGAAAGAGAGTATGCAGCTGATCATGAATCGGCTCTGGTTTTTCAATTGTCTCTGCTACGCATTGCGAGTGGATTGTCGGCAATCCGGAACCAATGATGCGGTCGGCTTTACCGGGATAACTTCCCCATAGCCCGTCATCCGACAAGGACGCGGAAACGAACCGGTCGAATTTCCCAGGATTGAGTTAGAATCCTCCCCAATGCGCTCCATTCTGATTACAGGCTTCCTGTTCGCAACGCTTGCCGCTCAAGCTCAAACACCCGTGCCGCAACACCTTGCCGTGTCCCGCACGTTCGGCAACCCCGGCCAGGTTGGACTATTTATCGCCGCGTCCGACGGCAGCGACGAACGTCCGCTGCTCGATTCGAAAGATTCCGATTACGATCCCGTATGGGCTCCGGATGGGTCATCCATCGTCTTTACTTCAGATCGCGCTGGATCGGCGGATCTTTTTCGCGTCAAACCGGATGGCACTAGCCTCGAACGATTGACCACTGATCCGGCCTACGATGATCAGGCGGCGTTTTCTCCAGATGGCAAACAACTGGTTTTCGTTAGTACGCGCGACGGCGGAAGGGCGAGGCTTTGGACCATGGATCTCGCGACACGAAGCGTGAAGGCTCTAACTTCAGAAAAGGGCGGCGACTTCCGGCCTTCGTGGTCTCCCGACGGCAAGTGGATCGCGTTCTCCTCCAGCCGCGATCATGATGCGCCGTTTACCCATGGTCGTTGGGAGCGCCTTCAGTTGGCAGATATCTACATCATTCACCCCGACCGCTCGGGGCTCAAAAAAGTTGCCGAAAGCGGCGGCTTCTGCGGAAGCCCTAAATGGATGCCGGATAGCCGACACGTCGTAGCTTACTGCATGACAGCGGAGCAGACGCTCCCGACTCGCATGGCAAATATCCCGTCCGGTAATGACACGAAACTGGTTTCGATCGACATCGACACGGGAGCGGCGACGAATCTACCAGCCGGCTCAGGAGTGAAAATCAATCCCTCTCCGGTTGCCGGAGATGAGATCGGTTATGTGAGAAAGGACAAGGCGGATCCGGGTGGCGGCATCTATTACATAAGTGGGAAGCGCGGACCTCGCGGCGACATTCGAACGGCGTCGTGGTCGCCCGATGGCAAGCGCGTCGTCTTTCATAAGCGCCTCGCGGTGACGATGTCTGCGCTTACGAAAGCCTTCACAGTCAATCCGAATTACGAATTGAGCCTGACAGGGACATATGTACCCGCGTTTAGTCCTTCCGGCGGCCAGTTCGTCACAAACAGCCGCCCTTCGGCCAATCCGTTTGGTGCGAGTCTCTTTGTCACAACGGTTGCAACGGGACAGTCCGCGGCCATCTATCAGGACAAGAACCGAAATGTGCTGGCCGGGCAGTGGTCTCCACAAGGCGACAAGATCATCTTTGGCGTTGGAGCGTTCGGGGCGTTCTTCCAAGGCTTCCAAGAACTGTTTTTAAAGCTCGGCGATCGCGTGGAGGGCGGAGCGCAAATCGCGATTATCAACGCTGATGGGACGGGCTTTCGGGAAGTGACCTCAGGCTCGGGGAACAGTGCGTTCCCATCGTTCGCCCCGGACGGCCGTCGTTTCGTTTATCGCGCATTCGAGAAGGATAGGTATGGTCTGCGCATCATGGACCTCGAAACGAAAGGTGTCACGGTCTTGACTGACGCGTATGACAACTTCCCGCTGTGGTCGCCACGCGGCGACCTTATCCTATTCGCGCGGTTAGTCGACGACGCGTACGAGATTCACACCATCAAGCCCGACGGGACGGGTCTGAAGCGCCTTACGTTCACGCACGGCAACGACGCTCACATGGCTTGGTCACCGGATGGAGAGTCGATCGCATTCTCCAGTTCCAGAATGGGTTTCAAGGATGAAGGGGTTTACACGGATGCGCCGCAGCCTTACGGCGAACTGTTCGTGATGCGGTACGACGGAACCCATGTCGAACAAATCACGGACAACCAATGGGAAGACGGGACTCCCGCCTGGCAACCTATGGCCGTGCGGCAGCTGGCCCTTCAGAAATAACACGGTTGCCTGACTTGCTAGAACTGCTATCACTTGAAGGGATCCTGCCGCTTCCGGAAGGATCGTCGACTAGCCGGAAGTGATCTGATGCTGGCTTACCGCGATTAGTAATGGGAAGTCGGCTAGTGTTTACCGGAGATTCGGCACCGTCCAATCCGTGATTGTGGTCGGGCATCCAGAAGCAATCCAAATCGCGGAGCACCAATCGGTGAACAAATATCCGACCATTCGGTCACGAACCGAAAGCTCGATCAAGTCTCGAAGCCGGAGTGCTCTCTGCAGCCACTAACAACGATCCCGCAGCCCGGAAATCCAAAAGTGCTACTACATTTTTATGACAGCGCTTGTTGACTCTGGATACATTTCCCGGAAGAAGTTTCCCTTCAACAACTTCCGCGCGAGCGATCTACACTTCACATCACAAGCATTCGGTCGAGAGCCGAATGCTCTACCCAAACTTTGCAATTGCTTGAAGCCAAAGAGTTTTGGCTCCCCGGGCTAGATTCGAACTAGCAACCCTTCGGTTAACAGCCGAATGCTCTACCGTTGAGCTACCGGGG
>Ga0137418_10000553_pt1 | contig 33961 bp, 30 predicted proteins | sample CZODoug3_1_2_16f_FD_122242 | JGI IMG/M metagenome (GOLD analysis project Ga0137418, IMG submission 122242) | Vadose zone soil fungal communities from Angelo Coast Range Reserve, California, USA - CZODoug3_1_2_16fungal (Hybrid Assembly) | ecosystem: Environmental > Terrestrial > Soil > Vadose... | reverse complement strand
TTCAAGTTGCGAAGCAGTTCCTGGGCCTGGGGATTGAGGTCATTGAGCTGCGCGGTCAGAGCGTTGAAATCCACATACTTTAGCGAGGGGAGTGCGGCGCCGCTTGCTGCTCTCGGTGTTTGCGCGGTGCCCGGGTAAATCTCAAGGTGATTGTCCCCCAGCGGGCTCATGCTCATGATCTTCACGCTGCTGTCGACTTTGACGGGAAGGTCGGATTGCACGCTGAACACAACGTCCAGCCGGGCTGGATTCTGCGGATCGAGTTGAATGCTGTCCACGCGGCCGACTTTCGGCCCGCCCGCGTAGCGCACAGTCGCGCCGGACTCAAGCCCCCCGGCGAAGGGAAAATACGCATGAAACTTTGTCGTGGATCGTCTATAGGAGCCGCTCATGGCGAATACGGTGCCAAACAGCACCGCCACGGCGACGAGCACGAACAAACCAACGAGCACCTGCTCGCGTTTAGATTGCATCTCTATCCTCTCTTTCCTGCAGTGCTATGCGCATCCGGACGCTCTGCTGTCAGCATCTGCAGGTAATCCAATTCCCCGGAAACTTCGGGTTCGGCAATGCGATCAAGAAATTGCCGGACTCTTGGTTGTGTACTGGAGCGCATCTCTTCAGCCGTGCCGAGCGCCACGATGTTGCCTTTGTCAATCAAGAGCATGCGGTCGGCGATCAAAAACGCGCTCGCCAGCTCGTGCGTCACCACGATGATGGTCATGTGGAACGCGCGCTTCAGTTCCAGAATCAATTCGTCGATGCCTGCTGCGATGATGGGATCCAGTCCAGCCGAGGGCTCGTCAAAAAACAGGATCTCCGGGTCCATTGCTAAGGCGCGGGCTACGGCGGCGCGTTTCTTCATGCCGCCACTCAGCTGCGCCGGCGTGTAATATTCGAATCCTTCGAGCCCGACCTGTTGCAGTTTGAGTCGTAGGATGATTTCAATCGTGGAGTCTTCCAGCTTTGTGTGTTCTCGAAGAGGCAGAGCCACGTTTTCACCAACGGTCATCGAACCGAACAAGGCTCCGCCCTGGAAGGACATGCCGATTTTCCTTCGTATCTCGTCCATTTCTGCGGCGGAGATTTTTGCGAGATCCCGGCCTTTGATCCATATCTCTCCGGCGGTGGGTTTTTCGAGCCCCACCAGAGTGCGAAGAAGTGTGCTTTTCCCGGACCCCGAACCGCCAAGGATCACCAGGGTTTCGCCGTGCACGACGTCGAAGCTAATGCCATGCAGAATCTCTCGCTCTCCGTAACTGACGCGCAGGTCCCGCAGCGAAAGCACGGGTTCGATAGGGGAAGCCGGAAGTATTTGTCCTGTCGTCATTAGTTACCTGCGAAAAAAAACAGAGCTGTAAATAACAAATCGACAACGACAACCAGAAAGATGGACTTAACCACAGCTTGGGTGGTGGACCGGCCGACCTGCTCCGCGCCTGCGCCGGTCGACAGCCCCTCAAGACACCCGACGGCGGTGATGGTGATGCCAAACATCACGCTCTTCACCAATCCCGTCGTGATATCCCGCAGGAGTAAAGAGTCGATGGAAGCCTGGATGTAGCGCATAAATGTGAAATCTGCTTGAGCGACGCCGAACAGCGAACCTCCGAGAATGCCCATGGCGTTGGCCCAGATGGTCAGGCACGGCAACATCACCGTCATGGCCAGGAATTTTGGGGCGACCAGAAAACGGATTGGGCTGATCGCCATGGTTTCCAGCGCGTCGATTTCCTCGCTCACTTTCATGGTGCCAATTTCGGCTGCGAAGGCAGAACCAGAACGTCCAATGACAACGATGGCGGTGATTAAGGGACCGAGTTCCCGGGACATGGAAACGGCGACCGCCGTGGCGACAGCGCTGATCGCGCCAAATCGGCGCAGCTCGTAGGCCGCTTGAAGCGCCAGGATCAAGCCAATGAAGAAAGTAATCAGGGAAAGGATCGGCAAAGCACGGACGCCCGTGTCCATGGCCTGCGATACTGCCCGCTGCAGGCGCAGTGGCTTTCCTTGGAACGGAGCCACCAAAGTGTAATAGGCGGCGCGGGCGCTAAGAGACGCGAGGGAGCCGAGATAACTCAAGCCATCGAGGGTGCTGCTGCCGAGCTGGGTGACGAATTCCATATCAGGAAGCCATCGCCTGTTCTTCGCTGTCGTAGATTTCAAAGACCTTGATGAGGCGGGAAAGTTGCAAAACCTCCCGGGCGGAGGTGCTGAGCCCGAACAAGATGAAACGGGAGCCGAGATCGCGGGACGCTTTCAATCCTTCGACCAGGGAAGCCACACCTGAGCTATCGAGGTAACGGACCTGACTGAGATTCATCATCACGCGTGGCCTGTGACTTTCTCGGATCTCACGCAAAACGGAATCGCGCACTTTCGGGGAGTTCGCGAAATCGATGTCGCCCGAGAGATCGAAAATTGTGGTTTCGTCATTGCGCCTGGTGGAAATTTGCACGGAGACTTTCCCTTCAGAAAACTCTGTTCACACGCGCAACTGATAGCCACTTGGGAGCGCTGTACAACGCCAACATCAACAACAGACCTCCCTGGTATCCGGGCTCGCACTCCCCGCCATTACTCGCGACCGGGTGTGGAAAAGTTTTCGTTTGCGACATGCGCGGCTTTCTTGGCGAAGTCGTAGGTTGCTTTGAGGTTGCCGCCAAAGAACCGGACCTTGCCGTTTACATCCTGCTCGAGAAGGGACGTTCCGTCCGAGCTCGTGAACTGGCAATGGACTGTGATGGACGTGGCGCCGGAAACGGTGGTCACCTGCCGAGCCCTCTCGCTGCCCGCCTTGAAGCCCCGAACCGTGCTATGAAGGACGACGAGGTCGGCGACACTCGCGGCGTTGCGGTCGCCGTCGCGATACACATGCGAGAATCCATTCTTCTCGAGTTGGCGAATCAGGTTTTCGTAAAGGGCAACCTGGAATTCTGCGGGCAGCTTGATTTCATCAGATTGAATCATCTCAACCTGGAGCGCCGCCGCCTTAATCTTTGCGGGCTTGTTCTTCTGGGCCCGAAGTGGAGAAGCACTGAAGATCAGCATGAACAGGGACAGCTTGATTCCCGCGTCGAGAATGCGCTTCATGGTTTTTCCTTGCTGGGTGAAGTATTGGAGTTAGCTGCTGGAGTTGAGTCTCCCGGAGCGGTCGTGTGGGCGCCCTGTGCCACAAGCTCTTTCTTGATCACGTCGGCCGTGCCGACCGGCATCGTGAAGATTGCACCGTGCAGGCCTCCGTCAGCGTCGCGATACTGAACGGTGAGCGTGTCGATTTTCGAACGGAATAAACTGAGGACTCGGCCGCCGCCGTAAGGCGCCGCCATGCTCACCACGCCAATCGTGCCGCCGACGGTTCTTTGGGAATCGGCGCCGGTGACGACGTCTTGAATGGAAGCGGCGCTTACTTCAGAGCTTGCCTTACCGTGGACAAAATGCAGCTGTCCGTTCTCGACACCCAGAGTTCCTTTTGCGTTGTCTTTGACGCCCGCGAGACCCGTAAGCTGAACTACCTTAACCGGGCCTGAAGCCTGTTGCGCGTTCGCAACCGGAATCACCAGCCCGGCAAAAAGCAAACCAACTCCAACTAGTACCGTGGCACCTCTGAATGTCATGCATCTCTCCTTGATCATCAAATCCAATTCTTATCAGCGAACGTGCACCAGCATCAGTGAAACATCATCGGTTGGGGGGCCTTCCCGCCAGGCAGCCACACCATCGAGAATGCCCTGTTTCATTTCGTGAGGAGGCAGGGACGATGTTTGGCGCACGATTTTCTGGACGCCTTCGACGCCCAGCATTTCTCCCCGGGAATTGAAAACTTCAGTAATCCCGTCGGTATACAGAACGATCCGGTCGTCCGGCTGGAGCTGCACCTCCAGGTTAGTGGCGGCATCCACGGCTTCAGGGAGCGCACCGAGAATCATGCTGCGGGACTCGAGAAGCAAGGGAGTCTGCCCGCGACGCGCGAGCATAGCCGGCGGATGGCCGGCTCCCGCAAAGACCATGCTGCGTCGACGAACATCGATCCGGGCAGCAGCCAACGTGACATACATCCCAGAGCCGGCGATGTCTTCGATGAGGAAGCGGTTCAACTCTCCGAACATGTCGAGGAACGGCATGCCACTGCGCAGGTGCGCGGTCGTTTCGGAGTAGATGCGGTTGGCGACCAGCGCGGAGCCGATGCCGTGGCCAGAGACATCACAGACCAGCAAGCTGAGGTGGTCCTGGTCCGGCGAATTTACCAGGGCGAAATCGCCGCCGATCGAGTGCACGGGACCATAGAAAGCATCAACGCTCATGGTGTCCCAGACCAGGGGTCTAGGTGCGAGGCTGTTCTGGACACGCGCAGCGAGCCGTAGATCTTCTTCAATTTCCATCTGGCGTGCTTGAAGCTTGGCGTTGGCGGAGCGAAGTTCCTCCTCGACCCGCACCTGATTGGAGATGTCCGTGAATGTTACGATTCCAAAATTGCTCCCGGAATTCTCGAGCCTCCGGGAACTGATAATGACGGGCAGCCGGCCGCCGCCCTTTCGAGGGAGCACAAAAGCATATCGGTTGTGACCGGCTCGGAGGGCAACGTCAATCTGCCGCGTCAGAAAATCCGTTTCCTGGGAGGAATAGAAGCAAGAATGGTCAAAACCAATCAAGTCTTGCCCAGGAATACCCGTCATTTCTAAAAACCGGGAGTTGGCAAATAGTATCCGCCCTCGGTCGTCGACAATGACGACACCCTCGTTGAGCACCTCGAGAACAGCCTCCATCTGGGTCAGCCATTCGGGCTTTTCCATTTTGATAGAATCTCCGGTGGTCACCGACATTTCTTGTCCCGAGCAAAAGAAAAGAGTAGAGGCAACTGATTCACGAGAACGCCATTTCCGGAGACGAGATCTCCGCGGGCCTTGCGGCAAGGGCCTGAAAATCAAGCCTGTCGAAAGAAAATGGAGAATGAGCAGCTCTGCGGATGGGGGCCACCAGAGATCGCTGCGCTAGCGCCATGAGATGTCGCCGTGCACGGAATACCCGCGACTTGTAAGTTCCGATGGAAACGCCAAGCAAAGCGCAGGCCTCTCGGCTCGTCATTTCGTCGTAGTAAGTCATCGTAAAAGACTGCCGAAGCACAGGACTCATTCGGCCGAGCAAAACGTCAATCAGTTGGAAAGTCTCACTTTCCGCACAGGCCATTTCCGGATCGGGTTGCGAGGCCGGAATCCTTTCGGTCCAGGGAGTTTCGTCCGACATGGAGGCATCGGGAAGGGAGCTGATCCGCGAGTTTGTCCGTTTTCGCAGAATCATGAGAGCGGCGTTTAGCACGATACGAGTGAACCAAGTCGTGAAAGCGGACCGACCTTCGAAATTGCGCAGGTGGACATAAGCCGAGAGAACCGCATCTTGAACCGCGTCTTCGGCGTCCTCTTTATTGCGCAAGATGGAGTAGGCGATTCCCACGAATTTTGGGCGCGAGGCGAGAAACATTTCCTGGAGTGCGTCCACGTTCCCACGAGATGGGTTGCTGGCCGAGGCAGACAAAGTCGGCCGTGAGTTTCCGTGCCGTCTCCCGGACACGCGCAAGCGGTTGTCCGCTGCCTTTTTGTAAGAGCGCCCGTTGTAGCTGGCAGACCTTGAAGTGTCCCTCATTAGCCATCTCCGTTTCCTTCGTGTATGGGTAAAGCATCTGTATGCCCAACGAAGGGCCCTGGCCGGGCGATCTGCCATCCCGAGTGTTTTCAACGGAGAACAGACAGCTGACGGCGTGCTGCCAATCAAGGAATTCGATTCATTTGCAATTTATGGCGAGGGCTTGACGGTAACGTCGAGGTCGTGACGCGGGAACGGGCGATGGAATGGCTTGAACCTCGCCTTCACTGTATGTGCCTTCGCTTTCAACGATTTGGCATGACCGCAGGTGCAAACGTGATTGGCAGGCACGTTGCAACACTCATTGGCGCGTTGGCGTTGAGGAGCAAGCGTGCGAATAGGAATTGGGTCGGACCAGAGCGGATCGGAATGTAAGGAAAGGCTCAGAACCAGATTAACCGCGCAGGGCCACTCTGCTGCGGACGTTTCGACGGGGGATCGTCAACCAAGCGACTACCAGAGCATAACGGGCGAACTTTCGTCGGCTATTTACACCGGGCGCGTCGAACGCGGTGTGCTGATCTGTTCCAGGGCGATTGGAGCTTGCGCGATGGCCAATAAGCATCCCGGAGTGCGAGCGGCGTTGGGCCATGACTTGAACTCGGCGCGTCAAGGCGTTCAGGACGACGGAATGAATCTTCTGGTGATGGGGGCTGGTGATCTTTCGCCAGAGTGGGCCTGCGAGGTGGCGGACGCGTTTATCCATGCTACGTACCTGCCCGGTGAGCAGGCGTTCGGCATTCCTCCGAGACGTTTGGCGCGCGTCGTCGAGCACATCCGGAACAATCTCGATACGCCGCTGGCCGTTGGCACGCTGTCCCGGTTGGCGGAGATGAGCCAGTCGCATTTCTCAAAGCTGTTCAAACTTAGCACCGGGCTAGCGCCTCATCAATTCGTTTTGCAAGAGCGCATCAATCGTTCGAAAGAGCTTCTCCGCCAAGATGACGCCAAGATTGTGGACGTCGCGCTTGAAGTTGGTTTCGAAAACCAGGCGCACTTCACAACCGTGTTTGGACATTTGGTGGGCATGACGCCCCGCCAGTTTCAGCGTTCGTCGGATTACGAACCCATGGTGATGAACGGACCGCAACTAGAAGTAGCGCAGCGCTGGTAGGAGTTCTCCTGTGAGGGACGGCAGAAGAAGAAAGTGATGAAAGCAGAGGGCAAGCGTTGGAAGTGGGCGTGGTGGTTCCTGGTGGCTGGCGTGGGCTTGCGATTTTACTTTGTGCAGGAATTGGTTGCCGTGTTTGCATTTTTTGCGATTGGATTTGCCGTGGTCGCTTTCGCCATTTTGAGCCTGTACCTGCTGCAGAGGGGATGGAAAGCGGCAGTAGTGCGCTTTACGAATGGCGAGGACTTAGTAGGACCCGACTTACAAGCCGGAAGGTCGGCGCGGGAGATGCCTTGAGACCTTGCGAAGAAATGTTGTCGCAGGAGTTGAAAACCGGAAACAGGAACTCGAAAGAATGGGCAACGACATGGGAATAAATTGGCAACGTGAAATGAATATCCGGCGGACGGATTTAAGAATGCGATGCCCGGACTTGAGCAATTGCTTCAGAAAGCGAGCGGTGTGATGTCAACGACTCAGACGGTTTTGGATATTGATCAGCTTTGCGTAAACACGATGAGGACGCTGGCGATCGATGCGATCCAGAAGGCGAATTCCGGGCATCCTGGGACGCCGATGGGCATGTCACCGACGGTGTACTGCCTGTGGCAAAGGCTTTTGCGGTTCGATCCCGAAGATCCCATCTGGATGAATCGTGACCGCTTCGTACTCTCCTCCGGACATGCGTCGACGTTGCTATACACCATTCTGCATCTCGCCAAAGTCAAAGCGGTCGACCCGGAGTATGAAATTCTGGGGAGGCCTTCCGTCACGCTCGACGATATCAAGTCATTTCGCCAGTTTGGGAGCCGCTGCGCGGGACATCCGGAGTATCGCTGGACCTCGGGAGTCGAGACGACCACCGGTCCGCTGGGGCAAGGTGTGGCAACGAGTGTGGGCATGGCCATTGCTGAAAAGTGGCTTGCCGCGCGATACAACCGCCCGGATTTTGAGCTGTTCGGCTACCGGATCTACGCGCTTTGCGGCGACGGTTGCATGATGGAAGGCATCTCCAGCGAGGCAGCTTCAGTTGCAGGACACCTGAAGCTCGACAACCTCTGCTGGATCTACGACAACAACCACATCACCATCGAAGGCAAGACCGATATCACGTTCACCGAAGACGTGGCGGGACGGTTTCTGGCTTACGGATGGAACGTGGCTCGCGTAGGCGATGCCAACGATCTCGACCGGATTGAGAACGCGCTGCGGAATGCCGCGGGCACGGCGGGCCGGCCGTCGCTTGTCATTGTTGACAGCCATATCGGATATGGCTCGCCGCATCGCCAGGACACCAATACGGTTCATGGCGAGCCACTCGGCGAAGAAGAGATCAAGCTCACGAAGCAGGCTTATGGCTGGCCGCCAGACGCTAAGTTTCTCGTACCTAACGGAGTGTATGAGCACTTCGAATCCGGTGTTGGGCGAAGAGGCCGCGAAGCGCGCCAACAGTGGGAGAAGAAATTCGAAGAGTATCGGAAAAAATACCCCGAACTTGCAGCCGAGCTCGACCAAATTCAAAAGCGAGAGCTGCCCGCGAATTGGTCGAAAGACATTCCCGTCTTTCCAGCCGATGCCAAGGGAGTTTCCGGGCGCGACGCGTCCGCCAAAGTTCTGAACAGCATTGCTCCCAATATTCCATGGCTGGTGGGAGGTTCCGCAGACCTTACTCCTTCGACCAGGACGCGACTGACGTTCGCGAGCGCCGGCGATTTTCAAGCCGATAGTCCTTCAGGGCGGAATTTGCACTTCGGGATTCGTGAACACTCGATGGGGGCGATCTTAAACGGCCTTGCGGTATCCAAGCTCCGGCCATTCGGATCAGGCTTCCTGATTTTCAGTGACTACGGGCGAGGATCGATTCGTCTGAGCGCCCTGATGGAGATTCCCGTTACGCATGTTTTCACGCACGACTCCATTGGTGTCGGAGAAGACGGACCGACACACCAGCCGATCGAACATCTGATTTCATTGCGCGCCATCCCGAACCTTGTGGTGATGCGGCCTGGCGATGCCAACGAGGTTGCGGAAGCTTGGAAACTGATACTGACCATGCCCCGGCAGCCGGTGGCTCTCATCCTGACGCGGCAGGCGTTGCCAACGTATGACCGAACGCGCTTTGCTCCGGCAAGTGGTCTTGCGCAGGGAGCCTACGTACTCGCCGATGCGGAGGGCGGTAATCCGGATGTGTTGCTGATGGCCACGGGGAGCGAGGTCTCCTTGTGTGTCGAGGCTTACGAAGAGTTGACGCGGCAAGGAATTCGCGCGCGCGTGGTGAGCATGCCTTCCTGGGAGCTGTTTGAAAGACAGAGCGAAGAGTATCGGCGAACGGTGTTGCCACCAAGCGTCAAGGCTCGCGTGGCGGTAGAGCAGGCCTCCACGTTTGGATGGTGCCGTTATGTGGGAATCGACGGGGCAATTCTAGGAATGAAGACGTTCGGAGCTTCGGCGCCGTTGAAGGTGCTGCAAAAAGAATTTGGATTTACAACCGATCACGTCGTGGAAGCTGCCAAGGCGCAGCTCGCACAGGTGAAATGACTATGAATGTTGCCGTTGCTTCGGACCACGCTGGGTTTTCGTTGAAAGGGAAAGTTTTGGAATATCTCCGCGGATTAGGGCACACCGTAGAGGATCTGGGCACTTGTGACACAACTCCGGTCGATTATCCGGACTTTGCTGAAGCGGTTGCTGCGGCGATTCTCACCGAACGAGTCGAGCGCGCCGTGCTGATATGCGGGAGCGGAGTTGGCGCCTCCGTGGCCGCGAACAAATTTCGAGGTATTCGCGCCGGCCTGTGCCATGACACGTATTCGGCCCATCAAGGCGTGGAGCACGATCACATGAATGTGCTGGTGCTCGGAGGCCGAGTGATCGGCGAAGAGCTGGCTCACGAACTTGTGGGTGCATTCGTGGGCGCCAAACTGTCGCAGGAAGGGCGTCACCTGAGAAGGCTTGCGAAGATTGATGCCATTGAAGAGAGAGGCGGCCTGGAATTCTTGCACGAGGGCACCACACCCTGTTGATTTTGGAATTTAGCAGACAAAGAAAGGTAAAAGGACAATGACAACGGCAGCGCTGAGCATTCCGAAAGAAACAAATCCGCTGAGAGGACTCTCTGAGTTTGGGCAATCGGTCTGGCTGGATTACATTCGCCGGAGTTTGATCACCAGCGGAGAGCTGAAGCGTCTGGTGGTGGAAGACGGGCTGCGTGGTGTCACCTCGAACCCGGCAATCTTCGAAAAAGCAATCGTAGGCAGCACGGACTATGAAGCGGTGATCAACAGTCCCGAGTCGGCCGCCCTGGACGCCAAAGGACTTTACGAAAAAATCGCCGTGAAAGATGTGCAGGATGCGGCGGACATTCTGCGGCCAGTCTACGACGAAAGCAAACAGCACGACGGCTATGTAAGCCTCGAAGTCTCCCCGTTGCTCGCTCATGACACGGCAGGAACTTTGGAAGAGGCGCGGCGGCTCTGGAAGGCAGTGAACCGGCCGAACCTCATGGTGAAAGTGCCGGCAACGCCTGAAGGAATTCCGGCGCTCCGCCAATTGATCAGCGAAGGGATCAATGTCAACGTAACGCTGCTTTTTTCGCGCGATGTCTACCAGCAAGTTGCAAAGGCCTATATCGAAGGCTTGACCGCCCGCGCCGCCTCTGGCGGAGACGTTAGCCGGATTGCCAGCGTGGCTAGTTTCTTTGTCAGCCGAATCGATTCCAAGATTGACGCACAAATCGCGAGTCAACTGAAAACGACGAGTGATCCGGCGCAGCTTGGCCGGCTAAACGGACTGCTCGGCAAGGTCGCGATTGCCAATGCGAAGCTTGCCTATCATAGCTTTACGGAATTGTATTCGGGAGAAGCTTGGAAGACCCTGGCCGGCAAGGGTGCGCAGCCCCAGCGCTTGCTGTGGGCGAGCACGAGCACGAAGAACCCCAACTATCGAGACGTGATCTACGTGGAGGAGCTTATCGGGCCTTCGACGGTGAACACCATTCCGCCCGCGACTTTCAACGCATTCCGGGAGCACGGACGGCTGCGAGCGAGCTTGACGGAAGACGTGGAGAGCGCGGCAGACACCATGGATGCCCTGGAGCGGGCCGGCATCTCGATGAAGGCTGTAACGAACACGCTTTTGGAAGAAGGCCTGCACCAGTTTGTCGATGCCTTCGCACAACTGCTGAAAGCCACGGGATCCAGGAAGAGCGGAGAATCCACGGCAAAGATCAATTCCATTGCCTACACCCTGCCGCAGAAGCTTGCCACTGCAGTCGAAAACGCGCTCACGGATTGGCAGAAAAATGACAAAGTGCGTCGCCTGTGGCGAGGGGATGCCTCGCTTTGGACAGGAGCCGACGAAAATCACTGGCTCGGCTGGCTGGGGGTCACCGACGACCAGATCTCTCATATCGAGCATCTGACTTCACTCGCGGCCGAAGTCAAGCAGGCGGGATTCAAGCACGCTCTTCTCCTCGGGATGGGAGGGTCGAGCCTTTGCCCAGAAGTCCTGCGGCTCACGTTCGGGAAGATTGAAGGATTCCCCGAGTTGCATGTCCTCGATTCCACCGATCCTGCGCAGATCAAGGCCATCGAGGCAAAAATTGACCTGAAGAACACTCTCTTCATCGTCTCCAGCAAATCAGGAGGGACTCTCGAGCCTAATATCTACAAGCAATATTTCTTTGCGCGCGTGAAGGAAGCCGTTGGTGAGAAGAAAGCAGGAAACCGGTTCATTGCTGTAACCGATCCGGGCTCAAAGATGCAGCACGTCGCCGAGAACGACAAGTTCCGGCACATCTTCTTCGGCGTGTCCAGTATCGGCGGGCGCTACTCCGCATTATCGAATTTCGGCATGGTGCCGGCGGCGGTCATGGGAATTGATGTGCCGAAGTTCTTAAGCCGCACTGAGGAAATGGTTCACGCCTGCGGGGCAACGGTTCCTGCGGCGGAGAATCCCGGCGTGGTATTGGGAGCGATCCTCGGAGCCGCGGCAAACCAAGGGCGCGACAAAGTAACAATCATTTCTTCTCCGGGCATTTCGGATCTCGGAGCGTGGCTGGAACAGCTTCTCGCGGAATCGACGGGAAAAATCGGGAAGGGAATCGTTCCCGTGGACCGGGAGCGATTGGCGAAGCCTGAGAGCTACGGGAATGACCGGGTATTTGCCTATCTGCGCCTGGAATCCGCGCCCGATCGCGCGCAGGATGCGGCGGTTGAAGCTATCGAGAAAGCAGGCCAGCCAGTCGTGCACATCGCGGTCCAAGAGCCGTATGCGATTGGTGAAGAGTTCTTCCGCTGGGAAATTGCGACCGCCGTGGCCGGGTCAATCATCGGCATCAATGCTTTCAACCAGCCGGACGTAGAAGCCAGCAAGATCGAAACGCGGAAACTCACAAGCGAGTATGAAGCAAAGGGCAAGCTGCCAGAAGAGATGCCCTTTTTCACAGGCGACGGCGTGAAGCTCTACGCGGACGCGAGGAACACTGAAGCTCTGAAGAACGGAAAGACGCTCGCGGAGATCTTGAAGACTCATCTGTCGCGCGCCGGCGCAGGGGATTATTTCGCTGTGCTCGGCTACATCACGATGAACGCTGAGAATGAAGCCGCTCTGCAGGGCATCCGCCATACCGTCAGAGACACCAAGAAGTTGGCGACTGTTCTCGGATTTGGGCCACGGTTTCTGCACTCGACAGGACAGGCCTACAAAGGCGGGCCCAACAGCGGTGTCTTCCTGCAAATCACCTCCGACGACTCCATTGAACTTCCGGTTCCGGAACAGAAATATACGTTTGGGGTGGTCAAAGCGGCGCAAGCGCGTGGCGATTTCGCGGTACTCGCGGAGCGCGGGAGACGGGCACTTCGCGTGCACCTCGGCAAAGACGTGAGCGCGGGACTCGCAAAGCTGCAGGCGGCAGTCAAACAGGCGTTGGCCTAACGCAACGGTTGAAACTGAAAAAACAAGAGCGAACAGGAGCGAAATCAATGCAATTAGGAATGATCGGACTGGGAAGAATGGGAGCCAACATGGTGCGCCGGCTACAAAGAGCCGGACATAAATGCGTGGCCTTTGACCGAAGTGCGGAGTCAGTGAAACAAGTCGCGAGCGACGGCGCAACCGCGGCTACTTCGCTGGATGACCTGGTGAAGAAGCTGCAAAGGCCGCGAGCCGTGTGGCTAATGGTTCCGGCGGCAGTCGTGGACGCCACGCTGCAAGAACTGGCTGGAAAGCTCGATGCCGGCGACATCGTGATCGATGGCGGAAACTCTTACTACATCGATGACATTCGCCGCGCGACCGAACTCGCCACCAAGAGTTTGCACTACGTGGACGTTGGCACCAGCGGCGGAGTATGGGGCCTGGAGCGCGGGTACTGCCAGATGATTGGAGGCGAAAAGCAGATTGTCGGGCACCTCGATCCGATCTTCAAATCGCTCGCGCCGGGCCGCGGAGATATTTCGCGCACTCCTGGTCGCGAGAAAGTTCCGGGAACCGCCGAAGAAGGGTACCTGCACTGCGGACCCTCGGGAGCCGGCCACTTCGTGAAGATGGTGCACAACGGAATCGAATATGCCTTGATGGCTGCTTACGCCGAGGGACTCAACATCCTCAAGCACGCCAACGCGGGCAGCGGAACTCGCGAAGTAGACGCCGAAACCACGCCGCTGCGCAATCCGGAAAATTACCGCTATGAATTTCCACTAGCCGACGTGGCTGAAGTGTGGAGGAGAGGCAGCGTAGTGGCCAGCTGGCTTCTCGACTTGACGGCGATTTCTCTGCTAGAGCAGCCATCCCTCGAGAGATTTTCCGGAAGGGTATCGGATTCCGGGGAAGGACGCTGGACGATCCTTGCGGCCATTGAATCGACTGCGCCGGCGCCGGTGCTGACGGCATCGTTGTTCCAGCGCTTTGTTTCGCGCGGGGAAGACGAATTTGCGGCGAAACTCCTTTCCGCCATGCGTTTTCAGTTTGGCGGGCACATGGAGAAGGCCGCGAGCGCCAAGTAAATGGACCGGGATTGGAAATCGGATGCCAGATAGGACGAATATGACAGAAAGTTTGGATGTGCACGGACATCAAGCAAGCCCTTGCGTGATGGTGATTTTTGGGGCCGGTGGAGATTTGACCAAGCGCAAGCTGATTCCGGCGTTATGCAATTTGGCAAAAGACAAACTGCTCTCGCCGCAATTCGCGGTAATCGGATTTTCTTACGATTCAATGACCACGGAAGCCTTTCGAGCGCAGCTCACCAAGGACATTAAAGAGTTCGCGCCCGAGCCAGTCGATAGCCAACTCTGGAATTGGTTTCTCGAACGAACGTATTACGTGCAGGGAGATTTCCAGGATTCAGCGGCGTACGGAAGACTCCAGGCACAAATTGCAGTCGTGGAAAAAACTCACTCCACACAAGGGAACCGCTTCTTCTACCTGGCAGTGTCTCCGAAGTTCTTTGCTCCCGTGGTGAAGCAATTAGGCCAGGCCGGACTCACGCAGGAGGAGGAAGGCAAATGGGCTCGGGTGATCGTGGAAAAGCCTTTCGGAAGAGACTTGGCTTCCGCGAAACAGTTGAATCGTGATCTCAAGCAGATTCTCGATGAACAACAGATCTACCGCATCGATCACTATCTGGGCAAGGAGACCGTGCAGAACCTCATGGTCTTCCGTTTCGCCAACGCCATCGCCGAACCCCTGTGGAACCGAAACTTTATCGACAGCGTACAGATTACAGCCGCCGAGACGGTCGGCGTCGAGCAGCGCGGCGGCTATTACGAGACGTCCGGGGCCCTGCGCGACATGGTTCCCAATCATCTGTTCCAGTTGCTTTCGTTGACGGCCATGGAGCCGCCGATTTCGTTTGACGCGGACGCCGTGCGCGACAAGCAGGCGGAAATCCTCCACGCCGTTCAAGTTGCTAAGCCGCAGGACGTGATAAGCATGGCGGTTCGCGGGCAATATGGCCAAGGAGTAGCGGGAGAGGAACGGCTGCCCGCCTATCGCACCGAGCCCATGGTTTCCCCCGCTTCGAATACCGAGACCTACGCTGCGTTGCGGCTCGAAATCGATAACTGGCGCTGGGCCGGCGTGCCGTTCTATCTCCGCACCGGGAAGCGCCTCCCGAGGCGCGTCACGGAAATCGCCATTCAGTTTCGCCGTTCTCCGTTCGTGTTGTTTCGAAATACGAAGATTTCCGATCTGCAGACCAACCGGCTGGTCATTCACATTCAACCCGATGAAGGAATCTCACTGCGATTCGGAGCCAAGGTCCCGGGCCCGGTGATGCAGCTCGGCCTGGTGAATATGGAGTTTGACTACGCGCGCGATTTCGGGCGTTCGCATAGCACCGGGTACGAACGTCTCATGTACGACTGCATGATGGGCGACGCCACGCTGTTCCAGCGCGCGGACATGGTGGAAGCGGGTTGGAGAGTAATCCAACCCGTTCTGGATGCATGGTCCTCCACCCCGGCCAATGGTTTTCCGAACTATGCGGCCGGAAGCTGGGGGCCGGCAGAATCCGACGAATTGCTGGGGCGCGATGGACGTGCTTGGCGAACGATCGAGGAAGATCATCCGTCTTCTGAGCCGAGTGAGGTTCCGGCGGCCATAGGGCGAGCGACTGCAGGGGTGCCCTGAGACTATGACGACCGAGACTGTAACAACCAATCGTGAGATTAGAATTTTGGCGGATGCCAATGCCATTGCGCAAACAGCCGCAGCGGAATTCCTGGAGGCGGCGAAGGAAGCTGTTCGCGAAAAAGGCTCCTTCTCCGTCGCGCTCTCCGGTGGCTCTACGCCGAAAGCGCTCTACGGGTTGCTCATCAACAACCCGGTCCTGCAGGCCATGGTGCCTTGGGGCAAGATCCAGTTCTTTTTCGGTGACGAACGGCATGTACCCCCGGATGACGCAGAAAGCAATTTTCGGATGGCCACGGAAGCGATGTTCGCCAAAGCCCCAGTGGATGCGAAGCAGGTGCATCGCATCAAGGGTGAAAAACGAAATGCTGCGCAAGCCGCCGAAGAGTACGAAGAGGATTTGCGAGCTAGTCTCAATCTGGCGGAAGGGCAGTTTCCACGCTTCGACTTGGTGCTACTTGGCATGGGGCCGGAAGGGCATACGGCCTCTTTATTTCCTGGAACAAAGGGCCTGAACGAAGAACGCCGTCTGGTCGTAAACAATTGGGTGGGCAAGCTCTATACGGATCGCATTACGCTGACGCCTCCGGTCTTGAACAATGCCGCCCGCTTAATTTTCATGGTGCACGGTGCGGAAAAGGCGCCGGCACTAAAGGCCGTGCTCGAGGGGCCGTACGAGCCGGACCAACTCCCGGCGCAGATTATCAAGCCAAAAGAGGGCAAGGTGTTGTGGCTCGTGGATCCCACTGCAGCTGCAATGCTTGCTCCGCAGGCGAAGAGAGCATTCTAGGAGAAAACGATGGCTACAAGTCCGCGTACAACAATTCAATCTTTTCTTGGAGCGAAAGCGGAATCCTTGCTGGGATTCCATTCGCCAAAGATTGCCAAGGAGCGCCTCCATCTTCCCGGTCCCGACTTCATAGATCGTGTTTGGGCCGGGTCCGATAGAAACATTCGCGTTCTGACCAACTTGCAACGGATCTACGAACATGGCCGACTGGGAAAGACTGGGTATCTCTCGATATTTCCTGTCGACCAGGGTATCGAGCACTCCGCCGGCGCCAGCTTCGCGAAAAACCCTGATTACTTCGACGCGGAAAACATCGTAAAGCTGGCCGTCGAAGGTGGATGCAATGCCGTGGCTTCGACGTGCGGCGTCCTGGGGGTGGTCGCGCGCAAGTACGCACACAAAATCCCCTTCATCATGAAGTTGAATCACAATGAATTGTTGACCTACCCAAACAAGTTCGATCAGGTGTTTTTCTCGACGGTGAAGTTAGCGTACGACATGGGCGCAGCCGCGGTTGGTGCGACGATCTACTTCGGCTCGGATCAAAGCGACCGGCAGATCGTGGAGGTGAGTCAGGCCTTTGCTCACGCGCACGAACTGGGGATGGCCACGATTTTGTGGTGTTACCTGCGCAACAACGCATTCAAGAAGGACAAGGACTACCACCTCTCCGCGGATTTGACCGGACAGGCCAATCATCTGGGAGTGACCATCGAGGCCGACATCATCAAGCAAAAGCTTCCGGAGAACAACGGTGGCTACCAGGCACTCAACATGGGCGATTCGAGCTACGGGAGGTTCGACAAGCGCATCTATTCCGATCTTGCGAGCGATCATCCGATCGATCTGTGCCGCTACCAGGTCGCGAACTGTTACATGGGACGAGCAGGTTTGATCAACAGCGGAGGAGCGTCCGGCGCGAATGATTTCGAGGAGGCAGTAGCCACGGCGGTGATCAACAAGAGGGCAGGCGGAACCGGGCTGATATCGGGCCGCAAAGCATTTCAACGGCCGCTTGCGGAAGGGATTCAATTGCTGAACACCATTCAGGACGTCTATTTGAGTCCGGAAGTAACAGTGGCCTGAGAATTCAAGAAGTTAAGAAGTGATTTCTAGTCGGTTGCTTTTTCGAGAGAAAGAGAACCGCGAGGAGGAATTTTGTCAAATCGGCTGACAGGTAAGGTAGCCGCCGTAACGGGCGGCGACCAAGGAATTGGACGGGCGATTGCGGAACGCTTGGCGCAAGAGGGCGCCGACGTGGCCATCTGCTATCGCAAGAACAAGGCGGGGGCGGACGAAGTAGTGGGCCGAATTACGGCTGCGAAGCGGCGAGCTGCCGCGTTTCAAGCCGATGTCGGAAAAGTTTCTGACGGACAACGATTCATTGAAGAGGCCGTCGCGGCTCTCGGAAAGATCGACATTCTTGTCAACAACGCAGGTCTGGAGAAACGAGCGGACTTCTGGGACGTGACGGAAGAAGATTTCGACGCCGTTTTGAACGTCAACCTGAAGGGAATGTTTTTTATCACGCAAGCGGTGGTGCGCCATCTACGCCAGACAGGGCGTCCCGGGAAAATCATCAACATTAGTTCAGTACACGAAGAGTTGCCGTTCCCGCATTTTGCTTCCTATTGCGCGAGCAAGGGGGGAATCAAAATGCTGACGCGAAACTTGTCGATTGAACTCGCCCCAAGCAAGATCACGATCAACTCGATCGCGCCTGGCGCCATCGAAACACCAATCAACACCAAACTCTTGAATGACCCGGTCAAGCTCAATGAGCTGCTCGGAAATATTCCGCTCGGAAGACTGGGGAAACCGGAAGACGTTGCCGGAATAGCCAGCTTCCTGGCCTCGGAGGAATCCGATTACGTCACAGGAACGACGTTCTTTGTTGACGGCGGGCTGCTGTGGAACTACCAGGAGCAGTAGGTGTTCCTGGCTAGGGTGGAAAACCAAGAAAGAGGGTCAAGATGGCATTGAGAAATGGAAATTCAACAAAGCCCATCCGCATGGTGATTGCGGACGTTGATGGAACGCTGGTCACGCAGGAGAAGGTGCTGACGAAGAAAGCAGCCGAGGCCGTTTTGCAGCTGCACGAAGCGGGAATTCAATTCAGCGTCACGAGTGGACGGCCTCCCCGCGGCATGGCCATGCTGATCGATCCGCTGAAACTCACTCAGCCGCTGGCGGCGTTCAACGGCGGCGTGCTGATCAAGCCTGACCTTACAACGGTTGTTGACCAGAAGTTCTTGCCCGCTGGAGTGCCGGAACAGGTGCTCGAGGCCATCGAGAATCATGGACTGGATGTTTGGGTGTACACGGATACGGGATGGTTTGTGCGCGACCCGAACGCACCTCACGTCGCTCGCGAGCAGTGGACCGTAAAGTTTCCTCCAACGGTGGTCAAGACGTTTGCGGGACTGCTTGGCCGCGTAGCGAAGATTGTCGGTGTGAGCGATGACTTCGATCGCGTTGCGAAATGCGAGAAAGATGTTCAGCAAGCCGGCGGGACGCACATTTCCGCTGCGCGTTCGCAGCCTTACTACCTCGATGTGACCCATCCCCAGGCCAATAAGGGCGGGGTGGTGCTGGCAATGTCAAAACTGCTGAACATTCCGGCGGAAGAGATCGCGACCATCGGAGACATGCCCAATGACGTCCTGATGTTTGAGAAGAGCGGCGTGAGCATCGCGATGGGCAACGCCAGCGCTGAAGTGCGGGCATCGGCTACCTATGTCACTTCCACAAACGAGCAGGAAGGATTTGCGCGGGCCATCGAGGAAGTCGTTCTGAACCGGCGTTCCGCGAAGGCTTGAGTATATGGAAACCAACCATGCTCCGTGCGAGTGAAATGAAACTGTGGAACTCACTTCAGCTTAAGCGCGTGCCGCGGATTGTCGCGCTGATTGCCGCGAGCGCCCTGCCATCTCTGGCGCAGCAACCTCCTACCCCAAGGCCTGATGATTTGCAGAAGCAACTGGAGCAACTCAAGCAACAATACGACGCGACCACTCATGACCTTGAACAGCGCATCGCTGCCCTGGAGCAACAAATCAAAACACAGAAAGAGGCCAACGGAAAAACAAAGGAAGGGACCGTCTCTGCAGTAGAGTTGGCCGCCCAGCAAGCAGCCGAAAAAGCCGTCCTTGGGCAGTCCGATCAGGTCGGAGCAAAGTATCAGGGCCAACTGGCTTCGGAACCGACGTATGACCTCCTGAGAGAGGCCGACCAGAAGATTGCAAGTCTGGAGCAGCAGGTGCAGAGCTTCGAGTTTCACGGTTATTTTCGGTCGGGTTACGGCCTCAATAGCGCAGGTGGGCAGCAAGTTGCTTTCCAAGCGCCCGGAGCGGATGCGAAATATCGTCTGGGCAACGAAGCAGAAACCTACGGGGAATTCATTTTTGTCAACAACTGGCTGAATCCCGAGCAAAACACTGACAAGGCCTGGATCAAGACGGAAGTAATGATCGAGGCGAACACCTCGAATTACGCCAGCTTCGCAAATTTTCCCAACGGGATTGGCGGCGACCAATTCCGGCTGCGAGAAGCCTTTGTGCGGGCGGGCCACATCTTCGAGAGCCAACCGGACGCGAAGTTCTGGGCGGGTGAGCGGTATTACCGCCGCCAGCACATCGAGATAAATGACTTCTATCCTCTGGACATGAGCGGCTACGGAGCGGGGGCTGAGGACGTCAATGTAGGAATCGGCAAGCTGGCTGTGGCCTTTCTGGCTGGCGCGAGGCCCGATATCGTTACGCAGAATGGGAACTACGCGAAAAGCAATATTGACGTGCGCCTTTATGATCTGAAGGGGCCGGCCGGTCTATGGGCCGCGTGGTTCGATTTTGCAACCGCGAAGGGCGGCACCGCGCAAAATGGCGGCACACTTCCCGCAGGGACGGCTTTTCCCACAGTCAATGGGTACGCTTTCGGTTTGCGCCATCAGCGGTTGGAGTGGCACGGCGGCTACCACGCGTTTTCCATCCAATACGGGAAGGGTGCAGCGAGCAATTTCAGCACATCGATCGAGGACCCGACTCCGTTCCTGAAGAGTTCCGAAAGATTGCTGATCGCGGAGCATCTGCTGTTTCAACCCAACGACCGATTCGCCATCATGCCGATTTTCATCTTCCAGCGGAAGCGGGACGGCCAGCCCGGCCATGGGTTTAATGACTGGGCTTCGTTCGGACTGAGACCCGAAGTGTTTTTCACAAAGTACCTTTCCCTGGCCTTTGAGGGAGGGTTTGACCACACGCAAGGCTTTGTCACGACGCAAAACGGCACTACTCAGTTCGACGGCTGGCTCCGCAAATTCACGATCGCGCCGCAAATCGGCGCAGGCCGCAAGTTCTTCAGCCGGCCGGTGCTGCGTGTGTTTCTGACTTATGCGAATTGGTCGAACGGGTTCCGTGGTTTGGTGGGCGGAGTTCCATTCGAGGACCGAACCAGCGGGCTCACGTACGGGGTTCAGACGGAAACGTGGTGGTAGACGGTGACTGCCAGTGAGGACCACCTAGCTTGGAAAGCACGAAGCGCAGGAACGAACGACGTCTTGATATCCGAGGTGAAGAAAGATGGCTACAACAGAAGTACGTACCAGTCCTAGCGCGGCGCAAAGTATTTCGTTCACTTCGCCGACTCAAGATTACACACGGCCGCTGGCCATCGTCACGACACTGTTCTTCATGTGGGGGTTTCTGACCTGCCTGAACGATATTCTGGTGCCGCATCTGAAAGCAATTTTCGATCTGAACTTCGCGCAAGTCATGCTGGTGCAGTTTGCGTTCTTCTCTGCCTACTTTTTGTTCTCCGTGCCATGGTCGAAGATCGTGAATAGGATTGGATACCAGAGGACCATGGTGGCCGGCCTGCTAACTATGGCTGTCGGAGCGCTATTGTTCGTGCCGGCGGCATCTGTCGTTTCGTATCCGCTGTTTCTGACCGCGCTGCTCGTTCTCGCAGCGGGAATTACCGGCCTTCAGGTGTCGGCCAATCCCTACGTGGACTTGCTAGGAAAACCCGAGACGGCCTCGAGCCGCCTGGATCTGACGCAGGCTTTCAATTCGCTTGGTACCACGATCGCCCCGAAAATAGGAGGTCTGCTGATCCTGAGCGCCGCTCCATTAGCTATCGAGCAATTAAGGCAGCTCGCGCCACAAGCGCTGCATGCGTACCGCGTGCAAGAAGCCTCCTCGGTCAAGATGCCATACACGGTGATCAGCGTCGCCCTGGTGTTGTTGGCGATTTTGATCGGTACTTTCAAGCTTCCCAAGATTGAGACTGCGGCGGACCGTCCCGGAGAGAAGGTCACAGATTCGATCTGGAAGCACCGCAACCTCATCTTGGGTGCCATGGGAATTTTTGCATATGTGGGCGCAGAGGTTTCGATTGGAAGCTTTCTGGTGAATTATTTCGGCTTGCCGGAGATTGCAGGCTTCTCCGCCAAGACCGCGGCAGGGTTTGTTTCGTTCTACTGGGCCGGCTCGATGATCGGACGCTTTCTTGGCGCACCCCTTCTGCGACGATTCAAGGCTGAATATCTGCTGGCACTGTGCGCAATCTGCGCAACGGCGCTGATCACTGCTTCCATGATTCTGGGCGGACATACCGCGATGTGGACCATTCTCGCCGTTGGTTTATTTAACTCGATTATGTTCCCAACCATCTTCAGCCTAGGTGTGGCAGAACTGGGTCCACTGACTGGGGACGCATCTGGCGTCATGAACATGGCCATTGTGGGCGGTGCAATTCTTCCCGTGATACAAGGGACCATTGCTGACCAAGTGGGGCTGCATCACGCATTCATTCTCCCCGTGATTTGTTATCTATATATCTTGTATTACGCACTGATTGGATCGAAGCCTAACAGCCAGCGGTACGCAAGAGCTTGAAGAGCGCGCTGTCCAGAGGCTGGCAAAGCTACCAGTACAATATAAATAGATAATGGGCAGAAGGGAAGGCGACCACCCCTCCCCCCTTTTTTGTAAGTGTTGATTCTAAATAACTTATTTTCGCCAGAATTGTTGCGACTCGGGACTCACCTTGTGAGCTGTGCGAGCAAATAACCCAGGCTGAATTTGTGGCCCCCAAAAAGCAAAAGCGCCAGCAAGATGCTGACGCTACGGGAACAAGGCATGATATTACCCAAGACGCATAGTACGCGTTGGGCAAGAGTTTGTCAAGCAGAAATCATGGTTGGCGTGAACTCCTTTGGCCGAGAAAGTGAACGTCGATTCACTGCGGAAGACCGACGGCGATCAGGGCAAACTTGGCAAGTTTCCAGCGTTACCGGTAGCGTTACCTCTTAACGTGGACGGGAGGTCTTGAACGGGTTGCTTTGCGGCATCGAGAGCCGATTTCAGGAGGCGCCTGGCATTTTCACGGGGATCTCCATGCTCGAATATATCGCTGCCTGCGACCAGTATCTCCGCACCGGCACGCACTACGTCGGCGACGGTCTGGTGATGGATGCCGCCGTCGACTTCAATGCGAAAGCCGAGGCCGCGAGACTCCCGGATATTCGAGAGCAACGCAATTTTCTTCAGGGAAGAGTGGATAAAGGTTTGACCGCCGAAGCCGGGGTTCACGCTCATGACAAGAACATGATGAACCAGTGGAAGAACTTCATCGAGGGCGTGGACCGGTGTGGCAGGGTTTATGACCACTCCGGGCTTGCATCCGTGCGCGGCGATCAAATGAAGGGTGCGATCGAGATGGATGCAGGCTTCCTGGTGGACAGAGATCCAAGCAGCGCCGGCTTCCGCAAATGCAGGTATGAACTCGTCCGGCCGTTCAATCATGAGATGGCAATCGAGCGGAACTTTCGAGACTTTGCGAAGAGAAGCTACGACGGGGGGCCCGATCGTGATATTCGGGACGAAGTGGCCATCCATCACGTCCACGTGGAGGACGCTTGCTCCTCCTTCGACGACGGCTTGCGCATCTGCGCCGAGGCGAGCGAAGTCAGCCGAGAGGATGGAGGGAGCCAATTCGATCATGGGTATCTTCAGGTCGCAACCTGGGCATGATGCGCTTGCGGCTGCCCGATTCTTTCGATCATGCGGTCGAGGATTCTTTCTCTCCGAAGATAACCGACCGGTCGAGGATTCTCCTTGCTTTGGACAACCGGCAACCAGGAGATGCCATGATCAAGCATGGTAGCGACCGCCACCAGCGTCGAATCGTCGAGAGCTACATAGAGCGGATTGACCACGAGAAAATCACTTAGCTTGGAATGGGTGATATCCCCGTGCTGATCCGTGGGAAGGACGGCGATGCGAGCGACAACCTGATCGAGGTCGTTGCGGTCGAGAGTTCCCCATAAACGCTGAGCTTCGTCGAGGATCAGGAGTTGGCCGGTAGAGCTTTCCTTCAAGGCCCGAATGGCATCGGCCAGGCTAGTGTCTTTACGGAGAAGTTCTGCCGGAAGCGGGTCGAGGAGAGAGGCGAGTGGCTCACGATCCAGAAGCAACTTTGTCAAAGGGAGGCGGCGCCAAACGTCGCCCGAGCGGCGAATGACCGCCTGCGACAGCACTTCACGAAGAGGTGCAAAGGTCCCGGCGATTTGAGAGAAAAGAGCGCTGCCTGCTTGGCGAAGGCGAACAACAGTACGGGCACGAATGCTTGTTTCGTGGGGACGGTTTCCCAACAGAGCGGCCTCGCCAAAAAAGTCACCCTGGCCCAGGACGGCGACGATCTTTGGCTCGGTGTTCGGGTCTGCCGCTTTCAGGATCTCTACTTCGCCTTCTTCGATAACACTAAAGAATCGGGCCGGCTCGCCTTGTCGCTGGATGAAATCGCCTGCACGATAGTAGGCGTGGTAGACCTGTTGCGCCGAATCGGTATTAAGGAAGCTGAGATCGCGCGGGAAGAGCAAGTCCCATGCCCAGTCCAGGGCCACCTTGATTCTGCGCGACCACGTCGGCAGCTTGAAGAGATATACGCCGCGCCACAGGAACCAGGCAAGGAAACCCGAGACGCGCATGCCAAACATTTCCGCGACCGCTTGGTAACCGCCAATAGAGCAGAGCTGCCCGAGGGCTTTGAAGCGGAACGGTTTGGTGGGCTCGCCTTTCAAGACTCGAACGAGGTTAAGCGCCGCCTGGCGACCCTGGCGTTCCGCGAACTGGCCCGTTGGGGCGGACGGTTTGTTGTCGAAGGAGTTGACGATGAGTGCGCAATCGCCTAAGGCCCAAGCGTTGGTCTGGCCTTCGATTCGCATTTCCGAAGAGGTGCGAATGCGTCCCCGCTCTTTGGGAACGTCGAGTTGTTGGACGAGGGGAGAGATCGAGGTTCCGATTGTGCAGACCACGGTGGCTCCCATCACCATTTTTCCATTGTTCAGTTCGATGCCCTCGTGGGTAGCCGCGACGGCACGCGTATTCAGCAGGATGCTGATGCCGGCTTCCTCCATCTTCTTTCTGGCGAACTCGCCCAGGGTCGGCGCCACCTCGGGCAAGATATGGTCCTGGGAATGGACCAGGGTGACAACAACGTCTTCCTTTTTGAAGTTGCGGTAAAAGCGGGTGCTGCTGCGAACCAGTTCGTTGATTTCTCCAGCGACCTCAACGCCGCTGAAACCTGCTCCCACGACAATGAAGCTGAGGTGCCAGTGCAAGCGATCGGGGTCGCTCGCTGCTTCAGCTTGTTCCAGTTGGCGTACGATGTGCTGGCGAAGGTCAATGGCGTCGCGCATGACCTTGAAGGCAAAAGCATGCTCGGTCATGCCAGGGATGATACCCAAGTTGCTTTCCGCGCCGCAGGCGATCACGACGTGGTCGTAATGCAAGCGTCTGAGCACTCCGGTGCCATCGTCAAATTCGATCTCTGAAGAGGGAAGATCGATCCTCTGAACGCGTTCGGTACGGCAACCAACACCAGGGAGCATCTGGCGCAAAGGTGTTGCGGCCGCGTCCGCATTGATGGAAGCTCCCGCGACATCCGCTAGAAGGGGATGAAACACCATGTGATTTTCTCGGTTGAACAGAAGGATCTCGCACTCCGAAGGGCCCAACTTGCTACGAAGGGTCTTCGCGAACTGTACGGCCGCAAATCCTCCACCGACTATGACCACTCTTATTGAGTTCACTTCCTTGCTCCTATGGCCGGGCGCAATATAAATCCCGAATTCCTTCTGACACCTGTTCGCCCGCCACAACAATGCGGGAAACGGCATTTCGGCGTTCTAGCTCAGAATAGAGAGCGGAGAATGCCGCGTATTTCGGAAACGTGTAAATTCTGTTCGAAACGGCTGACGGAATGGTGTCGAGCACGCACCAGCCGGGTCCCACAGCGACCGGGAATCAATCCTCCCAATGGTCCAGAGGAGGCGTGATACCGAAGCGTTTCATTTTGTAAAAGAGGGTAGTGCGCTTCAAGCCTAGTCTCGCAGCTGCGCCGCGTGGACCACCGAGTTTCCAATTGGCGCGCTGGCAGGCGGTGAGAATTTCCTGGCGGACTTTGTCCTCCAGCGTCGGATTTGAAATCTCGGCCGGTGAGGGTTCAAACGTTTCGAGTTCGGCCGGCTCGAAGACCCCGTCATTGGAGAGGATCACGCCGCGCGCTACGTAGTTTTGCAACTCTCGAATATTCCCTGGCCACGAATGAGTGAGGATGGAGCGCATGGTTTCCTCGGGGATGGTCTCGATCAATTTGTCCATGGAAGTCGCGAACTGTTCCACGAAATACCTCACGAGCTCCGGAATATCCTTTTTCCTTTCGCGGAGCGGGGGCAGGGAAATCGGAAAAATATTCAGCCGATAGTAGAGATCTTCGCGGAATTCACCGTCCTGGACCATCTGGCGCAAGTCTCGATTGGTGGCCGCCACGATGCGAACGTCGACCTTAGTGGTGCGCGTACTGCCAACGGGTTCGAACTCGCGCTCCTGGAGGACACGGAGGATCTTCGGCTGAAGTTCCAGCGGCAGGTCACCGATTTCATCGAGAAACAACGTGCCGCGATCGGCCAGCGCGAAGCGGCCCATGTGAGAATTGAGGGCCCCTGTAAAGGCTCCCCGCTGGTGTCCGAAAAGTTCGCTTTCGAGAAGACCCGCAGGCATCGCGGCGCAGTTGACTTTGACGAGATTGCGGCCTCGGCGCGGGCTGAGCTCGTGAATGGCTCGTGCGATGACTTCCTTGCCCGTCCCGGTTTCGCCGGCAATCAAAATAGTGGCATTCGTAGGCGCCACGGCCTCGACTTGGGTGAGGATGGAACGCAGGCCACCGCGGCGTCCCACGATGCTGTCCAGGAATGAAGGATCGGAGCGTTCCCGCTTGTGCGCCACTAATTCATCTGGAGAATAAACGGTTGTGCCCATAATCGCGGTCCCCCTGTATTCGTCAACCTGGTTGTCAGTAATCGATATCATGTTTCACCCCTATCCTTAGAACCACAATTTCCAACTGAGATTTCACGTCAGCAATTCCGAAATCCATCCGGCCCGTGGGTTACATTCGCTTAAGCGGTAGCCTCCGCAGCGGTGAGGTTTCCCGAAAGCGAAGCGACAAAAGGTATCTGTGCGCAGAAAGACTTTTGATCTGTGTCTCTGAGGAAGGCCAACCCTTTTTCGCCAGGATGCCGGTCGATGATCAACACATCACCCGGGCGGACTTGTGCCGTCGCTAAAAGCCGCGCAAGCGGGGAGACGACAAAACGCTCGATGGCGCGCTTTAGGTGGCGCGCGCCATACCTCTGGTCGGTCCCCTCTTGCAGGAGGAACTGCCGCCCTCTGTTTGTAATTTGAAACAAGAAGGGGCGGGCCGTCGAATCCGATACACGCTGCTGCACGTGGTCCAGCTCGATTTCCAGAACTTCATCGAGTTCTTCGCGCTGCAATGGGTGAAATACCACCACGCTGTCCAGCCGGTTCATGAATTCGGGCGAAAACTTTCTCCGGGCCGCTTCCACTGCTGCCCGCTCCACTTTGGCATGCAACCCTGCTGTGGGCTTGTCCTTGGGCTGAATGAAGCCCATCCCGCCTGCCATTAATTGCATGATCTCTCCGCCGCCCAGGTTCGAAGTCATAAAGATCACCGTCTGCGACAGATCCACTCTGCGGTTGTCGCCCAAGGTGAGGGTTGCCTTGTCCAGCATCCCTAGGAGCAATTGCCAGAGCGCGTCGCTGGCTTTCTCAATCTCATCAAACAACAGAAACGATAGTTTCAGATTGTCCGTATGCGAGGCTGCCAACGCTTCCTGCGTGATTAGCGGACGTGTTTCGCGGTGCCCCAGATACCCTGGGGGCGAGCCAATCAGCTTGGCGATCTCATGCGAGTGCTGAAACTCCGCACAATCCACCTTGATCACCGCGCGGCTCTCTCCGAACAGAATTTCTGCGGCTGCTTCGACAATGCGGGTCTTGCCTGAGCCAGTAGGTCCCAGGAACAACAAGTTCCCCACGGGGCGCCCCGGACAACGGAGTCCGGCACAGAACACCTGATAGAGTTCGATGAGGGCCTGGACAGCTTCGTCTTGCCCCACGATCTTGTGCCGTAACGCATCCTCAAAATGGCGCGACAAGGAACTTCGCTGTCTGGGGTCCAACTGTTTTCTGTTCGCCGATGGTGTTGTTGCTGCCATAACGTCTCCTTCACAGTCGTGACACGAACTTAGCCGGGACACGACACTAAAATTTCGATCTCCCGGAGCGAATAACCCTGTGTACTTCTGCTTTGGCGTTCCGGAGAACCTCTGCCTTGCACCGTACCTTGCAGCATCGCAGAAGGGAAAACAACACCAGTTCGAGGGCTTTTTTCTTACCCTCAAAGTTGGGCGCACAAATACTCCGATGGTGGTAGTCAAGGATTCCCTTAATTTGCATGTTTCTAGGCGTGGTTACACATGAGAATTGTCACGAGTGCGATACGCGTTTGTGCATCTTTTCAATCACCAGCCCATGACAACCGTCAAGGGATTGACGTGTTTGTCGAGGCTCCGCCTGGGAAGGCTTTTGGCATTTTCGATGGAGTCACAGTTCTGTAGCCTAAGTGTCCGTTCCTTTAGACAGTTACGGGAGCGTCGTCCAGACCCGGCACTGGCAATTTGAGTGCGATCTAGTCATAGCTTGATCGAAGGGGGCGGTGGGATGAAACGCAAAGCGAACGCGGTTTGGCGAGGCGATGTGAAAACCGGCAAGGGATCACTATCGACAGAGAGCACGGTCTTGGAAAACGCGCAGTTTTCGTTCAGTACGCGATTTGAAAATGGCATCGGTACCAACCCCGAAGAACTGCTGGCTGCCGCACATGCGGCATGCTTTGCGATGGCGGTCTCCTCGCAATTGGGTAAGGTAGGTTTGAGACCCGAGAAGCTGGCAGCCACGGCGACCATTACTTTCGAGAAGGTCGGCGAGCATTTCGCGATCTCGAAAAGCCATCTCGATCTGACAGCTCGGGTACCGGGTGCGATCCAAGCGACATTCGAGGCCGCCGTTAAGGCGGCTGAGATTGGTTGTCCGGTGTCGAAACTTTTCAAGGCGGAGATTTCCGTCGACGCACGCCTTGAAGTGACAGTCTGAGTGCCGGGAGCGCAGCCTTTGAATGCGGGACTCATCGCCGGCCTGGCCGCTATTTCGGGATCGTTTGTCGGAGCATTAGGCTCCGTCGTGGGTACGTTGATCACGCAGAGGCACCAGGATCGGCGCGACCTAGTGGCAAAAATGATTGTTCGTCGCGAGGCACTGTATTCCGATTTCATTGTGGAGTGCGCGCGCCTGTCGGTGGACGCACAGCAGCACAATAGCAGCGAACCTCAGAAACTGATACCTGGCTATGCGCTGCTGAGCCGTATTCGACTCAGTTCGTCGTCCCGCGTTCTGGAAACCGCTGAAGAAGTCATAAGAAACATTCTGAACAGCTATCCGAAACCGAATCTAACACCCGAGCAGATTGAGTCTCGAGCCCTGAGTGCCGAAGATCCCTTGAGACGGTTTAGCGATATGTGTCGCATCGAGCTGGAGGCGCTGCAGAGACAATTGTGATGGATGCAGGAAAGTACAGAGCGCTCTCGAACGAGTTCCGCGAGCTACGCGAAATCCAGGGTGATCGAGAGTGGGTAATGGTCGGAAGCGGACACTGAGCGGCCGACTTGGGGTTGGCTGGCGCGAATAGGTCCCCGCGTAAAGATCCAATCGATGGTACGTCCGGGCTCGAGGAAAGAGCCGGGCGTTGTTGGCACGTGCTGATTCGCAAATGCGTCCAGAAATTGCGTCTGAGTGATCGCGGTGGAAGCAGGTTCGCGGGAGACATCGAGATTGAGGTCGCCAGCGAGCACGATCGGCGTGCTTATGTCGTATCTCCGGGCGTCTTCCAGGGTTTCGTGAAGCTGGGAGCAGCGCAGCGCGACATCGCCCTTGCTTTCCAGGTGCAGGTTATAGGTGACTACCTTTTTCCCCGCAATGACCGTTTCGCAGACGAGCGCCAGGCGTCCTCCGATTCTTTCCTGAAACGGTTCGATCTCTGGCAGGAACCAGTGCGGACGCCAGAAGTTCGATTGCTTCCGAAATCGTAAGATGCGTGAATTCGATAACGGCCAGCGCGAGAGCGTCGCTTGGCCGTGATAGGCGGGCGATGCGTGCGAACCCTGCGTTAATTCCTGGAACTCGCGCCCGAACACATAGTTCATCTGCAGCTTCTGGGCGATTTCCTTCGCAACATTGAGGTGATGCGTCCGCCGGGCATTCAGGTCGGATTCCTGCAAGAGAAAAACGTCGGCCTTCGCGCTAGCCAGGAATTCGATGACCTTCTGCAGTCGCAGGCCCCGATTGATATTCCAATTCACAACACGTATGGAATCCGGTGGCATGAGGACCAACCGAGGAGGTGAAAAATTGCCTGTTTGGATCTCCTGCATGGAAATTACCGCCTGCCACACCTTTTCAGTGTATACGCGTGGATAGTCTCCAACCGCGAAACAGATGGCCCCATCACGAAAGGATCAAAGCAAGCCAGCGGCGTATTCACGCGATGGTTCTGCATTTTGAGAGAAATCTGGGCGATTTTCCACCATCTGCCGTTTGGGCCTGGCAAAAGCGAGAGAGGAGTACAGCGCGATGGGCCACACCAGGTTTGCTCCGATCACGCTTAAAGCGAAGGCCACGTTCATAAGATTAAAGAGCGCAAAGACGAGCAGGGCATAAGGAAAAAAACAGCGCCGGACGATAAACTCCAGACGCCGCCCAAAATACAAAAAAGGATTCGACGGCCGGCTCTCCGCATGCGTCTGCCAGATTTTCAATAACTGCTCGGGGCGTCCAGAGGCAAGGCGCCGCCGCTCCCATCCAAGGGCGAGGAAGCTTGCTAAGGCTCCAAAAAGGAGCAGACCGCCGTATACCAGGTACGTTCTTGTTCCCGAGCTTCTCCACTGCCCTATGGTCATGCCGACAAGAAGAAAGAGATAGAACGCGTAGTCGCACATTGTTTCCAACCAGCAGCCGAAATCAGATTCCTGGAGTTTCAAGCGAGCGACCTCCCCATCGCTCCCATCCAGTATGCTGGCGAAGAGGCATAGAAACGCGCCGAGCAGCGTGGCCCAGTAACCGCCATAGGCAAAGAACCCAGCGGATGCAATCCCAACTCCCAATGTGAATATGCTTACCATATTCGGAGTGATGGGGAATTTAACGAGCTGCCGGCTGATCGGAATGGAGATCCGGCGATTCAACCGCGCGTAGAAGCCGTCGGTAGGTTTGACGAGCCAGCGGTCCAGTTTTCGTTCGGCAACCTCGCAGTCCTCTGGAGTATTGACGCGCTGCCATTGGTCTTCCGCGACTGGCACGGAAACGACCGAGTGCATCTCGGTGAGTGACGCGTGCAGTTCCTTGAGCGTTCCGGCTTGCGATGGACAACGCTCCGCGAAATCGCGAATCATCTCAACCGGGAGCGCAAAAATTCCGGCAAGTTCGTCACCACTCGCCAGCGCCAACGCCGACCTCTCATTGTTCCATTCAGCAGCCTTCCGGAGTAATGACGGATGATACGTTCTGTTTCCATCGATCAAGACCAATCTTTCGTTGGACGCCTTATTGATAGTGAGCAGTAATCGTTGGAAATGAGAGGGGCCGGCGACTGCTTCGATCCACTCGACAGATTCGGGAAGTCGTCCCGTAAAGAATAAAGCACGCTGCGCTTTTCTCCTGATGTTGGGGTCGGCCACCACCATGATGCGTGTTGCCCCGGCCTTTTGCGCTGCAAATATCGTTCGGAGAAGGATGGGCAGAGTGCCGACTCGAGAGAGTGAAGCGCTGAATTGGCTGCCCCTGGCCTCTCCATCGGCGAGGAAAATGGCGAACACGATTTCGTTTTCCGACGAACGGTTGCTCGAAGAATTCGCTGGCGCTCTGGGAGATGTCGCGACCGCAGCGGTTGTGCTCGCAAGGATTTTGGATCCGCGGTGCTTTCTTGAGCGCGTCAACAAGATGAAACAAATGGCGCCAACCGCGGCCCAGAAAAAGGAGCGCAAGCGCCTTGATAATCCCAAAGCCAATCCAGTTGCGTTGCCCAGGCCAAACATCTTGCCGATCAGCATGGTTCCACCTTCGTAGGTTCCAATGTTTCCGGGGTTGAAATTGCCCAGAACGTTTACGAGCTTGGTCAGCGCTTCGATGACCAGGGCACTGAAGAAACCCATCTTCACGCCCATTAGCCAGAGGATTAAACACACCTCCGAAACAGCCAGGCACTGCGCGGCTAGATTCAGAGAAAAACTCCCCCAAAATGCTCCGGGGGTCTTGTGATGGAAATCGAATAGCGCATTCTCAACGGACTGCACCGTCAAATATCTTTTTTCGATCCAATTCTTGAGGGAAGGAATGCGAGCAATGCTGCGGGCGCTCCACGAAAGCACCGGCCAACGCTTTCGCACGGCCAACAACGTCAGCATCAGAAAGGCGATCATTGCAAGAGCGAACAAACTCGCGTACAGGCGCAGAGCATGGGAAAGCCCCACGAGTAGCAGGGCGGCCAAAATCCCCGCGATCGTGGTCACGGTCGCGGTCACGATATAGAGACCGCGATCGAGGGTTACCGAAGCGAGGCCAGTGGCGATGGGTATTTCTGCGCTCATGCGCGAGACTCGGACCGAATCTCCAAGGGTCTGCCCCAGGATCCCGAGCTGTCCGGCGGCTTCCGCCCCCAGCCGAAGACCCACCATGCGCGAAAACGAAATCTTATGCTGGTCGTCACCCAGAGTGAGGCGCCAACCCCACGTCCTGACAAGGTGCGAGACTCCGGCCAGGGCAAGCACCAACACGATCCCCCAACCGAGTTCAGAGAGGCTTTTCGAAAGGTTGCCGGCCCCAGCTCGGTAGATAAGGTAAGTAAAGAAGCCTGCGCTCATCACAATCGCGAAGAGCCGAAGCGGGAGCTGCGCTTTTGATGGGGTTTTATGCATCGACAAAGCTCTCCGCAAACGGGTTTTCACTGAAGTCCAGATCAAAGACGCTTTCAGCGTGAGCCAGCGCTTCGGGGCTATCGACGTCCTGCCAGTGCGCGGCGCCGATATCAAAGGCCTTCAGTTTCCGCTCTCGCGCGAGTTGGCGCATACCGTCCGACAGCGAGCAGTCCCCATCTTTCTTTGCGGATTCGAGCCTGTTGAAGAGCGCCGGGCTGCACAAAAACATCCCGGTGTCGAGGGCGTCATACTGGGCAAGATTTTTGCCGATATCGACGATGTGATCGGCTTCGCATTTGACCTTCGTGGCGTCGTCCAGGTCAAAGACACCGTCCACATTGTGATCGACTGCCAGAAGGACTTCGTCGTTTGCGAGTGGCTGCTGCGCAAGCGCCCTGGCCGTTTTTGGCTCGAAAATGTGGTCGGACATGAGAAGCAAGAATGGATTGTGAAGTTCATTCTTAGCGGCCAGCGCAGAGACGCCGTTGGCTTTGTGGTAGTCCTGGTTTTCTATCAACGTGACATAAATGCCGCCAAACGGCCGCTCGGCGAACCAGTTGCGGATCTGCTCGGCGCGGTACCCGACAACAATCACAAACCTCGTGATTCCGGCTTCCTGGCACGACGTGATGACATGCTCGAGAAGTGGTATGCCGCGCAGGGGCATAAGAGGCTTGGGGACGCCGCCGGACACAGATGCAATCCGGCTCCCGTTGCCCGCAGCGAGAATCAGGCACTCCTTAACGATTGCCATAGACCACCTCAATGAATTGCTGCTTTTTACGGAGAAGCTCAGTGGCTGCAAGAAAGGTCTTTGTGCATTTCATCGCTTGGGCATCTCCTTTGCGGACATTACGGAGTTGTCGGGGACGTGCGCCGTCTTGGGGGCGTAATCGAAATACTCGATATTCACGTCCGTTGTGCCAAAAATATGGGCTTCCGTGACGCTTTGCGTCGAGCGGGGAAACCAAAGTGGACCGCTCTTGTGGTAGATCTGCACGAAATGCGTGCTCTTCGTCCAGAAAGAAGGGTTCTTTGCAGGCTGGCCCTCGGCGCGAGCCAGAGCGTAGTCTTCCGCATCCACCCAGATGCGGCCTCGAAAAAGGTATTTCTCTTTGCGTTTGGGGCTGACTTCTAAAACATAAGCTGTGCGGCCGTCAATTACTTCTGTTCCAGCCATTTTAAAGTCGTAGTTTTCGGGATTGATTCTGGTTTTGGGGCGAGCTTCTGGATGCGACGTCTCTGATTCCGATTCCAGCATCTTTCGCAAAACGTGCTTGTGCGCTGCTTTCCAACCTTCTTCCGACACGACCTCGAAATGTTTTGTGCCGTCCGGGTCGCCTTGCACCTGCACGAGCATCTCCGCGCGTTTGTGGAGATGCTGATTATCGAGGACGTA
>Ga0137418_10000552_pt1 | contig 33973 bp, 19 predicted proteins | sample CZODoug3_1_2_16f_FD_122242 | JGI IMG/M metagenome (GOLD analysis project Ga0137418, IMG submission 122242) | Vadose zone soil fungal communities from Angelo Coast Range Reserve, California, USA - CZODoug3_1_2_16fungal (Hybrid Assembly) | ecosystem: Environmental > Terrestrial > Soil > Vadose... | reverse complement strand
CCTCAACCCCGCTTTTTGTGTTTCGGAGGGTCCGGCGCTTACATTTACCACCCCTATATTTACAAACGCATAGCCATCCGGGTCAGCTATCCACCAACGGCCCTTTTCCTTTACCGCATGAAAAAAACCAATGGCGGTGAATTGTTTGTCTGTCCGGCCGCCGTATTTGCCAAGGACAAAGGCCGCTACTGGTCGGCGCACATCAAGGACATCAAGGCTTCGACCCCGGTCAACTACGTTTTACATCAGGCGGTCGCCCCCGGCCAAAAAGATCCGCAAATGGACAACGCCGTGGTCGGACAAGGCAAGCTCGACTGGCCGAAGATCCTGGCCGCCGGCACGCCGCGTCCGCAATCAGGCCGGCTGGCGCTCAACCATGTGATCATCTCCTGCCAAGAGAACCGCTCGTTCGACCATTACTTTGGCTACGCGCCGCAGGTTCAGGCTGCCGGCTTCGGGCCGCCCCCGGGCTACTCGCAGCCGGATGGCACGGGTGGCGTCGTCTTCCCATACGAGTTCACGAGCCTCTCGACGCCTGACATCGGCCACTCGTGGGCGGACGTCCACGGCGAGTGGAAGGTCGGTGTGATGGACGGCTTCTTCATGACGGACGGGATCGAAGCGATGGGGTACTACACCGCGGCCGAGCTGCCCTTTTACTACAGTCTCCTCGACGAGTTCACGCTCTGCGGGAAATACTTCTGCTCCCTCCTCGGTCCGACGTGGCCGAACCGGTTCTATCTGGCGGCCGGAACCTCGGGGGGGATCACGACCAACGGTCTCTGGGGGTACGGGATCTTCGACTACCCGATCATCCTCGATCTGCTGGACGCCGCCGGCGTCAGCTGGAAGGTCTACAACAACACCTGGGACAGCGTCCCGTTCGGGAATAGCGATAACGTCTTCGTCTTCTGGAAGCGATACGCGCACGACAAGCGCACCCTCGGGACGCGCGGCGACTACTTCAGCGACCTGAAGCATGGCAAACTGCCGCAAGTGTCGTGGATCATTCCGAGCTTCGCCCGGGGCCTGGACGAGCACCCGCCTGCCGACGTCTCAGTCGGGATGGGCATTCAACAAGACCTGATCAGCGCGCTGCGCGAGTCATCGGCATGGGAGAGTTCCGCGTTTCTACTGACGTACGACGAGCACGGCGGCTTCTTCGACCACGTGGCCCCGCCACAGATCGATGCCTTCGGGCTGAGCATCCGGGTTCCGATGTGGGTGATCTCCCCCCAGGCGAAGCGCGCGCACGTCGAGCCGACGGTGTACGAGCACACCTCGACCCTGAAGTTCCTCGAACGCCTGTTCAATCTGCCGACTTTAGCCTCGGTCAACCACCTGTTCGACACGGCGACGCCGGTCGGCTCGAACTACGAGGCGGCGCCAAGCGGATCGATAGCCGGCCCCCCGGCCCCTCCGCGTGACGGAGACGCGCGGATCGGCGATCTGTTCGAGTGCTTCAACGTCTGAACCGGGTACCAAGGCCGCGGGATGGAGGAAACACCGAAAGTGTAGGTTTGGTCTCAAGCAGTGTGAGGCCATGTTTAGATCCAGTCCATGCTCCGCGAACCCCAGGGGCCAGGCTTCAATCGTTCAATGAGAGATTTCTTGGCGGACTGGGACGGGGTACACCGTCCGGCGAGCAACGACCCAAGTAGACTTTACGGTGACCAACCAAAAGCTCGGGACGAAGCTTCCTAAATACAACGGCGGAAAGGGAGGGATTCGAACCCCCGATACCCTTTCGGGTATACCGGTTTTGAAGACCGGGAGTCTTGGAAATAGAGAGCGGGCGCATTCCCGTTTGGGACGGACACGCAGCTCCGCCCATCGCGGACATAGTCGTGCAGAGGTTTAGTGTTTAGCTATCGCGAGGAAGAGGTACTTTTCTACAGCTTCGCGCTAGCGTAAGAGTTGATTTCGCAGTTCAAGCAAACTTCTTCAAAAGCAGGTGCAGTCCAAGTCATGCGTTCCCCCAAAAATTGTCGATGCGCCTGTCGCCACCGAACGTTTGTAAGTCTAGTCGAGAGCTGGCCGAAAATCAATACCCACTCGCGGTGAGAACATCGTCCAGATTCCACTGCCAGCAGCCTATTTAGACTGCCCGGAATTGAAAATAGGTTGCAAATTCATGCATACTTTTGTTCTTGACATTCATTCGTCCCGCACATTTCAGCCCAAACTGCTGGCCGTGTGATCACTTGAGAGCGCCTTGCCTTGCCGCGAAGCGCTTCTTCGCCGTCACAGGCTTCCACTACTGTGTGTCCACGCATCTCGAGTAACTCGCGGAGTAGTTCACGGTTAACCGGATTATCTTCGGCAATGAGAATCTTGCTCATGACTGCCCTGCGGACTTTGCAAGCTTATGGCCATGAATAACCCGTTCCACTTCAGCAACGAGCTGTTGCCGCCAGGAGCCATTTTTTAGCAGCAATGCCTGGGTGTCGCGCGCCAGCAGATCAGACTCTTCCGCTGTCAGGCTCTTTCCCGTCATCACAAAAATGGGTAGCTGCTTCAGGGCGGCGTCTTGGCGTATGTGGCGGATGACCTCAAAGCCGTCCATGCCCGGCATAAGCAGATCGAGCAACACCGCGCTCACCAGTTTCGAAGAGAGTACTTCCAGAGCTCTCTTGCCGCTTTGCACACTCTGGGTCTCGTATCCGGCCGAGCGCAGCGTTTCCTCGAGGAGTTCCAGGGTTTTTGGGTCGTCATCGACCAGGAGGATGGCGGCATCATCATCGTATTGATAGGGCACATGCTTGCGGATCGCCTCCAGCAGCACCGACTTGCGAATGGGCTTGATCAGGTAGTCGGCTGCGCCTAAAGCGAACCCCACCTGCTTTTGATCAACGATGGAGACGACGATGATAGGAATGTTCGCCGTTTCGGGGTTCTTTCTCAGCGCTGCCAGCGTCTCGAAACCACTGCTCCCCGGCATCAAAACGTCCAACGTGATGGCATCGGGCTGCAGTTGTTGTGCTCTTCTCACGGCTTCGGCTCCCGACTCGGCCATCGCAGTGCGGTATTCCGGATCCAGGTAGCTGGCCAGGAGTTCGCGGGCCGGACCTTCGTCGTCGACGACCAGGACCAGAGGCTTGCGGCCTTCTACGACCGCCGCGCGATGGGGAGGCGTCGCACTGGCGGCATCGGTAGCTGATGTCTCTGTCTTTGCCCCTGCAGGAAGGGTAAAAGAAAAACGGCTGCCCTTGCCGAGTTCGCTCACCAGCGAGATCTTGCCGCCTTGTTGTTCGACTAGGCGCTTGGTGATGGCGAGTCCCAAACCCGTGCCCTCTTGAGTCGAATCCTTGCCACCTTCAACCTGGCGGAACTCCTCGAAAACTACAGCTTGATCTTCGGCGCGGATGCCGATTCCGGTGTCGGTCACTGATATCGAAACAAAGTCTTCGTCTTCTGCGCATGCAATGCTAATTCGGCCATCCTGGGGCGTGAATTTCACGGCATTGCTGAGCAGGTTGTACAGAATCTGCTTGAAGCGCACCCGGTCAGCATAGGCGGGCCGGTCTATCTCCAGCATGTGTTCGACTTGGATGTTCTTGGCCATGGCCAAGGGGCGTATGGTGGACAGGACCTCGGGCAAAGCGTCCTTCACATGAAAGGATTCGCAGTGCAGTTCCAGTTGTCCGGCTTCGATTTTTGAGAGATCGAGAATGTCGTTGATCAACTGCAGCAGGTGGGCAGAGCCCTGTTTAATATGGTTGACGAAGCGTTTCTGCTTGGGGTTGAGCTCGCCGGGACCTCCTTCCGCCAGCAGGTCGGAAAAGCCCACAATCGCATTCAGCGGAGTCCGTAACTCATGGCTCATGCTGGCCAGGAATTTGCTTTTCAGTTTTGTGGCGTGCTCCACCTCGCGGTTGCGCAGTTCAAGCTCTTCGTTCGTGGTCGCGAGCGTGGCAATGAATTTCCGCTTCTCCTCTTCATCGCGCTTTCTTTGGGTAACGTCCGCTGCCACAATGACCTCGGCCGGCCTGCCGGAAAAATTCAGAGCGTAGGAAGTGATCTCCGCATCGATGAGGCTTCCGTCTTTTCGCCGGTGCCGCCAGAGGCCAATCTTCTCACTTCCCTCTTTGGCGTGGAGGACCCCTTCCAGCATAGCGGGAACGTCCTCAGGCGGCCGGATGTCTTTGATGGTCATGGCGAGGAATTCGGCGCTGGAATAACCGTACTTACGCACCGCGGCGGCGTTTGCCGCGAGAAATCGCAGGGTCTCGCGGTCATAGACCCAGGTGGGGTGCGGATTGTTGTCGAACAACTTCCTGTGCCGCTCTTCGCTCTCATGCAGCAACTCGTCTACGCGTCTGCGTTCCGTGATGTCCCGTGCAACAGCATAGATAACCTTTCGCTCGGGCATCGAAACGGCATTCCACGAAAGCCATTTGTATGAGCCGTCTTTGCATAAATAGCGGTTTTCAAATGCAAAGACCACCTCCCGGTTCTGGAGTCGCTCAGCTTCCGCTGTCGTCGCCGAACGATCCTCCGGATGTATGAGCTCCAGATAAGGTCGTGCCATCAGTTCTTGGGCGGTAAAACCAAGTACTTTTTCCCAGGACGGGTTCACTGTCTTGAAAAATCCGTCAAAACCCGCAATGCAAAACATGTCGATCGATAAATTGATAAATCGGTTGCCGGTCTCCAGTTGGGAATAGAGTGACCCCATGAAGGTGCTGACTGCCAAACCGACCACAATAAGTACCAACCCAAGAAGCCATACACGCCGTTCCACGGCCCATACTCCCTGGTGCAAAGCAGACAACGGTTGGTCCACGAGAACTCCCCAACCGTATTGACCCACGGGTTCGTATCGGGCAAAGAAAGTGTCGTCCCCGCGAACAAAGGTCCCGTGACCAGCGTTGCCTGCCAGCATTCGTTTGACTGGTTCATAGTCGTTTAGATTGATCGGCGCCGAATAGGAATTGATGTTCGGACGAGCAGACAAATAACCATGCTGGTCCACCAGAGAGATGGTCCAAGCTCCCTCGATCTTGGTTGCCACCAGTCGGCGGCTCATGGTTGCCAGCGTGTAAGGGGCCATGAGAATGCCAATCGGTTTGCCCGCTTGGTCTCGTACAGGGACCGCAATAGCCACGACTAGTTGATAGGGTGCGACGGCGGTTTGATACACCTCGGAGACGTAAGGCTTCCAGTCACGAGAGACGCCTTTGTACCAGTCACGAAAGGCGAAATTATGATTCAGCACACTGGGCTGGGGCGGATAAACCGCGCGCATGGTACCGCCGAGGTCGTATAGGCTGACAAAAACGAAGTCCGGACGCAGGCTACTGGCTTGCTTCAGGTCCCATTCCACTTCACGTAGATCTCGCTTCTTCCATGTCTCGAGGAGTTCCCGGCGACTGGCAATCGAGTCCAGGAACGCGGTACTTTGGCGGAAGTGTTCCTCGACCAGAACGGCTGAAACGCGGGCAATCTGGGTACTCTCGGTGGCGGCCTGGGTCTCTGTCTGGTGCCGCAGAACTTCGCCCACGGAATAGGCGAAAAACGCGATCGGCAGGACCATCAACAGCAGAAATAATGGATACAGACGCCATTGGCTTTGGGATACCCATTTCCCGATGTTGGCGGCGGTTGTCATCGAATCCTCATGCTTTGAAAGGTTCTGTCTCGGTCATCGCGGCTGTTCCCCAGTTCTCGCTTCCTATTGAGCGTATGAGTTCTCGCTGGGGGCTCGAGCGAACGCTAGCCGTCCGCCGCCGAGGCCCCGAGAGAGGAAATCAGCCGTGCCGGTCCTCACCCGTCGTTCGGATTAAGCAAACGACCAGGATGGAGAAGGCTTTGTTAAACGGCCGCTCTGTATCAGCGCGTCGTACACATCGACGATTTGCAAAAGTCGAACGCCTAACCCCAATCGACCGAACACTAGTATTCAAGATTGGCACAGGCAGAGGAGAAGACCTTAGTTACCGAAGTCATATTTTTGTGACCGTGCTTCGTGGTAAAGAATGGCTCGAAGATGCGGTCTGCGAGCTCCGGTTCGATTCCCGGTTTTTCGACATAACGGACGTGCCATCGAATGGGGGTCACAGTCCTGTTCTTCCAAATCGGCCTCACCGCGCTCATTTCCCGGATGCATGTCGGTTGACTGCACCACTCATGGCCGCAGCCTCACCTAGGCTGAAGTAAAACGTCGCTCCCTTGTCGGTCTCGGCTTCGGCCCAGATGCGTCCCCCGTGTTTTCGGACGATGCGCTGCACCGTGGCAAGGCCCACGCCGGTGCCTTCAAACTCTTGGTCGGTGTGAAGCCGCTGAAATGTTCCAAAAAGCTTCTCGGAATATTTCGGATTGAATCCTGCGCCATTGTCGCGAACGAAAAGCACAAGTTGGCCGTTGCTTGTTGACTGGTCAATCTCGATGACCGCTCGCTCACGACGGCGGGTATATTTGACGGCATTGGACAGAAGGTTCGCGAACACCTGCTGGATCAGTCCGGGATCGCAATTGACAGAAGGCAGCGATCCTACACGCCAGTCAATCTTTCGGTCGGTGGTTTCGGATTCAAGATCGTGGAGAACGTTTTTAACCAGCGAATTCAACGACGTCATCTGCAGATCCATGCTACGACGGTCAAGCCGGGCCAGATTGAGCAGATCGTCTATCATCCCGCCCATTTTCTCGGTACCTTCCTGAATGCGTTTCAGCCGGAGTTGAGCCTCGGGCACCAATTGAGGGCCATGTTCCTTGATCAACATGCCGGCATCTCCATTGATATGGCGCAGAGGCGCTCGGAGGTCGTGCGAAACTGAGTAGGAAAAGGCTTCCAATTCGTCATTTGCGGCTGCAAGCTGTGCCGTACGCTTCTCCAGTTCATCGGTGCGCTGTTTAAGGGCCAAGAGGGATCGTACTCGGGTGAGCAGTTCGATACGATCGACTGGGCGCGTCAGAAAATCATCTGCTCCAGCTCTGATGCCTTCGATTCGGTCCTGCTTGTCGGAGAGTGCCGTAACCAGGACCACGGGAATTAAACACGTTGCCGGGTTGTTCTTAATTCTCTCGCATGCCTCAAATCCGTTCAGGCGAGGCATCATGACGTCAAGAAGTACCAGGTCGACGTGAGTTTTGCTGAGTTCTTCAAGGGCAGCTGCGCCGTCCGACACAGTAATCACCTTGCTTCCCTGGGCGGCGAGGAGTTCCTCTAACAACTCACGGTTTGCGGCTTGATCATCGGCAACTAGAATGGTTCCAGTGATTCGCGTGTCTGACTGCTGCAACATTTTTCACAACTTCCTTTGGCCTTGCGTGCAAGCGTCGCACAGAGGAAGGGGAAGAGCTAATTACCGAAGGCCACAACTTACATGGAGGACGTGAGCGTCTGATCGGGTGGAAGCCGCCCGTTCGACAGCAATCTGTTGAGATCAGCATTTAGTGTTGGTAAACCCCCTATAACCATATCTTTCCGGAGCTGGCTGCTGAAATGTCGGCAAACTGCCGAAATGTCGGCACTGCCCAGCAAGCAAGGCGGCTTGACTCGGTGTGTGCGTGAAGATAGGTAGAAAGTGTTTTCCATCTGTGCAGGTGCCCGTCATTCGAAGTATGCTGTGGGAAATGCTGTCCCCTGACTCGTGTTATCGTGAAGCGGCTCAAGAGAAAGGTCAGATACATGACACCGCTGAAACTCCTTGTTGTGGAAGACGACGCAGCGAGCCTGGAGTTGATGACCGAGGTCTTCATGTCTCTCAAGGCCGAGGTGCGTCCGGTCAACGACAGTGAGAAAGCAGCTAGCATAGTCAATCAGGAGAAGTTTGACGGAATTTTCCTGGACTTGGAAATGCCGAAACTGAATGGTTTCGATCTAGCCCGCGTGATCCGCAAGTCGTCCTGGAATAAATCTACCCCAATTATCATCGTCACCGGCCGCGATGAAAGACAAACCATGCAAGAGGCCTTTGCCCTGGGAGCAACCTTCTTTCTTCAAAAGCCTGTAGACCGACAAAAGCTCACTATCTTGTTCCGGACGGTGAGTGGTGGCATGTTGGAGAATCGACGCAAATACATCCGGGTTCCGCTTCAAACCGAGGTGATTTGCACTGTGGGTTCTCGAACTATACGCGGGATAAGCTGGAACTTGAGTCAAGGCGGGATGCAGGTCGAAGCGAGTGACTTGCATGTCAAGGACACGGTGCGATTGACCTTCCGGCTGCCCGTTTCCGGAGTGTCCATCGACGTGACGGGCACAGTGGCTTGGGCAGGGGAGAGCCGTCAGGGGATCCAGTTCACGACCTTAAGTCCACCAACTCAGCAGTCGATTAGGAAATATATCGTCGCGGTCGAAAAAGACTAAAAACACGAGGACGACATCCCGCTACGTGCCCTCACGCACCGCCCGTGCCTTGCCACTCCCCTTACTGCCAGAGGCTTCATCCGCAGGCACTTGCTCCCCTTGCCGGCTCAGAACACGGTCAAGCTCTTGAACAAGGGAGCGCGCATCAACCGGCTTCGATAGGTAGCCATCAAACTTTGAACTCAAGATCTTTTCCCGATCGCCCTGCATGGCATAGGCAGTGACCGCCACTACAGGCATTGACGCGAACCGAGGATTCTCGCGAATCTTGCGTATGACACCAAAGCCGTCCAAGAGCGGCATGCCGATATCCAGCAGCACTAGGTCCGGCTGCGCCTGTTCAATGCTGCGAAGCGCCTCTTCGCCGTCACAGGCTTCCGCTATTGTGTGTCCACGCATCTCGAGTAACTCGCGGAGTAGTTCACGGTTAACCGGATTATCTTCGGCAATGAGAATCTTGCTCATGACTGCCCTGCGGACTTTGCAAGCTTATGGCCATGAATAACCCGTTCCACTTCAGCAACGAGCTGTTGCCGCCAGGAGCCATTTTTTAGCAGCAATGCCTGGGTGTCGCGCGCCAGCAGATCAGACTCTTCCGCTGTCAGGCTCTTTCCCGTCATCACAAAAATGGGTAGCTGCTTCAGGGCGGCGTCTTGGCGTATGTGGCGGATGACCTCAAAGCCGTCCATGCCCGGCATAAGCAGATCGAGCAACACCGCGCTCACCAGTTTCGAAGAGAGTACTTCCAGAGCTCTCTTGCCGCTTTGCACACTCTGGGTCTCGTATCCGGCCGAGCGCAGCGTTTCCTCGAGGAGTTCCAGGGTTTTTGGGTCGTCATCGACCAGGAGGATGGCGGCATCATCATCGTATTGATAGGGCACATGCTTGCGGATCGCCTCCAGCAGCACCGACTTGCGAATGGGCTTGATCAGGTAGTCGGCTGCGCCTAAAGCGAACCCCACCTGCTTTTGATCAACGATGGAGACGACGATGATAGGAATGTTCGCCGTTTCGGGGTTCTTTCTCAGCGCTGCCAGCGTCTCGAAACCACTGCTCCCCGGCATCAAAACGTCCAACGTGATGGCATCGGGCTGCAGTTGTTGTGCTCTTCTCACGGCTTCGGCTCCCGACTCGGCCATCGCAGTGCGGTATTCCGGATCCAGGTAGCTGGCCAGGAGTTCGCGGGCCGGACCTTCGTCGTCGACGACCAGGACCAGAGGCTTGCGGCCTTCTACGACCGCCGCGCGATGGGGAGGCGTCGCACTGGCGGCATCGGTAGCTGATGTCTCTGTCTTTGCCCCTGCAGGAAGGGTAAAAGAAAAACGGCTGCCCTTGCCGAGTTCGCTCACCAGCGAGATCTTGCCGCCTTGTTGTTCGACTAGGCGCTTGGTGATGGCGAGTCCCAAACCCGTGCCCTCTTGAGTCGAATCCTTGCCACCTTCAACCTGGCGGAACTCCTCGAAAACTACAGCTTGATCTTCGGCGCGGATGCCGATTCCGGTGTCGGTCACTGATATCGAAACAAAGTCTTCGTCTTCTGCGCATGCAATGCTAATTCGGCCATCCTGGGGCGTGAATTTCACGGCATTGCTGAGCAGGTTGTACAGAATCTGCTTGAAGCGCACCCGGTCAGCATAGGCGGGCCGGTCTATCTCCAGCATGTGTTCGACTTGGATGTTCTTGGCCATGGCCAAGGGGCGTATGGTGGACAGGACCTCGGGCAAAGCGTCCTTCACATGAAAGGATTCGCAGTGCAGTTCCAGTTGTCCGGCTTCGATTTTTGAGAGATCGAGAATGTCGTTGATCAACTGCAGCAGGTGGGCAGAGCCCTGTTTAATATGGTTGACGAAGCGTTTCTGCTTGGGGTTGAGCTCGCCGGGACCTCCTTCCGCCAGCAGGTCGGAAAAGCCCACAATCGCATTCAGCGGAGTCCGTAACTCATGGCTCATGCTGGCCAGGAATTTGCTTTTCAGTTTTGTGGCGTGCTCCACCTCGCGGTTGCGCAGTTCAAGCTCTTCGTTGGCAGCGGCGAGCTGCGCAGTGCGCGCCTGGACCCGTTGCTCCAGCTCGCCGTGAGCTTTTTGCAGAGCCCCCTCGCGTTCTTGAATCTGGCCCAACATTTCATTGAAGGCATGGATCAGGATGTCGGGTTCGTCACGATGACCGGTTGAAGTCGCCCGCACGGAATAGTCTTTGTCACGAGAAACAATTCCCGCAAGTTCCGCTAAATGCACGATGGGTTCGGCAACGGCTCGCTGGAACACCGACGCGACAAGAAGCGCGGCGATCAGAGACCCAAACAAAACCATGGCCGCGATACCCGCGTATCGCTTCAGCCGGTGACTCATCTCCTGTAGATCGGAACGGATAAAGACGCTGCCGGAGGGCTTTCCCTGAAACACAATGCTGCGGACCAGTACGAGCTGGCCATCTTTAAACCAGTGGGCTTCGATTTGACCGGAGGGAATCGGAGGAAGCGCCAGGTCTTGGCCGGTGCCATCCCGCTGGTACAGGGCGAAAGGTCTGCTGTCGGGTTTGTAGATGCCTGCCGAAACGATGTTGGGGGCAGCCTTCAACGCCGACAAAATGCCCTCCGCTGTTTGGGGATCATCGAAAAGAAGAGCAGAGACGCTATTCGACCCGGCGATTTGAGCCTGAATCGACAGGTTATGCACCATCGCTTCTCGAAAGCTGACCAGGTCGTACGCGACAAACGCCGCACAAGAGATAAGCAGGGCGGCGCCACTGACCAGTATGTTCATTCTGGTCAGTCTTTTGGTGATCGAACTGCCGCGGGACCAAAACATCGTCAAATCAACCACCAGGCTGGGCGCTCCTTTTCACGTTAATTGCCACTTTAAGCAGTTGGGAACTCAGAGTCAGACCCGTACGCTCGGCACTCGTCAAATTGACCTCGAAACGGACTTTATTTGCTTCGACAACGAACTGGATCATCCCTCCCAGCCGAGTGAACTCTGGCATGTCACTGACGGTTAAGACACTGGTGTTGTCAAGTTCCGCAAGAATCTCTTTGACGCGGCTTTGCTGGGAGGAACTGATGAATAAGATGCGGCAACTCACGGCATCCTGCGGTTTCGCGACCCGTTTCACCAATACCTTCTTGCCATTGATGCTTTCGCCGGCGATGGTGGTCTCGAGCGTCGATCCGAAGTTGTCGTCGCCCAACGCACAAATGGGGAAGAACTCCCCCACACTCGTAGCCTTGGCCGGCCAATCCACGAACTTGCCAAAGTTGTACAGATAGGCCGACTTGACCTGATTCTCAGTGGGGCCTGATTTTTGGGCATGCAGACATGGGGCAGCAATGACTATCCACGTAATGACCAGTACCGGCGTGCAGAGGAACCAACTGGGTGCGCGGCTATGCTTCCTGGTCATCTTTGCCCTATTTGCCAGGTTATCTTTCCGTAGACGCTTCGCTCCATCCCGACCAGAGGCCCGGGATCGCCCGCGGACTCCGGATGATGAGGCTGAAGCAGGTTCTGTCCTACGATGGAGAATTCCATGGACCGGATGGCGCGCCAACTGAACCGTACATCGGCGGTTGCGTAGGCTCCTACTCGCTGGGCAGCTAGAGCGCTCACATAACGAAAAGTCTGATCAAACTCCAGTTTCTTGGGCAAATCGACAGAAGATTGAATCACTATTTGGTGGTGGGGGCTTGAACCCTCGGTTGAACTCGCTGTTGTAGTGTCCAGACTTCCACTGCTTTTCTTCAGGTCCATGTACAGATAGGAGTAAGAGCCTCTTAAGCGCCACCAGCCTGTGGGCGTCCAATCTGGCGCGATCTCAAAACCCGACGTGTTGCCTAACAGCCCGTTACGGAAAAAAATTGGGACAACGGTGTGGGTCGGAGCAGGCGAGGCTTCCGAGAACGGTGCCCCTGGTTCAATACTCAGCAGATCATGGTAGTTGTTGTAAAAGGCTGCGATGTCCACATAGAACCTTGGCTTCACCAGGCTCCGGTACCCGGCTTCGTAGCCGATCAGGTTTTCCGCCGAGAACCCTCTGTCGCCAACAATCCGGTAGAAGGTCAGTGGGTTAGGCGCCAATATTCCAGTGAGCTGAAGATCTTCTTCAATGCGGGAGGGCGTGCGCACGGCGCGAGTAAGGGCGACCCAGACAGTTTGCCGCGCATTCGGTGTCCACAGAACTCGTGCGCCCGGCTCGACCTCAAAGCCACTGTAAACGTTGTGCAGGAATTTTGATCCAATGGTCAGTGAAAGCCGATTGCGAACAAGTGCGATTTCGTCCTGGACGAAGCCGCTGTAGAGCTTGTCCGTGAAGTGACCCGGCGTGAATGCTACGGTGGGATCAATGTCGGTAGCGTTGCCCGAACTCAGGCGGGCTCCCACCCCCCACTGGAAGTCCTGCCGCCACGGCAAGATCAAGTGATGGATAAAATCGATATCGAAGGTGTCGCGAGACTCGGCGAAGTTGGCCTGTTTCCGGCTGGTGCGATCGTAATAAGTTTGCACCTGAATGTCGGATCCTGCGCCCAACACGCGCTTCCAGCGACCGAGCAGGTTGCCCCCGCCCAGCTCGGCATTTTGTTCCACATTCGTCACGAACGGTGGAGCGTAGCTGTTGATCTCGAGCCTCTGTCCTGCATCCCCGTTGTACAGGTCGCCTTGGAGCGTCAGCGTGTCATGCTGGTGCAGATCCCAGTCCGCGCGGAAGCCGGTCTGACCCATCCGCCAGTCATCAAATAAATGGCCGTCCGGATGAAACTGGGGGCCGCGAACGAAGGCTTTTCCGTAGATGCGATAATTAAAGCTTTTATCGTTCCCCGCTCCATAGCGAAAATGAGCGAAGCCCTGGTCGAGATTTCCGCCACCGGTGGAGACGAGAATTCCACGAGTATCCTTGGCGTTTTTAGTAATGATATTGATTACAGCGTTGACGGCGTTTGCTCCCCAAATGGTTCCACCCGGGCCCCGAATGACTTCGATCCGCTCAATATCCTCGAGCAGTGTGTCCTGGACCTGCCAATAGACACCTGCGAACAGCGGGGTGTAAACGCTGCGGCCGTCGATAAGCACCAGTACAGATCGGGATAGGGCGCTGCCGAATCCGCGCACCCCCAGGGACCACGTATTGGAGTCGATCCGGGCGACTTCAACCCCAGGTACCAGGCGTAAGGCTTCCGGAATGCTGGTCGCTCCGGAACGGCGGATATCCTCTTGCGTGACGACGTAAATCGCTGCCGGAGTTTGACTGACCTTGACCGGCCTCTTGGACGCTGTAGTGACTTCGATTTCGCCCAATTGTTCCAGGCTCACTTGCGTGAGAGGTCTTTGGGACACTTCGCTGTTCTCAGTGGTGTCGCCCCAACTTACCGGAACCAACCCCGCCAGTAACACCAGGGGCAGAACGCGCTTTACGAATGCACACCGCCGTACGGGTGTAGCCGAACTCTTTACTGACATGATGCTATCCATAGTGGTGGATGCTGAGAACGAACTCAATCTAGTACTGAGTGCAGCGGGTACGAACGTAACACCGCTCCTTATTCTGTAAGTTGGGGCATAGAAATTGTTGTTGGGAAACACACCTCAGCGCGCAGGGAATCCGGTCGCAGTGCCGCAGCACGACCATCGCGACCACGCGGACGGAAACGGCATACCCGGGTTCAACCATCGGCGCAGTCCCTCCGTGGTGTATCTTCAGATCCACTGACCAGCCACCGCGCCCCGAGACAGCAAACCAGCGGTGCCGCTGCGGACCAGCCGCTCGAATTGATAGAATATGTCCGGATCCCACCAGCCTTTGGACACCTCTTGCTTCATGGTTTCGAGTGCGTCGACGATAGAAAATGCTTTCTTATAAGGCCTCTCTGTAGTCAGCGCGTCGTAGACATCCACGATCTGTAGCACTCTTGCGGCAACAGGAATCGCGTCTCCCCGTAGTCCATCGGGGTAACCCGAGCCATCAAGCTTTTCGTGATGGTGTCGGATGATGGGAAGGACAAGACGAAAGGACTTTAATGGCGCGCAGATTCGCTCGCCGATGACGGAATGTTCCCGAATGATTGTCCATTCTTCCGGAGTTAGACGTCCCGGTTTCAACAGAATTGCATCAGGAATGGCAACCTTTCCCACATCGTGCACAATTCCGGCGCGGCGAAGGGAAACCAGTTGCTCCTCCGGCAGATTCAGCAGTTCGCCGAGCCGCGCCGAATACTCTGCCAGCCGCTCGCAATGTCCGTGCGTGTATGGATCCTTCCCTTCAATGCTCCGGGCAAGGGTGAACAGCACTGATTCCGCGCGCTCGAGTTCATCCGTACGAAGCTTAAGTTTGAGAAGAGAGCGCACGCGGGCGAGCAATTCCGTCCGGTCTACCGGACGGGTTAAGAAATCATCTGCCCCCGATTTGATACCCTCGATGCGATCTTGTTTGTCGGACAGGGCGGTAATCAGAATCACCGGTATCAAATAGGTATCGGGGTTGGACTTAATTTTCGCGCAGGCCTGAAAACCGGTGAGTTGAGGCATCATCACATCAAGCAGCACCAGATCGATGGGAGCGATGGACAACTGCTCCAATGCGGCTGCGCCGTTTGCAACACTCGTCACCTTGAATCCCTCCGCCGTGAGCAGTTCTTCTAACAGCTCGCGATTGGAGGCTTGGTCGTCCGCCACCAAAATTGTGCCCGTGACAGGCTGGTTGGAGTTACATAACATTGAGCGCTCGCTGGAATAAGAAGTTCCGCAAGAGTGTCACGAGGAGATAAGCAATTTCTAATTACGGAAGTCATTCCCCCTCGGTTTGTGTTCGGATTTCGTAACAAGAGTGGGCGAAGACGACTTCGTTGTCTCGAAACGGGGAGGCGCCGGAGAAGACTTACTGGCTTCGAGCCTCACAAGGCGGCGCCGTGAGCAAAGCCATACAGTTTCCGGTGTTTGGGCAGCCCAACCAACGACGGAGCTTTATCGTGATAACTTTCATTGAGCCACTTCTCAAGAACGCGAGCAAAATTGAGGCCACCTCATCCAACGAATCACTGTAATTTCACCTGAGTGCCGATCGAAGTACCTATCACCAGCATCCTCCAACCCAACTTACGCGAATGATCCCTCGCGCCTCTTCTCTCCTCGCCATCTGCTCTCCGGCGTTGTTCGATCTTTGGTAACTTTCCCTCCGTTTTTCCTCGTCTAGAATCTAATCTGTCCCCAGAGTTTCAATCGTCCGACAACGTGAACAGGCGGCCATCGCTGTGAGCACACAATCTCCGTCCGAGGGCACGAAGCCCACTGCTCTCGGCATGCGCCAAGTCGAGGGGCGGGAGTGGTGGCTTTGGGGTTCCGCCGTAGTCGTTACTCTGGTCCTGACCGTCGGTATCCTTTCTTTAACCTTTCCTGGCTTTCACCTGCCTACCGACGCTGCCTACTCGTTGAACCTGAAGGAGTGGGTTCGCGGGCTGGCCGCTCTCGTCCTGTTATTCGATATCTACACCGTCTACCAGCAGTGGCAACTGCAGCGAGTCCGTCGCCAACTGGCGGAGCGCGAACAGCTCTTTCAATTGATTACGGAAAATGCCGCGGACATGATTGCCGTGGTCGACGGCAAGGGGAAGCGCCTCTATAACAGCCCCGCATATCAGAGTGTCCTTGGATACAGCGCGGAAGAACTAGCAGCCACTTCTTCCATGGACCAGATTCATCCTGACGATCGCACGCGTGTACTGGAGGCTTCGGAGAAAGCTCGCAACACTGGCCGGGGAGAACGGCTGGAATACCGCATTCGACACAAAGATGGTTCCTGGCGCTTTCTTGAGTCCACCGCCAGCGCCATTCGGAGCCCGGAAGGGGAGACCAATGGACTAGTCATTGTGAACCGTGACATTACCCAGAGGAAACGGGCAGAGGAAAAGCTGGCCCACCAGTCCTTCCACGACGGGCTAACCGATCTCCCTAACCGCGCTCTTTTTCTCGACCGTTTGCAAAGGACCGTCACCCTCTCGCGGCGGCACTCGCACCTCAAGTTCGCGGTCTTGTTCATCGACGTTGACGAGTTTAAAGTCTTCAACGACAGTCTGGGACATGCCGCCGGTGACTGCCTCCTCATTCAGATCGCACAGCGTTTAACCGCGAGCCTCCGTGGCGCCGACACCGTTGGCCGTCCGCGCGTGGGCGATGACGTCGAACCCCTCATGAGCGCCAGTACGCTAGCCCGGCCAGGAGGCGACGAGTTCACTGTGCTTATCGAGGAACTTCATGGCCCTAGCGACGCCATTCGCGTCGCCGAGCGCATTCAGCAGAGACTGGCCATTCCTTTCGATTTGAATGGTCGAGAGATCGTGTTGACCGTAAGCGTCGGCATTGCATTCAGCACCAAGGCTGGCGCCGAGGCGCAGGACGTGCTCCGCGACGCCGAGATTGCCATGTATCGCGCCAAGAGCACCGGCAAGGCCCGGTGTGAGGTGTTCGACCATGCCATGCATGAGGGCGCTATCAAACGTTTGCAGCTCGAAACTGACCTGCGCAAAGCCCTCGAATTAAACCAGTTCCGCGTTTACTACCAGCCTATCGTGTCCTTGGGCGACGGCCACATCGTAGGCTTCGAGACGCTCAGCCGCTGGCAGCGACCCGAGCGCCTGGTAATGCCGGGGGAATTCATCGCGGTTGCAGATGAGACGGGCATCATTTTGCCCATCAACCGCCAACTGCTTTACGACGCTTGCCGGCAACTCCGTTCCTGGCAGTCGCTGTTTCCTTCTGATCCGCCGCTTACGATCAACGTGAACATCACGCCCAAACAGTTTGCGCAGCCTGAATTGGCCTCTCAGATTGGCAAGACCTTGCGGGAAACCGGAGTGGATCCTTCCTGTGTCAACATCGAGATCACGGAGACGATCGCTATGGCTGATGCCGAGAAGTCTGCCGTCGTCCTGTCTGAGTTAAAGGCTCTCGGGGTTCGTTTGGACATCGACGACTTCGGCACCGGCTACTCCTCCCTCAGCCGCCTGCAGCGTTTTCCCGTAGATACTCTCAAGATCGACCGGGCTTTCGTCTCGCGCATGGACGCGGACCCCGAAACTCATGAAATCGTTCGTATCATTGTCATGCTCGCCCACGGTCTCCGCCTGAAGGTCGTTGCGGAAGGCGTAGAAACACAAGCGCAGGCGGACATGCTCAAAGATATTGGCTGCGAACTGGCTCAAGGATACTTGTATTCCAGACCTGTCCCTGCCGAGGCAATCGAGCAGCTTTTGCGCGACAACCGTGCCGAAAATATCTCTTCCACGCAAGCAAAAGCCGCTGCGTCCACGTCGGCATGAGAGCTGCGCCGACGGGCGAACAACGCGTCCTCGACACATATCCCTACATTGCCTGATTAAGATTTGGGAATGGTCGGTTTGGCGGCCCTCATAGGAGCCGGGAAGAGGTTGTGTTCAATAGTATGTTCAACAACTGCCGCTAGTTTAGTCAACGCAATCTCTGGCTTACTAAAACAACCGCAAGTCTTTTGTTTACCCTCGGCATTCGTGTCGGGCGAATAGGTTTGCTGTGTCAGCGCGGAGCGGTGCTGCCTTCGATTTTGGTGAATCTCATCGGCCGAACCATGTCCGTGGCAACGTCAAAACTGGTCACGAGGCCGCTAGAATCGCGATTAAAGTGCATCAGGAATTGTCCCTCACTCAGGTCGCCAATAAAGGCATCGGGAAAGGCGGGTTCTAATTCCTCATCTTCAGGCATCCACTGTTGTCGGATGAGCTTGCCATCGTACGCGACAAGGGTCCATGCGGCGCACAATTCATCATTCGAATATGTGCCGGAGACTCTTTTAGGCGCGATGCTTCCAGAGGCGACCCCTTCACCGCTCTGTAGATCGCGGGTGCACCACCCTCCCAGGCCTCCACTTCAAACTCCTGGCCACTTCTTGAAGTGCGGAAAGTGTATTTATCCCAGTGTTCTGAATCGGGCTCCAGGGCTTCGAACTGCCCGCCGCCAAGGGGACGCAGGTCGTAGGTCATTCCCGGTGCTACCATGACCAGCTTATCGTCGCGGATTTGAAACTTTCGGAGGGCTCCATTGTTCTCGCTCCAGTACGTCCCCACGTACCGCTTGAGGGTAGTCGCAGGCAGACTCGAAGCGGTTTGCGCAGAAGTCGTCTTCTCTGCTCGCGTAAATTCCTCCTCCAAGTAGAGGTCGGCGACCCGCTTGGCCATCCCCATGGGATTCATGCTACCCACGCAATTGCAAGTGACCAGCGTGGAAAAGTGCTGATCGGGAAAGTGGCTGAGTGCCGCTCGATACCCCACCCATTCTCCGCTATGATGAATCCAGTTGAGCCCGCGGTAGTGGTCAATGGCGAAAACAGCACCCGTCAGATTTCTTGCTTGCCTCTCCAGTTCGGGATCGCGCTGGGCAGAACTTGCAGGAACCAGCGCAACCAGCAAAAGCAGCGATATGGTCGCGACGGTTGTGGTATTGGATCTCAGCATCAGAATAGGAACCTCGAAGGGCGACCGTGCTGCCGAGCCGCGTATCGCGGGCGCGATAAACCTCGCCCATCCACTCGCGCTCAGCGGCGATTGAACTTTACAGGTGCCGAGTCGCATGCCAAAGGTACGAGCCATTCGCGCGATTATATAGCCCTCATCCAGGGCGTCGCTCATTAACTCCCGGGTAATCGGCGAACTCGGAAATTGGCCGCGAACTGTCCGCGCATCGTCTCCCCATTGATCCGCAGCTTTCGCCATCGAGCTTCTCAGCCGGCCGGACAGGCCAACGGCTCAGCTCGGGACCATAGGGTGGGGTGGGCAACGGTAGCGAAGCAATGATTGATTTCAGCGAGCGGCAACTGTTCAAGTAGTTTCGTCCTGGAGGAATCCATTCCCTCGACTGTTCGATGAACTGGAAGCCGCAGCGCTGCCATGGAGTATCCGGCGACTCAATTCGTAGGAGGGGCTGTTGTATAGCCTCTCGCCTCCTACACCTACAACCGCGATCATGTCAGCGGCATTTTCCGTGATGAGTCGAAATAACTCCTCGCGCATCATCATCTGCTTGCGAACCTGCTGCACCTGGAAGTGCTGATACACCGTGTAGATGTCGAAGATAAGAACCAAGCCTACCAACCCTGGAACGGTATCGCTAACAGGAGCAGAATTGAACTCTGACCAGCGCGTGTGGAGTGTGGGCAGAACAAAGGAAATAATCGCAAGGGTCAGGACAAGAGTGATGAGAACAGCACCCGACCACAGCCACCAATCGCGCCTCTCGACCACTCGCATGCGATCCAACAGGCTCGTGCTCGGTGTCGAGGATCCTCTCTCAAGTTCTCTTCGCGGGGTACTACTCACGCATGCTCCGAAACAAGAAAAAGGGATGCATTCTTCAGCCACCGGGAAGGAATGGAGTCGCTACCAGACGAGGAGCCGGCCGGAGTTCCGCGGATGGGCAGATTGTGAAAGTTGCGGTTGTAAAGTTCCAGCGGCCATTCCGGTTTGGGTTACGAAATCCGAACAGGCAAGACTGTAGAGCCGAAATGACGGACAGAGCGAACCCCAAACGGGAAACCCTCAGGCTAGTCCTCGCGCTCGTCCTCGCACAAGAATGACATTCAACTACGCAGCAACGGTGGCCCATGACTTCTGCGCCTGTCGAGCTGAACCGACAACGACGTTAACCAACGCAATACCCGCTTGGAATGCTTGATTGACCCGTCGCTGAAGTTCTGTCGTAATCGACATGCGTTCTTTCTATGTTGTTGAAGTTCCATGGAGATTACGATGTTACAAAATCCGAACAACAATTTTGATCGCCGATCCGAAGCCGAGGATGCGCGGATTCTTGTGCGCTCAAAGTCAGTTGTCTCGCGACGAGTGTCCGGGGAAACGCTAATTGTTCCAGTGCGCGGCAAGGTGGGCGATCTCGCTTCCATCTACAGCTTTAATGAAGTCGGTTCTCTTATATGGCAGTTGCTGGAAATACCGAGGGAGGTTTGTGAGCTAGTGTCGGCGGTTGAGCGGGAATACGACGTTGATCCTCAGCAGGCGCAACAAGATGTCTCGAAATTCCTGAATGACGTGCTGTCAGTTGGCCTGATCGAGGTTCCAGACGCGATGCACACAACCGAGGCTGCACGACCAATGGGCCGGGATGGTCTGGCTGCGGTGGGCGCGAGATGAAATTGCGCCGTCGTTCACAGATTAAGAATTGAGGGAATGATGGAGCAGTTGACCTACGGAGCATTCAGCGCGGATCTGCATCAGCGTCAGGCTGGCCAGCGGTCGCCCATGCAAGTCTCGATTGAAGTGACCCGGCGCTGTCCTCTGGAATGCCAGCACTGCTACAACAACCTGCCCATGGGAGATCAGGACGCCCGCCGGCGCGAGATGACCACCGAAGAGCATTTTCGGGTGCTGGACGAGTTAGTAGAAATGGGCTGCTTCTGGCTCCTCTATACGGGAGGAGAAATCTTCGCCCGCAAGGATTTTCTCGAGATTTATACCTACGCCAAGAAGAAGGGATTTCTGATCACCCTCTTCACGAATGGCACACTCATCACGGAAAAGATTGCCGATTATCTGGTGGAATGGCCGCCTTTTGCCATCGAGATTACGTTGTACGGCCGAACCAAAGAGACTTATGAGGCGTTGACCCAGATACCGGGTTCTTACGAGAGATGCCTGCGAGGAATCAAGTTGCTGCGCGACAGGGGCTTGCCGCTGAAGTTGAAGACCGTTGCCACCAGCATCAACAAGCATGAAATCTCTGCCATGCGGCAGTTTGCGGAAGAAGAGTTGGGTTTGGAATTCAAGTTCGATGGCCAGATTAATCCCCGCATTGACTGCTCGCAGAGTCCATTGGCGGTGCGGCTTACGCCGGAGGAATTGGTGGCACTCGATATGACTGCTCCGAAAGGGATGAGTGAATATCGCAGACTGGCGAAGCGAGACTTGGAGAATCCGCCGAACCTCTCAACCGACGATACCGTCTATTTCTGCGGTGGAGGTGTGGGAGGATTTGCGCTCAATGCATACGGAGAGATGGGCATTTGTGTGATCTCGCAACAAGACACCTTCAGCATTCGAGACGTCGGGTTACAGCAGGTCTGGGAGGGTTCGCTGGCTGCCCTACGGAATCGCAAGCGTACGCGGGTAACGAAATGCGTCGAGTGCCGTATTCAGTCGTTGTGTGGGATGTGTCCGGCGAATGGGGAGATGGAGAACGGAGACAAAGAGAGTCCGGTGGACTTTCTTTGCCACGTAGCCCACTTGCGGGCAGAGGTTATCGGGGTTGAGGTTCCAGCACATGGGGAATGTGATTTTTGCGCCGGTGGCAGCGAACGCGAGGCAGTGATGGAGTCAGCGCGACGGATTTCTACCAAAGAGATTGACGTGGAGAGTTGGGTAGGACCGCAGCACCTTCTGCCCATTCTGAACAATCCAAGCGCGGCGGCAGCGGGGTGTGGGAGCTGCAGAACTCATTGACGAGACGAAAGCGGGCGGAGTCTGAATGGATCAAAATCTGAACCAAGCCGACGGCAAGAGACCGTACGACCCACCGCAGCTTACGACGATCAGTTTGCGTCCGGAGGAGGCAGTTCTGGGGGCTTGCAAGATCACGGGCGCGTCCGGGCCGGTTAACGCGGGTTGCCAACCGCTCGGAATGTGTCCCTCCCAGGGCTCATGACGCTATACCCAGGCTACTTTCGGGGGATGGGATGAAGGACAATCTCGGAGGGGAAGGTCGAGGGCCGTTCAAGGAACGCGGTTCGTCGCACCGCTCTGGATTCAGTGTTGGTGGAGTGTCGGTGCATCTCGCGAGTACCGACATTGAGGGTGTTGCTTTGGTTCCATCCTTGGAGCCGTTCCGGGCCGAGACCGCTGCCTCCGATATCGATATTCGAATCACCTGGGCAGACAGCCTTTGCCCGCCCTCAGGACCACAGCTTTTTGATTCCGGTTCCCTGTGGAGGGTGTATGAGGACCGGACAGGATTGCAGTTTGACTTCACCGCCCCAATCCTGGGAAAGCAGCCATACAAGCGGTTGATCGTAGATGGCCGGTTCCGCCGGGCACGACTCCAGATGAATGCAGAGTGCTTTGCAGGCACAGGCTATGCGGTTGCTCCACTGGAGTATCCGCTGGATGAGTTGCTGATTATGCACCGGCTCACGCAAGAGAAAGCGATTGAGCTGCACGGCGTCGGCATCGTAGGCCCCGACGGCGCCAGCAACCTGTTTATCGGCTATTCCGGGGCGGGCAAGAGCACGACAGCGCGTCTGTGGACCGCGCACCACAACGTACGAGTCCTGAGCGACGATCGCATCATTGTCCGTGAACATCGGGTTCGTGATGAGAATGTCCGCGACGACGAGCTTTGTGAAGACGAGTTGCGCAAAGACGCGACCGAGATCTTCATGTACGGAACGCCGTGGCATGGCGAGGCTGCTTTCGCTTTGCCGGATCGTGCTCCGCTACAACGGATTTTCATTCTGGAACACGGTTGTGGCAATGTGATCACCCGCCTGTCTCGGAGCCAGACGGTGGCGGAATTATTTGCACGCAGCTTCGTGCCCTTTCATCGCCACGAGTATGTGGATTCCGCGCTGAGCTTCTTAGAGCGAGTTGCGGATTCGGTTCCTTGCTATCGCTACGCTTTCGAGCCGGACGAGAGAGCCGTCGACAGAATTCTCAATTTCCATGATTAATGGCGGGTCTGATTCAGAGATGTTCGAGGCCCTCAGCCGCGAACTGCTGAACGGAGGATGGTGCGTTCGTTTCGAAGCGCGTGGCGCGAGCATGTCCCCCAGCATTCGTGACGGAGAGATTGTTCGTGTTACGCCCGTAATCGTGAGGGAATTACGGAGTGGCGATATCGTTCTAACCAAAGGTGATAGCGGTTTCCGGGTGCACAGGCTTGTGATTGCCGATCACAAGGCGGATACGTTTATCACCAGGGGCGACTGCGGATTGGAGAACGATCCGCCGCTCGCGGGAGCGCAGATTCTGGGATTCGCAGCTGCAAAGGAAGTGAAAGTGGCGGGACGAGTGTTCACGGTGACGCTCGACCGGAGAGCCTCGCGCGCACGCCGGATGCTTGGACGCGCCATGGAGTTCGTCGCACGGCTGAACCGCCGGGCCATTGCCACGCGAATGCGCGAGGCCATTGCTGCGGGTGTGAGTCCAACGAGGAATCGCATTCTATTACCCTTGGCGGCGATGCTGCTGTCGCTGCTTGTCTTGCCTTATTCCCACGCGCAAGTGGCGGTGGATGCGACTACTTCTGGCGCTGGCCAACTCACGGGGATTGGAACGAAGACTCTTAGCTTCAACCACACCACGGCTAACGTGGCGAATCGGCTCTTGATTGTTGGCGTCTCCCTGAATATTACGAACGCTCCGGCCTCGGCCCTGGTGGGAATCACCTATAACGGCACGCCCATGAACTTTGCCGGCGCTCACAATGATGCTGGCAACACGCGCCGCGTAGAAATGTTCCAGCTTTTGAATCCGCTCAACGGCACATTTCCCGTCGTGGTCTCGGTCAGCATTCCTCTAGCCCAGATCGTAGGGGTGGTCGCGGGTGCAACCACGTTCAGCGGCGTCGATCAGACTGTGCCGACAGGCACTTTCGTGTCGGCTAATGGCGCGGCCCAAGCGAACTCTCAACTTGATGTGCCCAGCGTGGTCAATGGCATGGTCATCGATACTTTGGCCACGGGTGGTGACCAAGCCGTTGCAATATCGGCTCCTCAGGTTTCGCGGTGGAACGTGGCAAGCTTCGCCCTGCCCGTCTCGCCGCCAGATGTCCGCGGTACAGGCAGTACCAGATCAGGCGCTCCCCTCGTGCCTATCTCAGAGACTTTCACTTCTTCGAACTGGTCGCTCGGCGCAGTTTCGATTAACCCGACCACCGCAGACATTGCCGTCACCACGAGCGTTGTGAGCGCAGTCTTTCTAGGACAGAATACGACATACAACATTACGGTCACCAATAACGGCCCTTCGCCGGCGAATGCGGTCACGCTCACTGACACATTGGCTCCGGCCGGTTTGACCCTGGTTTCAGTGACGCCCAGCGCGGGAACTACCTGTGTGGGAGCAGGACCAATCAATTGCACGCTGCCGACTCCTTTGAACAGCGGAGCGACTGCTACCGTCTCTGTGGTGGTCACCGCGAGTGTTGTCGGACAATATCCCAACACGGCGACCATTGCCGACTCTGGCACGCCGCCCGACCCTAATACAGGCAACAACTTTTTCACTGCGATTGCCACCGTGCAATCGGCGGCTTGCGCTACGGCAGCTTCGGGAGGGAATGCAGTCGGGCTGACAGGAGTGATTAACACGTACTATCCAGGCACGGCCAACGTAGCCGCCGGTGCGAATTCCATCCCTGTGGGTGCACCGACGGGCGCAGGCACGCCCATCGCCAATGGTGATCTTTTGCTCGTCATCCAGATGCAGGATGCGACCATCAACACCAGCAACAATGTCACGTACGGAAACGGCAGTACGGGGTCAGGGTTCACTTTACTCAAACAGTCTGGCAACTATGAGTTTGTAAAAGCCACGGGGCCTGTCGCAGGCGGCACGGTCCCGGTTTCCGGCGCGGGTGCGACCGGTGGCTTGGTCTTCAATTACAACAGCTCTGTTTCGGGCGCCAGCAATGGACAAAGCACGTATCAGGTAGTCCGCGTGCCTCAATATGCCACGGCGAGTCTGGGTGCTGGGTTGACAGCGTCCGCGTGGAATGGCTCCAGCGGCGGCGTTCTGGTGCTGGATGTCGCGGGAGCTCTGACTCTAGCCGGGCAGACTGTGAGTGTGAACGCGCTCGGTTTCCGCGGCGGCGCCGGCATGCAATTGAGCGGTGCCGCGGGAGGAAGCAATGCTGATTTTCGGCAGGCCGCGCCCGCAGCAGCCGTAGGTCCTGGATTTGACGCGCCGAAGGGTGAGGGAATCGCCGGGACTCCCTCGTGGGTGGAATCAGGCGCGGCGGCTTTGAACACGGCCACGCACTATCCGAGCGGCGTGCTTGGCACAGACGGCAGCATGGCGCGTGGAGCGCCGGGCAATGGCGGTGGAGGGGGGACCGATGCGGCCCCGGCGAGCAACAGCCAGAATGCGGGAGGTGGTGGAGGAGGCAACGGCGGATCAGGTGGTTTTGGCGGCGACTCCTGGAACAGCAATCTCAGCACGGGAGGCGAAGGCGGTGGGCTGTTTCCTGCGACAGTGAATCGGGTCGCCATGGGCGGCGGCGGCGGCGGGGGCTCACGCAACAACTCGTCGGGACAAGCGAGCGCTGGAGCGGCTGGCGGCGGCATCCTTATTATTCGTGCCGGAAGTCTGTCGGGAACTGCGACCGTCACGGCCAACGGCGCGGCAGCCTATAACTTAACCCTTCAGGATGCGGGCGGCGGAGGCGGAGCCGGCGGAAGCATCGTTGTGCTCTCGGCGGGTGGCGGAGAAGGTGGGCTCACCGTGCAGGCCCGGGGCGGCCGAGGCGGAGATGCTTGGAATGTTCGGCCCTTTGCTCTTGCCGATCGTCACGGTCCCGGGGGTGGCGGCGGTGGTGGTGCGGTGATCCTCTCCGGGGCCGCTGCCAGCATTAACGTCGCTGGGGGAACGAGCGGGGTAACGTTGACTCCGGGCGTCCCCTACGGCGCGACGGCCGGCAATGCGGGCACCAGTATTACGAATGCGTCGCTCACGCAGATTTCGGGAACTCAGTCCGGCGCCAACTGCGTGCCCGACATGACAGTGCTTAAGAGTCACTTCGCCCCAAACTTCGTTCGCGGCTCAACCGCCTTCTATACCCTCCTGGTTTCAAACCTGAGCCCGTTCGGTGCCACCAACGGCTTGGTCACAGTCAACGACACTCTGCCCGTTGGCCTCACTCCAGCAAGCGCCGTGGGAACCGGATGGTCTTGTTCCATCGCCTCTCAGACTGTCAGCTGCGTTCGTTCAGACAGCTTGGCGGCGAGCAGCAGCTATCCCTCAATAACTCTCACCGTGAACGTGTTGCAGACTGCGCCTTCGACTGTAACCAATACCGCACTCGCATCCGGAGGTGGCGAGATCAATCTCGCAAACGATAGCTCGACCGACCCCGCTAATGTCATTTCCAGCGCAGATATAAGCGTGACCAACGCAGCATCGCCAAATCCAGTCGCTGCAGGCAGCAACATTACTTATACGCAGATCGTTACCGACAACGGGCCCAGCGCGGGTGACAATGCCACCCTGGTAGCCACAATTCCGGCCAATACGACGTTCGTTTCGATGGCAGCACCTTCGGGCTGGACCTGCACCGCTGGATCGAGCAATGTTGTGTGCTCAATCGTAAGCCTGGTTGGAGGAACCTCGGCCACGTTCTCTCTGATTGTGAAGCTAAACGCCGGTACCGCGGACGGCACGGTCATTACTGAGACGGCTTCGGTGAGTTCCACCGCCAATGATCCCAATTCCGCCAACAATACCGCGACAGCGAACACCGTCGTAGGGACTACTGCAGGCGGGGAGCTAACGGTTACCAATGGGGCATCGCCGAATCCGGTAATTGCGGGCAACAATATTACTTACACGCAAGTGGTTACGAATACTGGATCGATTGCGGCGACCGGGGCTTCGTTGAGCGAAGCCACACCTGCCAATACGACATTTGTCTCGGTCACGCCACCTGCGGGCTGGACCTGTGCGGGATTTCCCGCAACCCCCTGCTCGAACCCGAGTGTGGCGGCGGGTTCGAGTGGAACGTTCACCGTCGTCTACAACGTGAATGTGGGTACAGCCAGCGGGACAGTCATTACGGACACAGTCACGGTTAACGCGGGGAACCAGGCGTTCGGAGCCAACTCTGCCACGGCCACCGATGTGGTGGCATCCGGGGGGCAGGCAGATCTCGCGCTCACCACTGTCGCCACGCCGTCGACCGTGATTGCGGGCAATAACATCACTTATACGCAGACCGTGACGAACAATGGGCCCGCAGCGGCGTCAACGGTCAGCTTCACGGAGGCAATTCCCGCTAACACAACTTTTGTGTCGGTCTCTGCTCCTGCGGGCTGGACCTGCACCGTAACCGCTTCAGTGACCTGCACCAACCCGAGCGTTGTGGCGGGCGCGTCGGCGAACATCATCGTGGTTGTGAACCTTGCTTCGACCGTGGCCGTCGCGACAATTACTGCAAATTCTTCCGTCTCTGCCTCCGGAACGACCGACCCCACCCCGAGCAATAACAACACGACAGTTGTTACCAATGTCCGCATGGCCTGCGATCTGAAGGTAACGAACAGTGGAAGCCCGAGTCCGGTCGCTGCAGGCGCTAATATCACTTACACACAGGTTGTGACCAATGGCGGTCCCAGTAATTGCACCAGCGCAACCTTCACCGAGGGGTTTCCGGCGAACACGACATTCGTGTCGCTCACTCCCGTGCCGGCAGGATGGACCTGCACGACGGCAGGATCAATCAGTTGCACCAACCCCAGTGTGGCGCCGGGCTCATCCAGCACTTTTACGGTAGTGGTCAATGTAAATGCAGGCACGGCCTCAGGCACGATAATCACAGACACGGCCACTGCTGCCTCCGCCACATCTGAAACAAACCCCAACGACAACTCCGCCACCGTAGATATCGGCGTAGCGACAGCAGGAGACGCCGATCTCAGGGTGACAAATTCGGCCAGCCCGAACCCGGTAAACGCTGGCCAAAACATTACGTATTCGCAAACCGTGACTAACGGTGGGCCAGCGGCCGCAACCACCATTACCTTAAGCGAAACCGTTCCGGCAAATACAACGTTTGTGTCGCTCACCGGGCCAGCCGGATGGACGTGCACTTCCTCAGTACCCTACACTTGCACCATTCTCACCTTGGCCGTTAATGCCACTGCGAACTTTACTTTCGTGGTGAAGGTGAATACGAACGTAGCATCAGGGGCCACAATCAGCGACGTCGCGACCGTCGGTGCCACAACCCCCGATCCGAATAGTCCCAACAATAGTGCCACTGCCAGCGTTCAGGTGGCCGACTCCGCCGACCTTTCGGTGACGAATTCGGCGAGCCCGGTTCCCATCCAGGCCACCAATAATATCTCCTACACTCAAGTCGTAACCAACGCCGGACCGAGCGTCGCCACTAGCGCCAGCTTCACAGAAGTCACTCCCCCGAACACAAGCTTCGTGTCCCTGAGCCCGATACCAGTCGGGTGGGCGTGCGCGCTTCCTGCAGTCGGCAACGCTGGAACGATCACTTGTACAAACCCCAGCTTCGCGCCAGGAACTGCGAGCTTTCCAGTCGTAGTGACAGTGAATGCAGGAACCCCTGCCGGAACTGTGATCACGGATACCGCCAGCATCAGTTCCTCCACGGCTGATCCTAATGCCAGTAACAATAGCGCCACCGCGACCGATGTCGTGGCAACTGCATCACAGGCAGACTTGATCACCAACAATTCCGCGTCGCCGGCGTCGGTGAGTGCAGCAAGCAACGTCGCCTACACCCAAAGCGTTACGAACAATGGGCCTGCCGCAGCTACAACGGTCAGCTTCACGCAGACGACTCCGCCAAATACGAATTTCCAATCGATTAGCACTCCGGCAGGCTGGACATGTGGCACTCAACCTGCGGTGGGCGGCACAGGTACGATCACATGCACCATTGCGAGCCTCGCCCTGAACGCCACCGGGAATTTCACATTGGTGCTCCAAGTGAGCGCGGGCACGGCTTCGGGAACCAACATTGCAGAAACCGCTACGGCGACGGCAACCAACATAATTCCTGGTCTTACGACCAACAGCGCTACAGCCAGCGTGGTTGTCGCGAATGCGAACAGCGCAGACCTGGCGATTGTGAAGACGGCAACGCCAAGCCCGACTGTGCCCCAGGGAGAAACTCTTTCCTACACCCTGGCAGTAACCAACAATGGCCCAGCTTCGGCAACCAATGTAACGGTGATGGATGCGTTGCCCGCGACCCTGACCTATCTCTTGGCCACCCCAACGGGCGTGTGTTCCGAAGCGGACGGGATTGTGACTTGTCTTCTGGGAACCATGGTGAACGGTGGTACTGCCACGGTTACGATCCTCACGATTGCAGGGGAGCCGGGCGTGATAATCAACACCGCCTCTGTGACTGCGGACCAGACCGACCCGACTCCGCTCAATAATTCCTCCAGTCAGACCGAGACGATCACCGCCGCGACCGCAATTCATCTGCAGTCGTTCGCGGCCCATTATGGAACTGATAAGAATGGCGCAAACCGGGTCGTGCTGACCTGGAAGACTGGTGGAGAGTCGCACAACCTTGGCTTCAATATTTATCGCGCAGAGAACGGGAACCGAATCCTGATGAATTCCTCGTTGATTGCCGGCTCGGCCCTAATGATGCGCGGCGCTCTACCCAAGCACTCCGGCAGAACATACGCTTGGATTGATCCGTCCGCAGGGAGAGCCGGTGGCGGATACTGGCTCGAAGATGTGGACGTCAATGGTACTCGCACCATGCATGGACCCGTCTTCGCGAATGCCCACACGAGTACGCAGCAAGCCGACAGCTCGGTTGCATCTCCGGCGCCGATGTTCAGCCAACGGAACCAGGCGCAGGCTCCCGTAGCATCTGAAAGGCATCCCGTCGAGAACATTCCGCAAACGTCTGGGCCGACCAGCAATCAAGTTCAAAAGCAGTTTGAACTGGCTGCCCATCCTGCGGTCAAGATCCTGGTCAGGCACGAGGGCTGGTACCGGGTCGCCCAGCCCGACCTCGTGAAAGCTGGACTTGACCCTAACGTGGATCCTCGGTCGCTGCGTTTGTTCGCGGAAGCGGTTGAACAGCCAATTCAGATCACGGGTGCAACGCCGGGCCCGGGCGGCTTCGGGCCGCAGGGGGCCGTCAACTTCTACGGCACTGGCATCGATACGCTGTACTCGGGCACACGAGTCTACTGGTTAGTGGCGGGGGAGGGAGGTGGTGCCCGCATTCGACGGATAGCGGCATCCGCGGGATCGAACCAGCCCCCGGAAAGCTTCCCGTTTGCGGTTGAGTTGCGGCAGCGGAGCGTCTACTTTGGGGCATTACTTACACCGAACGGTGACAACTTCTTCGGTTCATTCGTATCCTCGACGCCGGTTGATCAGGCGCTCGGTGTGCCTCATTTTGATAAGACTTCGACTGAGCCGGCAACTCTTGAGCTCGTTCTGCAGGGTGTGATTGCCGGCTTTCCGCACGATGTTACGGTCGCGCTGAACGGAATTACCCTCGGAGGCGTCACTTTCACGGGGCAGGACAAAGGGAAATTCCGCATCGGCGTGCCCGCCGGCCTGCTCCAGGACGGGGACAATACCGTCACTCTCACGGCGCAAAATGGAGGATACGACACCAGTTTGGTGGACCATATCCGGATTGCGTATCCGCACTCATACGTGGCGGAGTCCGATAAATTGAAATTTACCGGTCGGGCGGGTGATGAGATCAAAGTGACTGGTTTCGACAACCCGCCGACCATCGTTCTCGACATTACGGATCCCGATCGTCCCGTCGAACTTACACCACGCGTCACGTCGAAGGACGGCAAGTACGAACTCGAGGTGCCGGTGCCGTGGTCAACCACAAACGTCGACGCGCCGGTTCGCCACACGATACTGGCTATGGCTGACGATCGCATAGCTTCCCCAAGCGCGGTGCGGCCGAATCATCCCTCACACTGGCATAGCGCGCAACCCGGTGCCGAGATTGTGATGATTTCGCATGAAGATTTGGCGCAAGCGCTCGAACCTCTGGTGCGCTCTCACCGGGCACAGAGCAAGTCCGCAGAAGTAGCACTCATCGGCGACTTGTATGACGAGTTCAACTTCGGCGAACGCAACCCGTTTGTAATCCGGCAATTCCTGAAATCCGCGCTCAGGAATTGGAAGACAGTTCCCAAGTATCTATTGCTCAACGGGCGCGCCTCGCTTGATCCTCGCAACTATCTCGGCTTCGGCCACCTGGACTTGGTTCCGACCAAGATTGTGCCGACCTCCAACATGATGACGGCGTCGGATGACTGGTTCTCTGACTTCAACGACAGCGGCATGCCGACCATTGCCACCGGTCGCCTGCCGGTGGGCAGCGCGGATGAAGCGAAGACTGTAATTGGAAAGATCGTCGCTTATGAAGGCCACTCCACCGATGGCCCGTGGACCCGGCAGGCCCTAATGGTGGCGGATCAGAACGACACGGAGAACTTCAGCCAAGATAGCCTCAAGGTTCAGGCGCGGTTACCCTCGACCTTTCAGGTAACAGATGTCTTCACCAGCACGGTTGGAAGCGCAGCCGCCCGGCAGGACATTGTCGCTGCGATTAACTCCGGCCAATTGCTGGTGAATTATATCGGACACGGCTCGGAAGAACAGTGGTCGGGCGAGAATCTGTTTGACACGACGACGGTGGCGTCACTGACCAATGGCTCACAATTGCCGGTGTTTCTCATCACGGATTGTTTAAACGGATTCTTCCAGGATGTCTATGTCCAGCCGCTTGCAGTCAGCTTACTGCTCGCGGCCAACGGTGGGGGCGTGGCCGCCCTGGCTTCCAGCGGCTTGAACCAGTCGCCGCCGCAGACTGAACTTGACAAACTCATAGTCGAAGACATGTTCAATTCAGCGAAGCCAACTCTGGGAGAATCAATTCTTAAGGCGAAGTCGCACATTGGTGATCCTGGGGTTCGTCGAACATACACGTTGTTTGGCGACCCCGCGATGCAGATCAAGCTACCAAACCCTGCCCCTTAGCGCGGGGGGAAAAAGGCCAGGCGCCTGCGTGGCGAACACGGGTCTCCGCGACACTCAGCAGTTCGCCACAATGGTTCCGCCAATAGCGAAGCTCCGCAAAAGGAAATATCTAGAATAGAAAAACCTGGAGATTGACCCGCGGTTCGTGAGTACTCTACGTTATCGAGGGATGTGAGCGCAGGCGTCAGAGCGACGACGAGCTACGCGGTATTGTTCAATGCCCAATTGTCTGCCCCGTAGCTTTGGCCAGCTCAGGTTTTCCTTGGTTCGGCGGGTGGTCAGCTTTCGCCGCATACATTTCCCGGTCGGCATCGTCGAGCAATTCGTCAATCGTCTTACCCTCCGACCATTCCGCAACCCCAATGCTCAAGCTCAACTCGAAGCCTCGAAGATTTCCTGCCCGGTTCCAGTCAAGGAGGTAATCTCGAATTCTTTCCACAACTTTGGCAGAGCCGGTGAGTGATGTGTCCGCCAAAATGATTAGGAATTCGTCTCCTCCATATCGAAACACCGCATCCGAGCCGCGAACCGAACGCTTTAACAACGCTGCCGTGTCGGCTAGCACCACGTCACCGGTCAGATGTCCGAATTTGGTGTTCACGTTCTTGAAGCGATCGATGTCGATCATCAGAAGGGTGAGTGCGCTTTTCAAACGTCTGGCGTGGCTGATGAATCTTCCCGCCATATCCTCAAGGGAATGACGGTTGTAGATCTCGGTCAACGGATCCGTGAAGGATTGTTGTCGGACGAGCTCCCCCTGGATCGTGCTGGAGATAAGGTGTTCGCGTAGCCGACGAATTTCAAGACGTTTGGACACAAGATAGGTATTGAGCAGCACCAGCAGAGTTACCAGGCCCACAGCCAAAGGCCTCGACACCGTGACCTCAAAGTGAACGTTGTCTTGTTTCAAGAAAGCTGACGGAAACAGGACTGCCAACAGTCCGCAGCCTACTAGCACGCCAGTAAGCGACACAATCGCCCACAGTTCCCAATCGCGCTTTTCGAGCTGGGAAAGCTGATGGCCGACGCGGCCCAAAACGCTCTCAGTTTGCATGTGCATTTTTAAGGTGGACAACAAAGTCTAGCGTGGTTCAGTGAGACCCGCCTGAGTACGAAAGTAATGTGAGGTGGTGAAAAGGTGCAAATTCTCGCATATAGCCCACGACACCCGTCTCCCTTGCCATAAACCATCTCGTACACACTTTTGCACAGTGAGGAACCTCTCCGGTCACTTTCTCTCTGGGCTGCCGCTTGTTTACCTTGACGTTTCGCCTTGGTGGAAGGGGACTCAGAAATGTGGTTCGGTCATGGCAGGACGGACGTATCAAAGTATCGGAACCCAAACTTCGTACCTTTACAAGCCGCCACTTTCTGCGCCGAATGTGAACTTATCAGCAGCAATAGCACTGCGCATTGCCTGGCTTGCGGGAGCCGCGCCTTGCTGAGCCTGTCTCGCGTTTTGGGCGGGTCGTTGCGAAACCAGCAGACCGCACACCTCATTACCGATATTGAGTTGGACCAGCTGGTCCGTGATTTATTGCGAACCGTCCCCGATCCCGAGCTATTGAGCGCCGCCAGTCACAGCTCTCGGATGCCGTCTGCGGCCCTTCGCAGCCAGCTTCGCGTGGCCAATGCTGCCCACCCAGCGGCTGGGTTTCGAGCTGCTCCGGTGCCGGAAGAAGCCGAGCTTCATACTGCCGAACTCGATCTTGAGCCGGCCATCAGTGCCATCACCGAGCGTGCGCGGCATCTTACCGGAGCGACCGGCGCGGCTATTGCGTTGCGTCGTGGCGACGAAATCGTCTGCCGCGCACGAGTCGGCCGCACAGCACCGGATCTGGGAGTTCGCCTGCAAACCGATGTTGGCATCTCGGCGGAAGCCGTCCGCACCGGGGAGATCATGCTGTGCC
>Ga0137418_10000551_pt1 | contig 33986 bp, 32 predicted proteins | sample CZODoug3_1_2_16f_FD_122242 | JGI IMG/M metagenome (GOLD analysis project Ga0137418, IMG submission 122242) | Vadose zone soil fungal communities from Angelo Coast Range Reserve, California, USA - CZODoug3_1_2_16fungal (Hybrid Assembly) | ecosystem: Environmental > Terrestrial > Soil > Vadose... | reverse complement strand
ACCTGCGCTTTCTATTTCGTACGCTCGGCCATGGTGACAATCCAGCCCTGAGGATCCTGGAAGGCGAATTCTCGCATGCCGTAGAACTGGGTCTTGAGCGGCATGACGATCTTCGCCCCCGCCTTCTCGACCACCTTTAGCACGTGCTCGATGCCTTCGCATTCACGAAACAGTGTGAGCGTGCCGCCCAGAGAATCTTTCGCGAGCGGAGGATAGTCTTCGGCGACGGCCTTCTGGTCGTTGAAGAAGATTTCAACGCCACCACCGTTAGTGACCGAGCCGAACACGTACGGCGGCGCATCCGGTACGGTCATGCCAGACTGAAAGCCGAGCACGGACTGGTAAAAGTGAAGGGCGGCTTGAACATCACGCACGACCAGATTGGGGTGAGCTTTGTGTATTTCATGGTGTCTCCTCAAAGGTGAGGTGGGCGCGGTCTGGAGAGTCGGCACACCTCAAGTGTGCTCGCAACTCCTCCATCCACGATCCCGCGAGGAGGAACGTAGGTAGGGTCCCGGGTTGAACTGCACAATGCGGGCGGGACCCACGAGGTACGTGCGGAGTGTGGCACAGGACGAAGAAACAGCAAGGTTCGGGAAGGTTTAAGCACTTAGCACTTGGCATTTGGCCCTTGCCATTGGCCCTCAAACTCTCCCCGCAAATCTCCCAGATCGCGCCTGGCCAAGTGCCAAATGCCAAATGCTACATTCCCCGAGTTGCCGGGGCGGCGGCTTTTCTCGGAAAGATTTCGCCGATGCGCCGGATCTCGGCGCCCACGCCCTTCAACTTTTCCTCGATGTTCTCGTAGCCGCGGTCGATGTGGTAGACGCGATCGATGATGGTCTCGCCGTCAGCCACCAGCGCGGCCACCACCAGCGACGCGGAGGCGCGCAGGTCGGAGGCGAGCACAGCGGCAGCACTGAGCGGAGTCTTTCCGCGGACAATGGCCCGCCGGCCTTCGATCTTGATGTTGGCGCCCATGCGTACCAGCTCCTGAGCGTGCATAAACCGATTTTCAAAGATGTTCTCGCTCACGATCGATGTGCCTTCCGCCTGTGTAGCTAGGGCCATGTATTGGGCTTGCATGTCGGTGGGGAACCCGGGGTACTCCTCGGTGACGACGTCGGCGGCCTGGGCAGGCGCATCGCCCATCACGCGAATCGAATCCGCCGACTGGTGAGTCTTGACACCAACTTCCTCCAGCTTCCGCAACAGGGAAGTGAGATGGCTGGGATCGCAGCCGGCGACTTTCACGTCGCCACCCGTCACCGCGCCCGCGAGGATGAAGGTGCCAGCCTCGATGCGATCCGGGATGATGCGATGTTTCGCGCCGTGCAATTTGTTGACACCCTTTACACGAATCGTCGAGGTTCCCGCGCCTTCGATCTTCGCGCCCATCTTGTTCAGAAGATCGGCAAGGTCGGCGACCTCGGGTTCGCAGGCGCAGTTCTGCATCACGGTCTCGCCTTCGGCCAGCGTTGCAGCCATGAGCAAGTCTTCCGTGCCAGTAACAGTGATCTTGTCGAAGATGATTTCTGTCCCGCGCAGGCGATTGGTGGCAGCCTCCACGTATCCATGATCCTGGGTGATCTTTGCACCCAGGCGTTCCAGTCCCTTAATGTGCAGATCAATCGGGCGGGCGCCGATAGCGCAGCCTCCGGGGAGCGAAACGCGAGCGCGGCCGCAGCGCGCGACCAGCGGGCCCAGGACCAGCGTAGAGGCGCGCATGGTCTTCACCAGTTCATAGGAGGCCTCGGGACTTGCCAATCTGGCACAGGAGATCGTGGTGCGGTGATGAGCGCGCCCATAGCCAAGTTCGACCTCGGCACCCATCGCCGCCAAGAGCTTACGTGTGGTCTCGATATCGCGAACCTGCGGAATGTTTTCGAGCGTGACGGTTTCTTCCGTCAGCAGAGCCGCCGCCATGCACGGCAGAGCGGCGTTCTTGGCGCCGCTGATGCGCACGGTGCCGAGCAGCGGAGTTCCACCGCGGATAACCAGTTTGTCCATAACGAACTTCAGTCCTTATGAGAACAAGTTTCTGACGTTCCGGGCGCGGGTTAGATCATAGCTGATCACGCGAAGAAGCCGACCGGTACAGATCTCAATCGCAGTGACGAAGGTGCTACTTTGAAGTACAGTCGCGCAGCGACAGCAGCGGATAGCCCCGGGGTGTGAGTTCGGGCTGGGATTGGTAGCGGCAGCCGGCGAAAGCGTGTCATTCACCACGTCCCATACCGGTACCGGTGCGGGCGCTGCGGGAAAAGTTTAATCAGCAGGATTCCGACCACAAACCCGCCCACATGGGCCCACACGGCAATCCCGCTGGTCTGGGTGGTTTCCGCGATCGCGGTGGCCGCACCGCTCAGGAATTGGCTGATCCCCCAATATCCGAGCATGAGCCAGGCCGGGACCGGAAAGATAAAAATCGGCGGAAACCAGATCAGCACGCGCGCCCGCGGGTACAAAACGAAATACGCGCCCATCACGCCGGCAATTGCCCCACTGGCTCCGATACTGGGCACATGCGATGATGCATTAAACAGAATATGTGTCAGGCTCGCGGCAATCCCGCTCAACAGGTAGAACACGAGATAAGCGAAGTGGCCAAGGTAGTCCTCGATGTTATCGCCAAAGATCCAGAGCATCCACATGTTACCGAGCACGTGGAGGAGCGAACCGTGCAGGAACATCGAAGTGAAGATAGGCAGCAGCGCGCCTACGGGGCTGAATACCGGCGTCCCGGTCAGCAGGCCAATCTCCAGCCGGGGAATGACACCGAACTGGCCGATGAGAGAATTTAGCGCATGGTGGTTCTGCACTCCTAGTTGCCATTCAAAAAAATAAATCAAGCAATTCAGCGCGACCAGAAAATAGGTTACGAACGGCGTGCTGAAGGTAGGCTGATCGTCGCGTAGAGGAAACATGGGAGATTAAGTCAGTCGTCCGTCGCAAGTTGTCAGTCGTCAGGAAGTCTTTCGGGTGACTGATACCGAAGACTGGCCCGACTTCCGGGGGTGCTGCGGTAATCTGGAACAGTCGTTCGTCGCGAGTCGTCCGTCCTCCGCTAAGACGGTCTTTCTGACGACTGAAGACGGACGATTAGTGACTGACTGGAATTTTCTCATGAATGCAGTGTTGGTCGTAGACAAACCGGCGGCCCTGACCTCGCACGACGTAGTGAATCGTGTCCGCCGCATTCTGATGCAACGGTCCGTCGGGCATCTGGGGACGCTCGACCCGCTGGCGACCGGTGTTCTGCCGTTGGTCGTGGGAAACCTGACGCGTTTGGCGCAGTTTTACACCTCCTCGGAGAAGACCTACGAAGGGACAATCCGCTTCGGCTTCGCCACCGACACCTACGACGCTGACGGCGAAGCTACAGGCACGGCGCAGAGCGTTGACCTTTCGGTAGAACAAGTCCAGGAACTGGCGGCGCGATTCCGAGGCGTGATTCGGCAAATGCCGCCGCCGTTTTCTGCGAAGAAAATCCAGGGAGTGCCTGCATACAAACTCGCGCGCAAGATGAAGGCTGTCACGCTCGAGCCCGTCATGGTGGAAATCAAGGAGTTTGAGATCACGTCGTGCGAGGGCGATCGAGCCGCATTTCGTGCGCGCGTAGCTTCCGGAACCTACATGCGCTCCGTTGCCCACGATATGGGCAGGGAACTGGGCTGTGGCGGACATCTGGCGTCCCTGCGCCGGACAGGAGTGGGAGAGTTCGAGATCGTGGACGCGCACACCCTCGAACAAGTTGCCGAAGCGCACAGCCTGGGACGGACGGAGGAGATCTTTGTCCATCCCCGAAAGTTATTGCCCGAGATGCCGTCAGTGACGGCTGCGGACGATGTGGCCGCGCTGGTGCGGAGCGGACGGGCTGTGAATCTCCCGGAGTTCTCCCGCGCCAGAATGGTCAAGGTTTTCTACGGACAGCGTGAACTCATCGCCATCGCCTCCCGCGTCGCAGGAACGCTGTTCCATCCGAAGATCGTTCTGGCAGCCGAGTCGCAACGGAGGGTGGCACGCATCGAAGGATAGAAGACGTTGACCTTGATCCCGATGTGGTTGGCTAATATGAAATACACTGTCCATCAAGCTAAGACGAACCTCGGTCGGTTGCTCGCAGAAGCATCCTCGGGCAGGGAGGTCATCATTGCGCGGGGCAGCGCGCCCGGGGCAAAACTTTTGGCCCTCGGGGCAGCGCGTTCCAAACGCGAACCTGGCAAGTTTGCCGGGCAGATTACGTGCACCGCGGGTGCTTTCGAACCCCCTACGGAGCGCGAGTTGCCGGGCTTGGGATTCGAATAAGCCTGGGTGAAGGTCCTCCTCGACAGTCATACGGTCTTATGGTGGTTCATCCCGCCAAGCGGTCCAAAAGGGCGACTTCGATTGTGTCAAGCTCCGCCCATACCGCCTTGGTCTCGGCGGCCACTGCTTGGGAATTGGCCATCAAAGGTGAACTTGGGGAAGCTCGAGGCAACTCGCACTAGTCACAGCTCTCTCGCGCCATCTTGAGGAGGCTTCATGGAACTCCCCCTAAGTCCCCTAAGTATCGGCCAAGCGAGCCGGGCGGGTTTGCTAGCGCTGCACCGTCGCCGCCCCTTTGATGGTCTGCGGGTGGCCCAAGCGCAGGACTTGGGCGTGGCCATTTTGAGTGCCGACGCGTCGTTGGATCAGTACGACATCAAACGTGTTTGGTAAAAGCCACGCCGGCCCGTGAGCCATTCGCACTTCAAAACTCCCCAATCGCTGCTAATCCTAGCCCTTTCTATGGCTTACGTTGACCAAAAGGGTACTCTCGGATAGTCTAGAATTAACTTTTCAGGGGAAAAGTGTACCCTTAGAGAAACCGCCAACATCCAAAGGAATTTATGGTGCCTGGTCAGGAAGCTAAGACGCTGCTTCTATTGAAGCCACGGGGTTTTTGCGCCGGAGTGGTTCGGGCGATCGACATCGTCCGCATTGCCCTCGAGGCTTTCGGCCCACCCATTTATGTCCGCAAGGAAATCGTCCACAATCGCTTTGTGGTGGAAGAACTCCAGCAAAAAGGAGCGATTTTCGTCGATAGCGTCGACGAAGTCCCCCCGGGCGAGCGGGTCATCTATAGCGCTCACGGTGTTTCGCCGGAAGTGCGCCAAGCCAGCCAGGAGCGAAATCTGCGCGTGATTGACGCGACCTGTCCGCTGGTCACGAAGGTTCACGTGGAAGCCGTCAAGTTCGCCAAGGAAGGCTACTCGCTGGTTCTGATTGGCCACCGTGACCACGATGAAGTCATCGGAACTCTGGGCGAGGCTCCGAGCGTTACGCAGGTCGTGGGTTCCCCGGCGCAGGTCGACTCATTGACAGTTCCTGACCCCAACCGTGTAGCGTACCTAACGCAGACCACCCTGAGTCTCGACGAGACCAAAGACATTATTGCTGCCCTGAAAAAGAAGTTCCCCAACATCCAGGGGCCACACGCGCAAGACATCTGCTACGCGACCGAGAACCGGCAGGTTGCGGTAAAGGAAGTCGCCTCGGAGGCGGATTTGCTTTTGGTCGTCGGTTCGGAGAACAGCTCGAATTCGAACCGCCTGGTGGAAGTTGCCCGCAACCTCGGAACGAATGCGCACTTGATTGACAGCTACAAGAACATCAAATCCGAATGGCTGGAAGGCGTGAAAACCATCTCGCTGACCGCCGGGGCCTCCGCGCCCGAGTGTCTGGTCGAAGAAGTTGTAAAGTTCCTGGCAACCAAAGACTTTAATAACGTGCAGGAACTGGAAGTGATGCCCGAAAACGTGCGCTTTGGCCTGCCGCCGGAGATTGTGGAGGCCATTGCCAGCGCCCCCGCGAGCGTCAGCGCGGACTAACGGAGTCAACCCTCGATGGAAGATTACTCCCCCGGATCATCCCCCACTTCTGCTCCACAACTTCGTTTTGGCAAGATTGATGATCTTCCCAGCCGCGTAGCCGATGCTACCGATGCCGCGCGCCGCTTCCTCTTTGGCCAGCAGCACGAAGATGGCTACTGGTGTGGAGAACTCGAGGCAGATACCACCCTCGAAGCCGACTACATCATCCTGCACACCATGCTGGGCGATGTGAATCCTGAGCGGTTGGCCAAGGCTGCGCGCTACATCCTGCGACATCAGAATGAAGACGGCGGATGGAGCATCTATCGCGGCGGCCCATCGAACATCAGTGCTTCGGTGAAGTCGTATTTCGGCTTGAAGCTGGCTGGCTACCCCGCCGAGCATCCCGCGATGGAGCCGGCCCGGAAAAAGATCCTTAAGCTCGGTGGGGTCACCGAGGTCAACACTTTCACCAAGCTGTATCTCTGCTTCTTCGGCCAGTACGATTACGACGCCTGTCCGGCCATTCCGCCGGAGATCGTGCTGTTTCCCAACTGGTTCTGGTTCAACATCTACGAGATTTCTTCCTGGTCGCGCGCCATCCTGGTCCCGCTGTCGATCTGCTACGCCAAGAAGCCCTTTAAGAAGCTTCCCGATGAAATGGGCATTGAAGAGCTTTTCGTGGGAGGCCGTGACCGGTCGCGCATGCACCTGCATTGGTCGAAGAAGAAAGTTTCGTGGCGAAACTTCTTCCTGTTGGTGGATCGTATGGTGCACGCGTTTGAACGTGTGCACATTCGTCCGTTGCGCTCCGTGGCGCTCAAGAAGGCCGAGAAATGGATGCTGGAGCGCTTCGAGATGAGCGACGGCTTGGCAGCTATTTTCCCGTCGATCATGAACTCTGTAATTGCTATGCGGTGCCTGGGATATTCCGTGGACGATCCCCAGGTTATCCGCGCGATGGACGAGTTTGAGAAGCTCGGCATCGAAGAAGCCGATACCTTCCGCATGCAGCCTTGTGTGTCCCCGGTGTGGGACACGGCTTATGCCTTGTTCGCTCTCGGCGAAGCGGGGGTTGCAGCCAGCGATCCACGCATGGTCAGGTGTGCTGATTGGCTCTTGCAGAAGCAGGTGCGGAAGGCAGGAGACTGGAAGGTCAAGAATCCCGAAGGGCAGCCGGGTGGGTGGTATTTCGAGTTCAACAATGAGTTCTACCCCGACGTGGATGACAGTGCACAGGTTTGCCTCGCGCTGAGTCGCGTGGAGCATCACAACGGAAGATATCAGCGCGAGTCGGTGCAGCGAGCCATTGACTGGATCCTGTCCATGCAGTGCCGCAATGGTGGTTGGGCGTCGTTCGACAAGGACAACGACCGCATGGTCTTTCAGTATGTCCCCTTCGCTGACCACAACGCCATGCTCGATCCGGCAACGGTCGACATCACCGGTCGTATCCTGGAAATGCTGGCCACGTACGGCTACGACAAGAATCACAAGGCCGTGAAGAAGGCCATCGAATTTCTTCGTAGTGAACAGGGGCCTGACGGTTCCTGGTTCGGCCGTTGGGGCGTGAACTACATCTACGGCACCGCTTTAGTCCTGCGCGGTCTGGAAGCGATTGGCGTCGATCACCACGAACCCTACGTCCAGCAGGCGGCGGAATGGCTGCGGATGGTGCAGAACTCCGACGGCGGCTGGGGTGAAAGTTGTCTGTCATACGACGATCCCAACACCAAGGGACTGGGGGAGAGTACCGCTTCGCAGACTGCCTGGGCTGTGATGGGACTGATGGCCGCCAATGACACGCGCAGCGATTCCGTGGCGCGCGGCATCGCGTATCTGTTAGGTACGCAGAAGAAAGACGGCTGCTGGGACGAGTCCAACTTGACCGGCACGGGCTTTCCGCGCGTTTTCTATCTGAAGTACCACATGTACAGCCAATACTTTCCGTTGCTGGCGCTCACCACCTACGCGAAGGTGGTCGCGGGAGAGTCAACCAATTCTCCCGCGAGCCGATAAAAGCGCGGAGCATGGAAGTTCTCGGTCCGGCTCAAGTCGCGTCCCCAACTGACAACCGAGAAGTGACAACAGAGAACTGTTCTTGAAGGTTTTTGTCACAGGCGCAACTGGGTTTCTGGGCGCTCACGTCGCGCGGGTGCTGGCCGCGCAAGGCGCGGATTTACGGCTTTTGGTCCGGCAAACCAGCGATCTGCGCAATCTGGACGGTCTGAAAGCAGATCGTGTCACGGGAGACCTGCGCTCCGCTGCCTCGCTCGAGAAGGCGGTGGCGGGATGCGACACGGTGTTTCATGTAGCGGCCGACTACCGGCTCTGGGTCCGGGACCCGGAGCAGATGTACCGTTCGAACGTCGAAGGCACGCGCGCAGTGCTGGAAGCCGCTCGAAAAAACGGAGTCCGCCGGGTGGTCTACACGTCCAGCGTTGCGACCATGGGATTTACATCGAACGGTCGGATTGCCGACGAGGAATCCCCAGTTTCGTTGGCTGAGATGATTGGCCACTACAAACGATCCAAGTTCATGGCCGAACAGGTCGCCCTGGAGGCAGGCCGCGCGTGGCAGGACGTGGTGGTGGTGAATCCCTCGACGCCGGTCGGCGAGATGGATATCAAGCCCACTCCGACGGGGCGAATTGTGGTGGACTTCCTCAAAGGGAAGTTTCCCGCGTATGTCGATACCGGCCTGAACCTGGTCGACGCTACGGAGTGCGCGCGCGGCCATGTCGCGGCGCTCGAGAAGGGAAGAGGTGGCGAGCGGTACATCCTGGGTGGAGAGAACCTGACATTGAAGCAGATTCTCGACAAGCTGGGGGCAATCACAGGGCTTCCCTCACCTAAGGTGAAGGTGCCTTATTTCATGGCCCTTGCGACGGGTGTGGTGGATGAAGTCGTCACCGGGCGAATTCTGGGTAAGGAGCCGCGGGCGACTATCGACGCAGTACGCATGGGCCGCAAGAAAATGTTCGTTTCGTCGGCCAAGGCCGAACGGGAACTCGGCTGGACGATCGTGCCCGTCGATGACGCACTAGAGCGCGCAGCAGCCTGGTTTCGAGCGAAGGGCTATGCCTAAAATCGCTATGATTGCCGCCTTGGAGCGTGAAGTCTGGCCACTCGTAAAGGATTGGCAGACCTCGGACCGTGAATACGACAGCAGGCAGTACCGGTTCTTTGAGCAGCAGGACTGCGTTGTCGCCTGCGGCGGGATCGGATCGGAAGCGGCGCGGAGAGCCACCGAAGCGGTGATCGCGTTGTATAAGCCGCGTGCGGTCTGGTCGGTGGGATTCGCGGGAGCGCTGGAAGAGCGGGGGCGCGTTGGTGAATTGCTGGAAGCACGATGCGTGGTCGATGCCAGCGATGGCAGCAGGGTCGATACTGGAAACGGCGCCGGCGTACTGGTCAGCTTTTCGTCCATAGCGGGCGGAGAGCAGAAATCCAAACTTGCCAAGGCCTATGGAGCACAAGCGGTCGATATGGAGGCCGCCTCGGTAGCGAAGGGCGCGCAAGATCATGGGTTGCCTTTCGCGGCCGTCAAGGTCATTTCGGATGAAATTGGGTTTCGAATACCGCCCATGGAACGCTTTATAGGAAAGGACGGCAAGTTCCGGACCGCCAGTTTCTCGTTGTACGCCGCCCTGCGGCCGTGGCTCTGGGGAACGATGATTCGGCTTGCGCGAAACAGCGCCAAGGCAGCACGTGTCCTCTGCGAGCACCTGAACAAGAGCGTGCACCGGACGCGCATGGACGAGCTATCGATTCCGCATGCGGCAATGAAGGACAGCATTCGCTAGAACGTATGGCCAGACTCGTCAGTTCGATAATCGTGGCGCTGATGGCAGTACCGACGATCGCTCAGGCGCCCCCTTCATTCGTTTACGTTGAAAGCTTTCGCAAAGGCCCAACTCGTGTGACCGAGCAGACCCTGGAGGTAGACCTCGACCCTCGCAATCCGACTTGCTCGATTCGCGTCAAGGATCAGAGCGGCCGCGATCGCTACTCCTTCGTCTGTTCGCCCCAGCGAGTCGGTCAAGGGGACGACCGCATCCTTAGTTGGCAGGTTCGACTGGTGGACTTGCATCACAAGCTCTACAACAACGTGCTTTTGACCTCTCCGGACGTAACGGAGGACAAGATGCAAGTCGGATGGCTCGATCCGGGAAAATTCGCGAAGATCCCCCTGACCGCCGAGCGCGTCGTCAAGATCGACAATTTTTACTGTGTTATTCAGGTGAAGGACCACCACTTCGTCACCCAGGAACAGCCTTACCTCGACCACATGACAGTGGATGTGCGATTCACCAATACGCTGCCGCACAGCGAAGTGCGGGCGAAAGAAGACCAGACGTCGTGATGGCGATTGCCGGACAAATCTCGATCGAAGGCCGGTTGGCGAAAATCCCCGCCACCATGCAGGCTGCTGTCTACCGCGGCAAGAACGATGTCCGTATGGAAACGGTGCCCGTTCCCGACATTGGCGCGGGCGAACTTCTGCTCCGGGTCCATACCTGCGGCATCTGTGGAACCGACCTGAAGAAAATTGCCACGGGGTCCCATTCGGCTCCCCGCATTTTCGGGCATGAAACGTCAGGTGTCGTGGTCGCAACCGGGCGAGGCGTCACCCAGTTTCAGCCCGGCGAACGCGTCATGGTCTTCCACCACATCCCCTGCCGCGAGTGCTACTACTGCCGTCACAAGACATTCGCCCAGTGCGAGACCTATAAGAAAGTGGGATGCACCGCCGGATTTGAGCCGAGCGGCGGCGGATTCGCCGAGTATGTGCGGGTGATGGATTGGATCGTGCAGCACGGAACGGTGCGAATCCCGGACGGCGTTTCTTTCGAGCAGGCCTGTTTCGTGGAACCGGTCAACACCTGCATGAAGGGGATTGACGCCCTTCATTTGCAGGCAGATGAGACGGTTCTGGTGATTGGCCAGGGGCCGATCGGTCTCATTTTGAGCATCCTGGCCCAGCGTACGGGGGCTAGGGTAATTACTTCCGATTTGTATTCACAGAGGCTTACAATATCTAAAAGCTTCGGTTTGGGCCTCACAATTGACGCTTCGCGCACCGATGGGACCGAGCAGGTGCGTGAATTGACGGATGGTCGTGGCGCTGACGCCGTGATTCTGGCGGTCGGCGGCACAGGTCTGATCCGGCCGGCCATGGATGCGACGCGTCCGGGGGGCCGGGTATTGCTATTTGCGCAGACCGTGCGCGGCGAAGTCATAGTGGACCCCGCCGCCATCTGTGTGGACGAAAAGGCATTGTTGGGGTCGTATAGTGCTTCCGTGGAACTGCAGGAGGAGTCGGTGCGCTTCGTGATGAGCCGGGAGATGGAGTTGGAACGCCTCATTAGCCACCGGTTTCCCCTGGCGCGCGGGCTGGAGGCACTGGAGCTGGCTGCCCGTCCTCAACCGGATTCCATGAAAGTTGTGATTCAGCCGGGCGGCGCTTGGGAAGGAAACTCGAAGTGAACGGAAAAATGACGGCAGCGGTCCTCTATGGAAAAGAGGACATCAAGATCGAACAGGTCCCGATTCCGCGCGTGAGCGAGGGAGAGGTCCTGATCAAGGTCCAGGTTGCCCTCACCTGTGGCACCGACCTGAAGGTCTACCAGCGCGGCTACCATGCACGCATGATCGTTCCGCCCGCGCTGTTCGGGCATGAATTGGCCGGTGTTGTCGAAGAGGTCGGCCACGGGGTACGCGGTTTCAAGAAGGGCATGCGGGTGGTGGCGCTCAACTCCGCGCCTTGCGGGATGTGCTTCTTCTGCTCCAAACATCAGGAAAACCTCTGCGAGGATCTGCTCTTCAACAACGGGGCTTATGCCGAGTACATTCGCGTTCCGCGTCGGATCGTTGAGAGCAACATGCTGGCGATTCCGCCGCATGTTTCGTTCGAAGACGCGGCCATGACTGAACCGCTGGCCTGCGTTCTGCGCGGCTTGCATGAGACTCCCGTTGAAATCGGCGACACCGTGGCGGTGATCGGCGGTGGTCCCATTGGACTCATGTTTGTGCAAGTGGCGAAAGCGATCGGCTGCAATGTGATCGCGGTCGTGAAACGCGACTCCCAGGTCACTCTGGCCAAACGGAAAGGTGCCCATGAAGTTGTGCAGATCTCGCAGGTAAAGGACCCGATCGAGGCCGTGCGGCAGCTCACGCGCGAGAGGCGTGGCGCCGACGTGGTGATCGAGGCGGTCGGCCGCACCGAAGCCTGGGAATGGGCAGTTCAGATGGTCCGCAAGGGCGGCACCGTGAATTTCTTCGGTGGATGTACCAGCGGCAGCAAAGTGCAGCTTGATACGAACCGTCTGCACTATTCGGAAATATCGCTAAAGGCGACGTTCCATCACACCCCGGAGACGGTACGCCGGGCGTTTGCATTGATCGCGGAAAAGAAAGTCTGCGGCACCGATTACATCACGGGCGAAGCGCCGTTGTCGCGTTTGCACGACGTATTGCGCCACATGCTCAACCGCAACGGCGATATCAAGACCGCCATCATTCCAGGGCACTAATTAGCAGGGAATTTCGACCGGGACCAAGACTCGCTATGACATCCATCGCCAACAGCGAATCCCGGCCAGTGCCCGCGTCTACCCCGCTGGCTGGCTGGAGCAGCCTTCCGTCCGAGTATGCCATTCCCCACGTGGCACCTTCACTGGAGGAAGCGCGCGCCTACTGCAAGCGTCTGGCAAGCACGCACTACGAAAATTTCTCGGTTGCAACCTGGTTTTTGCCGCGGCGCCTCCGCCAACATTTCTTCAATGTCTACGCGTACTGCCGGATCTCAGATGATTTGGGAGACGAGGTGGGTGATCCGAACGCGTCATTGCTTCTGCTCGATCAATGGCAGACCGAGCTCGAGGCTTGCTACGACGGTAGTCCACGACATCCAGTGTTTGTAGCGCTCGCTGAGACCGTGCGCACGTTCGAAATCCCGCAGCATGAGTTCTCCGATCTCTTGAAGGCTTTTCGTCAGGATCAAACGGTCACCCGTTTCCCAAGCTTCGACGATCTGCTGGGCTATTGTCTTTACTCGGCGAATCCGGTGGGGCATTTGGTGCTTTACTTGTGCGGTTACCGGGATGGCGAGCGTCAGAAGCTTTCCGACTTCACCTGCACAGCTCTTCAGCTCGCGAACTTCTGGCAGGACGTCTCGCTAGACCACGCCAAGGGCCGGATTTATCTCCCGCTTGAAGACCTTCATCGCTACGGGGTCAGCGAAGACGATCTTGCCCACAACCGCAACACGCCCGCGTTCTGCGAGATGATGAGATTCGAAGTGAAGCGTACGCGGGACTGGTTTACACAAGGTCTCCCACTGGTTGGCATGGTCGACAAAGAACTGGCCATCGACCTGGAGGTATTCTCGCGGGGCGGCCAGGAAATTCTGAACGCGATCGAGCGACAAGGATATGCAGTACTGGGACGCCGTCCCGCCATTTCCAAGTCGCGCAAGCTGGCGCTGGTCGCTCGAGCCGCGCTGGGGAAGCTGCTATGAGCGCCGCCGTGCAGCCGGTTCCCGTACAATTCGCGCCCACTGAGTCGCAGCTGGCGATGGCTTACTCGGTGTGCCGCGGCATCGCGCGTACCTCCGCGAAGAATTTTTATTACGCGTTTCTGGTTTTGCCCCGCCGGAAGCGGGAGGCATTGTGCGCGGTTTACGCTTTCATGCGGCGTTGCGACGATCTTTCCGACGATGCCAGCCTGCCACCTTGGGAGCGTCGCTCGAGGCTCGAAACCTGGCTCGATGCATTTCATCATGCCCAGGCCGGTGAGCCAACCGACGACCCAGTCCTGCTCGCGCTCACCGACGCCCAACGCCGCTACCAGATTCCGGGCGAGTTTCTCGATCAGCTGGCCTTCGGTACTTTGATGGACGTCCCGGACGACGGCGCCCAGACTTATCAGGATCCGAAGACGCAAACTCCGTCCACGGATCCAATCGTCCAATACCGGTCTTTCAAGGACCTCTACCTGTACTGCTACCACGTGGCCTCGGTTGTGGGCCTGGTGTGCATCAAGATTTTTGGGTATCGCGATCCGGCCGCCGAACGGCTTGCGGAACGCTGCGGCATCGCCTTCCAGCTGACCAACATTATCCGCGACGTGAAAGAAGACGCGGCCCTGGGACGCGTCTACCTTCCTCTCGAAGACTTGTACAAGTTCGAGCTTTTACCTGGCGATCTCATCAATACTCCCGATTCCACGCGCATGCGCGCCTTGCTGGCCCTGGAGGCCGATCGTGCCCGGGAGTTCTACCAGTCGGGACACGAACTGATTCCCTTGGTCAGCGAAGACAGCCAGCCAGCCCTGTGGGTTCTGGTGACTATCTACCAACGCCTGCTCGAAAAGATTGCCCTTCGTCGTTACGAAGTCTTTGCCGAGCGAGTGCGCCTCACGACGCGAGAAAAACTCATTATCCTGGGCAAGGGATTCCTGAAGCGGTTGACGTGATGCCTCAGTCCTGGACACAACCTCCCAACGTAGCCGTGGTCGGAGGCGGTCTGGCTGGGCTGGCGGCCGCGTGTGCCCTTGGCTCGACCGGTTTTCGCGTGACGCTGTTTGAGCGCCGCCCCTACCTCGGAGGCCGCGCATCCTCCTATCAGCATCCCGGTACGGGCGAGGTGGTCGATAACTGCCAGCACGTGCTGTTTGGCTGCTGCACGAATCTGGTCGAGTTCTATCAGCGTATTGGTGTGCACGATAAAATTCACTGGTTCGACCAAATGACCTTCGTCGAACCGGGTGGACGGGCCACCGTAATGAATGAGTCGGGGTTGCCCGCACCTTTGCACACGGCGCCTGCGTTTCTACGCTTTCCGTTTCTTGAAATCATCGACAAGGTGGCGATTGCCCGTGCCCTGGCCGCGCTGATTCCACTCCCGCTTCGGGACAATGGCCACTCGTTCCTTACTTGGTTGCAAAACCACGGACAGACCGAGACCTCCATTGAGCGCTTCTGGAAACCGATTCTCGTTAGCGCCCTGAACGAGGAGATCGATCGCGTCTCGGTTTCTTCCGCGGGGCAGGTGGTGCGGGAATCCTTGAAGTCTCCGAATGCGCGGCACATGGGAGTTCCCCAGATTCCGCTTACGGACTTATACGACGCGGCCCGAGCCTACATTGAATCACACGGCGGGGAAGTGAAGTTCCGCGCCTCGGCGGAATCATTTCGAACGGAGCTGTCGCACGTCCAACTCGGCGTTGCTGGCAAGGAACAGCCGTTTGATTATGTCGTGTTGGCCCTGCCTTTTGATGGGCTGGCCAGCATCTTGCCCAACACGTCGGCGGCGCAGCCGCTCCGAGATTCGCTTTCGCGTTTCGAAACGTCGCCCATCACCGGAATCCACTTGTGGTTCGATCGCGAAATCTCGGAGCTCGAACACGCCGTGCTGCTCGACCGAACCATTCAATGGATGTTTCACAAGTCTAAGCTCCAGAAGCGCGAGAACAACGGGCACGGAAGCTACGTGGAATTGGTGGTGAGTTCGTCAAAGAGTCTGGTGGACAAATCAAAACAGGAAATTGTAGATCTCGCAGTCGAAGAATTACGCGAATTCTTCCCAGCCGCGCGCCAAGCGAACCTGGTCAAGTCCACCGTGATCAAGGAAATCCACGCGACCTACTCGCCCAAACCGGGCATCGATCTGAATCGTCCACCTCCGGAAACCATCTGGCCCCGGGTGTTCCTGGCGGGCGACTGGACCGCCACTGGCTGGCCCGCAACCATGGAAGGAGCAGTGCGCAGCGGCTACCTGGCGGCGCAGTCGGTAGCTCGTGTCGCGGGCAAACGCGATGCCACGTTCCTGGTGCCGGATTTGCCGCCGACGGGTTTTATGAGATTGTTTGGATGATGCGGTGGCAAGACTTCAGTCCTTAGTCCTCGGTGTGCAGCAAAGTCACAACCGATAGGAAACGAAATCAGACTGGGCGTCGACCGTCCAATTGCTGAGAACTGAGAACTGCTTCTACGCCGCTAACAACGCCACCCCGCAGGCCACCAAACCCGCCGCGATCCAGCGCCGCCGGTCCACGTGCTCGTGACGGAGGACTTTCGCGGCCGCCGCATTCCCTACAAATGTGAGCGACGCCGAGGCAGGAGCCACCAGACTCACATCACCCCAAGAAAGTCCAAACAGCAGGCTGAAGAAGGCCACTGCCATTGCCACAATCCCCAGAACAAAGTACGGATGGCGCAGGACGCGTCCAATTACGGTCAGCATGCCGCGATGTCGCCACAGTTCTCCGACGTCGCCGACCTGCTTCATCGCTCGCGACATCAGAACATCACCCGTCACAGAGGCCGCTACGATGACAGCAATCGCGGTCCAGGTGTAAGCGTGTTTCACAATTCACCTCGAACACTCGCTACCTCGGGGGCACGCTCTTGCAGAACGTCGTGATCAGCCGCTACGCCGGTCAGTGCCGGCCCTCCAGCCACAAAGCCGACGCCGGCCGTAATCAGCAGAATTCCCATCCACCGTCCCGGAGTGACTTGCTCGTGGAGAATGAACTTGGCGATCAGCGCCAGCAACACGTATCCAATCGACGTTGCCGGCAGAACGTAGGTGAGGTCTGCCCAGGAGAGGGCAGTCATATAGGCTGCAAAAAAGGCAAAGAGAAGAAGAATGCCGCTCAGAATCCAGGGATCGCGAACAGCCAGAAAGACCACTTGCAGGTTGTGAATCGAGATGTTCCCGACTTCTTTCATTCCGCGGGAGAGCAGCGAATCACCCACGGATCCAAATACGGCCACTCCGGCCAACACCAGGTATTTACGAAAGGTCACATTACGCCTAGGCTTTGGCCGGTTCCACCGCCGCTGAGGACTCCGCCTCGGATTGTTTTTCCTGCACCCACTTGTGGCGCATAGCTCGGGTTTTGAGAAATGCCTTTGCTTCCTTGTAGAGCCGCTTCCGATCGTCGCTGTTAAAGGCCGCCCTCTTCAGGATGCGGAACGCCGCCTTTGGACGGAAATAATATTCGTCGTAGAAGCGATGGACCTGCTCCATGATCTCCGCCGCCGGCAGATCCGGATATTCGATGTGCACCAGTTGGTGGCCGCCTTCATCCACCATCTTGCTATCGGCTGCCATGAATCCGTTCTTCACCGCCTGGTCGTAGAGCTCAGTTCCGGGATAAGCATGCGCGACCGACACCTGAATGGTTTCGACATCAAGCTCCTTGGCGAAGTTGATCGTGTTGCGAATGCTCGCGCGCGTCTCACCGGGCAGGCCGAGAATGAAGTCGCCGTGAATCACCAGCCCCAGCTTGTGGCAGTCCTGGGTGAACTGGCGGGCCCGTTCAACGGTCGCGCCCTTCTTGATGTTCTTGAGAATCTGCGGATCGCCCGACTCGTACCCTACGATTAACAACCGGCAGCCAGCGTCCTTCATTGCCTTCAGCGTCTCGTAGTCGGTCGTGACTCGGGAAGTGCAGGACCAGGTGAGACCCAGCGGTTTTAGCTTCGCGCAAAGCTCAACGGTGCGCGCTTTCTGGATGTTGAAGGTGTCGTCGTCGAAGAAGAATTCCTTCACCTCGGGCCAGTATTGCTTCACCTTGGCCATCTCACTAGCGACGTCGTCCGTGGAACGTTTGCGCCACGGATGCCCGCTGAGCGTTTGCGGCCACAAACAGAAGGTGCACTGGGCCGGGCAACCACGAGTCGAGTACAACGAAACATACGGATGCAGCAGGAATGGTACGTTGTAGCGCGTCACGTCGAGGTCGCGCTTGTAGACGTCGGTGACATGGGGAAGAGCGTCCAGATCCTGAATCTGCGGACGATCGGGCGTGTGCACGACTTTGCCGTCCTTCAGGAACGAGATCCCAAGGATTTCGTCTAGAGGCTTACCCTGCGCATACTCGACCACCGTGTAATCGAATTCCTTGCGAGCTACAAAATCGATCGCCGTGCATTCCCGCAGCGACTTCTCCGGCAGCACGGTCACGTGCGGGCCAACAAAACTAATCTTGATGTTCGGATTTGCATCCTTGATCGCGCGGGCCAGGCGAATATCCCCAGGAAAGCCGGGTGTGCTGGTGAATAGCACCAGCAACTCGTAATCCTTGGCGATCTGGATGGTCTCTTCGCCCGTGATGTGGTGCGGAGGCGCGTCCAGCAGCCTCGCCCCCTCGAGCATGCCGGTGGGATACGCGAGCCAAACCGGGTACCAGTAGGATTCGATTTCGCGCGTGGCTGGCCACCGTGAGCCAGCCCCACCGTCGAAGTTCTCAAAAGAGGGCGGATTCAAAAACAATGTCTTTAAAGGCATATGGGTGAGTAACTTATATTAACATCCTCTCTCGGATTTCCCGGGTACTTCCCTAGGTTCGCTGGCGCAGAGTTGACCGTGACTTTTTCTAAGGCCCCGCCTGGCCCGGGTAGATGTTGGCTTAAGTGTAACGATACCAAGCAAATCGGGCCGGTAAAACTGGTTTCGGTCGAATGGTCATTGGATGCATTAAGGGGGCGAAAAGCACCTTTGGATTTGTAGCATCCCGAGTATGGAGGTCGGGAAAAACCCTTAACCGCCAAAAACGCTAAGTATTCGCGAAGGACGCCAAGGGATACGTTGCGAACTTCGCGGCCCCCTGCGCAACCTTGGCGGTTAAGGGCTTTTGACTGAGCGTTCAATTTCCACTGTTGACCCAGCTCTCCAGTTCCCCGGTCGAGCGCATCAGACCCACACGGGCCTGCTGCAGTGCGAATTTCGTGTCCTGGAGCGCGAGAAACCGTTCGTTGGCCTGCATTCGGACATCCCCCAGGTCGCGGAGGAAAGCGGTTCCAGCATCCACCCGCGTCTGCAGAGCATCGAGGCTAGACTCCGCAACTTCGTATTCGAGCTGAGCGACTTCCTCGGCCGCCTCCATCTGAAGCACCGTACGTTGCAACTTCAGCGTTTCCTCTGAAACCTGGTTCTGGGCCGCATCCGCTTGCCTCTTCGCCTGCAAGGCTTCCGCATCGGCGGCCTTGGCGTGCTCCCGCTGCGCAAGGTTAAGGAATGGAAAACGGATGACAACACCTACGGTCGCGTTGTTGGGTTCGAAGGTTTTGAAGAAGACATCGTAGTTGTTGTATTTGGTGAGGCGAGCGTACTGCGTCGCGAAGTCAAAGGACGGCAACATTGCCCGGTGTTCTGCTTTGGCGCGCAAGTACTGAGCTCGGGCGTGCTGCCTGGCTGACTCCACCGCCGGATTGCTTTTTACCTTGGCGTTCAGATCCTCGTCCTGAGCAAGCGCAGGGAATGCCGGCACGGAGTCAGCCACCGTTTCGATGGAAGCAGGCGGAATGCCGGTGAGTTTGGCTAGGTGTTCCCGCAACACATCGGCGGATCCCTGTGCTTCCGTGAGCCGCAGATGTAGACGCGCCGCAGTCAGCCGGGCCTTGGTCCGCTCCAAGGGGCTGTCGACGCCTTCTTTCACACGCTCGGCCATAGCTTCTTCCAGCTTCATCGCCGCTGCCTGTTCGTCTTGCAGACGGCCAATGCGCTGTTCCCAGCGACTCAACGATGCATAGCTGAGCACGGTATCTTGAATGACTTGATTGCGCTGATCTTTGGTTTGAGCGGTGGTGGCTTGGGAATCGGCACGGGCCGCACGGATTGCCTCACGCAGCGATGGATTGTAGAGCGCGGAAGTTGCCGTGAAGTTCACCAGCGAAGGGGCCGCACCTTCCAGGCTGAGCGGAAAGCCCCACGACTTTCCCAGACCGGACCCGACGGCTCCCTGGGGAATGTAGTTGTTGCGGAGTTCCCGGTAGGCGGCAAAAGCGCGCTGTTCATCCGCGGCAGCGATAGCAGTGGTGGTGCTATGAGACAAGGCGAGTTCGACAGCACGCTTCAAAGGGATCGGCTCGGCGACCAGCGTGACCGGTATCAACGACATCGCCAGCAGCACAAGTGTCCGACCCACGAAGCACATTCCCTGACATTTGCGGTCATTCATCGCATCACCTTTTTTGAACAGGAAAGTCAGAAGAGATAGAGAAACTACAAGCGGCGCCATGTCGGCTAAGGATAGCCAAGCGAACGGTCACCGCGGAACAAAAATCACCGTGAAACGTGTTCGAAGAAGCTCATTCGAGACGCCCTCGTCAGCAGCAGGTAAGCACGGACCACCGGCGACTGGCCACTCCCCTGCTAGCCACGGTTCTACCGGTTCACCCGATTCAGCGCTTCGCGGGCGCGTCCGAAGTCTTTCGCCAGAGCCAAGGCCATCTGGTATTCCTTCACCGCCCCTTGCTTGTCGCCTTGTTTCTCCAGAATATTTCCGAGCAGGTAATGCGCTTTGAAGGGAGGATTCTGTTCCACGGTAGGCGAAACGAGGTAGCGCTGCACCAACTGAACAGCAAACGGCAAATCACGATTGGTGCGCAACAGCGTGGAGGCCGCGTCCATCAACACATCGGGCCGATCGATGGGCGCATTGGCGGCATGTTTCAAAGCAGCCTGCATGTCATCGAAACGTTTGCCATTACGGTAGAAGAGCGCGAGGTTCAGCCATGCGCTCGCTGCACCGTGACTTTCTGCAATCGCCGCGCGATACTCCCGTTCTGCCGTCGGGGTGTCTTTGTTTTTTTCAGCGAGCCGTCCGTTAACCCAGTGCGCCTTGACTGGATCCAGCTTGGAAAGAGCTTCCGCCTGCGCTCGTGCCTTGTCCTGCCCTCCGCCCACGATGCCAGGCGCTTCTAAATAAAACTCGGCGAGATCGGTGCGACCGACGGCATTTTTGGGATCCAGCGCAACGGCGCGTTCAAACTCGGTGCGAACTTTTTTGGCAAGGCCGGCCGCCGTGAAGAAACTGGTGGCATCGGCCTTTTCGCCATAAGTTCGTCCTAGCCACAGGTGATATTCGCTGTTGTTTGGTGCTAGCGTCACCGCTTTTTCGCAGGCTGAAATGGCCCGGTCCCAGTTGCTGACCGCAAAGTAGGCGCGACAAAGAAAATTGTAAGAGGCGGCATCGTTGGGAGCCGAGTTGATCTGGCCGCTGACCGTCGTAATCACGTCATCGACGCGGCCCGCCGCCAGCAAATCTGACGGAGAATCGGAAGCTTGAGCTGCAGCTGTCCACGACAGCAAACCCACCAGAAAACATTTCACCATCCACTTCATCGTCACTGCACCACCTTCACCGGGCTGCCATCGCGCAACGGTTTCAACGTCGACATGGAGTTCAGCGCCACCACGTCCTTGTCATTGAGCCCATCGCTCACTTCAATCCTGGTTAAATTAGATGCAGCCAGCGCTACCGCGCGTCGCCGTAATTTGTCATTGACAATCTGGTAAACATAGGGCTTGGCGTCGTCCTGGCGCAGCGCCTCCCGCGGAATGGTCAGCACGCCGTCATGCTGCGCGATGATGATGGTCACGCTCACGTTGGTGTTGGGCAACAGGCGGAAATCGTGATTATCGAGAATCACGGCTGTCTCGCCGACGTTGCGCGTGCCATGCAGTTTGACCGTCGAGGGCAGCATCTCGACCACACCGTTCCAGATTCGGTCCGGCATCGCATCCCATGTCACTTCGGTCTTCTGCCCGCGCGTGAGACGCCCGATGTCCGGCTCATCGACGTAGGCGCGCACCAGAACCTGCGAAAGATCCGCTACCTGCAGCAGCAACTCTCCAGCCTGCACGTAAGCGCCTTGCTTCACCGGCAGGACGTATACCACTCCGTCGAACGGCGCAACAATGTTGGATTTCTGCAGAATATCCTCGGCCGCTGAATAGGCGGCCTGGGCTTCGGACTTCTGAGCCTCGACGTGCTCGACCTCAGGCCTCGAGTAGCGTTCCTTTTGCTTGTGCTCAAGAAGGTCGAGATCGGCTTGCGCGCGCTGCAGCCCGTTCTCCGCTTCCTTCACTTCGCCCAGCGAAGCGGCGCCTTTCTGCTGCAACCGCCGGAAAGCCTCCAGGCTGCGTTGAGACGCATCGCGGTCGGTGCGCGCTTTCACGATCTGGGTCTGCAGCGTGAGCACTTCTTCCTGCGACCCGCCTTTCTGCACCGCCTGCACTTCTGCCTGTGCGCCCTTTAGCTGCGCCTGGGCATGGGCTGCCTGGCTGCGCGCACTCGAATCGTCGAGCTGCAAAAGCATCTGACCTTTGCGGACGTGGTCGCCCTCTTTCACAAACAGATGCTGCACCGTGGTATTCACGGGCGCATGCGCTTCGAAGTTCTGCGAGGGCTCGATCTTGCCGTTGGTCGAGATGACGCTGCGCATGGAGGCCCGTTCCACGGTCGCGGCGCGCACCGGGATCACTTCGTCGCGAATGGAATTGAATGAAGCGAGCAAAATGACCGCCAGGCCAATTCCGAGAAAGAGCACCAGCCAGCGGTGCCGGCCGAAGAAACCGGATTTATCCTTATCTGCCAATGCCATGAAGAGGGTTGTGCAAGAAACAATTTACCACCCGGGCCTTGTCCCGAGGGTCGCAACCCTTGCTCTATATGGACCAGTTAGATGCGGGATGCCCGTTCCGGGCTGACTGTAACAGTCGATTTGATGCTGGCGGCGGGCTACCCGTTACAATATCCCGCATGCCCAAGCAGCCACGCTACACGGCCGACCACGCTGCCGCAGGTCTCGACGCCAAGTTTCCCGAGATCGAAACCTGGCCCAACCAGTTTCCCGGCTACGAGATCGTCATCGATGATCCTGAGTTCACGTCGGTCTGTCCCAAGACCGGACTGCCCGACTTCGGCGTCATCACGATTCGCTACGTGCCCCGAAAATTGTGCCTCGAATTGAAATCCCTGAAGGAATACCTGCAAAGCTACCGCAACCTGGGCATCTTCCAGGAGAACATCGTCAACCGCGTGCTGGAAGACGTGGTGCGCTGGGCCACGCCGGTGTGGGCGGAGGTGAAGGGGGACTTCCGTCCGCGGGGAGGGATTTCGACCGTGGTGATTGCGCGGTGGCCGGCGGGGAAAAGTAAACGGGCGTGAGTGCTTCACCGTAGCTCGCGAGGCACCCCGCTGGCATTCTCTGGCCGATGCGCTGTGTTTCCTCTCTCTTTCTCATTGTGCTGGTCTGTTTCCTTTCGACGTCTTCCGGTTCGCAAGTAAAGCCCGCTGCATCTGTAAAGTCTCTCGAAGATTTCAGAGAAAAACGCAGGAGTTATAAATCGGATAGGGAGCTATGCCAAACTTGGAGATTCTATCGATCAGTTGTGTGGAAGCCTTCAATGTCCACCCGATTCAATTGGCAAGCTAACAAAGTTGAAGAGTCGATCATTGACCATGGCAAGGGATGCTCAATGAATCCAGTTTTGCCGGAAGCGATTGGAGATCTGCGCTCCCTTGAAAAACTGGTTCTTGGTTGGTGCACAGGACCCGCGTCTCCCTGGGCATCGGCCAGGCCCCGCCATACCTTTCCACGCAGTATGTCTCAGCTGAGGGGCATCTGTAGCTGGACCTGGGGCGAAACGCATTCGAAGAAATTCCACCGTTTGTGAAGGATCTAGCGCAGCTTCAAGAACTCGGATTTGAGTGGAACAAGCTTAAGGAATTGCCTGCGTTCATTTCCAATATGCGAGCTCTGACGACAGCCAAGCTGACGGGCAACGATCTCGAAAATCTGCCGAATTCCTTGAAGCTCCCAAGACCCATTCGAAGAACACTCGGGAACAACTGCAGGATTACTCAGAACGAAACAAGAATCGCTGAACTCAAAAGGAGATTTCCAAACGTGATATTCGATTTTTCCGACCAGTACGATTGCCCTGCGAAGTGAGGACCTTTCATTCATATCGTGCTTACCCTAGAATCGATTCAGAGACTGCCACCACGTGAGGCGCGGAGCCAGTCCCAAACCAAGCAAGTAGCCCGCCCCCCACCGCCCATGTTAGATTCCTCCAACCCGTGGCCGACAAAAAGCTCTACCCCAAACTCGCGCTTGCGCTGCTGACCGCGCTGAACCTGCTGAACTACATCGACCGCTCGGTCTTGTTTGCGGTGCAGGATATGGTCAAGGCGGAATTCCATCGCAGCGACTTGGACTTCGGTTTCCTCACCAGCGTCTTCTTCATCTTTTACATGTGTGCCGCGCCCTTCATGGGACCGCTGTCGCTGAAGTTCTCCCGCAAAGCGGTAATCATCGCGGGCGCTTTGATCTGGAGCGTGGCTACGCTCCTCACCGCCATCACCAAGAATTTCGATGAGCTCCTGATTCGTCACACGCTGGTCGGCATTGGTGAGGCCAGCTTCGTCATTCTTTCTCCGACCTTTGTGGCCGACATGTTTCCGGAAGAAAAACGTGGGCGCGTGATGGGTATTTTCTATTTAGCGATTCCCGTTGGCACCGGATTGGGTTATTTGCTCGGGGGACTCTTGGCTCCGAAGTACGGCTGGCGCGTGCCCTTTTATGTGGGCGCGGCTCCCGGAATTTTTCTGGCGCTGCTTCTGCTCTTGATCCCAGAGCCGCCCCTGGGTCAGTTCGACGATGCACTGCACAAAGCACCGGAGCGCGACACGCTCAAAGGGCTCGCGCGCAATCCAGCTTTCCTCACGGCCACGCTCGGCATGGCTATGATGACCTTCGCCCTCGGCGGGCTACAGGTGTGGATGCCGACCTTCCTGCACCGCGTTCATGGCTACACCCTGGGACAGGCGGGACTTCTCTTCGGCCTCAGCACCATGATGAATGGTCTGGTGGCATCGGTCTTAGGCGGATGGATTTCCGACCGATTGTTGCGGCGTACGGCGGGCGCACATTATCTCGTGTCCGCGGTCAGCCTTGGGCTTGGCATCCCAGCGATGTGCGTCGCGTTATTCGCCAGCGGCAACCTGATGATCGCCGGAATCTTTCTGGCGGAATTCCTGCTCCTCCTGAACACTGGGCCCCTGAACGCCGCCATCATCAACTCCGTCGGTCCGCACGTGCGTGCAATGGCCCTGGCCGTGAACATCTTCATCTTCCACCTGCTGGGCGACGTGCCCTCCGCCTCGCTCATCGGATACCTGTCGGACCACTACTCCCTCCAACTCGCCTTCATTGCTCCCGTGATCACGATCACGCTCTCGTCTGCGATACTGTTTTACGGCATGAGATTCGCCCCACCCGTTAGCGCAAACCGGCCGGCCCCCGTCGGAGCCGATTAGGAATGGCTGTTGCCTATTGGATCGCAGGCATCATTCTTGCGTTGGCGTGGTTCTCACGGATCGTGGAGGCCGCCTTCGGAGTCCCCAAGATCGCGGACATTTCGAAGTCTCAGTGGAATTTCCAACCAACGTCCCATGCTCGCGTCAGCATCATCGTGCCCGCCCGCAACGAGGAGCCGACCATCGAACAGGGCCTGAGCCTCTTGCTCTCCCTCGACTACGACAACTACGAAGTGATCGTGGTCGATGACCGCTCCACCGATCGCACCGGGGAAATTATTGAACGCGTGTCGGCCAGCCCGCAGGCCCACGGTTACCTGAAAGCGATCCACGTAAAGGAACTCCCTGCCGGTTGGCTGGGCAAGACCCACGCCATGTGGTCAGCAGGAGAGCAGGCCACGGGCGACTGGCTCCTCTTTACGGATGCTGACGTTCTGTTCAAGCCTGACGTTCTGCGCCGAGCGCTGGCATACGCTGAATCCGAGAACGCCGACCATGTCGTGGTGTTTCCGCGCATCATCATGAAGCAGCCCGGCGAGCGCATGATGATCGCGTTCTTTCAAACCCTGTTCACGTTTGGCCACCGCCCCTGGCGAGTCGCCGACCCCGACACCAAAGACCACATGGGAGTGGGCGCTTTCAACATGGTGCGCCGATCCACCTACGATGCAGTCGGCACCTATCGCGCCTTGCGCATGGAAGTGCTTGACGACATGAAGCTGGGGAAAGTCATAAAGAACGCCCGCTTCCGACAGCGCAATGTTTTTGGCGAAGACCTGATCTCGATTCGCTGGGCAATCGGCGCGATGGGAGTGGTCAACAACCTGACCAAGAATTTCTTTGCCCTGATGTCGTTCCAGTGGTGGCGAACCATCGCCTCAACGCTCGGACTGCTCTTGCTGAACCTGGGTCCGTTCGTCGGTGTATGGTTAACGCGCGGCTGGCAGCGGGTCCCTTACGCCGTCTCGTTGGGTGCGATTTTCTTGATCTATTTGGGGATGTCTTTGAAGTCGTCGATTCCGCCGTATTACGTCCTTCTGCATCCTGTGAGCACGCTGCTTTTTGCTTATACGCTGTTGCGGTCGATGGGGCTTACGCTCTGGAACGATGGCGTGACCTGGCGGGGAACGAAGTATCCGCTCGAAGAGCTGCGCAAAGGTGCGGTGTGACGATCTGCCTGTGAACGACGGGCGTCCCCGTGCGTCGGGACGCGAAGCGTCCCGTCAGTCCGTCGGCGACCAAGGCTGGCTGGGATCCTCCGTGTTTCCGGGCGCAGACTGCTTCTTGTGAGGTGACCTCTTCGCAGCCTTCGGATGGCTGAATTTCCCGGCGCTGTACTTACCATGCCGCTCCACAGCGTATTCCTTGGGCAGAGGGGAATTCTGCCAGCGTTGCCCCGAAGCTGACTTACCCGCCGAAGAATGATCTCCGCCCGCCCGTCGTAGCTCTTGACCTCGCCCTCAATTTCGATCTGTCTCCCCTGCAAGCCGCGGATATCGCCGACCCGTTTCAGATCGCCGGGAAACACGACCACCGTAAACGGACACAAACGCTAATCCTCGCAGAAGTCAAAAGAAATGCACACCCGCGTTCCCCTGCTTGACGCGCAGGACTTTCCTGGTCACGCACTTGGTGGCGCCGATATGCTTCATGGCTTCGGAATAGGAAACGCACTCCGCAAATCCCGGTGGAGCGCAGCTAGCAAGCAGGATGAAAGGGAAGAGGACTGTCGCAAGAAGGCGCAACCTGCTCATGAGGACGAAACCACTCTCAATTGTAGCTCGACTGGCGCGTCCGAATGAAACTCCGCGCGGAGTTGAACAAACGCCTCCCCGAAAGGGGAAAACGTCAAGGCCGACGCCACGCGTCGGCCCACCCAGCCATGGGAAAGGAGAGGATCTACTTGTCGAACGATTTTACGGCGGCCGCTTCGTCGTCTTTCACGTCGAAAACGGTGTACAGCTTGGTAATCTGCAGCAGGTCATGAACTTTCTTGGTTAGGTTGAGCAGCTTGAGTTCGCCACCCTGATTCTTGACAGTGGTATAGGCGCTGACCAGCTCGCCGATCCCCGAGCTGTCGATGTAGTTCACGTCCCCAAGGTTGAGAAGAATCTTCTTGTTGCCCTTGCCAAGCAGGTCGCGCACGCTGTCACGCAGAGTTACGCTGCCTTCGCCAAGGGTGATCCGGCCGCTGCAATCCACAATGGTGACGCCATCCACCTGCCGGTTGCTGGTCTTCATGCTCACTGGGAAGCCTCCTTGCCGTCCACGGCCGAACCGTGGACGTGCTTGATGAGTTTAATTTCTGTCCCCGTTTTGGACGGGTGTATTTCTACTTCATCCATAAACGAGCGAATAAGGAAAATGCCCCGCCCCGAGGTCTTTAACAGATTTTCCGCGGCGAGCGGGTCAGGAATCTTGTCCAGGTCAAGCCCCTTGCCCTGATCGCGAATCGTAATGACCAGGTGCTTGGCGGTGCGTTCAAAATCGACTGTGACCTTCTTCCCCGGATCGTACGCATTGCCATGCAACACCGCGTTGACCGCGGCTTCGCGCACCGCCATGGCGATTTTCATGACCTCTTCGTCGCCAAACCCGGCTTCGGTCGCGATCTGGCTGGCCGCTTCTTCGACGCTGTTAACCGTGTCCAGCGTCGAATCGAGCGTATACGACACCCGGTGTGCGCTCATGATGGTGAGTCGACTGTAATCCCCTGAAAGGCTCAAATCCCTTCGTCAGTCAAACCCTTAGGATGCAAAAGGGAAGGGGCGACCAGCGAATCCGGTAGTTTGCCCTTCCCCCGCGCAATTGTCAACGCGTTGACACGCGTTGACACGCGTGTGCACGCGTGGCTCTCGTCCTGTTTCGGGAGGGCTAAGTTATTTCTGACAGCGACATGGGTGAAAAAAGGCGCGCACCGTCTGGATTCTGCATCGCCAGTTGAGTATTCTCGCTGGCGTGTCCGCTCTCGCGCTGACCGAATTGCTGGGCGCCCCGGTGATCGACACCGGCGGCAAGACCTGTGGACGGGTGCGCGAAGTGGCCTTGGCCCCGCAGGAAGACCGGGTCCGGATCTCCGTCCTGATCGTCAAAACGAAGACTGGCGATCGCGTTCTGCCTCTTCAATCCGTGACCTCGATCAACGGCGGGGTGCACGCCTCGACTGCGGTTGGAGAATGGCCGCCGACCGGCGCTACCGAGGGACTCTTTTTGCTGGAACGTGATCTACTCGACCAGCAAGTGATCGACGTCCACGGGCGCAAAGTCGTCCGCGTCAACGACGTGGACCTGCAGCAGGAGTCTGTCGGAAATCGCGCCGTTCTCAAGGTCTGGTCCGTGGACGTGGGCGCCCGGGGAGCGATCCGCCGCCTGCTAAAAGGAGTAGTCCCCCTCGGGGCACTTCACCTGCTCCTGAACCAGATTCCGCCGCGCACAATCCCTTGGGACTTCGTGGACCTGATCGAAACCGACCCGACACGCCGAATCAAGCTGAAAATCTCCCACGACAGGCTGGCCAAGCTGCACCCGGCCGACATTGCTGACATTGTCGAGGATCTGGCGCCCGATGAGCGCGAAGCGGTGTTCGAAACCCTGGACGAGAACGTGGCGGCAGATGCCTTAGGAGAGGTCGAACCCAAAGTGCAGAAGGCGATCGTCGAGTCACTCGACTCAGATCGGGTGGCCGAGATCGTCGAAGAAATGCAGCCGGACGCGGCCGCTGACCTTCTGGCCGACCTACCGGAAGAGAAAACCGAGAAGATTCTCGAGGAAATGCGTCCCGAGGAGCGGCAGGAAGTCTCTGGTCTCCTGGAATTCAAGGAAGATTCGGCCGCCGGTCGCATGACGACCGAATACATCGCATTGCCGGTCTCGGCCACTGCCCACGATGCGGTCGAAGCGTTGCGGCAATTCGAAGGCAGAGTCGAGACCGTCAGTACGATCTTCCTGGTCGACTCCCGCAATACCCTGGCCGGAACCGTGCCCCTCGCCAAACTGGTCTTGTCCTCGCCCACCACGCCCTTGCTCGCACTGACCCAGGAGCCCTTGATTTCCTGCCGAGCCGATGCCTCCGAAAAAGAGGTGGCGGAGCTGTTCGACAAGTACAACCTGCTGACCCTGCCTGTGATTGATGAGAATAACCATCTAACCGGGGTCATAACCTCGGACGATGTGATCAGCCTCCTCCGCGAGAAACTCTGACGTCTTCTCCCGATTTAATCGCCCCTTAACATTCGGCTGATAAGCTGCCGACCGCGAGCCCGGCCCAACACGGCCCGTCTCAACGGGTGCAATCTGAGGAGGCACGGTATGGCGCGGCGCAACGCGAGCAGCCAGGCGGAGCACGACCGTGTGATCGAAGCCTGGGCCCAGGTTGTCGTCCGACGTTTTGCCGGCCATGTCCAGGTCAGCACGAATCCCGGTAGCCACAGACGAGCCCAGGTCGGCAGCGCCCATGATTCCCGCTTTCCTGACGTGCTGATAGGGAGCAGCGATCGTGCCAACGGTCGCGATGGCACGGCCGAATTGGTGCCCGAGGTCGAGACCTCCGACAGCCTTCAGGAGGACGAGGTGGCGCAACGGGTGGCCCACCGCCGGCTTCCGGCACCTTTCACCTGGTCGTTCCGGCAGGTTCTGAGCCAGAAGCCATCCGGCTGGTCAAGAAAAAGGCAGTCCGCGTTTCACAATTGTGGTCCTACACGATCGTAGGCGGCGAAGTGATCTTCAGTCAGTTTCTCGAATTGCCCGCACTCGAGGACACTCGCGTCGTCCAACTGGAATAGATAAGCAATTTTCCTGTCTCTTAATCGCGCGAAATCCAGATTTCACCTATCCAGAATTCTTCTCTGCATTTATTCTGTCTGGTCGTTGAGCTCCCATGTTTGTGAATTGCTCCCATGAGGTTCCTGAGACGTTGGAAGACCCGGATCCTGCTGTTCTTCGCAGTGGTCGGTCCCGGGTTCATCACCGCAAACGTCGATAACGATGCCGGTGGCATCTGGACCTACTCGTCCGCGGGCGCGCAGTTCGGACATCTCCTGCTCTGGACCATGATTCCCATCACCTTGGCCCTGATCGTGGTCCAGGAAATGACCGCCCGCATGGGCGCCGTCACCGGCAAGGGCCTCAGCGATCTGATCCGCGAAGAATTCGGCTTCCGCATCACGTTCTTCATGATGATCGGCATCCTGATCACCAACTTTGGCAACATCGTTGCCGAATTTGCCGGGATCGCCGGCAGCCTGGAATTGTTCGGATTATCCAAGTACATCACCGTCCCGATCTGCGCCATGATCGTCTGGCTCATCGTCGTGAAAGGGCAGTACAAGACGGTGGAAAAAGTCTTCCTGGCTGCGTCATTCTTCTACATCACCTACATCGTGGCTGGGGTTCTGGCGAAGCCGGCCTGGGGCGACGCTCTCATCGCCACGGTCAAGCCTCCTCCCCGGTCGGCGTGGCTGCAAGACGGGTACGTCTACATGGTCATTGGCCTGGTCGGAACCACCATCGCGCCCTGGATGCAGTTCTACCTGCAGGCCTCGATCGTGGAAAAAGGAGTGACCCGGCGCCAGTTCAAAGCCTCCCAGCTCGATGTCATCACCGGCTGCATCTTCACCGACGTAGTTGCCTGGTTCATCATCGTAGCTTGCGCCGCCACGCTTTATGCGAACGGTTATCACAACGTTACCGCCGCCAAAGACGCCGCCCAGGCGCTCCGCCCGCTGGCCGGCGATTTCGCCTACATTCTTTTCGCGATGGGTCTCTTCAATGCATCGCTATTCGCCGCGTCGATTCTGCCGCTCTCTACCGCCTATACGGTGTGCGAGGGCCTCGGCTTCGAATCCGGCGTGGGGATGAAGTTCGGAGAAGCCCCGGTCTTCTACTGGCTTTACACGATCCTGATCGTCGCGGGAGCTGGCGTGATTCTGACCCCCAACCTGCCGCTGGTGAAGATCACCATCCTTTCTCAGGTCGTAAACGGAGTAGTGCTACCCTTTGTCCTGATCTTCATGCTCCTGCTCGTCAATAAGAAAGAGTTGATGGGCGAATATGTGAACTCACGTCTCTTCAACGTGGTGGCCTGGGCTACAACCGTGGTCATGATCGGCCTGACGGTGGCCTGGTTCTGGACCTTGCGCCAAGGAGGCTGATTTCAGGTCTAGACTGGATACGGACTCATCACCGGGCGTACACTGTGATTAGCGAAAGACCATTCCATGAGGTCAACCTTCGGCGGGCTTTTGGCGTCTAACCAGCAGGCGTATTGTCCCCAAAGAGGTGTATTTCCATGAAATCTCTGCCCACAATCGGCTTGGCAATTGCGATTCTGCTGTTTACGAGCGGCTTGGCATCGGCAGCGCCCGGGGACGATCCTAAAAACCAGCCGGTAAAACTGAAGCATGACGGCAGCATCAACGACCTCGAGGCCATCGGCAACCGCAACGTCGGCTGCGGCCGGGGCATCGGAAACTGGTATAGCGTCGAAGGCCAGATCAATATGGGCCGGCAGTATGCAGAGCAGATCGACTCCAGTTCCAAGCTGATCAAGGATCCGGTGATCACGGAGTACATCAACCGGCTGGGTCAGAACCTGGTGCGGAACTCCGATTCCAAGGTTCCGTTCACGATCAAGGTCATCGACTCGGACGCGATCAATGCTTTCGCTCTGCCGGGTGGTTTTTTTTACGTCAATACCGGCCTGATCCTGGCTGCCGACAACGAAGCGGAAGTGGCTGGCGTAATGGCGCACGAAATCGCGCACGTGGCCGCCTGCCATATCGCGCGTCAGCAAACCCGTGGAACACTGGCTCAACTTGCCACCATCCCCCTGATCATAATGACCCCCGGAATTGGCGGACTTGCTGCCCAGGAAGCAGCCGGTTTGGCGCTGCCCGTGACGTTCCTCAAGTTCAGTCGGGGCTTCGAAGCCGAAGCGGACTACCTCGGCGTGCAATACATGTACAAGAGCGGGTACGATCCGCAGTCGTTCACGGCGTTTTTTGAAAAGATTGAGGCGCAGGAAAAAAAGAAGCCTGGAACCCTCTCCAGGACCTTCGACTCTCATCCCCAGACGCCGGACCGGGTAGAAAAGTCACAGGAGGAAATCGAGAAGCTGTTGCCTCCTCAGCCGTCGTACAAAGTGGATACCTCGGAGTTCCAGGACGTCAAAGCGCGGCTGGCCAAGATTGAAAACCGCCGTAAACTGGACGATCGTAAGGAAGGCTCGCCCGAGCTGCGTCGCGCATCAGCACCTAGCGACAGCGACGACGATCACCCGGTCCTGAAGCGGGACGGCTCTCCGAACTGAGCTGCGAGCCATGAGCTAGGAGCTTCCGATTCGCGTGCCGAGGATGTGCTGGCTCCAAGCTCACAGCTCGAATCTCATAACTCTTACAACACCTTCCCCGCAGCTAGCTCCGAAACCAGCGTAAGATCCGCCTCTAGGAAGTCGAACGAAGGCAGATCCTTGCGCTCCGCCCACTGCATATCCCGAAAGATGCGGTTCTCCAACTCTCCCCTGAAATCATGCACGGAAAAAAAACGCAGCTCCACCGAATTGCCGCTCTTGTACTCGTGGCGGATCCGCGAAACTTCATCACCGATGGTTGCGTCGATGCCGAGTTCCTCTTCAAGTTCCCGACGCAGCGCATCCCGGGGCTGCTCGCCCTCTTCTATCTTGCCGCCGGGAAATTCCCACTTAAGCGGCATCGTCTGGTGCTTGGTCCGCTGGCAGACGAGGATCTTTCCGTCCTTGACGATGAGGGCCGCGACCACTCGCTTCATCATTGCGACTCGACCACGGCGGGGCTGGCTGTTTGGAACGGATCGACGCAACTGGTGAACGTGAAGGCAAATGCCGCCACTCCCGGAGCACAGGTCAATTCCAATACGTGGCTCCCGAAATCGTGATTGTTTGCCAGTTGGTACATGCGTGCCTGCTGCACGACGACGTAGCCTTCTTCATGGCCGTTAACGGTTCGAAAACGAACGTCGGCTGTCTTCTGGGTTCGGGGCAGCGGCTTACCATCCTGCTGAATCACAACCTCGCATGAACTACCGCGCGGGGCCGCCATCACCAGGTTTACCCCCGCTCCTTCGTATTTCATGACGAGGACGTGCTCGCCCTCGCCGGCCGACTCCATGTACTCGGCAGTCGAGGCCCATCGACCCTTGGCGTAGAAGCAGTTCTCCCGGAGTTCGGCGGAAAGGGAATACTCCGCGATCGAGTCAGTCTTGAATCCTCCCTCATTGCCGATGCGCCCACGTCCGTGGCCCAGATACAACTCTCCACTGGGTCGATAGCACACCGCTCCCGGTTGGTCTTCCGCCCGGACTGGCTCCATCAGCGGCGGAAACGCCAGCACCGGATTTACTTCGCGCAGCAGCTCGCGGATGGCTTCTTCAGACTCGCGATATGCCCCTTCGCCGACGTGGGCATGGCGCAGGTAGCCCTCCTTATCAAGCAAGTACTTCGTGGGCCAGTAGCGGTTCGCGAACGCTTTCCAGATCTCGCGGTCGCTGTCGAATACGATGGGATACGTCAGCCCGAACTCGCGAATGGCGCGCTCCACATTCGATTCATACTGCGCGAACGTAAACTCCGGGGTATGCACGCCGACCACAGTGAGCCCCTTACTTCCGTAGCGCTCATGCCAGGCTTGGACGTACGGCAGAGTGCGAATGCAGTTGACGCAGGTGTAGTCCCAGAAGTCGACCAGCACCACTCGTCCGCGCAACTGGCGGAAGCTCAGGGGCGGAGAATTCAACCAAACACGCCCTATTTCGGGCGCTCGGACTTTGCCTTTTTCCACTTTCATGAAGGGAAGCTTTCTGGGCTCGCACTGACCAAGGCGGAGCAGTCGGCGAAGAGGTCCATGTCTATCTCAGTCGTGAGGGAAGGTTTCATGCCGTTCGAATCTTAAACTACCGACACGCGCCCAGTATGTGACTTACGCGACACGTCGGAGATTGGCCTGAGACCCGGAACGGTCGGAAACGCCTCCGGGTGAATTGCCGCTGCCAGAGCTTGCAGGC
>Ga0137418_10000550_pt1 | contig 34062 bp, 26 predicted proteins | sample CZODoug3_1_2_16f_FD_122242 | JGI IMG/M metagenome (GOLD analysis project Ga0137418, IMG submission 122242) | Vadose zone soil fungal communities from Angelo Coast Range Reserve, California, USA - CZODoug3_1_2_16fungal (Hybrid Assembly) | ecosystem: Environmental > Terrestrial > Soil > Vadose... | reverse complement strand
TAAATCGTCGCGCCATTGATGGTCTTCACCGGTAGATCGTTTAACTCTTGAATTGTCTGCGGGCTGCCGTTCATCTCTACGTTGTATTCGAGGGTGTCGAACTTGGCAGTGCCGGTGGGCAGAATCAAATTTTGGGCATTCACGGCATTCACGATGTCTACGGGCGACAAGCCCTTCGATTGCAGCGCCTGCGAATTCAGATCCACGGTGATCTGCCGCTGTTTTCCTCCGTACGGGAAAGGCAAAGCAGCGCCCTGCACGGTGGCCAACTGCGTGCGAATAAAATTGTTGCCGAAATCGAAGATGGCCTGCTCGCTCAGGCTGTCACTGGTCAAACCGATCTGGATTACCGGCACGGTGGAAGCGGAATAAATGGCCACCAAGGGAGCGGTTGTGCCCGGTGGCAAAAATCTCAAAATTGTCTGCACGATTGCAGTGGTCTGCGCCAGCGCGGTCTGCACATTGGCGTTGGGCTGAAAATAAATCTTCACCACCGCGATACCACTTAACGATTGCGATTCTATGTGCTCAACGTCGTTCACCAGTGTGGTCACGGCGCGCTCGGAGTTCGCGGTGATGCGTTGCTCCATGTCCTGCGGGGACAGCCCGTTGTAACTCCACACCAGGCTGATTACGGGGATGTTGATTTCCGGAAAGATGTCGGTGGGCGTGCGCAACAGCACGACCGGAGTCAACAGAATCACCACGAGCGCCATCACGATAAACGTGTACGGTCTGGACAGCGCTAGACGAACAATCCACATACTATTCGGCTTCCTATGAGACGAGTTCCGGAGCACAGCCGCGCGTAAAGCTGAGCGATATGCTTCGGAGAATCTATTCGCTTTTCTTTAGATTCACCGCGGCAGTGCTTTGGGTACGCCGCAGAACGGGCCACTGTACTGCGGCCACCCCGCGAGTCCTCTGAAGTCTAATCGGTTAAAATGTCAGGAAACAAGGTCAAGATTTGGTTCGGCACGGGTTATAAGATGCGCGCGCTCGTTCGGCTGTTACACCGTCCGGACCTAAGGCGGAATGTGGTGGAGAAACCGCAACTGCGGAAAAGTAGAGACCGGTTACTCTTCAGCGGCGGGACGGCGCTCGCACACAGATGTTATCTGGCTACTCGCGAAACAGAAAATTCAGGCGAAGCCCGCAAACTTCGATGACGTCGCCGTCGTTCAGCCGCACCGGGCCTTGTATCGGCTTGTCGTTGACCAATGGGGTCTTGTCGGCGGGCCCGACGTAGTAACCGTCATCGCGCTGGTTGATTTGCGCGGCCACTTCTGGCTTAAACCAGCCTTTCAGACGCACTGTCGCCATCTTCGACTTGCCGATGACGGCAAGCTTCGCCGTGATCACGTACTCTTTCTGATCGGAGTTGCCGGCGAGCACGACGAGAGTGGGCATCTTTAAACGGCCGGCGAACTGCGAGCGCTCGCCCATGGCAGCGGCTTGCTGGAGCATTTCGCGGCGCTGCTTGGTATCCAGCACCATCGTCTCGTTGATCTGCGGCGCGGCGGGTTTGCGCTTCGAGTCCACGGAGATCGGCGTGTCCCCACTGGCATCTACCTTAATATGGTGCTTGCCGATCCAGATCGAATCGCCATCGTGCAGTGTGGCACGCTCGACGCGCAGGTCATTGACGAAAGTACCGTTCAAGCTGTCCAGATCTTCGACAACCAGACGACCGGCCTCGAAAAATACGCGTGCGTGATGATTGGACACCGCGAGGTTGTCGACCGGCAAATCGTTGTCCGGAGAGCGCCCGATGCCTACCGGCCGGCTCCCGATGGGCACTTCCTTCACCAATCTGTTTTCAAACATCAGGGTGAGCTTCGCCATGCTACTTTCCTCCCGCGGTCCCGTTTTCGGCCGCATGTTTCCGCGCTCCCGGGCGCAACCACGAAAACCAACCCCTGGACTCGGCGCCGATGCGCACCACGATCACAGTAATGTTGTCAGAGCCGCCGCGATCGTTCGCCAGGTCCACCAGTTTCTGCGCCGCCTTCATGGCGTCCGGCTCGGATTGCAAGGTTCCTGCAATTTCCGGCTCGATGACCATGCGCGTCAGGCCATCGGAGCACAGCAGCAAAATATCGCGCGCGATGACCATGTGCTCTTCGGCGTCGACTTCCACGTCCGCTTGCGAGCCCAGTGCGCGCAGCAGCACGCTTTGCATCTGGCTCTCTTCGGCTTCCGCCGCGGTTAAAATCCCATGGCGAACCTGCTCCGCGACAAGCGAATGATCGCTGGTAAGCTGCTGCAGCGTGCCGCTGCGCAGCAGGTACGCTCGGCTGTCGCCCACGTGCACAATGCTCAACTTGGCGCCATCAATCCAGGCCGCCGTCAGCGTCGCGCCCATGCCCTTCTGTTCCGTGTGCTCTTGCGCGGAAGAGAAGATCTTTGTGTTGGCAAGGTGCGCCGCGCTGCTCAGCCGTTTGGTCTTTTCGCTCCAGGCCGCTTGCTGCTGGCCGTAGAGTGTTACCGCCGGATTGTCGAGCGCTTCGCTGCAGTGCTTTACGACCGTTTCGACCGCTAACGCGCTGGCGATTTCTCCATGCGCTTCGCCACCCATGCCGTCCGAAAGCACAAACAGATGCAGCGGGGCCACAATGCGAAAGCAGTCCTCATTATTGGTGCGGACGCGACCCACATCGGTCACGCCGCCGCTAACGATCTGCACGGACACTCCCTGCCTTCGCCGGGCACACCCGGCCCGGAGATAACACTAGCAACACTGTTCCCACGCTAGCAGACACGGCGCTCACGCGTACGAAGATGAACCCTACTAATTACTCGCTTTTTCGCTACATTGGAAGAGCGTTACTGAGAGCGAGGCCTGCCTGCGGCGTTGAGTCTCGAGAGCGGGGTGCCAGATGCTCCCTTCCTGATGCCAACTTTCTGTACAATCGTGAAATGCCCCGCCTGTTTTTCCTCCTGGCTGGCGTTTTGTCGCTGGCGGCGCCCCTGCAAAGCTTGTCCCAGCAAGCGCCGCCCCCTGCGTCTGGAGCTCGAATCCTGCTGCTGCCAAAAAGCGTCGTTGCTGCCGAAACCGCGACGCTTGCGGTACTGGACGTAAACGGGCGTCTCACGCCAGGTGTGACCGTGAATTTGTCGAATGGTGACCACGTCGTTACCAACGCCACGGGTCGAGCGTTGTTTGTCGCTCCATCGAAACCGGGCGTGATTTACGCGACTATTGGGTCGCAATCCACACGCGTTTACACGGCGGTCCTCACGACCGCTGAGGTAAATGCGCCTGCGCTCCAGGTTTACACCGCTCCGGAGTTTGCTTCACTCGCTGACAGGTTCGAACTCGCGGGCAGCGGCTTTTGCGGTGAAGCGGACGCAAATACCGTGCGCGTTGCCGGGAAACCGGCTTTGGTACTGGCATCGTCTCGCGCGGCCGTGGTTGTGCTGCCTCCGACTGACGTGGAGCCGGGGCCTGCAAAGATCGAAGCCTCCTGCGGCACGCGCTCCGCTCCAACATTTTCGATGACGTTCCTGGATTTGTCCCTGAACGCGGACTCCTCTCCGCTCGCTCCGGGGGAACATCGTACGCTCACGGTAGACGTTCGCGGCACCCTCGCAAAGGTACCGTTAGAAGCGCGCAATCTTTCGCCAAGAGTCGCTGAGCTATCGGGGGGCAATCCGGCAAAGACGTCCAGCAGCGGCGGTGCGGAAAATGCGGCACGATTTGAGCTTATCGGCCGCGAGCGCGGTAACTTCCTGATTTCCGTGCGTCTTCTGCCGACCCCGATTCCCTTGCCCCGATAAGCGATATCTGGCATAGATTGCGTCAGAAACGCTGGTGCCATTCGAGCGTCTACACGATAGGGCAAACTGGCGGGGTGGAATCGCGCGTTCACACGATCCGCTGCGCACTGTGGGAGAGTCAAACCATGCACACTCTTTGGCAAGACGTACGTTATGCCATACGCATGCTCACGAAGAATCCGGCGTTTAGCTTCGTGGCCATTCTTTCGCTCGCGCTGGGCATCGGTGCAAACACAACCATCTTCACGGTAGTGAATGCCATCCTGCTGAATCCACTGCCGGTGAAGGACATCTCACGCGTGGTCGAGGTGGACACCGTCGATACGAAGACTCGCGTGACCGCCGCTAACGCAACCAAGCTTGGCATGTCCTATGTGAACTTTCAGGATTATGCGCGGCAGACTCCGCAGCTTTTCTCGGCGATGACCTGCGTTGTCGGACCATTCCCGCTAACCTGGAGCGGCGGCGCGGAGCCTCGCCAGCTGCAAGAGCAAATGGTAAGCGCCAGCTTTTTTGATCTGCTCGGTCTGCGACCCGCGGCTGGACGCTTTTTCTTGCCTGACGAGGACACTAAGCCCGGCGGAAACAACGTCGCGGTTCTCAGCTACAGTCTGTGGACAAACAAATTCGGCGCAAACCCGGATACGATCGGTCAAGTTCTCACCTTGAACGCCACGCCCCTCACGATTGTAGGAGTCGCTCCAAACGGATTTAAGGGCACATTCACATTCAACAATGCCGAGGAGATTTGGGTTCCCGTCAGTATGTACCCGCAAATGTTGGCCGGCTTCTTTAAGGACAACTTCAATACGCGCCGTTTTTTGGCGACGGTCGTATATGGCCGCCTCAAGGACGGGGTCTCCATTACTAATGCGGAAGCTTCGCTCAAAACCATTGCTGCTGGACTTGAGAGCGCTTATCCCAGGGATAACGCCGGCCGTAGCATAGCTCTCACGCCGCTAGCCGAAGCCGCCGTCGGGGTCAACCAGCGCGGGCAAATCACTCTCGCCGGTGGTCTAATGATGGGCATCGTCGGACTCGTTCTCTTGATTGCGTGCGTAAATCTGGCCAATTTGCTTCTCGCGCAGGCTGCCAGCCGCGAGAAAGAGATTGGTGTTCGCGCCGCAATGGGTGCGAGCCGCGGCCGGGTGATCCAGCAACTACTCACGGAGAGCTTGGTGCTCGCGTCTCTCTCGGCGCTGGCCGGTTTGGCGGTCGCGTACATCGGACGCTCGATACTGTGGTCGTTCCGGCCTCCCTTCATCCGGGATCGCGATCTGGATTTGGGATTCGATTCTCATGTGCTGCTCTTTACGCTGAGCGTTGCACTCTTGACCGCCGTGCTCATCGGCGTCGCTCCGGCGCTAAAGGCAGCTCGCCCAAACTTGATCGAAGTTCTGAAGGTGGGCGGGCGAGGCAATACGGTCGGGTGGGCGAGCAGTCCATTTCGCAGCATGCTGGTTGTGACGGAAATTGCGCTGGCTCTGGTCGCGCTGGTTGGCGCGGGGCTTTTCGTTCGCAGTATGCAAAATGCGCAGCGAATCGATCCCGGCTTTGAATCAACAAAGCTCTTCATGTTCAATTTTGATCTGGGCGCTTTGCACTACGATGAAGGACGCGGCCAGCAATTTTTCCGCGCTGCCATCGAACGCGCCAAAACATCCCCCGGCGTCGAGTCCGCTACGATTGCCGATGCCCCGCCTTTGATTCCGGCTTTTTCTCGCACAATTTTCCCTGAGGGCCAGGACGAAGCCTCTGGATACCGCGGAACTTTGACGCAGGTGAATGATATAACTCCAACTTTTTTTGAGACTCTGCGCATCCCGCTAGTCGCTGGCCGCGAATTTACTGACGCCGACCGCCTGGAAACGAAGCAGGTGGTCATCGCAAACGAAGCCATGGCCAAACATTTCTGGCCGAATGAAAACGCAATCGGCAAACGCTTCCACTTTCATGGGGACGCTGGGCTCCGCGAAATCGTCGGCGTGGTCCGGAATACAGTGGAGAACAACTTTGGCGAAGAACCGCAGCCGGTGGCCTATTTGCCTCTAACGCAAAACTATTCGCCCGCAGCCATCATTCTGGTGCGCACCAGCGGCCGTCCTGAGGCAGTGATCTCCAACGTGCGCAGCCAAGTGCAACAACTGGATTCGAATCTCGCGCTAACTAACGTGCAAACCATCGGAGAAGTGATCGACCAGGGGTTGTGGGCTCCACGCATGGGCGCGGCACTGCTTGCCGTCTTTGGCGGACTTGCGTTGATCCTCGCAATTATCGGAGTTTATGGCGTTTTGTCTTATTCGGTGAACCAGCAGACTCGCGAAATTGGAATCCGCATGGCCATGGGCGCCCAAACTGGCCGCGTGCTACGACTGGTGGTCGGGCAGGGTATGCGTCTTGCGTGCGCGGGACTAATTCTTGGGCTGCTGGTGGCATTCGCCGCCATGCGCGTGCTCGGCAGCTTGCTCTTCGGGGTAAGCTCCCACGACCCGCTCACCTTTGTGGGCGTGTCGCTGGTCCTGGCTCTGGCGGCGGTGCTGGCTTGTTACATTCCCGCGCGCCGCGCCACCAAAGTCGACCCCATCATCGCCTTGCGCTACGAATAGTTGAGGAGACTACGGCTACCGTTCTCTGCTCTTTCGTGTCTCATTTTCGCAACTTCCACGAATTGCGTTCCTGACCAGGCGCGCATTTCTGAGTCTTAAATCTGTTCTAATTTTTGCCTACGCAGATGGAACAATCAGGAACATATATCGTCTAAGTTCGTATTCCCGGATACGGAGACGACCATGCGGACCCTCGTACAGGACTTACGCTTCGCTTTTCGCCAGTTTCGGAAGTCACCGGGCTTTGTCATCACCGCAATTCTGTCGCTTATGCTCGGAATTGGCGCCACGACCGCTATCTTCAGCGTTATCTACGGCGTTCTGCTCGATCCCTATCCTTACAAGGATAATGACCGCATGGTGCACGTCCAGCTCAACGATAAGAAAAGCGACCGTGGTCCGCTTTTCCACGTTAATGCGTCTGGATACAAAGACTTAAAGAAGGTTTCATCGCTCGATGATGTGTTCTTGCAGCGCCAAAATCAGCGAAATCTGACCGGCGACCAGATTCCCGTCTCCGTAAATGTAGGGTTGTATTCCCCGAATCTATTTGAATACATGGGAGTTCCGCCGCTGCTAGGCCGCGAATTTACCCCATCCGACGCTCCCGGCGGAAATCCAGCCCCGGTTGCCGTGCTGAGCTATATCTTTTGGCAGAAACAGTTTGGCGGGAGCCGCGATGTTGTCGGGAAAACACTCGAACTGGACCACGAAATTTATACCATCATTGGCGTGGTGCCCCCGCGCTTTACCTGGGGGGACTCCGATGTCTACCTTCCGGCTCTCCCTACAGCCGATCCTCACGAGTATTGGCTCTCCTTCGTTAAATTGAAGCCCGGGACGAAATTTCCGGTCGCTGAAGCGGAGTTCCAAGTTCTGGCCGACGAATTTGCCAAGCAGGACAAGAACTATCCGCAGGAGCGCAAAGCCAAGATCGTCACGCTGAATGAACAAGTGCTTGGTCAGTTTGCCGGAACGCTGACGCTGCTGTTCAGCGCTGTGCTTGCCCTGTTGATTATCGGCTGCGCCAACGTCTCGATCCTGCTGTTGGCGCGGGGTACCGCGCGGCAGCACGAACTGGCGGTACGCGTGTCCGTTGGCGCGGGTCGAAGCCGGCTGATTCGCCAGTTATTGACCGAGTCCGTGGTCCTGTCGGTCACAGGCGCGGCACTGGGCGTTCTGGCGGCCTACAAAGGCGTTGCGGCATTGGCGGCATTTCTTCCCTACTATTCGTTCCCGCATGAAGCCGCAATCCACGTGAACGCGATCGTGTTGGTATTCAGCGCTGGCGTGGCGCTGCTCACCGGAATCCTTTTTGGCATTTCGCCTGCCTGGCAGCTTTCGCGCCCCCAGCTTGGGCACTTGATCCAGGCAAGCAGCGGGAAGCATAGCGGCAGCGCGCATAACCGGCAGACTCATCGGTTATTGATTGCCGGCCAAGTCGCGCTGACCCTGCTATTGATGGCTGCGGCTGGTGCGGCGATGAAAGCGTTTGTGGCGCGCATCCATACACCCCTCGGTTTTGAGCCGGACCACGTGATTTCCATGAACGTTGGGTTCCCCAAAGGAGCGAATCCCACGTGGCAGTCAAGGCTGAACGCGAATGAACTGATTCGCAAGACGATCACGGAAGTGCCTGGAGTGGATACAGCCAGCGTATCTACGACGTGGTTCCCGGGATTTGGCGGGTTCAACGCCAAAATCGAACTGCAAAGCAAACCATCGTTGACGGACGCGCAGGCCGTGGGTTGCTTAGTCAGCCCCCAGGAATTTCTCACCCTGCGAATTCCGCTGCTCGCCGGCCGCGTGTACGACGACGCCGAGAGCATGCGCGGGGCGCACCTCGCCGTCGTCAACCAATCGTTTGTGAAGCAATTCATGGGCGATACAGATCCGATTGGCCAGCGAGTGCGTAGCCCGATGCTCAAGGTCGAGCAGCCTTCTCTTCTGCTAGCGCAAGCGCCGGACGACTGGCTAGAAATAATCGGCGTTGTTGGCGACAGCCGAAACGACGGATTGGATCATCCGGTTAAGCCAGCCGTGTTTGTGCCGTACAGTTTCGTGTTGCCGACGGATGAATCGCTGCTGGTGCGCGTAACCGGGAATCCAGACGCGGTGCTGCGCTCCATCAAGGAGCGGCTGCGGCAATTGAATCCGGAGCTAGTGGTCGTTTCCGACCATACACTATTGTGGTGGCTGGAAACGCAAGGCTGGGGGCAAGAGCGATTTATTGCCACGCTATTTTCGCTTTTTGCGGTGCTGGCGCTCGCGTTGGCCGCAACTGGCTTGTACAGCGTGGTGTCGTTCGCAGTGACGCAACGGACGCAGGAAGTGGGTATACGCATGGCACTAGGCGCGCCACGAACGAGCATCATCCGGCTGGTGCTGGCATCGACAGGAACAATGCTCGGCTTTGGGCTGGCGATTGGGCTCGGCTTGAGCATCGCGCTGAATGGCGTCGTCGCGTCGTGGGTAAAAGGCAGCTCGCGCGATCCCCTAACGCTCTCGGTTTCTGCGATGCTGTTGCTGTTTGTAGCCGTCGCGGCATGCGTCGTGCCGGCTTGGCGCGCCGCTACTATCGATCCGATGCGTGCTTTGCGCACCGAGTAGGAATAAGAACGACGCTTCCACCTTGCTTGGTCTGCCAGCCAGCTCTTGGGCACAGCGACCACTAACCGGCGATAGCATCCGGCAATGCGCCGCGCGTGCGTTCACGATGATCGAACTCGAGTACGGCCGCTTGCAAATCCTCAACCGTGAAATCCGGCCAACGCTTCGGCGTGAAAACAAATTCGGCGAAGGCGCATTCCCACAGAAGAAAATCGGACAGTCGCTGTTCGCCGCCAGTGCGGATCAAGAGGTCAACGTCCGTCGAGCCGCCGCGCAGAACTTCGGATAGCACATCGCTGAAGGAATCTGGCGAGAGCTTCGTGACTTTGTAAAAGCGGCAAGCAGCGTGAAAGATGGCTTCCCGCGCGGAGTAATCGACCGCCATGCGCAGGTGTAAACGCGTGCCATTCGCAGTGGCTGCTTCGGAATCGGCAATGGCTTCACGCAGCGTCGCGGGCATACGGTCGCGACGCCCAATGATGCTGAGGCGCACGCCTTCTGCGATGCAGTTCGAGGTTTCGGTCAGAAGGTATTCGTGCAGCAATCGCAGAATGGCGTTGACTTCCGCGGGAGGGCGCTTCCAGTTCGCGGAAGAAAGTGCAAAAAGCGTTAGCGTTTGTATGCCCAGCCCGGGAGCCGCGGAAATGACGCGCCGCGCCGTTTGCGCACCAGCACGGTGCCCCGCAGAACGAGGAAGCCCGCGCGAAGTGGCCCAGCGGCCATTGCCGTCGGAAATGATGGCCACATGCAGGGAGCGCTTCGGAGGAAGCCCCTGTGGAATGGGCGCAGGTTGCTGCAGGACTATCGGTGACATTTGCATATTCTTACTCCGCCGCTGGAGATGAATTGTATCAACGCAAACTACTCTACATTACAAAGCCGCAGCACAAAAAAATTTCCCTCGTCAGCCCTCGCGCGTGGCGCGGATCAGCGCTTCCATGTGATTCAAATAGCGCTCCAGCGCCTTTCGCCCTGCCGCCGTGAGCCGGTACTCGGTCTTGGGCAGACGACCGTCGAACGATTTCGTGCACACGATGTAATCCGCTTCTTCCAGTTTGCGCGCGTGAACACTCAAGTTTCCGTCGGTAGTCTTCAACATGGCCTTCAACTCGTTGAAGGTAAGGGAGCGATTGACAGCGAGAGCGCTGACGATGCCCAATCGCACGCGTTCATGAATGAGACGGTCGAGATCGGCCGGTACTGGCTCGCGCGCCTGCGTGTGCCCGACAGGCAACGTAGTCTCGCGCGAGCGCTGGTACCGCTCGTCTCGTGCTGTCGATCCTTTAGCCATATAGATCCTTTTCTGCGGCCTCTATCCTCCGTGATTTCTTGCGATCCAAAGCCCAAAGCCAATCTGCAAAGCCCCGAACCCCACGGCCATGAACGCGTCTCCCCAATTAGACGGAGCGAAAAGCGCGACTGCTCCGAGTCCCATGAGGGCCAGTCCCATCACCGGGACGACGCGAACGGAAAAGGCCCCGCCGGTGACAATCGCGGTGCCGTAGAGAAGCAGCCAGACTCCAGGCAATACGGACTGCACGCCGGCTTGAAAGAGCGCGAACGTCAGGAGGCCACCGACGATGATGGGCGGAGTAAAACTGAGAAGAAATTTGCGGCCGGGTCCGGTAAAAAGCCCGGCACTTCCCCGGTGTGCCTTGGTGGCGGCTGAAGATCCGGCAATCGCCACCGCTACGAAGGCCTCGACCAGCCAAACGGTGAGCCAGGCGCGGGGAGAATGTTGACGTGACGCCACCCACGCCGCGCCGATGGCGGTCAATCCCATAGCTACCCCGCCCCAACCTGGAACGGCGGTAAACTCGGCCGCTCGCTCCATGGTTTCGCGGATGTAACGCAGGTGGTCGGCGGCGCGAGCGTCAATAGGGATAGGCTCGGGTTTGGGGGAGCGAAGAGGACTCACGAAGGCCATGGCCAGCAAAATACCAGGAACGGCCGAATCTGTCAAGTACTTTGTGTCATAAAGCGCCAGGGCGTATCTTCAATCGGCGGCTCTCGCAATCGATGGTTCTGAGCGGGGATACCGGCCTAGCAGCGCGTTCCCTCGAATGATGAAAACATCCAGAAACATTTGCACGCTGTCGCGCAACATGCTGACCTTTGTGGCCGGCGAATGCGCCCAGCGCACGGGAATCTCAACGGAGCGCAGCCCGTGATGACGCGCGAGGTAGAGAAGCTCGGGATCAAAGCCAAAGCGCTCGATACGCTGCTGCTGGAAAATTACGCGGCAAGGTTCGCGGCGAAAGGCCTTGAAGCCGCACTGCGTATCGACAAATGGCAAACGGAGAATGGCGCGCACAATAAGATTGAAAATCATGCCCGCGTACTCGCGAAAGGCGGACTGCCGGACGGAAATCAAACTGCGGTTCAGCGCGCGCGAGCCAATAGCCACATCGTGATCGGCAAGCGCGGCGAGGAGCTTGTCCGCTTCTTCAATCGGCGCCGACAAATCCGCGTCGGTAAACAGCACGACTCGTCCGCTCGCTTCCATCATTCCATGACGAACGCTGTAACCTTTTCCCCGATTCGTGCTGTTGGCTACCACTCGCAGCAGGTGAATTTCGGTCCGGAAGGATTTGGCGACATCCGCAGTGCGGTCGGTGGAACCGTCATCTACGACGATCACTTCGGTTTGGCGCTTACTCTCACGGATGTATGAAGAGATTAGGGACAGCGTTTCTGGCAAGCGAAGCTCTTCATTGAAGGCGGGAATCACAATCGAGAGATCAGGCTCGGCGGAGGCCATAGACTACGAGGATTCCTTCCAGCCGTGCGCACCAACGAGCGGAACGAAGCGGCAAGGCTCGAGCATAGTCATCCGGAAAGTATCGTGGTTACGCTCAATCAGCCGCAACTCTTGGTTTTCAACGCCGCCCACCGGCACAATCATCCTGCCGCTCTCCGCAAGCTGCGCGAGAAGAGGCGTGGGTACGGCTGGCGCTGCCGCCGCCACGAGAATTGCGTCGTATGGCGCAAATTCGGGCAGGCCGAGCGTACCGTCACCGCAGTGTACGTGAACATTCGTATAACCCAGGCGCACTAGACGCTCGGCGGCCTCAGTAGCCAATTCTGCACGGAGCTCCATTGTGAAGACCTCCTTTGCGAGGCAGGCCAACACGGCGGCTTGGTAGCCGAATCCAGCTCCGATTTCCAGGACGCGCTCATTTCCTTCGAGCCGCAGGGCAGCCGTCATAGCCGCCACGATATAAGGTTGCGAAATCGTTTGCCCTTCGCCAATTGGCAGCGGGACGTCCTCATAAGCGCGGTCGCGTAATTCGGTGGGAATGAATTCGTGGCGTGGGATACGCTCCAGACATTCTAAAACGCGACTGTCATTCACGTGACGCTTGCGGATTTGCGTTTCCACCATCTCGTGGCGAGCCTGCCCCAAGAAGTCAGGAGCTCTGTTTCCGAAATTGTTGCGCTCGCCCATCAGTCATGCTGGCGCGGTGACAGCGGCATGCTTCTCCCATGCGTGCGTGCGGAGGATGTCCTCCACTTGCTCGAGTGCGAAATCGCATTCCTCGATCCTATTGTAAAAATGCGGAGAGAATCGCACGCCAGCCTTCGGTCGGAAGTCGACCAGAATTTCGCGGGCCAGGAGTTCGCGGGAGACTTCATAGGCATGAGGGCAGTCGATCGAAACGGTACCGGCGCGTTCCGCGGGATTTTCCGGCGTGTTGACGTGCCAGCCACGCGATTTTGCGCCGTCAAGCAAGCGCGACGTCATGCGCTGGGATTTCGCGCGTATGGCTTCGATGCCAACGGCATTGAGGATGTCCAAGCCGGGCTGGCAAGCATATAGCGCCGGGATGTGGGGCGTGCCATTGAGATAGCGAAAAGAGTCGTCGCGGGCCTCGATGGCCCCAGTCTCGAAGCCAAACGGGCGGCGATGCGCGATCCATCCCGTGAGCGCGGGACGCAACTTCGCGCGCAAATCTTCGCGCACGTAGAGATACCCGACTCCAGGCCCTCCACACAGCCATTTCAGCACGCCGCCAACGGCGAAATCGGCGCCCAAAGCTCGAACGTCAATGGGGATCGTGCCAGCCGCCTGGAAGACGTCGAGGATCACATGCGCGCCCACGCGGTGCGCACGCTCGATAATCGCGCGCGCGTCGACGATGTAAGAGCTGCGGAAGAGAACATGTGAAATGGGGACAAGCAACGTCGTCTCGTCAATAGCCGCGAGAAATTTGTCCAGGTCGATCCGCACCGGATTGGAGTTTGCTACCAACTCGACACGCGCTCCCAGGCGGCGCTGCTCGTGATAGAAGTACTGAATGGAAGGGAACTCGAGATCGGTCATAACAATTTTGTTGCGCGGTCCGCGGAAATCAAAACAAGAAGCGATGACCGCCTGAATCAAGGTGACGTTTTGATGGAGGGAAATTTCGCCGGCTCTCGCGCCAATCAGTGGCGCGATTTTGTCGCCCACACCGACGGCCATGTCCCACCAGCCCTCTTCCCACGCACGCACTCCGCGCTCCGCCCAGGAATCCGCGTAAGCCCGCATCGAATCGTAAACCGCGCGCGGCATCGCCCCCAGCGAATTGCTGATGAGATAGGTGGAGCGGTCGAGAATGGGGAACTCGACGCGCCATTTGAGCAGGTCATCCATGAACGGTGGCTCCCGGGCCCGGATCGACGGGGTGAGTTTTCCTCCATCCAAAGTAGCACAGCGTAATGAAGAGCAGCCACGGCAAACCCGCTGTGACCGTGATACGAAGACCAGGCACCCACCATGTGGAAACGAGCACGTTGCCAAGTGCTAAGGCACCAAAAATCGAGGTCCAAGGACCACGCGGACCGAAGCGCTGTACCGGTTGCCCAGATCGAGCAGTGCGCCTCCGAAACATTAGATGAGTTACGAAAATCATCAGCCACACAAAAATACCCCCGAAAAACGCCGAGCCGAGCATGTAGACGTATGCCGTCCCGCTATACCGCCGCTCCAGGATCAGCGCTGCCACCATACCGATACTGGACGCGAACAGCGCGGTCACAGGAGTGCCGCGTTTGCTCAAACGTCCCAATGCGGATGGGGCATAGCCCCCGCGCGCCAGCGAGAACAACATGCGCGCTGTCAAATAGAGATTGCAGTTCACGCTGGACAACGCCGCCGTCAGCACCACGAAGTTCATCACGGCGGCTGCCGCCGGAATTCCCGCCGATTCAAACACCCGGACAAAAGGGCTCTCGCCGAGCCCCACCTGAGTCCACGGCGCGACACCAACCACGACCGCCAACCCTCCAATATAAAAGATCCCGAGCCGCGCAAACGTCCAACGCATGGCGCGCGGCAACGCCGTCGCCGGGTCTTTCGCTTCCCCTGACGTAACCGCAACGATTTCCATTCCCAGGTAACTGAAGACCGCCATCGCGACACCGAGTCCAACTCCCGCCCACCCATTGGGCAGAAACCCGCCATGGGACACGTAGTTGGTACTGCCGATTCGCGGAAATCCAATACCCAGGAGCAGGGCGGCGCCCAAGATCAGAAACAACGCGATCGTGACGACTTTCAGCATGGCAAACCAATATTCGAAGGTCCCGAAATTCGAAACGCTGCTGGCGTTCACCCAAATCAGCGCCACCGAAAATCCTGCAATCCAAATCCAGGACGGCACTCCTGGAAACCAGTGCTTGCAGTAGATCGATGCCGCCACCATTTCGCTGCCGATAGCGATCACTTGTCCGAGCCAGTAGGAATAGCGCATCGCGAAACCAGCCCACGGGTGCACATACATTTCCGCGTAAACGCCGAACGAGCCGGCCACTGGGTGCGCGATGGCCATTTCACCCAACGCCCACATCAGAGCCAGCGCGATACCTGCGGCCGCGGTGTAGCTCAGAATCACTCCTGGGCCGGCGAGCTTCACAGAAAGCGCACTGCCGAGGAAAAGGCCCGTGCCGATTGCTCCACCGACAGCGATCATCGAAAGCTGCCGCGGCGTCAGGTTTCGGTGCAACCCCGCTTCGCGTGCGAGGATGGCCGACGCATCCTTAACATTTGCCACAATCGGAGCTTCGGTTTGCGCCATGGCGCGGCATCGTATCAGACAGTTCACCGGCCTGCACGAACGTACAGAAAAAAAGGACAGTTAAGCGACCCGACACTACTGTACTTCGACGGTCTTGGCCGCGCGCGTTCCCTCTTTACAATCGCAAGCGTGGCGAAATCGCAGAATTTTCGCCGCGGAGGAAGTCATGAAGGCGGTCCTGGCATTGGTCATCATTTACGTGGCGATGTTCTTTCTCGCTATCCAAGGCGCTTCGCAGAATTCTGCGCAAGCCACGCTGCATAGTGGTCCTGGCCAGTCCGCGCACTCCATTGATCCTGTAAAAGAAGCCGATATCCGCTCTTTGATGGAACTCGTTGGCGCGCGCGACACCATGCAGGATTTCGCCACTCATGGGGCTGACCAACTTCGCGAAAACCTTCTCGCCTCGGTGCCGAGTAACGACCGCGGGCAACAATTTGTGAACGCATTCATCGACGACTACAAAGCGAAGTTCAATGCCGACGAAGCCACGGCGCAGCTCGTAACGACCTACGATCAGCACTTCACGCAAGACGAAATCAAGGGTCTCTTGCAATTTTACGGTTCGCCGCTCGGGCAAAAGTTCGCCGCGGAAATGCCCAAAATCAACGGTGAAATGCAAGCGTCTAACCGGGCATTCAGCACTCGTATTGCGAAGGAAGTGCTGCAAGATCTCCACAAGCAGTATCCCAGCTTGGTCGCACGTGCACGATTCGCTAAACCCCGCCAAGGTCAAACAGAGCAAGCCCAACAGCAAGCCCAGCAGCAAGCACAAACACAACCTTAGGCACCCGTTTCGCGTCTATACAGCCGAAGCTCAAGCGCATCAAAAGGCGCCTGATTGTGGTATCCGGGTCGATTTTCTATGCCGCAAGGCTCAGGGGAGGGTGTAATGCGAACGTTGTTCGTGGGGTGCGCGCTAATTTCAGGAGCGCTAGTGGTGTTGGCGCATTCGCCGTCGATTCAAGTAATGGCCCAAGAGAAATCCTCAGCACCGCCTAAGACGACCCAAGCTCCCGGCAAGACCGCGCTAAAACCGTCGGGCAATGTCGATCCCCAAAAAGAAGCCCGCATCCGCGAACTGATGGATCTCACCGGAGCAAAGAATCTGGGACAACAGCTCATCGAGGCGGGAATGGAGCAATTCCGCAGCAGCGTGCAGGACTCACAGCCCAACAATCCGCGCGCCAAGCAATTTGTAGATGCGTTCGTGAGCGGGTTCCAGAAACACTTTGACGTGAACACCCTTAACGAGCAGATCATCCCGATCTATGACAAATATCTGACCACGGATGACCTGAAAGGCTTACTCGAGTATTATCGCTCGCCTCTTGGACAGCGCATGCTCAAGACATTGCCCGAACTAACCCGTGAATCGCAGGCAGCCGGCTTCGCGTTAGGCCAGAAGGCCGCTCAGGAGACCATGGAGGAGTTGAAGACGGATTACCCGGAGTTCACAGGCGCAAAGGATGACGACAAACATCCAGGTAACTAGCCGAATAACTAGACCACGCGTTTCAAGGAAAACGCTTCTTGATTTTTATGTCTATACCGAACGTTCCGTTGTAATCGCGCAAGGCCACAATCGACAGATTACGGTTGACGTTGTACTCCACCTGAATCACCTGCTGCTGCGTTGATCCCACGTTCGATACATACGTCACGGTCAGATTTCGCGTAACTTGCTGCTGAACGGTGACCCGAGCTGCCGCGTTTTGTGTAGCTCCTGTCGAGCCGACTCCGGTCAGCCCCGGATCAACTCGAAAGTTTGTAATTCCGAACAGCTTTTCCAGGCGTCCACCGACTTGGCTCGATACCGCTTCCGAAAGCAGCGCCGAAGCACCAGCCGTCCCGCTCTGCGATCCCGAGGCGGTGCGCAACGTGGACTCCTGACTCGTTTGACCTAAGGCAAGAAGCGTTACGATATCGTTCGCGGGCAACGGCGGGTCCGAACGGTATGCTAGCGTGAGTTTGCTCGCCGGTCCGTTGAAATTCAGCGTGATCTCATACTGCTGAATGGTGGTGCTCGCCTCTACGTTCACCACTGGATCCAGCCGGAAGGGGTTCGCGAAGTTAATATCCCCTCTGGCTACGCGGTAGCGATTGCCGTGAAATAGCAAGTCTCCCGAGAGAACGTGGATGTGCCCGAGCAAAATAGGATGTTCCCAGGTTCCACGCACGCGGATGTTGGCTTCCGCGTCCAGTTCCGCGCCGGGCCACTCCATGCGCGCATCCGGCGCTGAAACCGCCTCCACATCGAACTGCAGATTGCGCAAAAATGTGGAACTGGTGGACGGGCCGGTGATTCCTTCTTTTGTTGAGACCAGCACACCGGCAACCTCCAGCCCCTGCGTCAATGTGACGCGCTGCACAATCACTCGGCCGGAGAGCAGTCCCGCTTCCGTCGTGCCGGTCAGGCGCAAAGAGCCTCCGGTTAGCCAACTCATACCCTCCGGGTAGCGGATGCGAGTCTTATCCGTCCGCGCGGTGATGTCGTAGCGCAACGGTCGGTCGGTGTACGTTACGCTGCCGGAGACGTGCAGCGTGCCGCCGCCGGCTTCAGCGGTCATGTCGTTAAAGAAAAGCCGTGTATCGTCAAAGACGAAGTCGCCATTAATGTTGCTAAGCCCCGTCGGAAAATCGGCCTCTCGCGCATTGGCACCAGCGATGTGAATTCGTCCATTGATGCGCGGCCGCACAAGCGTCCCCTCGAATGTGGCATTGATCTGCGCAGGCCCCCCAATCGTTAGTCCGGGCGAAATTCCCGCGAGCAACCGCAAGTCCAGGCCCCCGTTGAGCTGCAGGTTGACGTTGGCGCGCTCCGCGAAGCCGACATTCCCACTGACGCGAATGTCCGTGTCTGGTCCGCGAAACTGAGCCGGATCGATCTGCAAATTGTCTCGCGAAGATCGAAAGTGAACCGGGCCCACATTCTCGAGCTGTACGTTCGCATAGTTAAACGTAAGCCGCGAAAATTTTGCGTCCAGAAGGATGGTCTCCGGCCGCTTGAGCGAACCGCTCAGGCCGATTTCGCCGTCCGCTTTACCGTGACCATTGAATCTTTGCAAGTGCAGGGCGCCTAGAATAAGCGCGTCCAACGCGATGTTTTTGACGGCAATTTTTCCGTCGATGTTGTAAGGGTCTGCGAGCGCCAGCGTATATCCACCAGAGATCTCTCCGGTACTCATCGCCGATCCCAATTCAAGTCGCGCTGTGCTTCCGTCCGAGCTGAGCGTGCCGTCAAAGCTGCCGATCACAGACTGACCGACCTTCAAGTCCACCACGCGAAAGGTCCCTTCGCCCTTTGGCGCCGATGGCGGACCGCTGGCCTTCAGTCGAAAGGAAACCTGGCCATCCAGCGCGAAACGCGGCGACTGCAGCTTTTGGAAGTTAGCCAGCGGGAGGGACGCGCCAACTAGGTCAATTGATGCCGTGCGGTCCGCCAAGTTGTATTCCGCCGTGCCGGTGACAATTCCGGCTCCGTGGCCTGGCTCCTTTTCTGGCGGAAATAACCGCAACTCGGCATTCGCGATGCGGACTTCATCGGGCGTCAAGTTGAGTTGCCCGCGTAGCCGGTTAAATGCGACGCCGTACGCTTCTCCACTTGCGAGATCGAATAGCCCGGTTACCGCCGGCGCTCCACGTGTCCCGCGTCCATGAAACTGGCCCGATAGCTGCCCATGTACCGGATACGACGAATTCAACAACTGCTGCAGTGCGTCGACGGGCGTCGCTTCAAGGCTGACATCCGCGGACCACGTGCTATCGGGCAGAAAACTCCAATTATCGAGGCCGAGCACCATGTCGATAGTTGCATCCATCGGACCACGGCGCACATGGGCGTGTGAAAACGTCAGTTCATCCGGCGAGTACGAGAGTTCGCCGTCCAGGGAGTCCAGGGCCAGGTCCTCATAGCGCACGCGCTCGCCTCGCACATGGCCTCCAAAAGTCGGACCTCCGGAGGGTCCGCTGATCTTCCCTTCCCATCGCGCGCCGCCCGATATTACCTTGATCGCGTCAGCCGATTTCGGTGCCGCGACTCGAAGCCCGTTAATGAAATCGCGATAGCTCTCGAGCGCGCCGGTTTCAAACCGGACGTCCAGCGCAGTGTTTCGCGGCGCGAGGATCCCGCTGACGGAGCCTCGGCTGGCAGGAGTCTCGAACTCACCGCTGCTGACCGTCAAGGTCTGGGGATCGTACCTATACCGAATGTCCCAATCGCCATCCACTGGGATGTGTCCGGCAGCGACGTTGTCCGGGGAGGTCCACTGCATCGACCCGGCAACCTCAAAATGTTGAAAGGGCCCGCTCCAGGTTTCCGTGGTGTCCGCCGATATCAAGGAATCCCAGTGCAATTCGTCCACGGGGAAGCCTGCGTGCTCAATAGCTGGGAGCACTCCGGCCAGGCGAACGTCCTGCACATGCGTGTCTGCACGGAATTTCAGGCCGTCGAAACGCATCGTGACCCGGCCTTTGACCGTTCCGCCAAATGCCAGCGCAAGAAAATCCGGTACGACCAGCCCACTGTTGTCGATACGAAAGCTGCCTCGGCTGGATAGTCCCGACACATGAAAAATCGGATAAGCCAGCGTGATTTCATGGCCCGAATAGCTGCCCGTTCCTCGAAATTGCCCGTCGGCCAACTCTGCTTCGCCATGAACGTCCGCGAGACCGGTCGGAGTTTCCGGCGAGCGCAGATTCTCGCGAATATCCAGCAGATTGACCCATCCGCGGTACCGAAAATTCCATTTTGGTTGCGCGTAGTCGTGCATCTCCGCCTGAGCATCCACGTGCGAGCGACCCGCGTTCAAAATTCCCTGCTCTAGCGTGAAGCCGTCCTCTCGCAATGTGAATTTGGCGGAGATGCTTATGGGCCAGGGAAGGAAGCGCTTTGCTGTAAAGCGAATCGATTCCCAATCAATCGTGCCTAGATACATGGGCTGGCTCGCCGCGCCGCTGGCATCGAGGGCCAAACGCAGGTTTTCGCCCTCGACGGCTAGCGGCGTTCTTACGTCGTTATAAAGGATCCAGCCATTCTGCAGTTGCAACCGCCGGATATGCAGATCGAACAGCGTTTCTCGCGCCGGCTTCCTCCCCGTCGCGTTTTGCGGAGGAGGAATATTGCTTGATCCGTTTTTCTCGATGCGTATGTGTATCTGCGGCCTTTGCACCAGCAGATCGTTCAACGAAACCTTGTGCCCCCAAAAAGAGTCGATGCGCAAACCCGCTTGTACTTCATCGGCTGCAAAGAGAGGCTCCGTTCCGGCGGGTTCCCGTCCATGAATCACCAGGCCCTTCAGCCGTACTTCTAGCGAGAGCCAGCGTATAGAAATGGACTGTAACGTGACCTGTCCGCCCGTCATTTTCTCGAGGCGCTTCACGACAAAGCCGTGAATCAGTGGATTGCCAGCACCGCTGCCGAAAAAGATCGCCACACCGGCAAGAATCAGCAGGATCAGCAACACCTTTGCCGCCAGTACCCACGCGACGTGCCGCAGCCATCTCCATTTTCGCCGGCGCGTCTCGCGAGTCATTTTCCGGGTTCTTTCAGAAACTTTTCCACGTGCAATCGGCCACGGCTTTCTTTCAGCCAGATCTCCGCCTGCTCATTGATTCCTCGCTGTACCAGCGCCTCTTGAATGTATTCGCGCGAGGCATCCAGCGGTGGCGCGGCCTGATTTCGCGCCTTTGCCCGCGGAACTACGGCTTCCTGATAGAAGTCCTCCACCTGCTTGGCCGTTACCTGCACGGCGGGACGAAACCGGGAGTCCAGGTAGTTGCTCAGATAGAGTTGTTCCGCGAGCATTCGCTGGATCTCTTTGTCGCTTAAACCCGATTGCTTCTTTCGGGCCTCGTATTCTTCGCGCGCTCCGAACGATGTTTGCAGATGCTCCACTCCGTGGGCAATCTCAACGTCAGCCGGATGCGGAAATCGCGCCGTCTCCGCTTCGGTCCTTACGATCCATTGGTCAACGAGCCGGTCTAGAATCGCGGCGTCGCTTTCCGCTTTTCCATCCACCAATATTTGATACCGGCTCAACGTCCGCACTTCGCTCAGCAGGATGATGTCCTTCTCCACGCGTGCGGCAATTTGGTCTAGGAGTTCCTGGCCTCGCGCGTTCGCCACCGCCAGCATCAGCAGTGCACCAGCGAGCGCATAAATCCGATTTCGGGGCATTAGAACGTTGATCCCAGATTAAAGAAGATTTGAAAGCCTGGCAGTCGCGTTGCCTTGAATCCAAACTGGCCTTGTTGACAGTCCACGGTCGCAACCCCCGATGGGCAGATCGGCGTAACGAACTGTGGCCGATTGATCTGGTAACCCAGATCGATGCGAATCGGTCCCACAGGCGTAGCGTACCGAAAACCCAGTCCAAGTGTGTGCGAGAAATAGTTGAGTTCATTAGTGCAATTGAATTCGCACTGCGTCGGATTAGCAGGATTGAAAATCGGCTTTGGCGAGTATGGCCGGAAAGTGATTCGGTCCACCCGGCTATACACATTTCCTCCGTCATAAAACAGCGCGCCGCTTAACGCCGTCCCGATGAAAGGCAGCCGCATCGGGAAGCGAAACTCCTGGTTCAAGATCAGCAGCGCCTGCCCGCCCACCGGGAATCCCGTAACCGAGTCGCGCGGCCCGGCCTGGTTCAACGCAAATCCGCGCAGCGAAGTGCCTCCCCCGGCAAAAAATCTCTCTGGCAGCGGGATTACCGTTGGCAAGGGCGGAGTCGTCGGCGCCGGAAAGGTTAGCGAAACCGTATCTCGATACGGCCTCAGAATCCCGATGCGAATCGAACGCGCAAAGCTGAACCTGCGCCCGATTGGATGATAGGTCGAGTTTTGAAAGTAGAAGCGCAGGAAGCTCGCGCTCGAGCCGATTCCCGTGTCTGCGACGCTGAAGTCGGCGCTATTAAAGTTCCCGCGCGTGGCATCCGCCGGATTATCCCGTGCGTCGCGCACCCAACCCGCGCCAAATTGCGAAACGAGCGTCGGCGCATTGAAGAGCGGAATCTCTTCCGGTGAAATATGCGCGTTCAAGTTGGACACCAGCACCTTGCGGAACGTGTAGTGGTACAAAAGCGACGTCCGCAGCGTCAGCTGCTGGTTCATCTGCAACGAACCCTCATACCGCGTCTCGGTGAACGTGTTGATGTCTTGCGTTTTCTCGGTGTACGCCGTGGCTTGCAAATTCAGGTGCGGGTTGCTGAACGTGTTCGGATGGTTGTACGCCAGCAACGCCCGGTCTTCGATGGTGCTTCCCCGCAGCTTCAGCGAAAGCGAATCGCCTCGCCCGGTCACATTCAGTTTGCTGATCTCCAAAATCCCGCGGATCGCGGCCTGCACCTCGCTTCCCGCCGGATTAGTCGTGCTTGCCAGCCGCTGTACTTCAAAGCCTCCCCCGTACGCCAGCGTGTAGCGCTTCGCCTCTTCCACCAGGACCACGATGTCTTTGCTTGTGTCCGTGCCGTTCGGATTCTGCGCCTGGATCGTTACACGGTTAAACACCCCCAGGTTATACAGCCGCCGCTGCGATTCGACCACTTCTCCTTCCCGTAACGGCGCTTCCGGCTTCACTCGAATCTCGCGCCGAATTACTCCCGTCCGCGTGTGGTCGTATCCCGTCAGCAAAATCCTCCGCACTCGGATTTGCGGGCCTTCCTCGATGCGATACACCAGACTCATGAAACCATCCTGGAAAGTCCGCTCGTCCTTGCGCTTGTCCGCCTTGTCCGTGAGGTTCGACGACGACGACGCTTGCTTTCCAGTGACGTTCGCCTTCTCCTCGGAATTCTTTTCTGGCGTGCTAACCCTCTCCGCCGTCGCCGTAAACTTTGCTTCTGGAAATCCATCATTGAAATACAGCGCCAAAATGTTGTCGCGGTCTGTGGTCACGTTGAATTCCGAATAAGGCTGGCCAGGTGTTGAAGCAACTACTCCCAACAGCACATCTTCCTTCAACGCATGGACCCCATCGATCTTCAGCGATGCCACACGCGTCTGCTTACCTTCTTGGACCACAAATCGGATCATCAGGTCGCCTTCTCGCCCCTGATAATTGTCCAGCACCTGAGCATCCACTTTTGCTTCCAGGAATCCGTTTGCCAGGTACAAATTCTGCATGGATTCCCGGTCGGACTCCATCAACCGTCGGCTGAATCTCCCCGGCGTTGCGAATCCCTTCGGATAAATGATCATGCGGCTGCGCAGCAAATCGGCGTTGAAATACTGGTTTCCGGTGATCTCGATTCGCAGCAGCGAGTGCCGGTCGCCGCGCTCCACGCGATACGTGATCACCTCTTCGCTTCCCTTTCGTCCGCTCTTGAGCGTCACCTCGTTTGTGCTCGTTGCGTAGTCCACTTCCGCATCGAAGTAACCGTTACGCTCTAGCCGCTCCCGAATGTTGCGCTTCCCTTCTTCCAGCAAATCCGTATCGACCGCCCCTTCCTGATACACGGGCACTAGCTTCTTTAGCTCTCCACCCGAAAATTTCGCCCCGGCAACCGTAATCCGGACCAGCGGCCCTTCCGTGACCTCTAGCTCCAGCGGAATCGTGTTGCTCTTGGCGTCGTAGGTTCCGCGCCGGAGAACGGCTCGCGCATTCAGGTGCCCCTTTTTCACGAGGAAATTGCGCACCCGGGAAGTGGCGCGTTGTACGCGTGCTCCAGTAAGCGCCGCGCGCGGTTTTAGTTTGGAGCGCGACAGAATCTCCGCATTTGCGTACTCCGTCCCGTTCTTGAGTTGAATCTCCTTGATGCGGGCGCGCGGTCCCGGCTGTACTTTAATGTTCACGTCCATCTGGTGATTCTGGGGATGCGGTACCTCTTGCGCGGATACTTGTGCCACATACAACCCTTCTTCCTTCAGCAGCTCCCGCAACCGCTCCAACCCCTCGTTCACCGCGTCGGCTTGGTACGGCTCTCCGAGCGGAAGCTGTACCGCCGCAATCGCCGACGCCTCTGTTGGAGGAGAAACCAGCCCTTGAATGATCACCTGATTGAAATAGAGTTGCTCTCGCACCACGAAATCAATGCGTACGCCCCCGTCTAAGGGCGTGGCAATCGCCCGCACATCCGCATAGTCACCCGACCGGTATAGCGTCCGGATGCTCCCCGCAATTTCATCGCGATTCAATGGTTTTCCGATGGAAATGGGCAGTCCCTGCGGTTGGTCGGAAAGCACGCGGCCATCGTCGGTTACGATTCGCACGGCCGCTACGGGTTCGGCGCTGGCACTGGTTTCCGACGCCGAAGCGCTCGCTTGTCCCGCTGGGCTTCCTTGCTGCGCCTGCGCGGGCCGCCACTCGGCTCCGAGAAGGAGCGTGGCCGCGACGATAATGCGCAACCCTTGTCCACAATGCGCTTTCATGCTCTCACTGGCTCAGACGAAGCGTAGCATAGCGGCGTTGCCTGTCCTTCGAAGTTTGGCGCTATCATAAACAGGCGACGCTACTTTGCAGCTCGCGGAGCTTAGCGCCGGTCTCTGACTGTCTGTATGGATTCACGTTCGCAAGTGCCGCCAAGGTGAACGATTTGCTCCACGAAAAATATTCCCGCCAAATCCTCTTTGCTCCCATCGGCGAAGAAGGTCAGCGGCGCTTGCTCTCGTCCAGTGCCGTCATCGTCGGGTGCGGCGCGATTGGTGCTGCCGCGGCCAATCTTTTAACACGCGCGGGTGTAGGAAAATTGCGCATCATCGACCGCGATTTTGTCGAGCCCTCGAACCTTCAGCGCCAAACCCTGTTCGATGAAGCCGACGCCCTCGCCGCGCTTCCAAAAGCCATTGCCGCCGAACGCAAACTCCGCTCTATCAATTCCAGCGTCTCCGTTGAAGGGGTCGTCGCTGACCTCGACCCCGCCAGCGCCGCCGGCTTGCTCGCGGGCTTCGACATCATTCTCGATGGGACAGACAACTTCGAGACGCGCTTTCTGATCAACGATTTCGCCGTGCAAAATGCCAAGCCTTGGATTTACGCCGCCGCCGTGGCCAGTTACGGTCTCACCATGACCATCCGTCCCGGAGCCACCCCTTGTCTCGCCTGTCTGACAGAATCGCACCAGCAGGGTCTGGAGGAAACGTGCGATACCATAGGCGTCCTCGGCTCCATCGTCAATCTAGTCGCGTCACTCGAAGCCGCTGAAGCCATGAAGCTTTTGGCCGGCCGCACCGATGCCCTTCATGGCCGTCTCATCTCTTGCGATGTCTGGAGCGGCCATTTTCAGTCCGTCCGCATCCCCCGCAACCCAGACTGCCGCGCTTGCGCCCGCCGCGAATTTACCTTTCTCGAGGGCCAAGCCCAGCCTCACATCACTATGTGCGGCCGCGATTCCGTCCAGATTCACGAGCGCAGCCGCTCACTGGATCTGGCCCTTCTGAAAAGCCGCCTATCTCCCACGGTCTCCGACGTCCGCCACAACGAGTTCCTGCTACGTTTCCGCATCCCGCCGTATGAGATGACCGTCTTCTCCGACGGTCGTGCCATCTTGAAAGGCACAAAAGATCCGGGTATAGCCCGGTCCCTATACGCCCGCTACATAGGTGCTTGATTTTTCTCGGAGTGCGGCAGTTTGCCCGCCGCTGTTATGAATGACACCGAAGTGTTGTTTCACCGCGAAACAGGGTGGCGCCCGTAGGAAGATCGCATCGAGGCCCGGTCCAAATTTTCCCGAAGATTCATCAACGTAAGAAACGTGCTCAAAATCCGCGCTTTCAGATCATCGGTAAGATGCAGTCCGCTGGTGGCCACGCGGGCCAGCTTCTCCCCATTTTCCGTGATGAATCTCATGATTTCGCGCTGCCGTTCGTGCCCCGTATTGCCCAGCGCCGTCTCCCGGCGCATTTCCGCGCACCCGCTCTCCAGCGACAAAGTAAAATGCAGCACGCACAACTGCTGCTCGGCGAGGGCCGGTGGCGAGTCGTTCTTGCATCCTGAAGTTTGGCAACGTGTTCCCATGAGCTAGAGGGCTGCTTTGATAAGTAACATTACTGGCCGCAAGAATCCACCGCGTACATCGCCGATGGTGCGAATCCTGCATCAGCTGTCCCATCGTTCCATCCATGCCCGTTAGGCCAGCTCTCCTGAAGAAAATCTTACATCGTTGTTGACATCCTCGCTTCCTGTCCGTATAAATATACAGGTGAATGCATATTTTCACCGCGCGATGAATTCAGGCAAAACATTCCGCCATGGGCAGATCCTGCGGCTCGTCTCTGACGCCTCGATCACCAATCAGGAAGAGCTGCGCCGCCGCCTGGCTGCGCAAAAAATGCGCGTCACGCAAGCCACTCTCTCGCGCGATCTTCAGGAGCTTCGCCTGGTCAAGACGCACGAGGGCTATCGCCCGGCCGCTGCCTTACCGGAAGAATCCAATGGCTTGCCTTCCCTGGCGCGCGCGCTAGGCGAGTTCCTGGTGGACATTCGCCCCGCCGAGAATCTGTTGGTCTTGAAGACGCCTCCCAGCGGTGCGCAGCCTCTAGCCGCCGCCGTCGATGGCGCTAAGTTTCCGGAAACCGCCGGCACCATCGCGGGCGACGATACGGTTCTGATCATCACGCCAAACAAGAAATCCCGCGAGTCCCTCCAAAAAAAGATCGAATCGCTCGTGAAATGAGAAAGCCTGAACAAATCGCCGTAGTAGGTGTCACCGGCTACACAGGTTTCGAGCTGGCGCGCATTCTCTTGCGCCATCCCGCCGTGAAGTCTTCGGTCTTCTACGTCCGCGACACGCAAAACAAGCATTGCCTCGCCGAGCTTTTCCCCCAGCTCCGCGGCATTGGCGAAGCTCCGCTCCGGGCCCTTTCCGTGCCGGAGATTATCGCGAGCAGCGCGGGGACCGCCTTCCTGGCCACGCCTCACGAGGTTTCCGCCGAACTCGCGCCCGCTCTCTTGCAAGCCGGTCTGCGGGTCATCGATCTCAGCGGCGCCTTCCGCTTTCGTTCCGCTGACACCTTCGCGTCCTGGTATAAGCTTCCCGCCCCCCATGCCAACTGGCTCAGCGAAGCCACTTACGGTCTACCCGAGCTATATGCCCATGAGATTGCATCTTCGCGCCTCATCGCCAATCCTGGCTGCTACGCCACGAGCGTCATCCTCGCGCTACGTCCCCTAGTCGAAGCAGGATGGATCGCCAACGCCGGCAGTGTTGTCTGCGACTGCAAGTCCGGCGCCAGCGGCGCCGGCAAAGATCCCCGTCGCGACCTCCACTTCGTCGAGGTGGACGAAAATTTCAAGGCCTACAACCTTTTCTCGCATCGACACACGCCTGAAATCCTCGAACACACTGGCTTCCCCGAAGATCAACTGATCTTTTCGACCCATCTTCTTCCACTGGCTCGCGGAATCCTTTCAACCATTTACGTCACGCTCAGTACTGCGCGCTCCGGCGACGAGATCGAAGCTATTTTCCGAAAGTTTTATGCGGGCCGCCCCATGATCCGCATTTGGGCCGCCGGCTCCCTCCCGGAGTTGCAGCACGTCGCACACACCAATTTCTGCGATATCGGTTTTTCCCTGGACAAGTCGCGCAAACGCTTGATCGCGGTGTCCTGCCTGGACAATCTCGGCAAGGGTGCCGCAGGCCAAGCCGTTCAAAATTTCAATCTCACGTTAGGCATCGAGGAGCAGACCGCACTGCAATGAAAACCGTAATCAAGTTGGCTGGAGCGTTACTCGAAAACGAGACCACGGTACGCTCGATCGCGCGTCAAATCGCGGCGCTCGCACAGCAGGGCCAGGAAATCCTGGTCGTCCACGGCGGGGGCCGCGTATTCACCGCCACTCTCAAGCGCATGGGCATCGAGAGCAATTTCGTCGCTGGCCTGCGTGTCACGAATCGTGAAACCCGTGACGTTGCCGTGATGGTTTTCGCAGGCCTCCTGAACAAGCGTCTCGCCTCCGCCATTTCCGCCGAGGGCGCACCCGCCATCGGGATTTCCGCTGCGGATGCCGCCTGCTTCCGTGCCGAACCCATGGTTCACAACGAAATCGAGGGTAGTCTCGGTTTCGTCGGCTATCTCACTGCACTGAACAATGCCTTCATCGAGTCCCTCTGGCGCGAAAACCTTATTCCCGTCGCCCCCTGCCTCGGCTTGGGACCTGACAATGAGTTGTACAACATCAATGCCGACCACATGGCGGCAGCCTGTGCCGAATACCTCGGCGCCGACCGTCTGATCTATCTCACCGATGTTGCCGGCGTCCTCGATGGAGACAAGGTGCTTTCCGCGGTAACTTGGGAAGAAATTGAGCGTCTCGTGCAGTCCCGCGTCGTTTCCGGCGGTATGGTGCTCAAGCTCGAAGCTGCCAAGCGCGCCCTCGAAGGCGGCGTGCGTGAAGTACATATCGTCGGCGCCGATTTGCCGGATTCCCTGCTGCGTGTCTCGCAATCAGCGGCTCTCTGTCACGATGCCGTCAACGCCATCCCTGGAACTCGCGTTCTGCGCGAACCTCTCCCGGCCAAGCAAGCAGCGCTCTCGGCGGCATAATGGGCGCGCTAACCAAAAAGAAAACGGTGGCCGGATCGAGGCAAGCGCCAAAACGTGCGCGCGTCGCAGAGACCCAGGTCGACCCGCGCCTCAGCGACGCGGAGCAGTTCCTCCTCCCCACGTACAAGCGCCAGCCCTTCGTCATCACTCATGGTCGCGGCGCTTACGTGTACGACTCCACCGGCAAGAAGTACCTCGACTTTCTCGGCGGCATCGCCGTCAATGCTCTCGGGCATGCGCACTCGCGCATCGTCAAAGTGATTCGCCGCGAAGCTGCGCGTGCCATCCACCTCTCCAATCTTTATAACAATGCCTTTCAGGGTCCTCTCGCCCGCAAACTCGCGGAGATCTCCGGGATGGACCGCGTCTTCTTCTCGAACAGCGGCACGGAAGCTGCCGACGGAGCTTTAAAACTCGCGCGCCTTTGTGCCCGCGCGGCCTCCGACGCGCCTGACAAGCCTGCGGCAAAACACCGCATTCTGGCCATGCAGAACTCGTTTCACGGCCGGACCTTCGGCGCCGTTAGCGTTACTTCCACTGAAAAGTACCGCCTGCCTTTTGCACCGGTCGTGCCTGGGGTCGAATTCGTCCGTTTCAACGACGTTGCCGATCTTGAATCCAAGTTCGATAACACTGTGTGTGCCGTCATCTTGGAAACCGTCCAGGGCGAAGGCGGTATCCATCCTGTCAACGAAGTTTTCTGGAATCGCGCCCGCGGTCTTGCCACGCAGTACGGCGCTTTGCTCATCGCCGACGAAATTCAATGTGGCCTCGGCCGCACCGGGCGTTACTTCGCGTACCAGAAGTTTTCCTCCCGGCCCGATATCGTTCTCGTGGCCAAGCCGCTCGCCGCTGGCCTGCCTCTCGGCGCAATCCTTACAACCGAAGCGGTGGCTTCCCGCGTTTCTCTCGGCCTGCACGGCACCACGTTTGGCGGGGGCCCTTTGATCTGTGCGGCCGCGCTTGAATTCTTGAACATCCTTCAAGATCAGAAACTTCTCAAAAACGTCCGCGATCGTGGCGCTGAGCTGTACGAAGGTCTGGTCAAGCTCGCCGCCAAGTTCGGTTTCATCCGCGAAATTCGCGGGGAGGGTCTCATCCTCGGTGTTGAGCTCTCCGTTGATGGCAATCCCTTCGTCGCCGAGGCCTTGCGTCAGGGTTTGCTGATCAATTGCACGCACGACTTTACCCTGCGCCTTCTTCCACCCTTCATCATTACTCGCGCGCAGGTCCGCGAATTCCTTCGCACGTTCGAGCTCGTCCTGGTAAAAACTCCCAAATCTACTTCCGCCGCTCCCGCGCAAGCCGCCGCAAAGACGCCGCGTCTCGCGCATTCTGCGGCAAGGTGAAAACATGACCACTACCACTCTCGTAGCCCCTATTTCCTTATCGAACGATCTCCTCACCGGAGCCGAATGGAGCCCCTCGCACACGCGCGAACTCCTCCATCTCTCGGCCGACATAAAGGCTCGTCCTGTCCGCTACGCTTCCACGCTGCACGGCAAATTCATCGCGCTCATCTTCGAAAAGCCCTCGCTCCGTACGCGCGTCACCTTTGAAGTCGGTATCCAAAGCATGGGCGGCTCTGTAATCTTCCTCGACCACACGCAAGCGTCCGCCTCTCTCGGCGCGCGCGAGTCCATTGCAGACGTCGCTCGCAATCTCGACCGCTGGGTGCAAGGCATTGTCGCGCGCGTCTATCACCAGCGCGTTCTCGAAGAAATGGCCGCCAATGCCGACATCCCGGTCATTAACGCTCTTTCCGACAAATTCCATCCGTGCCAGGCACTCGCCGATTTCTTTACTCTGGAAGAAAAATTCGGCGCTCTGCGGGGATTCAAACTCGCCTACGTTGGGGACGGAAACAACGTCTGCAACTCGCTGATTTATCTGGCCGCGCGGCTTGGTGTGCACCTCCGTATTGCCACTCCGCCGGATTATGCTCCCGCGGCCGAGGTCGTCTCCGATAGCAAACGCATTGCTCGCGAAACCAAAGCCAAGATCGAATTGATGACCGACCCGCGCGAAGCCGTCGCCGGTGCGCAAGGCGTTTACACCGACTCATGGACCAGTATGGGTTTTGAAGAAGAGGGCGAAGTGCGCAACGCGGTTTTCCAGCCGTATCAAGTCAACGCCGAGCTGATGTCCCTGGCCGCGTCCGACGCCGTATTCATGCACTGCCTTCCGGCACACCGCGGGCTGGAGGTCATGCCGGAAATTCTCGATGGCCCGCGGTCGGTTGTTCTCGATCAATCCGAAAATCGCATGTACGTGCAGAAAGCCATCCTGCACACGTTGTTCTAAGTCGGCGATGCACGCACCATCAGCAAGTAGCGCCAGCGTCCCCTTTTGGAGTGCGGCGGTCTAGCCGCCGCTTTTACGACTAAAACACGAACCACCAACAAAACGAGAGAGGAATCGTGAACACAGCATCAAACAAGCCAAAGCCCAAAAAAGTAGTCCTCGCCTATTCCGGCGGGCTCGACACGTCGATCATCATTCCCTGGCTGAAGGAAAACTATCAGTGCGAAGTCATTGCCATGATCGGCGATGTCGGCCAGCAGGAAGACCTCGAAGCCGCGCGCAAGAAAGCGCTCGCCACCGGCGCCTCCACCGCCTATGTCGAAGATCTGCGTGAAGAATTTGTCCGCGACTACATTTGGCCTACGCTGCGCGCCGGCGCAGTCTACGAGCACACGTATCTGCTCGGCACCTCCATGGCCCGCCCCATATTGGGCAAGCGTCAGGCGGAAATCGCGCTCAAACTCGGCGCCGACGGTCTTTCCCACGGCTGCACCGGCAAGGGTAACGACCAGGTCCGCTTTGAATTAGCGTACAAAGCCATCGCGCCCAATCTTCAAATCATTGCGCCTTGGCGCGAGTGGGACATTGATTCCCGCGAAGACGCCATAGCCTACGCCCAAAAACACAACATTCCCGTGGAGCAAAGCAAAAAGAATATCTACAGCCGCGATCGCAACATCTGGCACCTGAGCCACGAAGGCGGCGAACTTGAAGATCCCGCCAATTCTCCGAATGAAGCCATGTGGCAGTGGATCGTTTCTCCCGAAAAAGCACCGGACAAAGCCGCGGAAGTCGAAATCGGCTTTGAAGCGGGCCTGCCTGTCTCCGTAAATGGCGCCAAAGCCAATCCGATCGATCTATTGAACACATTAAATGAAGTTGCCGCGAAGCATGGCATCGGCCGCACGGACATCGTTGAAAACCGCCTCGTCGGCATGAAGTCGCGTGGCGCTTATGAAACCCCCGGCGGAACGCTGCTCATCACTGCGCATCGCGAACTCGAAGCACTTACCGTCGATCGCGAAACCGCGCATTTTCAACAGGCACTTTCCCTGCGCTATGCCGAGTTGGTCTATTACGGACTGTGGTTTTCGCCGTTACGCGCCGCCCTCGATGGATTTTTTAGCGTCGCGCAACAGCGTGTCACCGGCGCTGTCGGCCTCAAGCTCTGGAAGGGCACGCTCACCGTCACCAAGCGCGTTTCGCCTTTTTCTCTCTACCGCACCGACCTCGCCAGCTTCACTATGGGCCGTTACAATCCCAAAGACGCCGAGGGCTTCATCAATCTTTTCGCGCTCCCGGTTACTGTGCGGCCAAAAGAAAAGGCCCAAACTGGCCACGACTGATCCTTATGTAGGGGCGCAGCATGGTGCGCCCCTTTTGAGCACGGTTGATCCATTGTAGAGACACGTCGAAGCAAGCGCAGCGAACCGGAAAGCGAACGATTTTCTCAAACGAATGACCGCAGAGACCCAACGCAAGGACGATCGCCTCTGGGGCGGCCGCTTTGAGCGCGAACCGGACAAACAGTTCGACGCGTTCCAGCGCTCCTTTGCGTTCGACCGTCGCTTACTGCCCTACGAGATCGCCGTCGATCGCGCGTGGGCCAAAGCTTTGCAGAGCGTTGGCATCTTCACCGCAGCGGAAGTTCATGACACGCTGCTCGCGCTCGACGATATCGAGCGCCGCATCGACAACGATTTGTCTTTCCTCGAAAGCTCGACACCCGAAGACGTCCATCACTTCGTGGAAAGCGCGCTCGTGCGTGAACTCGGCGCACTTGGATGGAAGCTGCACACCGGACGCAGTCGTAACGAGTTGGTGGCGACGGATTTTCGCCTGTTCGTCATGGATGCGGCAGCGCGTGTTCAATCCGCCTGCATTGAGCTGCTGAGTGCCTTTCTCGAGCAGGCCAAGGCCAATTTCGGCGAGCCCATGGCCGGAATGACCCACATGCAGCACGCGCAACCGATTTTGCTTTCGCATTTCCTGCTCGCACACGCGGAAGCGTTTTCTCGCGACCTCATTCGCTTGCAAGCTGCGGCCACGAGCGCGGATGCTTGCCCGATGGGTTCGGGCGCCCTGGCAGGCAACAGTTTTGGAATCGACCGCAACGCTATTGCACACGAGCTGGGATTTTCGCGCGTCACCGCGAACAGCCTGGACGCAGTAAGCGATCGCGATTTTGCCCTCGATTACCTTTTTGCGCTCGCCGGAATTGCCACGCATCTCTCGCGGCTCGCGGAAGATTTCGTCATCTTCGCTTCGCAGGAATTCGCCTATGTGATTCTCCCCGACGAATATTCCACGGGCAGCAGCTTGATGCCCCAGAAAAAAAATCCCGATTCCTGGGAACTGATTCGCGGCAAATCCGGCCGCATCACCGGTGCCTTGCTCGGGCTGCTCACCACGCTCAAAGGCTTGCCCAGCAGCTACCAGCGCGACTTGCAGGAAGACAAGGAAGCGCTCTTTTCCGCGCACGACCAGGTTGCCGCGATGCTCGCTGTTGCGGCCGGCGCGCTTTCCGCAACCAAATTCAACACCGAGCGGTTGCGCGCGGCGGCCTCGAATCCCGTGCTGCTGGCCACGGAAGCCGCGGATTATCTGGTGCACAAAGGAATCCCTTTCCGGCAGGCGCACGATATCGTGGGCAAAGTGCTGCGCGAAGCCGAAAAGCAAAACGTGCCGTGGACGTCGCTCCCGTTGGATACGCTCAAGAAAATCTCTCCGGCATTTGAAGCGGATTTCGCCGCCAGCTTGAGTCTGGACGCGGCGCTTGCCAGCAAAAAAGTTCCTGGTGGAACGGCGCCGGACTCCGTCCGTGCCGCGATTTCCGATTTGCAGGATCGTATCGCCAAACTCAGAACCACAACTGCCACTACGCGAGGAGCCACGCCATGAGCACCCAAGCTGTACGACTCGAGCAAACACTCTCGGAATTACGCGCACTTATAAGCGGCGCGCGTTCCGCGGAGGATCGGAGGTCCCTTCCGTGAGCATCGCGCTCACGCCATGACCCCGCCGGCAATGCAGCACGCTCTCTCTGAAGCCTCTCTTCCCCGCGGCTTTCGCTTCGCCGCGACTGCCTGCGGCCTGAAAAAAACCGGCGCGCTCGACTTTGCCATCCTCTCCAGCGAAGTTCCCGCTTCCGCCGCCGGAGTATTCACGCAAAACCTGGTAGTCGCCGCTCCCGTCGTGATTTCCAAAGCGCACTTACGCGC
>Ga0137418_10000548_pt1 | contig 34122 bp, 27 predicted proteins | sample CZODoug3_1_2_16f_FD_122242 | JGI IMG/M metagenome (GOLD analysis project Ga0137418, IMG submission 122242) | Vadose zone soil fungal communities from Angelo Coast Range Reserve, California, USA - CZODoug3_1_2_16fungal (Hybrid Assembly) | ecosystem: Environmental > Terrestrial > Soil > Vadose... | reverse complement strand
CGCTCCTGGGCACGCGCGCCGTTGCGGCTTTGGCGCCCGCGGGTCAGGCCTTCGATCTCGTGTACAACACGCGCACGCTTCACCTGCAACCCGCGGGAATTCTGCGCACCGGTGCGGATGAGGACAGCCGCGTATATCTACCGCTTCCCGAGTTCACGGCTTGGACCGGGGTGCAGGCCAGCTCGATCGAAATTTCTTATTCCGGAACATCGCGGGAAATTGCCGCCCTGGCCGCAGAGCTGCAGCAAGTTTTGCCGGAAACCGAGGTGCAACCGGTGCGCCCGATGGTAGAGGCGGAAGCCCGTGTGCTCGGTAAAACGCGCAGTTCGTTGTACGCCGCCACTGTCCTGATCATCCTGACGGCGATGCTCTGTGTGCTGGCCACACTGACGGGATGGATTTACGATCGGCGGTCTGATTTCGCGATCATGAAAGCTCTGGGCGCGTCCGAGGGATTGCTTCGCATATTGTTCATGGCGGAGGCGCTATCCCTGGGCGCAGTAGGAGCGCTGCTGGGCTTTGTGATCGGGATCGGCGTGGCCGCCTGGATTGGGCGTGTGAATTTTCATGCGGCCGTGGTACCGCGTTTCTCGGTGCTGCCGGTGGTACTGGCGGGCAGTCTGGGCGTGGCGCTGTTGTCAGCCTTGTTTCCCATGAGCTTGCTGCGGCGCGTGCAGCCTGCGATGATTCTACGAGGCGAATAAACAGTCAACATGATCCGGCTCAACCAAGTCGTGCGCGCATACCCGGCCAAGGCGGAGGCCAACGGCGGGGAGATTCGCGCCCTGGACGGCATCTCGCTCGGGGTGGAGGCGGGCGAGTGGTTGGCTGTAATGGGACCCTCGGGCTCGGGGAAATCGACGCTGGTCAATCTGATCGGCTGCCTCGATCAGCCGACTGCGGGTGAGGTTTGGCTGGATAGCGAGAACGTCGCTGGGATTTCGACTCAAGAACTGACCCGTGTGCGCGCCGAAAAGATTGGCTTCATCTTCCAGCACTTCCACATGATTCCTTATCTGACAGCGGTCGAAAACGTAATGCTGGCGCAGTACTTCCACAGCATGACGGACGAAAACGAGGCGCTGGAGGCGTTGCAGAAGGTGGGATTGCGGGAACGCGCGCATCATCTTCCGGCACAGCTTTCCGGCGGCGAGCAGCAGCGCGTGTGCATTGCGCGGGCGCTCATCAATGATCCTAAGATCGTGCTGGCTGACGAACCGACCGGCAACCTGGACGCCGCGAACGAGGAGATCGTCATGCGGCTCTTGCGCGAATTGCATGACCAGGGGCGCACGATCGTTATGGTCACTCACGACCCTGTCATGGCCCGCATGGCCGACCGTCGCATTGAGTTGCACCACGGGCGCATTGCCTCGATGGAAACCTTCTCCATGATCGACGAGCTGCAGATCGACGAAGTATTGGAGACGATCTGGGTTTTGGAGGAGCACGGCGAATCGGCGGAGGTGGACCGCATGCAAGTGCATGGCGCGGTGCCGGTCGGCTTGCTGGTCGAACGCATGGTGCACGCGGGTCTAGTGACTTCCACCCCGCATCCACCCGAAATCCATGAGCACCAGACGATTCACAATCCCTGCCATGAAGAACTAACGTCGGTGGGGTATTCGACCGCCGAAGGCAGTTACGTGGTGGAGATGACAGGCCGCGGACGGCAGCGGGCTGGAGACATTATCCGCCGGCACCGGTTGACCGAACGACTCTTTACCGACAGCCTGCACATGGAGAACGAGGCCGAGATTGCCGAGCAGGCCTGCAAGTTCGAACACATTCTTTCGCAGGAAGCCACGGATAAGATTTGCACGTTCCTGGGGCATCCAACGACCTGCCCGCACGGGGCGCCGATTCCTCCCGGGCCTTGTTGCGGCGCTCGATTTGTACAAACCGTAGCCGAAGTACAGGCTTCGCGGCGTGGCTGAGCGTCCCTCGATTGGGGTGTTCGATTCCGGCCTGGGCGGATTGACGGTACTCAAGGCGCTGGCTGCGGTTGTTCCGGATGCCGATTACATTTACTTCGGGGATACGGCTCGCCTGCCTTACGGCTCGAAATCCGCGGAGACGGTCACGCACTATGCCTTGCATGCTGCCCAGCATCTGGAGCAGCTGGGTGCGGAAATGCTGGTGGTCGCGTGCAATACCGCGACCGCGCTGGCGCTCGACGCCATTACGCAGGGCCTGAAGATTCCCGCCGTTGGGGTCATTGAGCCGGGCGCGCAGATGGCGGCGCAAGCCTCACAGAACAAGAAAGTTGTTGTGATCGGGACCGAGGCCACGGTCGCGAGTCATGCTTACCAGAAGGCTCTACGAGAGCTTGGGATCGAATCACACGAGAAAGCCTGCCCTTTGTTTGTCCCTTTGGTGGAGGAGGGCTGGTCCGAGCATTCCGTGACCGGCCAGGTGGCGCGCATTTATCTCGACCAAGCATTTGCGGGGGATTTTCGCGACGCGGACGTGTTGGTGCTCGGATGCACCCACTACCCTCTGCTCAGGCCCGTCCTCCAACGTCTTGCATCCAGGGTGATGATTGTGGATTCAGCGGAGTCAACGGCTAGGGCCGTGGCAGCAAAACTCTCCATCCGCGCAAACTGTGGCGGACAGCCCGGAATGCGATTCATGGCTACTGACTCGGTGGAGAAGTTTCGGCGTCTGGGGGCGCAGTTCTTGGGGCGAGAAATCTCGGCAGTGGAGCACGTGGATTTGAAGGAATAAAGGAATGAAAGTTTTTCCGTAGCCAAAGCCTTTCGAGTAGGAATGCCGTTCCCATGTTTTCGATCATCGGGGTTCGTGGGTTTGGCCGAAGCTTTGATTTGCCTCCGCGTATTAGACGCCCCTCCCTCCCCATCCCTATAATCAAAGATTACCCCTACACGGAGACAACTGCTGAGTGCCCCCAGAACCTGAAGCCGAAGCGAAACTTGATCTGAAGTCCACGCTGAATCTGCCGAAAACCGATTTTCCCATGAAGGCGAACCTGCCAAAGAATGAGCCTGTGCTGCTTGAGCGCTGGGCGGGGATGGGGATTTACGACCGGATTCGGGAGGCGCGCAAGGGGCAGGCGACGTACGTATTGCATGACGGGCCTCCGTATGCCAATGGGCCGATTCACTTAGGCCATGCGCTGAACAAGTGTCTGAAGGACTTTATTGTGAAGTCGAAAACCATGGCCGGTTTCGACTCGCCGTACGTGCCTGGATGGGACTGCCATGGGCTGCCGATTGAGATCAAAGTCGATCAGATGTTGGGCGGCAAGAAGTTGCAAATGCAGCCCTTGGCCGTGCGCAACGCGTGCCGCGAATATGCAGCGAAGTTTCTGGAGTTGCAGAGCGTGCAGTTTCAGCGCCTGGGAATTTTCGGCCAGTTTGACCATCCCTATTCCACGATGACGCCCGAGTATGAGTCGGTGATTCTGGAGACGTTTTACAAGTTTTTCGAGAACGATTTCGTTTACAAGGGACTGCGCTCGACCTACTGGTGCATTCACGACGAGACGGCACTGGCCGAGGCGGAAGTGGAGTATGAGGACCATGTCAGCCCGACGGTGTGGGTGAAGTATGCGCTGCAGTCCGACCCTGCAGGAATCCACAGCGGGCTCGGAGAAGCGGCAAACAAATCAGGCAAGCCGGTGGCAACGATTATCTGGACAACGACTCCGTGGACGCTGCCGGCATCGATGGCGGTGGCGCTGCATCCGGATGAGGAGTACGTCGGGATTGAGACCGAGCAAGACATTTTTATCATTGCCGAGCGACTCTCGCGAGCGACGGCGGAGAAGTGCGGCTTCAGCGCCGAGAATGTGGTGGCGCGGTTTCCCGGCCGCGCCGTCGAAGGTTCACGGTTCCATCATCCCTTCCTTCCATGGGAAGAACGGAAGATTGTCGGCGTGCTGGCGGACTACGTCACCATGGACACCGGTACGGGTGTGGTACATACGGCGCCGGCGCACGGCGCGGATGACTTCAACACGGGCGTAAAGTACAAGATCGATCTCACATGCAACGTGGATGCCGCGGGCGTGCTGCGAAATGGGCTGCCCGAATATGACGGGTTGAAGGTCTTCGCGGCGAACCATCCGATTGTGGAGTTGCTGAAAACGCGCGGTGCGCTGCTGCATGAGGAAAAGATTCAGCATTCCTACCCGCACTGTTGGCGCTGCCACAATCCGATTATCTTTCGCGCTACCGAGCAGTGGTTCATCCGCATGGAAACCCCGATGGACGGAGGCAAGACGCTGCGCACTCGGACGCTCGAAGAAATCAAGAAGGTAAAGTGGGATCCCGCCTGGGGTGAAGACCGCATCGCGAACATGATTGCAACGCGTCCAGACTGGTGCATCTCGCGGCAGAGAATTTGGGGAACGCCGATTGCGGTGTTTTTATGTGCCAGCTGCGGGGATTCGGTGAAAAATCCCGCAGTCAATCGCAGGGTTGCGAAGTTGTTTGCGGAAAAGGGTGCGGACGCCTGGTACACGCCGGAAGCGGATACGCTGTTGCCCGCGGACACAAAATGCGGCAAGTGCGGCGGCCTGTCGTTCAAGAAAGAAATGGACATCATCGACGTCTGGTTCGAGTCTGGTTCGAGCCACGCCGCGGTGTTGGGGCACGTGGCGAATTTGCCGTGGCCGGCAGATTTGTATCTCGAAGGCGGAGATCAATACCGAGGCTGGTTTCATTCTTCCCTCCTTTGCGCCGTGGGCACGCGCGACGCGGCGCCCTACCGCGGCGTGGCAACGAACGGCTGGACGCTCGACGAACAAGGCCGCGCGATGTCGAAGTCCCTGGGCAACGGCGTGGAGCCCGTGGAGATCACTGAGAAACTCGGCGGCGAGATTGTACGCTTGTGGGTGGCCTCCGTGGATTTCCGCAACGATGTGGCCTGCTCGGACAATCTGATGCAGCGCGTGGCGGAAAACTACCGGAAGTTGCGTAATACGCTGTTCCGCTACATCTTGAGCAATCTCGGTGACTTTGTTCCGTCGAGGGATGCCGTCCCCTACAGCGAGATGCATTCGATCGATCGGCACGCCCTCCGCCAAATGACGGCGGTGGCGGCGGAGATCACCGGCTGGTACGACGAATTCGCTTTTCACAAAATCTATCAGCGGATTATGCAATATTGTGCGGTGGATTTGAGCGCCGTCTACTTCGACATTCTGAAAGACCGGCTTTATACCTCAGCTCCCCGATCGCAGGCGCGGCGCTCAGCGCAGACCGCAATTTGGAAGATTGGCGAAGGTTTGGCGCGTCTACTGGCGCCGATCATGACGTTTACCTGCGACGAGGTCTGGCAGTACTTGCCTGCCACAGCTGGCCAAGCAGAGAGCGTGCACCTCACGTCGTTTCCGAATGCCTCAGAACTGCTGGGCTCGGCTGGGAAGGGCGAAGACAAGGCCGAGCAAGACGATTGGGCTGCGTTGCTACAGGTGCGGGAAGAAGTTCTGAAGGCTCTCGAAGTCGAACGCACGAACAAGGTGATCGGCGGAGGTCTCGAAGCTCAGGTGAAACTCAGCGCACCTGATCCCCTGTATTCAGTTTTGCAGCGGCACGAGGGAGATTTGCGGTATCTCTGGATCGTTTCGGCGACGCGTTTGGAGAAAGCCGCATCCCCTAACGGCGGAACCGGAATCACCGTGCAGGTCAGCAAAGCGGACGGCCTGAAGTGTGAACGCTGCTGGAACTACTCAACGCACGTTGGCGAAGACTCTGCGTATCCCACCGTGTGCGAGCGGTGCAGCGCAGCCCTCAAGGAAATGAAGAGTTAGAGGATGTCGAAAGTACGAGTGGGTCGCATCTTCTATCTCCTCATCACCGCAGCCGCTCTGCTTCTCGACCGCGTCACCAAGTGGCAGGTGCAACGGCGGATCGAACTTCACGACAGTATCACCATTATTCCGGGATTCTTCCGCCTGATCCATCTGGAAAATCCGGGAGCAGCATTCGGCTTCTTTTCGCAAACACCCACATCGCTTAAACTCGGGCTGCTCATCGCTCTCTCCATCGTGGCCCTGGTGCCCGTGTCGGTATTGCTCTGGAGAAGCAGTCGCGCACTCTCCTCCACCAGCGTGGGACTAGCGCTGATTCTGGGCGGGGCGATGGGAAACTTGTGGGACCGGTTGTTGCATCACCACGTGACAGACTTCCTGCTCTTCTACTACCGGCAGTACGAATGGCCAGCGTTCAATTTTGCGGACAGCGCAATTGTGGTGGGCGCAGCGCTCTTGGTGGTGGATTTGCTCTTCAGCAACCCGCCGCCCCAGGAAGAACCCGCGAAGGACTAGCTTCGGCTGGTTTCAGAGCGCTCCGTAAAGCTGCCGGTAGACGTTCGCGTTGCGCTGAATCGCCTGCACATATTCTCGCGTCTCGGTGAACGGAATCGACTCGACAAACTCCGCAATGTCGCGAAACTTCCCGGTTCCCTGCCAATCGATGACACGGTCCGATCCAGCGTTGTAAGCCGCGAGAGCGTACTCGACGGCGCCGAACTGGGTGACCATGCCCTTGAAGTACTTCGTTCCCATGCGCAAGTTGGTGGCAGGAATCGTGAGCATGGCAGGATTGAAGCGGCGAATCTTCAAGTCTCTGGCCACCAGGCGGCCCGTGCTCGGAAGCAGCTGCATCAGTCCGACGGCATTGGCATGAGAAATCGCGCTGGGATTAAAAGCGGACTCTTGGCGCACGAGGGCCGCCACCAAGTAAGGATCGAGAGCGTTTTGCGCCGCGTAAGCTTTCAGATCCGTCCAATACGGCCGCGGAAAGAGCGCCTGCCAGTAAGGGGGCGGTAAATCCGTGAGTTCGGCAGAAAAATAGCGAGGGACTTCGTGCTTGACTACATCGAGCGCACGGTCATAGTGGCCGGCATCCTGGCAAAGCCGCGCCATTTCCGCCACTTCCCAGTTGCCGCCTTCCTCGAGTGCGGCGGCATGCAGTTCCCGCAACGCCAGTTCCAGAAGAGCGCCATTGGCCAGCAAACTTGCTTTCTGCACCCGAAGACTGTCGGCGGGAGGATCGTTCAAGCTTAAATAACTGGGCGAGGCGGGCATGTGCAAACTTGCCAGAACAAGTTCTGCCGTCACCGCCGGGACCGTCAGGGTCTCCAGTCGCTGCCGTGCCAACTGCCCATAGTAGTAGCTCCGGTAGAGCTGGTTCAGCTTTTCATAATAGGCGCGAGCCCGGCCCGGCTCATTGTCTTCCTCGGCCGCGCGCCCGCGCCAGTAGAGCGCGGCAGGCGTCTCCGCGCCGTCAGGAAACAGCACGATCTGCTGCTCAAATTCTCGGCGTGCCTGTTCTCCCTGACCCATCCGCCACAGCAGCCAGGCCGATTTCCAGTGGGCATAGGAACCGTGGCTACCAGCGGGAAAACGCTGCGCCAACTCACGATAGAGAGCTTCCGCCTTCGGGTAGTCCTTGTTGACCAGATATTTGTTCGCGGCCGAGAACAGGGACTGCTCCAGCCACGGGCTCGCTGGTCCGACTTGCCGCAATTGCGCGAGATAGCCTTGGAATGCGGCGTCATCGTCGGCCGCCCGGGCAATTTCGCCTAGATTGTAGAGGCGCTGTGCCGCCACCTCGCCCGTGCCTTCCGAGAGCGCATCGAGGGCCTGCTTGGCCTCTCGCATCCGCCCGCCCTGGCGCAGAGCGCCCGCCAGCGCCACTTCCAGAACTGGCCGGTCTTGGGGGCTGGCGTCACCAATCAGCGAGCGGTACTCGGTCACGGCGTCGGAATAGCGTTTGCCCTTGGCAAGTAACTCGGCGCGCGATTTGCGCTCCGCCATGCTCGCGGGAGGGATCCGGCCAGCCAGCGCTACCAGTTCCTTCTCCGCTTCCTCGGCCTCGGATGCCATCGGCATGCCGTAGAAGACTGCGCGCAAGGCGGCGGCTGCCTTCAGAGGCTGCGCGGCATCCGCATAGGCACGACCGAGCGCCAGCTCAAAATCCGCTCGCGTCGGGAGCCGATCTGCCTCCAGAATTGCAGCCGCGTCCGCAGGCCGCTCCAACGCCAACAGCGCTCGTGCCCGCGTCAGATGAACGTCGCGCAGCAAAATCGAGCCACTGAACTTCTGCTCAAAATCTCGGAGCAAAGCCACTGCCTGTGCCGAATCGCCTGTTTGCTGTAAGGCGGTTGCTTGGTAGTAGGTGATGTAGTCCGCGAGTTCGTTGGCCTTCACTTTGGCGCGCCGCAGTGGCTCGAGCGCCTCCGCCGCATTGCGGTCCATCATGTGTGCGTAGGCCACAACGAACCAAGCCAGTGATCCCGCGTCCTCGGAGTTATGCAGCCGGGCGTAAGCTTCCACGCCCTGATATGCCGCAGGCGTCCGCTCGCGCAACAGCTGCTGGGCCATGGGCCGCAGCGTCTTCGAGGCCACAAAGGCTTGGTGCACGCGCAGGACGCGGCGGTTGGGTTTGCGTCTACGCTTCGAGGAGGCGGGGTGAACTTTGGCGGGCGGGCGGCCAGACTTTTGCGCGGCGCACAGATCCAGGCCGAAGGCAGTCACCATCAGAAAGACAAGGAAATACCGAACAATACGTCGACAGGTCACGTTGTATTTAGTCTACCGCGGCACTAGTGCTTGAAGTTTGGCCCTAACGTGGAGGCCTCACCTTGAGCAAGGCCTCGAACGAGTTCTTGGACGAAGTAGTCGCCGGAAACCGCTACCGTGCTGCCGTAGCGTTTGGCGTAGCTGGCGCGGCTCTTATCGATGTCATCGCGCAGCCGGTCGTAAAGGTCTTTCTGTTTCATGCCCTCTTCGACTTTGCCTTTGTTGTAGAGCTTGATCTCGTCGATGAGGAGGCGTGCGAAACGCTGGGCTCGTTTGTGGGTGTCGACATCGGCTGCCGACATCCCGGCCAGACCCGGGCTTGCTTCCGCGGCGACATGCGGTGCCCTCGCTGGCGCCACCGTGGGCTCCTTAGCGGGAGCAGCGGCCACCGCCACGGCCGGGGACCATTCCGTTGCATTCGCCGACAATCCCGCCGCCGGAGAGGTGCGTGCCTCGGCGGTTGGCTGCTCGGGAGCCGGAGCGTCCTCGGGCGCGCCCTTGCGTCCTCCTTGCGCTTCCAGCCAAATGCTTGTGAATCGCGCCAGCAGATCGAGCGCCGCCCGCTCGCATGAGGCATTCGCCGTCCCCGCATCCGCGTACAGTACCGCGGCGACCTTGTCTTTCAGGAACAGCGGCAACAAATGGCACTCGCCGTTGACTGGCGCTCCGAATGTATTCAGGAACCGTGCATCCATCTGCGTGATATCGCCCGTAGCCGGTTCCCGCTTCCCGAGCACATGCTGAAGGAGCCGAGTGTCCGAATCCAACGAGAAGTCGCGTACCGCATCATCGTCGTCAAAACCAATGGCCTGCCACACCGTGGCCACTTCCTGCTTGACCACAAACAAAACGCTACGCGCGCAGAAGCCCGCAGTTTGATCAAGAAGACTATTCAGAATGTCGCGCTGTCCGGTGCTAGCCTGCACCGCAGTGACGGCCGCTAGCAGCTTGTCGCTGCCACCTCGCGCGACCAGCGACGGCTGCATTTCCTCGACGGCGCGGCGGACGAGTTCATCCTGCAGTTCGGCGACGCGTCGGTCGAGCACCTCCGACGCTACGCGCCCCACAACTTCGTGAATCCAGGCCTGATCGGTCATTTTGGGAGTCGGCACTGGCCGCAATTCCTGCCAGGTAACCCAGAGTCTAGGGGAACCCGGCGATTTGGGGCAGATTACTTTGGATTACCCGTCCACCAGCCCGGGACAATCAGCCCGTCCGCGCGTCAAATATAGAGAGGGCGCGGCGCGGCAATCCCCGGTACAATACACCTTTAGTGTCGTGCCCGATGCCCCAAAATTGTTGAATCGGAAGGAATATGGGAGCCATCCAACACAAAGTAAGTGATCCTCCCAGCGAAGAGCTGGTGCTGGTCCGAGCCGCGAAAAACGGCGACGACGGGGCGTTTGGGGAACTGGTCCGGCGTTACGACCGGAATGTGTTCCGCATCGCCCAGCACATCACGCAAAACCGCGAAGATGCGGAAGACGTGGTGCAGGATGCGTTTCTGAAGGCGTACACGAACTTGCAGCAGTTCCAGGAGCAGTCGAAGTTTTACACCTGGCTGGTGCGGATCGCCGTCAACGAAGCGTTAATGAAGCTACGCCGGCGCCGCCCCGAACGCATGGTGTCGCTTGACGAGGATATTAAGACGGAAGACGATTCGGTGCCGCGCGAAGTCGCGGACTGGAGTCCGAATCCGGAACAGAATTACAACCAAGCGGAGTTGCGCGAGATCTTGAGCCGTACGATTCAGGGGTTACCCCCGGGCTTCCGTACGGTATTCATCCTGCGCGATGTGGAAGGGTTGTCAACGGAAGAAACAGCCGAAGCGCTCGAGTTGAGCATTCCGGCCGTGAAGTCGCGGCTGTTGCGTGCGCGCTTGCAATTGCGCGAAAGGCTCAACCGCTTCTTTGTAAAGCCCACATTGGAGACAGCGTAGCGTGAAGTGCACCGAGTTTTTGAAGGAACTGAACGAGTACCTGGACGGCGCCCTGGACGCGCGCACGCGGTCGGAGTTGGACGACCATCTGGCTTGGTGCCACAACTGCTATGTGGTCTGCGATACCACCAAGAAGACCATTCAGATTTACAAGAACACCGAAGTGTACGATTTACCCGACGAACTGCGTACACGGCTGCAGCAGGCGATTCAAGCTAAGTGCCAAGCTAAGAAGAAGGCCTCGGGGCCACAAAGCGCATAACCGGCACCGCTTTTGCGTTTCTGTCGCTTCTAAGTCCGGCCCTGCCCACTACTTACAGCCGCCCCGCAACCTGGCGTTTCCTTTCCGGTACCTCCATCGAACCCTTTTGCCCCTTCTTGAATCTAACCATAAGTAAGCGGATTTGCTTGTGGGTAGGGGTTTGGCGGTTCTGTGGAGGTGGGTTGCAATGATTGCAAGACTCGTGGATGCTATGTTCGGCTGCCGGCACTCCAATTACAGTTTTCCGATTACGACAAAACCGGCATTACGCCGTACCGCGGCGGCAGCGATTACGGGCACCTACGTGGTGTGTCTGGACTGCGGGACGGAGCTTCCTTATGATTGGAGCGAGATGCACGTCCTCGGAACAACGCCCAAGGCGCAGAGCTACGTCAAAAAGCCCTCGGTGCTCGCCACGAAACACGCCGCTTAGGAGTTTCAACCTTGCCAGGAGCCGCGACCAAGGTCGCGGTTTTGCTTTTCTCGCTTGCCTCGCACCGTATTCGCAATCTACAACATACCTAGACGGGCCCTATAATAGGCCGCGTAGCCCCATCACCCGTCGTACCCACATTCTGTGCCAGCGACCGAACTCAACTCGCGCCACCTAGCGGCTCTGCAGCAGGCCACGCAGATGCTGCTCGCAGTCCGCCAACAAGAAACGGTGCTCGAGACGCTGTTGCTGGCATTGCGCAGTCATACTGAAATGCAACGTGCCGCTGTCTACCTGCTGGACCCCACCCTGCAACAGCTTTCCTGCCGCGCCGAGCACCAATGGCCGTCGGATCGTCCCCGCAACATTCCCTTGCACGAGTCTGATCCTATCGCCACGGCCGCGCGGAAGGGGACGCAACAAACAACTTCCGGCAACGAGGCCGCAGCTTTGTACTTGCCCCTCCTGATTCGCGACCGGGCATTGGGGACCATGGTTGTGGAGAAAAACGGCGTCCAGGGTTTTACCAATGAGGATCTGGTGTTGCTATCGCTGTTGGCCGCGCAGGTTGCCGTCTTGCTCGAGAACCGCCAGTTGCACGATGCCGAGTACGCGCGGAAGCGACAAGTGGAATTGCTGCACCTGATCGTTCGGTCGGCTGCCACGGCGCCCAACCCCGGTGAGTTCTGCTCGTTATTGGCGGATCTGTTGGGCGATGCGTTCGAGAATGCCAATGTCGCCATTCTGCTCTGCCCTCCCGACAAAGACCTGCGAATTGCGGCGCATGCCGGCAGCGATGAGCCCCAAATGGAACGCTTCCTGCAAGCGCGGCAACTCGGCCCTCTGGGACAGGCCATGCGTCAAAAACGGTTTGTTATTGCGGAAGATCCGAGCGCCGCCAACCCTTCTTTCTGCTACGGCACTTCGGGGAGCGAGATTTGTATTCCCCTCGTCTCGGGAACAACCGGGCTGGGCGCAGTGGTGATTGCACGCCGTGGAACGCACGCCTTCCGCAAAGACGAACTTACGCTGGCGCAGGTTGCGGCGGAAGTAGCCGCCAACACCGTCCGCAGTCTCCACCTGAGCGAGGAGTTGAACCGCAGCACCAGCTCCGATCCGCTCACGGGAGCTTCTAACCAGCGTCACTTCCACGCCATGGTCGAACAGGAATTGTCGCGGGCGCGGCGTTACCAGAAACCGTTTGGGCTGATCACCCTCGATTTGCGCAGTTTCCGCGAAGTCAACACGGCACTGGGCGTGCAAGGAGCAGACCAGATCCTTAAGCAGATCACCGCCAGCTTGCGGGCGCGCCTGCGCAGTCACGACACCCTCAGCCGCTATGAGGGCGACCAATTTGCTCTGGTGTTGCCCGAAGTAAACGGAGATGGCGTGGCGATCGTGCTCACCAAGCTGAACGCCGCCCTGGCCACCATTGAGGTGGGCGCATCGCGCCGACTGTCCGCGGCGTGGGCGGCTGTTACGTTTCCGGAAGACGGCAATTCCGAGGCGGAACTCGTGAATACCTTGTTTCGCCGCTTGGACGCAGCCCGGCGGCCTTCGCGGAGTTCCGCCTCCCAGGCCGCCTCAGTCGAGTAGCTCCCGTATCGGAGTGAGTCCGTTCCCGGAACTGGCGTTCCTTCGCTCCTGTTGCGGCTCCTTCGCTCCTGTTGCGGCTCTGGCAGCCAGCTCACCATGGACATCAACCATGGACATCAACCATGGACATCAACCCGGTCCCAGAACAGCTCTGGTGGAGAGCTCGTTACCATCGCTTTCCAGCAGTAGAACAATGCGTACCGCATTGCTTTGGATTTGTTGAATCCCGCCGCAAACACCACGACGCGAAGGAGCTCTCTCAATCTGCATCCGCAGACAATCGGCTCTCGGCATCGGGCCCTCTGGTTGACGGCCGAGAGCGGACGGCCGAAAAACTCAATTCTCAAAGAATTGCTTGATCACAGGCCATTGCTTCTGCACGGTGCGCTCCGTGCTCAGGTGTCCACCCCGTTCGAAGGACTTCAGTTTCACACCGGTGCGTCGGGAGAAACGCTCGACCGACGCATGTGGGACATAGGGGTCATCGATCGCGTGGAACATCAAAATCTTGGAGGGTATGATTTGCTGGATGTGGTGGGTGGGATTGTAGAACCTCCCACCGCTCAACTTTTTCCAATTTCGATCAGAAAGCCGATAGGCATGGCCAAATGCTTCTCGAATATAAGCAGCGTAGTTGGGATTTGAAGTTTCGGCCTTCTCCGATTTCCGCAGAATCGACCAATCCACGACCGGGCAATTCGCAATCACCTTTTTCACTCTTGCGTCCAGCGATGACAGAATCGCCGCCGCACCGCCAAAACTTCCCCCGATGACAAAGATTTCGTCCGGGGAAAGCGTGAATCGCCGACCGAATGTGACGTCCCGAACACCTTTCGGCAACTCCTCGATCACATCGAGAATGTCTTGATGCGGAGATTGCTCGAGAAACTGGCCACCGCTTTCCCACGCGCCGCGGTAGCGCGGGTAAATCACCCAATAGCGCTTGCGCGAAAGAAATGCCGCCAGCGCCTGTTTGCGCGGGATGGAAGGCATGCCATCGCAAATGATGATGACCTTCTGCCTCTTCCCGGCTCGCACCGGCGGCAGAAACTCCGCCACGATATCTTTCTTAAACCGAGCCCTGAACATAGGTGTCGCTTGCACCCGGAAAACTTTCTCCCGGTCTCGTGCCTCCGGGTGGGGGCTGCTGCAGTTAGGCGCTCCGCCGTGGAATCTTCAGTCCAGGCGGCACTGGACTAGGCGGGCGTGCCGGATCGACTTCGGTGCCAGCGTTCAGGCTGAGATCACTGGACCAGCAGTCGACCACTGCCTTCCACTCGCCGCTCGGGTGGCGGCCATAGATCATCACGTATTTGCCGCGCTCCTCGCGGCGTTTCCCCGTGGCCGTGGGGACGAGCATCTTGCAGCGGCCGGCCTCAAAAGCCAGGTCCGAACCCACCATGACTTTCAGCGACTCAAGTTCCACGTCCCCCAGGCCGCCCTCAAGCAGGTGAACAAAGAACTCGCGAATTGCCGAGGTCCCTCGCACCGGAGGATAGTTCGAACGAAGGACAATACCGTCGGTGGAGTATAGGTCCACCAAGTCTTCCAAATGCTTAGTGTTGCAGGCCAACGCCCAGTCTTGGGTGAGCTTGCGAATTCCCGATTCCGCACGCGACAGGGCCGGCGTCACTACCGAAGGCCGCGCCGGATCCCGGCGGACGGCGCCACCGCCTGCGAGAAGCGATTGCAAGCCTCCCTCCATGCCTCCAGAGAGGAAGTGATGGTGATAGTGGTGATGATATTGGTGTCCGCTGGCGATGGGCGTGGCGCCCTGACCCGGTGTCTGGCCCCCTACGAGATCCAGCGGCACGCCACACCCGCCGCAGAATTGGCTATCGGCGGAGTTGCTGCGGCCGCAGAGGCGGCAGAGTCCGGCGATTGCATCCAGGCCGTCATGACCAGACAGCGACTCCCGGCTCATGGATTGCATCTCCAGCCGCTCGATGGCTAAACGCGCGGCTGCGACGGCCTCGTCGCTGGGCTTGGGCCGCCGCAGCTCGGGCTTCAGGTTCTGAAAGAATTCGTCGACAGTTTGCGACATGTGGCGTCCTCCGTCGGAACTGGCCGAGGGGCCGCCTGCCCGCGGATCATGGGTTCGAGAATCATGGGTCTGCGAATCATGGGTTTGCGAATCATGGGGCCGAGGATCGTTGGCTCGAGGATCGTTGGCCCGAGGATCGTTGGCCCGAGGATCGTTCGACTTGGTTGGCTTCTGGTTATCCAATGGGGGACCGTCCCACCCCATTCTAGAACCGATTGGACGGGGAGGAGAACTCAACTTTCGCTTCCGCTTCAGTGGGTGCCCCGTTGCACACTGCCGGGCGATACCGCCACATCCGGACGGCATCCACCACCGGGCGCGCCTGGGAAACTTTTACTCCCTGGCCCATGCCTTCTAGGACGAGCGGGCCGTAGACGCGGCCGTCGATTCCAACCACAAAACTCACGGTCAGGCGGACGTGATCGGTGGAGTTGAGAACGGGGTCCGGCGTGGCCAACGGCTCAGGCGGCAAATTCGCCTCGCAACTGCGGGATTGAGCGCCCCGCGTCATCTCGCGGAAGAAAGTGCTGCGCACGACCAGGCGTCCCCAGGGAGCCTTTCCCGGCATTTCTCCAGCCGAGTCGCGGGCAGTGACCCGCGACTCGCGAAGGTCAAGGACCGCTCCGGAGGCGTCAGCTTGCCACGCTAGGAGCAAAGTGAGGCAGACGATCCAGAGAAGAGCGTATTGGCAAGCTTTGGGCATGGAGAGGACCTGCTACGACTGCCCTGAGAAGCGCAAGTGGCCTACCACACGATAGCTGCTCGATGCCCTTTATGCTCTACCACTTACGAGGAGATTCGCGACCATTCTGCCGCGGGGGAGTTGCAATCGGTTGCACTGTTGTGCGGATCTTCCCCTCAATAGCCCAGCGTTTTGTCGACCAGCCCCACTAACGGGTGCCCGGCCAGATAGCGGCCTAGATTCGCCGCGATCTCCTCCACGTGGCGCTCCCAGAGGTTGGCGATGAACCCGGCACAATGCGGCGTAATCAGCAGGTTTTCGAGCGCCCAAAGCGGTGAGCTCTCGGGCAGCGGCTCTTCCTCGAACACATCCAGCGCAGCACCCGCTATTTGCTTGCTTTGCAAGGCCTTGGTGAGTGCGACTTCATCCACGAGTGCACCACGGCCAACGTTGATCAGGCAGGCAGTCGGTTTCATCTGCGCCAGCCGCGTTGCGTCCATCCAGTGTCGGCTGGCGGCCGTAACCGGGGCGGCTAGAACTACGAAATCTGACTGACTCAAAAGTTTGGAACGTTCGTGGGAAGAGTAAACGGCGGTGACGTTCCCGGCAGCCTTCTCGGGATGCTCGCGCACGGCTATTACATTCATTCCCAGCGCTTCGGCTCGCTGAGCGACCGCCGAACCAATCGCCCCGAGGCCCACCAGCCCGAGCGTGGCTCCCGCTATCGTACGGGGTCGAGTTTCAGCGTTCCACAGCAGCTGCTGTCCCCAGATTCGCTGCCTCTGGAAGCGCTCGCACGCTGGAAGCTGGCGAGCAAGGGCAAAGATGAGAGCGATCACGTGCTCGGCCACCGTGGCCCCAAAAACGGCGCGGCCGTTGGTGAGGATTGCGGGACTGGCGACGAACTCAGCAACCATGAACTGATGCACCGCAGCAGCGGGCGAGTGCACCCATTTCAACCGGCTGGCGCGGGCGAGTTCGTCCGGCGGCAGGGTCGAGCCGATGGCGACTTCGGCGTCGCGAAGTTCGAGCAGCAGGTCTTCCGGTGTCGAGGGATGGACAAACCGGAGCTGCGGGAATCGTTCCTGGAGCTGGCTTGCTACCCAGGGCGGGGGATTCCATAGCTCGAATTTGTGCTGTTGGAAAAGGACAACCTTCATTGCGCCGAACCTAAGTCTTATGCGTGCGTTTTATGGGCTGCGGGGCTGCCCGTGCTGCACATATTTTCATTTCCGGTGCCAGGCATGATTGAATTTGCCAGCCCACACCGCTACTTCGTCAACCCCACACGAAGATCGTGGCCGGTCATTTCTTTCGGCTGCGGGATGCCGAGGATGCTGAGGACCGTGGGCGAAATATCGCGCAGAGAGCCATCAGAGCGCAGGCCGAACTTGTTGTCTTCGCCGCTGACAACGATGAAGGGCACGGGGTTCGTCGTGTGCGCGGTGTGCGGCCCTCCCGTCACCGGATCGATCAGCATTTCCGCATTGCCGTGGTCGGCGGTGATGAGCATGGCGCCGCCTTTTCGTTGCACAGCGGATTCGATCTGGGCGAGACAGGCGTCGACCGTTTCCACGGCTTTCACGGTGGGCTCGATTTTGCCGGAGTGGCCGACCATGTCTGCATTGGCAAAGTTAACGATTATGACCGGAAAGCTTCCCTGCTCGACGGCTTTGACCACGGTTTCGGCAATCCCCTGTGCGGACATTTCCGGCTTCAGATCGTAGGTAGCGACTTTGGGAGAAGCCACCATCTGCCGTTCCTCCCCGGGAAAGGGAGCTTCAACACCGCCATTGAAGAAATAGGTTACGTGCGCGTACTTCTCGGTTTCAGCGACTCTGAGATTCCTGAGGCTGGCCTGTCCCAAGATATTGGCCAGAATGTTATCCATGGACTCGGGCGGAACGACGACCGGCAGTGCGAATTTTTTGTCGTACTGGGTCATGCACACATATTGGAGGTTCTTCGGCACGCGCTCACGCGGAATGGTTTCGTCGAGGCCTTCCCAGCCTTCGAGATTGCGTCCCCCGTCGGCGTTCAGGCCGCTGTTCCGGCACAAGGCGCGCGTAATCTCACGCACGCGGTCAGCGCGGTAGTTCATCGAGATACACGCGTCTTCATCGCGAATCGTGGCCAGCGGCCCGCCCTTGTTGTCCGTGCAGACAAAGGGCACGATAAACTCGTCGGTGACGTTCTTGTTGTACGAATCCTTCACCCCTTGGACGGCGTCGACGTAACGCCCAGCGCCGCCGTTGCCCGTCACCATCACATCGAACGCTGCAGCGATCCGCTCCCAGCGGCGGTCGCGATCCATCGCATAGTAACGCCCACTGACGCTGGCGATACGCCCGCAGTTGTACTCGCGCATTTTCTGTTGCAGCTTTTCGAGATACCCCGCGCCGCTCGTGGGCAACGTGTCGCGGCCGTCCATGAACGCATGCACGAAGACTCGGTCAATCCCGTTCTGCTTGGCCAGCTTCAGCAAGGCATGCAAGTGTTCCTGCTGCGAGTGCACTCCGCCATCGGACACCAGTCCGAAGAGATGCAATCGTCGGCCACCCGTGCGGGCATGTTTCACGGCCTCGAGCAACACGGGATGGGAAAAGAAATCGCCCGTCGCGATCATGTTGTCAATGCGCGTGATATCCATGTGCACCACACGCCCGGCGCCAATGTTTAAGTGCCCCACTTCGCTATTCCCCATCTGCCCTGCGGGCAGCCCAACGAAGGGCCCGCTGGTTTGGATCAGCGTGTTGGGAAAATTTCGCAGAAAGCGATCGTAGGTGGGCTTGCGCGCGAGGGCGATGGCATTGGCTTTGGTCTCGGCGCGGTAACCCCAGCCGTCGAGAATGATGAGGACGAGAGGATTGGGAATCATAGTTTAATTCTTGGGTTGTTTGGGAACGGACTTGGATTTGCCTGCTTCTTCATCTGCCATGCGCGCGAGGCGGTCCATGATGTCGCTCATCGCTTTCTGCATACGCGGGGACGCCGCCTGCATGGACTCGCGCGCGATGGCGGGTTGTTCGCGGAGAAGCTTCTGGCCGGTGGCAGAGGAATAGAAGCGTGCCATGGCGTTAACATCACCCTTCGTCAGGTGCTGCTGGTAGATGGGGATGGTATCGTCCAACATCCCCTCCAGCGGCATATCCTTGATCGCCTCTTTCGATATTGCCTCCATCTTGTTCAACTGTTCGTCGGTCAGGGCTGGGGCGCGCTGTTTGATGGTGTCGCGAATCATCTTTTGCTGCTGGGACATGATGAGCTGCATATTGCTGCGCATTTGCTCACGTACGTGCATCACGGAGAACAGACGTTGAATGTCCTCATGCGTGGCCGGCACGTCGGCAACGGGCTTGGCGGCGGCCGGCGAAGGCAGTTGGGCCATGCCGGCCGCAGTCATGAGCAGAGCCACCAGGATAGCTTCAGCAAAATTCGATTTCTTCGATTTCTTCGATTTCATGGAGACCTCAGTTCCAAATCTTGACGACAGCCGGCCCTGGGGCGCAGCTCTTAACAGATGATGGACCGAAATCGAGAGTAGGCTACGCCTTGTAATTGAGCGCCGCGACTCCAGGAAATGTCGCCATCTCGCCCAACGCTTCCTCGATTCGCAGCAACTGGTTGTATTTGGCCACACGGTCTGTTCTCGAAGCGGAGCCCGTCTTGATCTGCCCCGCGCCCGTCGCCACAGCCAAGTCGGCAATGAACGTGTCTTCGCTCTCCCCCGACCGATGCGAGATCACCGATGTGTAGCCATTGCGCCGGGCCAGCGCAATCGCGTCCAAAGTTTCGCTCACGGTCCCAATCTGGTTCACCTTGATCAAAATCGAATTCGCCACGCCGCGGTCGACGCCTTCCTGCAAGCGCTCGGTGTTGGTGACAAACAAATCGTCTCCCACCAGCTGAATCTTATCGCCCAGCTCCTTGGTCATCAGCGCCCAGCCATCCCAGTCATCCTCGGCCAGGCCGTCTTCGATGGAAACGATGGGATAGTTCTCCACCCATTTCGCCCAGAAGGCGACCATCTCTTCCGAACTCTTGGAGCTTTTGTCACTCTTTTTGAAAATGTACTTGCCGTCTTTGTAGAACTCGCTGCTCGCCGGATCGAGCGCAATGCCGATGTCTTGCCCCGGCCGGAACCCGGCTGCCTGAATCGCTTCGAGGACCACGTCAATGGCTTCAGTATTCGACTTAACCGAGGGCGCAAAGCCACCCTCGTCGCCGACCGCCGTGCTGTAGCCACGCTTCTTCAAAACACCCTTCAGCGTGTGAAACACTTCCACGCCCCAGCGCAGGGCTTCGGAAAACGACTCCGCGCCCACCGGCATGCACATGAATTCCTGAAAGTCGACGTTGTTGTCGGCGTGCGCGCCGCCGTTCAGAATATTCATCATCGGAACCGGGAGCAGGTGTGCATTCACACCCCCCAAGTAGCGGTACAGGGGCATTTTGTAGCTTTCCGCCGTAGCCCGGGCCACCGCCATCGACACCGCCAGAATGGCATTGGCGCCCAGGCGCCCCTTATTGGGCGTGCCATCGAGCTCAATCATGCGCTGGTCAATCCCACGCTGGTCGGAGGAATCGAGGCCCGCCAGAGCTTCCGCGATCTCACCATTGGCGTTCTCCACCGCCTGCAACACGCCTTTCCCGAGGAAGCGTTTTTCGTCGCCGTCGCGCAGTTCCACGGCCTCGTGCTCGCCGGTGGAGGCCCCACTGGGAACAATCGCGCGGGCGCGCGAACCATCGCCCAGTGTGACTTCAGCTTCTACGGTGGGGTTGCCGCGCGAATCGATCACTTCGCGGGCGCGGATTTCTTGAATGGTCATGGGCAGGTCCTTGTAGTCCCGCTTCAGGCGGGCCGCATAAGATTTTTCCACAGCAGTCCAGGCAGGGGTCAGCGCCGAAACTGGAATGATTTCACTCATAAGAGGTGGAGCAAGAATTATAGCGGATGAAAACCCGCGGGCCGCCCGCCAGACTCCTGCCGGGAGCGCGGTATCAAGCATGGTTCCCTTGTCCAAGGGGGCTGTTGTCCCTCCTTCCAGCCTGGTCTAGAGTCGAAATCAAGAAAAGATCTTGGAGGCTGTATGAAGAAGTTGTTCATGGTCGGATTGGTTTCTATGCTGGTGCTGGCTGCCACGGCAGCTGCCTGCGCCGAGACGAATCGTTCCCTGCCCGCGGGTACGGCGATCAAGATTAAGCTGCAAACCACCCTCGCCACGTTCAGCAGCAAACAAGGCGATACGTTTACAGGCCGCGTGACCGAGCCCGTGGCCAGGAATGGCAAGACCATGATTCCTGTAGGTTCGACCGTGCAGGGCACCGTGGGCCGGGTTTCGGAACCGCGTCGCGTGCAAGGCCGCCCGACCATCGCTCTGTCTCCCCACACGGTGATTCTGCCGGATGGGACGCGCTACGATCTCAGCGCAGCCGTGGTGGACACGAGTCTGCACAACGGATCCGACGTCAACGACGAGGGGCAATTCAAGGGCAAGGCGCGTGAGCAGGGGGACAACCTGGAACTGGCGGCCGGTGCCGCGGGCGGCGGCTTGATCGGCGGACTCTCGGGTGGCGGCAAAGGCTTCCTGGTGGGCGCGGCGATCGGCGCGGGCGCCACCACGATTCACTGGCTCACCAAACATCACGCAGCGATTTTGCCGGCGGGAACCGAACTGGTAATGGAATTGAGCCGTCCGATGGAGATGAGCGCGGCGGTCAGTAACGGGGAGTAGACACTCCTCCCCGCATCCCTCCCCGCATCAGACGTTCTCGAGAACAAAGCGGAGCCTTCGGGCTCCGCTTTTGTTTTCGGGTCATCTTGTTTTTGGGTTATTTTGTTTTGGGATCCTTTGATCAAAGCGCAAGGGAAGGCAGCACCGCCCTAAACCGTCACGCCTGACATCAACTCCGCTTCGCTCACCAACTGCAGTTCGATTGAACCTTCCACCGGCAGAGCATCGATCGGCAAGCGATCATGCCACAAGCTCACGCGCAGGCCCAGGCGGTCGGCTTGCGGGCCTTGGTTGGCCATGGGCGCGCGCAGCCACTCCAGCGGTACGCGGAACTCGAAAACCTTCTTGATGGCCACCTGGGCCGGAGATTTCTCGCTATGCGCGGCATCCACAATCTGCGCGCCGCTCAGGGGATTGGCAACGCTCCAGCTCTGCAGCGCTTTGTTCTCGATGCTCGCATCGAGCCGCAGTTTGCGATGCGCCTCGGAACTGTTCCCCACTTGCGATTCCAGGTTAATGACCAGATCAAAGCACATCTCGGGCAGGCCGCCAGCAAAATCGACTCGGCCATACAAGAAGTCTTCATCGACCCCGGCATAGACCGAATCGAGGAAATACTGTTTGCCGTGCATGGCTCCCGCGCGCATGTCCGCCGTATACATGGCCGCGCCCATCCACTCGAAGTAGCGCGTGATATCGCCGTCGATCCGCGGACGGATGAAGTTGGTTTGTGCAATGAAAGCCGGCCGGCCGGCGCTAGCCGTAATCGGCTGTACCAGGTAGTCGGGAGGCATGGCTCCCAGTGCGTGATAGACGTTGGCGAGATGCTTTCGGTAAAGCTCATCGAAGTCGCGGTCGTTGGCCGAATGGTGTTCAGGGCCGTACCACCAGTTCCAGTCGCTGCCCTCGGCAATCAGGATTTCCTCGTAGGCCAGCTTGCGTTGCTCTTCGGTGGCGCCCGGGGCGTTCTGCTCGTAGAACTCGCGGGCCGCGTGGAGATAATCCCAGGCTTTGTTGTCTTCGGGCGCGCCGATCCAGACGTTGAAGTTGGCGTTGATCCACGATCCCGGCGCGACGCTGCCCAAGGAGCGGAAGTTCCGGTGCCGTTCCATCGCCTCCGAGACGGTGACGGCTTCGATGCCGCTGGAATTCTGCAAGGCGTCGTAGAAGCGCCGCAAAAATTCTCTGCCCGACCGGGGATAGTACTCCCAGGCATTCTCGCCGTCGAGAATGATGGGGACGACGGCATCGCGGCCTTGATCGAGAACCGGCTGCGCGGCATGGCGAATGCTGTTGAGCAAATGCTGGGCGGCATCGCTGGCGCCCATGCCGGAATAAACGAAGCCGATCAGGTCCGACATGGTGTGGTCGCGGAATAGCAAATTCATGCGCGAGCCGTTCTTCTCGTAGCGATGCAGCGTGTAGAGCAAGTCGGCGCCAGCGCCCTGCAAGCGGCCACCGCCGTCGCGCGTGAAATTGAAGTTCAGGCTGCGCCCGAGAACGCCCTCATCGGTTGCCATCCATTTCACGCCCAGCTGAGCGGCAATGGAGATCGCTTCTTCAGAAACGCTGCCTTCTGACGGCCAAACCCCTTGCGGGCGAACGCCGAAGGTTTTCTCCTGCAAGTCCAGACCCCGCAGCAGCTGCTCGCGGGCATCTTCGGGACGGCGGTAGCGATTCTGCGGCAGGGGCAGCCCGGGGCTGGATTGAGATCCCTGATTCGTGTCGCACAGCAGCGGCAAAATGGGGTGGTAGAAGGGCGAGGTGGAGATCTCAATGCCGCCGCGCTTGGCGGCGGCGGTATGGGCGGGCAGAACCTTGGCAAGTAACTCGCGCTCGCGCTTGAGGACAAATTTCTGGTCGTCGAGTGAGTAATTGCGTTCCTTGCGGATGAGCTCGGCAAGGTCCGGCTCCTGGAGAAAGAATTCATCGAACCAGGCGATCTGCGAGAGGACTTGCAAGTCCGTAAAATCCTGCACGCCAAAGGCGAGGTCGGCCTGCTCGAGAGACTTGCCGCAAGCCCGCAGGCGGTCTGCCAGTTCGCGATAGCGGGGATAGCGGCCAATGACGTGGACGGGATTGGCCTGAAACAGATACTGCAAACAGAATCGGCGTTCCGCAGAACCGAGGTCCTTGGCCGGTTTCGCCGCCACTTCCAGAAAGGGATCCCTGGCTGTGCCCGCGACGTAGTCTTGGATCTGTGTGATCAGGGACGGGACCAGATTAAACGTCTGGTGCACGTGGGGAAACTCGTCCAGTAGCTTGACCATGCCGTAGTAGTCCTTGAGGGCATGCAGCCGCACCCACGGCAGGCGGTACTCCCCGGTGACGAGATCCTTGTAGAACGGCTGGTGCTGGTGCCAGAGAACGATTACCCGAAGCACAGGCATTCGCGAAACGATTCCTCCGAGTTGGGTCTGGTTCAGGTCCTACAGCGACGTTTTTGAGGATAGCATGTCGCAATTTGGGGCCATCCGCTACACTATGGTTCCGAGTCGGCTGCGACTCCCTGTGATGTGACTCAAGCCCATGACTGAACCGATCGATCGATCCCCGTCTGATCACGTTCCCCTGCTGCTGCCGGCTCGCCACCACGCATCCCTGCTGAATGCGGATGACTTGTTTCTGTTCAACGAAGGCACGCACAACCGGATGTATGAAAAACTGGGAGCTCACCCCGGCGCGGTCGACGGCGAATCCGGAACCTTCTTCGGCGTTTGGGCTCCGAGCGCACGCCAAGTTACAGTGATTGGCGACTTCAACGGCTGGAATCCCGGGTCTCACCCCATGCACAGCCGTGGCAGTTCGGGTGTGTGGGAGTGCTTCATCCCCGGCGTTGGCAAAGGGACGCACTACAAATACCACATCGTCTCGCAACAGCACGGGCACGTGATCGACAAGACGGACCCGTTTGGGTTCCGGCACGAAAAACCGCCGCGCACGGCGTCGGAAGTCTGGAATTTGGACTATCAGTGGAGCGACCAGACCTGGATGCAGGGGCGCAAGGGCAGGAATTCACTGCAGGCGCCGATCTCGATTTACGAAATGCATCTGGGGTCGTGGATGCGCGTGCCGGAGGAACACGGACGTTCGTTGAGCTATCGTGAAATTGCGCCGCGACTGGCGGATCACCTCGATCGCATGAACTTCACCCACGTGCAACTGCTGCCCATCATGGAGCATCCCTTCTACGGCTCGTGGGGATACCAGACGACGGGATATTTTGCGCCCACCTCGCGCTACGGGACACCGCAGGATTTCATGTATTTCGTGGATTTCCTGCATCAGCGCGGATTGGGCGTGATTTTGGACTGGGTTCCCTCGCACTTCCCCACCGACGGCCATGGATTGGCGTTTTTCGACGGCACGCATTTATTCGAACACGCGGATTCCCGGCAAGGTTTCCATCCGGATTGGAAGACGAACATCTTCAACTACGGCCGCAGCGAGGTGCGCAGCTTTCTGCTCAGCAGCGCGATTTTCTGGCTCGACAAGTACCACGCCGACGGCCTGCGGGTGGACGCCGTTGCCTCCATGCTGTATCTCGACTATTCCCGCAAGGCTGGCGAGTGGATCCCGAACAAATTTGGCGGACGGGAAAATCTGGAGGCCATCTCGTTCCTGCGGCAGATGAACATGGACATCTACCGCAACTTCCCCGATGTTCAGACCATCGCCGAAGAGTCCACGTCGTGGCCCATGGTGTCCCGTCCAGCCCACCTCGGCGGCCTCGGCTTTGGCCTCAAGTGGGATATGGGCTGGATGCACGATACGCTGGCCTACTTCGAGCGCGACCCCATCTACCGCAAGTTCCACCACAACCTGCTGACGTTTCGCATGATCTACGCCTATCATGAAAATTTTGTGCTTCCGCTTTCGCACGACGAAGTCGTCCACCTGAAAGGATCGCTCATCCACAAAATGCCGGGCGACGAGTGGCAGAGGTTCGCCAATCTGCGCCTGCTCTACGGCTACATGTACGCGCAATCGGGAAAGAAAATGCTCTTCATGGGCGACGAATTCGGGCAGACCCACGAATGGGCGCACGACGGCAGCTTGGATTGGCACCTGCTGCAGCAACCGCTCCACGAAGGCTTGCGGCACTGGGTTGAAAACATCAACCACCTCTACCGGAACGAACCCGCCCTGCACGAGCTCGAATGCGACCCTGCCGGATTCGAATGGATCGACTGCAATGATGCCCCGGCCAGCGTGGTGTCGCTGCTTCGCAAGAGCTCGCGGCCCCAGGATTCTCTCGCTATCGTTTGCAACTTCACGCCGGTTCCCCGCATGGACTACCGCGTCGGGGTACCACACGGCGGTTTCTGGCGGGAGGTCCTGAACAGCGATGCCCACGAATACGGCGGCAGTGGCACGGGAAACTTCGGTGGGCGGGAAGCGGAGCAGATTCCATCCCACGGCAAGCCCTTCTCTCTCAAGCTCATGCTGCCTCCTTTGGCCGCGCTCTTTCTCAAAGCATCGGAAGGGATCTAGCGCGGACTCGGCCTACCCATGCGCATCCTTACCCGCTACGTCCTCCGCGAGGTTCTCGGAAGTGCCTTGATCGGCGTGGCAGTCTTTTCTTTTGTTCTATTTACGCGCGATATAGGGCGTATTTTGGAGCTCGTCGTCCGCAACAGCGCTCCCTGGCCGAGCGTGGCCGAGATCTTCTTTTTCACCCTGCCGGTGACGCTCACCTACACCATCCCCATGGGCGTGCTGGTTGGCATTCTCATCGGGCTTGGGCGCCTTGCCGCCGACAGTGAAATCACGGCGATGCGCGCGAGCGGCACGGGCGTCTGGCGCTTTGTGCGAATGCTATCTCTTTTTGTTGCAGTGGCTTGGACGCTGGCGGTGCTCAACAGCCTGTGGCTGGCCCCGGCCTGCCAGTCCGCCATGGCCCGTTTGCAAGACCGATTGAAGACATCCCAAGCGTCGTTCGAAGTGCAGCCGCGCGTATTTTACGAAGGGTTCCCCAAGGCCGTTCTGTACGTGCAAGACGTGGTCAGCCGGCAGCGGGCCGCGGTGTGGAAGGGTGTGTTTCTGGCCGACCTCAGCAATCCGATCGCTCCTCGTATCACATTGGCACAACAGGGTTTATTGGTTAGCGAAGGCCCAAGTTCCTTGCGTCTGCACCTCACCAGCGGCTCCATCCACGACACCAATGCCGCGTCACCGGAGGAATACCAGATTTCGACCTTTGGGAGCAACGATCTGCCCATCGAGCTACCCGCCGCCGAGAGCGATGCCCCGAAGGGCCAAGCGCCCATCGGAACGATGACCACCGAAGCCCTGTGGCGGCGTACGCAGACCGCTGGCGGCCTCGACGCGCGCTGGGCCGGGTTGGAGTTCCATCGCCGTCTGGCGCTACCGACCGCCTGCCTGGTACTGGCCCTCGTGGGCATTCCGCTGGGCCTATCGGCCAAGAAAGGCGGGAAGTCGAGCGGATTTGTCATCACCATCATTCTCGTGTTCACCTACTACTCGATTTCGCTGATTGGGGTTTCGCTCGCCAAAGAGGGCAGGCTTCCCGTCCTCTTCGGGGCTTGGCTGGCGGACCTGGTTTTTCTGGTCGGCGGCGTGGTGCTGTTGTACCGGGTGGAGAAACGGCCCATCGACATGGGCGCGCTTCGCCGCTTCTCGGAGCAACTGAAGGAGCGCCTGCGGCCTCCCGCGCCTGACCTCGGCCTGCGCGAAGCCGCCTCCAGCGCCTACAGCCGGGCAGAACGGCGTCCGCGCCTGTTTGGTCTGAACTTCCCCATGCTGCTCGACGACTACGTTCTCAAGGATTTTTTCCAGTACCTGGGGCTGATTGTGGCCAGCTTCCTGGTTCTGCTGCTGGTGTTTACTCTGTTTGAATTGCTGGGCGACATTTTGAAACACCATGTTTCGCCGCTCGTGGTCGGGGCGTACTTGCTGAATGTTGTGCCCTATTTCCTCTACAACACGCTGAACATGTGCGTGCTACTGACGGTGGTGGTGACGTTCGGCATCCTGCAGCGAAACAACGAAGTCATTGCCATGAAGGCTACCGGGATCAGCATTTACCGCATGGTGGTTCCGGTACTGGTGATGGCGGCGTTCTTGGCAGCCGGGCTGTTTGTGTTCGACCAAGTTTATCTGCCGCACGCCAACAAGCGCCAGGACGCGCTGCGCAATGAGATCAAGGGCAAGCCTGCGCAAACCTACCTGCGCCCGGACCGGCAGTGGATTTTCGGGCAAAACTCCGACATCTACTATTACCAATTCTTCGATTCCGACAAAGACCGCTTTGCCAACATCAGCGTGTTCCAATTCGATCCGGTAACTTTCGAGGTAACCAAGCGGATTTACGCCGCACGGGCCCACTGGGAACCGGATTTGAAACGGTGGATTTTCCAGCAAGGCTGGGAGCGGTCCCTGCGCGGGGCGGCGATTGAAAGCTTTCAGGAATTCGAGGTGACGACGTTTCCGCAATTCAACGAGCCTCCAGCGTATTTCAAAAAAGAATTCGTGCAGTCGTCCGATGAGATGAGCTACGCGGAATTGGAACGGTACATCATGGATCTACAGCAGAGCGGCTTCGACGTCGTGCGCTTGCGCGTGCGGCTGCACAAGAAGCTGGCCTACCCGCTGATCACCCTGGTGATGGCCCTGCTGGCTGTTCCATTTTCCCTCAGCACGGGACGCCGCAGCACGTTGACCGGGGCGGCAGGCGCCGTGGGGATTGCGGCGGCCTACATCCTGATGGCGGGAACGTTTGAATCCCTGGGAAACCTGAGCCAGTTGCCGGCGGCGCTGGCGGCATGGTCGCCGGACATCATTTTTGCTTTGGTGGGCGGATATCTGATGTTGAAGGTGCCAACCTAATGCCGTGCCGACCTAATGCGCTCTCCCTTGCTTTCTTCTGACCGTCATGCGGTGATGAATCTTCGAATTGAGAAAAAGGGTCGAAAAGCAAATCCTCCGACGGTCAGCGCGCGTAGCTTAAAAGCAACAGCCGCACAGGGAAGGCTGTAGCGACGCGCCAGCGCGTTCGTGCAGGTTCCGCGGCATCCAATCCGCGCTGCCCAGGTACAGATCGGGCTGGCCGCCATGGCGGCAAATCACACGGGCCTGCAGTGGGGGACGGTGCGGAACCTGCTCATGGCGTGGGTCTTGACTCTGCCGGTCTCGATGATGCTGGCGGGCTTGCTCTTCTGGGGATTCCGCAACATCTTCTAGACTCGCGACCGCAAGCGGCGAAGCTTGGGCTGGTAAAATTGCATCCATAGACGATGTTGCCCAAGAACCTGCGCTCGCTCCTTCCCTATTTCAAGAAATACCGCTGGGGCTTCGCTCTGGGCGGTGTTTGCGTGCTGTTGAACAACGGCATCTGGATTTTGTTCCCACTGGTCATTCGCCAGGCTTTCGACGCTCTCCATCAGGGCGTCACCCGGCACAAGCTGATCACCTACTCTTTATTGATCCTGGCGGTCGCTGGGGCCAAGGGCATTTTTCAGTTCCTGACGCGCTGGATCGTGATTGGCATCTCCCGCAACGTCGAGTTTGACATGCGGAACGACCTGTTCCGGCACCTAGAGGGCCTTTCTCTCTCTTACTACCAGCGAACCCGCACCGGTGACATCATGGCGCGCTGCACCAACGACTTGAATGCCGTGCGGATGCTGCTCGGCCCGGCGGTGATGTATAGCGCGAACACGATTGTGTTCACCACCGGCGCGCTGTTCTTTATGTGGCAGATCAACCACCGCTTGACCATGTATGCGTTTGTTCCACTACCCATTGTGAGCATCACTATTCAGTATTTTGGTAGGAAGATTCACGAGCGTTTCGAGCGCATTCAAGCCATGTTCTCGGAGATTTCGGCGCGGGCTCAGGAGAACTTTTCTGGTGCCCGCGTGATCCGTGCTTACGTGCAAGAGGAAGCCGAGATCGCGCAGTTTGAAGAAGCAAATCTTGAATACATCGGCCGCAGTCTCAAACTGGTACGCCTGATGGGGATGCTTTGGCCGACCCTCGAGACCATGTTGGGCCTAGCCATTGTCATGGTGCTCTGGCTTGGGGGAAGGCAAGTGCTGAGCGGCGGCATGACCTTGGGTGGCTTCGTCGCGTTCAATACGTACATGGTGCAGTTGACGTGGCCCATCATCGCTTTGGGCTGGGTGATCAATCTTTTTCAGCGTGGCAAAGCCTCCATGGGTCGCATCAACGAGATCTTCGAGGAGCGGCCGGAAATTGTAGACGACCCGGCGACTGTGAACGTCGCTCTTGAGGTTCGCGGCGAGATTGAGTTCCGGGGTCTGTCGTTCGCTTATGACGGCCACGAGGTCCTGCACAACATCAATCTGCGCATTCCGGCCGGATCCAGCCTGGCGATCGTGGGGCCAACCGGTTCCGGAAAAACATCGCTGGTGAGCCTGCTTCCCCGCATTTACGATGCCGCGCCGGGAACGGTTTTGATTGACGGGCACCCGATTCGCGAGTTTCCTCTGCAAACGATCCGGCGCAGCATCGGCTTGGTCCCGCAAGAAACCTTCTTGTTCAGCGCCACCGTGCGGGAGAACATAGCCTTTGGCAAGTCGGGTGCGACCGATGCCGAGGTCAAAGCCGCGGCCGACGGGGCCAACATTTCTGCCGACATCGAAGGATTCCCGGACCAATACAGGACGGTGGTCGGAGAACGCGGGATCACCCTTTCCGGCGGCCAAAAACAGCGCACGGCCATCGCCCGCGCCATCATCCGCGATCCCCGCATCTTAGTTCTAGACGACGCCCTCGCCAGCGTCGACACGCACACCGAGGACACAATCTTGGGCCACCTGCGCGAAGTGATGGGGGGCCGCACGACCATCTTCATATCGCACCGCGTCTCCAGTGTCCGCAGCGCCGACCGCATCGCTGTGCTACATTCCGGAAGGATTGTGGAGTTGGGGACTCACGAGGAACTCCTCGGCCGTGACGGATACTATACTGAACTTTATAACAAGCAACTGCTGGAAGAAGAACTCGCCGAAGTTTAGCTAAGAACAACTGAATGCTGGACACCGCCCTGACTCCCAGAGCTTGCGCTCCTCGACACGGGGCCGTTCCCACGTGAACTTTTCTATGAAGCGCGTCACCGTCGACGAGATGATCGATACGGGCGAGGGTTCCGCCCCAGAAATCGCGGCTTCGCTGACCGACATGCAGTCTTTGAACCGCTGGTTTGGCGGCGAGGCTACCTCATTAGAGCTTTTGCGCAAAGTCTTGGCACGCACTGGGCAAACGCGCCTTCGCGTGCTGGAAACGGGCGCAGGCTTCGGCGAGGTTCCAATAAAAGCGCGGAACGTTCTGCTCGGCTGCGGCATCCAATTGGAAGTAACGCTGCTGGACCGCGTGGAAGCTCACCTCGGGAAAGGAGCTCGCGGCGTCGTAGGCGACGCCTTGGCTCTGCCTTTCCGCGATGGAGCATTTGACGTGGTATCGTGCTGTCTCTTTGCGCATCATCTTGAGCCGTGTGGAATTGTCGCGTATGCCAACGAAGCACTGCGCGTAGCCAGTGGTGCGGTTGTCATCAACGATTTGGTCCGCCATCCAGTGCATTACGCCCTGGCATGTGCAGGGCGAGTTTTTTACCGTAGCCGTCTGACTCGACACGATGCTCCGGCATCGGTGCGTAGGGCGTATACGGTCCGTGAAATGGCTGGCATGCTCGGCGCCAGCAGCGCGGCCACAGTGGAAGTTACGCAGCACTATCTTTATCGCATGGGAGCGATCGCTTGGAAGCATTGAGCACCTGGGACCTGGTAGTGATCGGCGGCGGGCCGGCGGGAGCTTCGGCGGCGATCACAGCGGCCAGGGCCGGAGTCCAGGTTCTGCTGCTGGAAAAGGACAATTTCCCACGCCACAAAGTCTGCGGCGAGTTTGTTTCCGGCGAGTCTCTTCAGCTGCTGAATTCGCTGCTCGCCAACTCCCTGGAGACACGCCAGATGCTCAGCCGCGTCCCGCGGATTGATGGCGTGCGTCTGTTTCTCGATGGCCGCACCGTCCATGTGCCCATCGAACCACCCGCTGCCAGTCTGGCGCGATACGACATGGATGCCGCGCTCTGGCGGGCTGCGACAGCGGCCGGCGTCGAAACCCGGACGGACAGCCCTGTACAGGACGTTACAGGCCGAGGCCCCTTCCACATTGGCACGGCTAGCGGCGCCGTGACGGCGCGCGCGGTCATCGACACGGCCGGCCGCTGGTCGAACCTTACCGCACGGCCCCCACGACTCGCCTCGGCACCCAAGTGGATTGGGCTGAAAGCGCATTTCTCCGAGCACTATCCCCCGCCCACGACCGACCTCTACTTTTTCGAGGGCGGTTACTGCGGCATGCAGCCTGTGCCCCTGGGCGACGAACCGGCGACTTCGCGCATCGTGGTCTGCAGCATGGTACGAGCCGACGTCGCTACTCGGTTGGAAGACGTCTTCGCGAGCGAGCCTCGCTTGTTCGAGCGCAGCCGGAAGTGGACGCGCCTGTCAGAACCGATCTCGACGGCACCGCTGTTATTTCGTCCACCCGTCCCCGTCCGCGACGGTGTGCTTCGCGCCGGTGATGCCGCCGGTTTCGTCGACCCCTTTGTAGGAGATGGAATTTCCCTGGCATTGCGCGGTGGGGCGCTGGCGGCGGAGTCGCTGCTGCCCTTCGTTCGCGGCCGAGCCAGCCTTGAGGAGGCGACCGAAAAATACGTCAGGGCCTACGAGGATTGCATCGCGCCTGTATTCCGCGCGTCTTCGTTCCTGCGCGGGATGCTGGCATTGCCTTTTGGAGTGCGGCAACCGTTGCTTCGCATCCTCGAAACCTTCCCAGCTTTACCCCGCCTGATGATGAATCAGACTCGCTCCCGAGCGGCGTAAAACAGGAGTTCAGGCGCGAAGAGTCTAGCGCCGCACCAGAGCTTCGCGGATATGGTCGCGCGCCAGGAAGAACTTAATCGAGGAAAAATCGCGAAACAGTCCCTCGATGTGGCGATTGTTGAACACGCGCTGCAGCTTAAAGCCGCCTACCCCGCCCGCCGTGAGCACTTGCGTCTCCAGCATATCCCCGGCCGTGAGATGGTAGCGGTAGCAAGGAGCGTCCGGGCCCGCGTCCTTCATGTGGAAAAATGCCAGCAACACGCCGCCCGGCTTCATCACGGACCACAATCGCTCCATGACAGGCTTTACCAGCGGCTCCTCCATATAATCGGCGAAACTCCAGGCAAACACACAGTCGAATTGCCCCGGCGTGTAGATCAGATTTTCCGCCATGAAGCGGGTGCTATCGAAAACACGTTGACCGCCGGCATCGAGCGAAACCAGGGAAGGGTCTCTCGAAGCCACCAGGAGATCCTCGCTGTAAATCCGGTGCCCCATCTCGGTCAACAGACGAATATTCGACGCCGAGGTCGAGCCCAGATCCAGCACACACAGGCCCTCCTGGGAGGAGAGCGTATTCCACACTTGTCCCATGCCGCTCGATCGGCGCGTTCCGCGCTGCGGCGGAGGCTCGGTTCCTGCTTTAGAATGGGAGGCTGAACCGCGAAACCATTTCATGGAAGTGGGGGGCCGGAATCGGAAGAAGGTCAGGACGCAGCGGGTTCGCTCTCTTGATTCACCGATCCCTTAAAGAAAGCGCCCTCGGCAATCACGATCCGCTGGGTGACGATATCGCCGGTGACGGCGGAGGAGCCGCGCAGTTCGACGCGATCGGAACCAAAGACGTTGCCGTTGACTTTGCCGTCTACCACAACGCTCTTGGCGTTGATTTTCGCCTTGACCCTGCCATTGGGACCGATGGTCACCGCGTTCTGTTTGAGCTCAATCGACCCTTCCACCTCGCCGTCGAGGTACAGATCCTCACTGCCGGAAAGTTCCCCTTTGATGACGACGGACTTGCCAATGTGAGCGACTTCGCGCGTGTTTTCGGCCATGCGGACCCCTCCTGGGAGTGCGAGCTCCGATTCTAACCCATGCCCTCTGAAAAGACCCGGCCCGCGGCTCACGGAAGTCTGCACTCGGCGCGTCCCCAGCGCACAGGCACTGACCTGCCGATCGACCGGCCGGTGCGGGCATATAGTTCGGCAACGCAAGGGCACGAAATGTCGTCTAAAGAGGCGATATGCTGGCTTCACGGATGCCCAGAGCGAAACCGACGTGGGGACGAAAACGATGGCCGAAAGGCGTGCTCCCGAGGCTGCTGATGGCCGCGGTTTTGCTGCCAGCGGGGACCAGTCCTGGCGGACGCCTTCCCCCAGCGCAATCCTCGCCGGACCAGTTTCCGGCCACGCCCGCGGCAGATCTGGTGGCTAAATGCATCCAACACGAACTCGACCACACCGCCGATCCGACGAAGTACATGTTTTTGATGCGCCGAAAGACCACGCACGTTCTTGAGACCAAGCTCATGGTCCAAACCAACGAGGCCATTGCCGGACGCGTCCTTTCCTACAACGACCAACCCATGACTGACGAAGGACGCAAGAATGAAGACGCGCGCGTAGGCCGCTTCGTGAAAAATCCGGACGAACTGCGGAGGAAACAACGGGAAGAGCACGACAACCGCGAACGCCTGAACCGAGTGCTTCGCGCCATGCCGGACGCTCTGCTCTATGAATACGACGGTTTCGAACCCGCCACGGCGGTCCTCGGTCACAAAGGCGACGATCTGCTGCGAGTAAAGTTTCATCCCAATCCGGATTATGATCCGCCCACCCGCGTCGAACAGTTGCTCACCGGAATGGCCGGCACGATTTTGCTCGACCCGCAGCGGCAGCGGCTGGCCCGCATCGACGGCACCCTGCAGAAAGACGTTGCTTTCGGCTGGGGCATTCTCGGCCACCTCGACAAAGGCGGCCGGATTCTGCTCGAACAAGGCGATCTGCCCGACGGCA
>Ga0137418_10000547_pt1 | contig 34160 bp, 23 predicted proteins | sample CZODoug3_1_2_16f_FD_122242 | JGI IMG/M metagenome (GOLD analysis project Ga0137418, IMG submission 122242) | Vadose zone soil fungal communities from Angelo Coast Range Reserve, California, USA - CZODoug3_1_2_16fungal (Hybrid Assembly) | ecosystem: Environmental > Terrestrial > Soil > Vadose... | reverse complement strand
ATATTCACCGTGGTGGCCCCGGCGGCGATCGCCACCTCGATCACCTGGGCGAGGAACTCGAGCTCGGTGCGCGAGGCGTCCTCGGGGGAGAACTCCACGTCCTCGCACAGCTCGCGCGCCCGGGCGACGCCGGCGGCGCACAGACGCAGGATCTCCTCCTGCGCCATGTTGAGCTTGTACTGGCGGTGAATGGCGCTGGTGGCGAGGAACACGTGGATGCGGTGACGCGCAGCGTCCGCGAGTGCGCGCGCGGCCAGCTGGATGTCCTCGAAGCTGCAGCGCGCCAGGGCGCAGACGATCGGACCCTGCACCTCGCGCGCGACCGCTTGTACGCTGTCGAAGTCACCGCGCGAGGCGGCCGGGAAGCCCGCCTCGATGACATCCACGCCGAGCTCGGCGAGCGCGCGCGCCACGCGCAGCTTCTCGGGCCGGGTCATGCTGCAGCCCGGGGACTGCTCGCCGTCGCGCAGCGTGGTGTCGAAGATCAGTACTCGATCTGGATTGGGGACCATGGGGCACTTCCGGTGAGTCTAGGGACGCCGCTCCTGCAGCCACGGCATGCGCGCGCGCAGCGCCGCGCCGACCTTCTCGATCTGCCGATCGACGTCCTGATTGAGGAGCCGCTGGTAGTTGGCGCGGCCCTGGGCGTTTTCGCGGATCCACTGGCGCGCGAACTTGCCGCTCTGCACTTCCTTGAGCACCTTGCGCATCTCGTTCTTGACGCGCTCGTTGACGATGCGCGGACCACGGGTGAGATCACCGTACTTGGCGGTCTCGCTGATGAACTGATGCATCTTGGCGAGCCCGCCCTCGTGCAGCAGGTCGACGATCAGCTTCAGCTCGTGCAGGCACTCGTAGTAGGCGACCTCGGGCTGATAGCCCGCTTCCACCAGCGTCTCGAAGCCCTTCACCACCAGCTCGGTGGCGCCGCCGCACAGCACCGCCTGCTCGCCGAACAGATCCGTCTCGGTCTCCTCGGCAAAGCTGGTCTCGAGCACCCCGCCGCGCGTGCCGCCGATGCCGTGCGCATAGGCGAGTGCGCGTGCGTGCGCCTTGCCGCTCGCATCCTGGGCGACCGCGAGCAGACACGGCACCCCGCGCCCTTGGCTGTACTGGCGGCGCACCAGGTCCCCGGGCCCCTTGGGGGCGATCAGCACCACATCGAGATCCGGGCGCGGCTTGATCTGGCGGAAATGGATGTTGAAGCCGTGCGCGAACAGCAGCGCGGCGCCGCTCTTGAGGCTCTTCCTGATGCTCTGGTAGAGATCCTTCTGGGCCAGGTCCGGCACCAGCATGGCGATCACGTCCGCGCCAGCCACGGCGAGGGAGGGCTCGGCGACCTCGAGGCCGTCCTTGCGGGCTTTCTTCCAGCTGGCCCCGCCCTTGCGCACCCCGACCACGACGTCGCAGCCACTGTCCTTGAGGTTCAGGGCGTGAGCGCGCCCCTGGCTGCCGTAGCCGAGGACGGCGATACGCGCCCCCTTGAGAGCCTTGCGGTCCACGTCCTTCTGCGAATACAACCTCATCTCACTACTCCTCGAGGCCTCACGGCGCTTGTCCGCGCAAAAAAAACCCCGCAGCGGCTTTGAGCCGGTGCGGGGTCTTGGTTTCTTGCTTCGCTCGTGCCTTACGTTCTTGATCAGGCGCTCGCGCGTGCCCCGCACCGCTCACTCCCGCTAAGGAGCAGCAGCGCGGGCAGTGCCAGCAGCAACGGCGCGGGCGCGGCGTGAGGCGCTGCGCAGCGATGGGCCGTTGTTGCGTTGGACGTCATGGATGGGAGCCAAGCCTGATCGCCCGATGTGAGCACAGGGACCACGTCTTGTCAACGAGCGGTATTCGCCCCGCCCGCGGGCGATTAAGATCGGGCGTGGCTGCAGGCCGTATCGTCAGACCCAGCGCGCTCGCGGAAGGCATCTTCCGCCGCGAGATTCTTTCCTGGGGACTTCTCGGCCTGGCGCTCGGGCTGGTCGAGGGCGCCACCGCGGCGGTGCTGGTCAAGCAGCACTTCGCCGGGGTCGCCTCGCGCTTCGTGGTCAATCTCGCCGTGGGGCTGGTGAGCGGCGCCCCGGCCTTCTCCAACGTGCTGAGTTTCATGTGGGCCAACCTGGCCCACGGGCGCGCGCGCGTGCGCCTGATGGTCGCGCTGCAGGCGGCGTTTGCGCTGCTCGTCGGCTGCGTGTCCTTTGCCTCGCGGGCGGCCGCGGGACTGCTGCTCACGGTGCTGGCGATCGTCTGTGCGCGGGTCGTGTGGGGGGGCATCCTCACCGTGCGTGCGGCGGTGTGGACCGCGAACTATCCACGCAACGTGCTGGCGCGCATCACCGGACGCATTGTCATCGTCAATTCGATCGCGGTGGCGATCTCCGCGGCGCTGGTGGGCTGGGCGCTCGAGGCGCACGCGATCGACGCGCGCTGGCTGTACGGTGGGGGAGCGGTGGCGGGGCTGGCCGGGGCCCGTCTGTATCGGGCCATGCGCGTGCGGCGCGAATTCCGTCTGCTCGCCGCTGAAGCCGCCAGTGGCGGCCTCAGCGAGCCCTTCAGTCTGCGGATGCTGACGCAGATCCTGAAGGAGGATCCGGCTTACCGCGAATACATGCTGTGGATGGGGATCTTCGGTGCCGGCAATCTGATCCTGACCGCGCAGCTGGTGCTGGTGTTCTCCGAGCAACTGCACCTCTCGAGCGCGACGCAGATCGGGCTGCTCGCGGTGGTGCCGCTCATCACCCAGCCGATTTTCCTGCCCTGGTGGGCGCGGCTGTTCGACGGCTCGCACGTGGTGCGGTATCGCTCGCGCCAGGGCTGGGCGATCGTGCTGGCGAGCGCTGCCATGTGCCTTGGGGTGTTCAGCGGCACGCCAGCGCTCCTGTGGGTGGGCGCGGTCCTGCTCGGTGCGGCTCAGGCAGGTGCTAATCTTGGCTGGAATCTCGGCCACAACGACTTTGCCTCCATCGGGCGCGCGCAGCACTACATGGGCGTGCACGTCACGCTCACGGGACTGCGCGGGGGCCTGGCGCCGCCCATCGGCGTGCTCGCCTATATGGGCCTCGAGTGGTGGCATCGCGGTGCCGGAGAATTCGCGCTGCTGCTGCCACTCGCCATGACGGCCGCCGGGGCCATCGGCTTCAACCGCATGCGCGGCGCGTTCGGTGAATGATGAGCACACGAGGGCATGAGCCGTGAAACGAAGCATCGATCCGCGCCGGTACTCGCGGCGGGTGGTGGACGGGGACACGCAGGCGCCCGCACGGGCCATGCTGCGGGCGGTCGGCTTTCGCGACCAGGACTTCGAGAGGCCGCAGATCGGGGTCGCCTCCACCTGGGCGAATCTCACGCCCTGCAACATGCACATCGGCGATCTGGCGCGCGAGGCGTGCGCCGGCGTCGACGGCGGCGGTGGCAAGAGCGTGCTGTTCAACACCATTACGGTGTCGGACGGCATATCGATGGGCACCCCGGGCATGCGCTATTCGCTGGTGTCGCGCGAGATCATCGCCGACTCCATCGAGGCGGTCGCGGGAGCGGCGGGCTTTGACGGCATCGTGGCGATCGGGGGCTGCGACAAGAACATACCCGGCTGCGCGATGGCCATGGCGCGGCTCAACCGTCCGGCGGTGTTCGTCTACGGGGGAACGATCCGCCCGGGCGCGCAGCGGCGGGACATCATCTCGGTGTTCGAAGCGGTCGGGGCGCACGCCGCGGGAAAGCTCTCCGATGCGGGGCTGCTCGAGATCGAGCGCACCGCCATCCCCGGTCCCGGCAGCTGTGCCGGCATGTACACCGCGAACACCATGGCCTCAGCGATCGAGGCCTTGGGCTTGTCTTTGCCAGGCAGCTCGGCGCAGGAGGCTGTGGGCGAGGACAAGCGCTCCGACTGCCGGCGGGCGGGCGAGGCCGTGGTGAGACTGGCGCGCGAGGGCTTGAAGCCGCGCGACATCCTCACGCGCCGATCGTTCGAGAATGCCATCACCGTGGTGATCGCCCTGGGAGGCTCGACCAATGCGGTGCTGCACCTGCTGGCCATCGCGCATGACGCCGGCGTGCGCCTGGAGCTGGATGACTTCACGCGCATCGGACGGCGCGTGCCGGTCGTGGCGGACCTGAAGCCCAGTGGCCGCTACCTCATGTCGGAGCTGGTGGCGATCGGCGGCATTCAGCCGCTCATGAAAATGCTGCTGAGCGCGGGCCTGCTGCATCCGGAGTGCCTCACGGTCACCGGTCATACGTTGGGGGAGAATCTTGAAAAGATTCCCATGTATCTGAGTGATCAAGAGATTGTGCGTCCTTTGTCTAACCCCCTGAAGAAGGACAGCCATCTGGTGGTCCTGTACGGGAACCTCGCCCCGGAGGGTGCGGTCGCCAAGATCAGCGGCAAGGAGGGCGAGCGCTTCGAGGGCCCGGCGCGCGTGTTCGAGGGCGAGGAGCGTGCCACGCAGGCGATTCTCGCCGGCCGGGTGCGCGCCGGTGACGTAGTGGTGATCCGGCAGGAGGGCCCACGGGGCGCGCCGGGCATGCGCGAGATGCTCAGTCCGACGAGCGCCATCATGGGACGAGGCCTCGGAGCGCACGTGGCACTGATTACCGACGGGCGCTTCTCCGGCGGCAGTCACGGCTTCGTTGTTGGACACATCTGCCCGGAGGCGGCTGTCGGCGGGCCGATCGGCCTGCTGCGCAGCGGGGACCGCATCAGCATCGATGCCGCAAAGCGCGAGATCCGCGTGCAGCTGCCGGCGGCGGAGCTGCGGCGCCGGCGCGCGGCCTGGCGGCCGGCGAAGCCCTACGCGCTCACGGGCGTGCTCGCCAAGTACGCACACCTCGTCGGCAGCGCCTCGCGCGGAGCGGTAACTGAGCCGATACAGCCACCTCGGCGCAATTCCTGAGCGCGCGCCGCAGTTGTCAGTGCACAGGGCAGCGGTTACAGTTCGCGCAGCATTCGTCGCTGCGTGCACGCCGCGAGTACCGTCCGGGGGGAGACAGAAATTCACGCGCCCGCCGGCCAGAATGCCGGGAAGGGTGCGTCGGTAAGTATGATGATAAGGAGTCCGGCGGGCGCAGCTGCCGGGACCGGGGTCGGGTCCTTCGGGCTGAGAGCAACGAAAAAGACGACAGTTTTGCTACTGCTCACCGGGGCCTGGTGTGTTCAGACAAGGTCACGATAAATAACTCATGGCTGTCTACGTACACGATTCCCAGTTCATGACGCGCCGTGGCATCGTGCTCGTGGCCATCATCGGCCTGCACGTGTTCATCGCCTGGGCGATCGCCACCGGGCTCGCACGCCGTGCGCTCGAAGTGATCGCGCCTCCCATCCAGACCGACATCGTGGAGGAGGTCAAGACCGAAAAGGAGCCGCCGCCCCCACCGCCACCGGAGTTCGAGAAACCGCCGGTGGAAGTGCCGCCGCCGGACGTCACCATCGACATGCCGGTGGAAGCCCCCGCCACCACCGCCATCACGGCCGTGGCCGCCACGCCGCACGCGCCGGCGCCGCCGGCGCGTACCAGCGTGCGCAAGCACGCCACGACCGCCAAGAACTTCCCGAACTCGGAAGACTACTACCCCGCCGCCTCCAAACGCCTGAACGAGGAGGGCGCACCGACCGTGCGCGTGTGCGTCGGGGCCAACGGCAAGGTGACCTCAGCGCCCACCATCGCACAAAGCTCCGGCAGCGCGCGGCTCGATGAGGGCGCGCTCAGCCTGGCGAAGGCCGGTCGCTACGTGCCGGGCAGCGAGGACGGCAAGCCCATCGATGACTGTTTCGAATTCCGGATCCGCTTCCAGATGACCAAATGATCCAGACACCGCTCCCTGTGGAGCGGTTTTTCCGAGGAAAACTATGGAAAACCAAGCCACCGTCTCAACCGACAACCCGTATGGTCTCGCTGCTCTGTGGCAGACCGGCGACATCATCGCCCGCGCCGTGCTGATCCTGCTGCTGATCATGTCGCTGGCCTCCTGGTACGTGATGCTCACCAAGCTCTGGGACCAGCGCAAGCTCAAGCAGTCCGCGCGTGTGGTCGAGAAGCAGTTCTGGACCGCGCCCTCGATCAAGGACGGGGTCGACCGGCTGAAGAAGGGCGATGACTTCCGTTCGATCGCCGAGGACGGCCTGCGCGCCGCCTCGCATCACGACGGTCGCCTCACCGACCGCATCGACCTGCACGAGTGGATCACCATGTCGCTGCAGCGCGCCGTCGATCAGATCAACAGCAAGCTGAACGGCGGCCTGGGTCTGCTCGCCACCGTCGGGTCCGTAGCCCCGTTCGTCGGCCTGTTCGGTACGGTCTGGGGCATTCTGAACGCGCTGGTGGCGATCGGCATCGCCGGCCAGGCGAGCATCGACAAAGTCGCAGGCCCGGTGGGCGAGGCGCTCATCATGACCGCCATCGGTCTGTTCGTCGCGGTTCCGGCGGTCATGGGTTACAACTGGCTGCTCGGCCGCAACAAGCTCCTGCAGGATGCCCTGCGTAACTTTGCCAGCGACCTGCATGCCTACCTGGTGAGCGGTGCCCGCATGGGGAGCGAGAGTGGCGGCGGTGCGCGTCCGGCGGCCGCCAAGGCGTCGCCGCTCGGCAAGTGAGTAACGCCGGCCGGGGCGCACCGTTGCGCCCCGCTTGGACAGTGCGCGCAGCGCACGAGGACTGACCATGTCAATGAGTGTCGGTGGAAGTTCTGACGAGAACACCGTGATGTCGAGCATCAACACGACGCCGCTGGTGGACGTCATGCTAGTGCTGCTGATCATTTTTCTCATCACCATTCCCGTGATCAACAAGACCGTCCCGGTCGATCTGCCCAAGGCCGTCAATATCCCGACGCAGACCAAGCCCGAGAACATCACCATCGCGGTGGACAAGAACGGCAGCATCTACTGGAACGACAAGGGCGTGCCGAGCCGCGATGCGCTGCTCGCCTACATCAGGGAAGCGGCGGTCAGGAAGCCGCAGCCCGAGATTCACATCCGCGCCGACAAGGAAACCCGCTACGAATCGATCGGCCGCGTCATGTACGCGATCCAGCGCGGTGGCATCCAGAAGGTCGGCTTTCTGACCGAGCCTGACCACGGCGTGCGCGGCTACCGCTGAAGTAAGGAGCTCAAGCCATGGCAATGAGTGTCGGTACAGCTTCGGGGGCCGCTTTCTGTGACATCAACACGACGCCCCTCATCGACGTCATGCTGGTGCTGCTGGTCACGCTCATCGTGACCCTGCCCATCATGACCCATGCGGTCAAGCTCGACATGCCGAACGTGACCAACCCGCCCCCGCCCCCGCCCACGCCGCCGGAGGTCATCGACCTCGAGATCGACTTCGATGGCACCGTGGTGTGGAACAACACGCCGGTGTCGGGTCTGCCGCAGCTGGAGGCCTATTTCCACGCCTCGCGGGACAAGGACCCGCAGCCGGAAATTCACCTGCGCCCCGATCGTCGCGCCAAGTACGACATCGTGGCGAAGGTACTGGCGGCCGCGCAGCGCGATCACATGAAGAAGATCGGCTTCGTGAACGTGGCTGAATTCAGAGACTAGAGAGCCATGCAAGACACCACCATGAAGGTCACTGCACGATCCATCGGGGCGCTGCTCGCGGGCGCCGCCCTCATCGCGGCGGCGAGCCTGCTGCCTGCGACGCTTGCCGGGGCGGCGGACAAGCCGACCAACAGCGCCAAGCTCGCCAAGCCGCTCAAGGAGGCCAACGACGACATCAAGGCAAAGAAATATGCCGATGCCATCGGCAAGCTCAAGGAAGCGGAGGGGATCGCCGGCAAGACGGCCTACGACCAGCACCTGATCAACGACATGCTGGCCTTCGCCTACGCGCGCACCCAGAACTACGTCGAGGCCGCCAAGGCTTGGGAGGCGGAGCTCGATGACGGATTCATGCCGCAGTCCGACATTCCCACCAAAGTGCGGCAGCTGGCCGAGGCGAACTACCAGATCAAGAACTACGACAAGGCGATCGACTTCGGCAACCGCGCCATCAAGGGAGGGTTCGCGGATGACGAGCTGCGAACGCTCGTCGGCCAGGCGTACTACCTCAAGGGTGACTGGAAAGGCACGCTGCGCTTCGAGGAAGCCCTGATCGACTCGCAGGTCAAGGATGGCAAGACGCCCAAGAAGGAGTCGCTGGAGCTGGCGCTCAGTGCCTGCGTGAAGCTCAACGACGCGCCGTGCGAGACGCGCGCGCTGGAGAGGATCGTCACCTTCTACCCCAAGCCCGACTACTGGTACCAGCTGCTGTACACGCTGCGCCAGCAGACCTCGGGCAACGACGCCAACACCCTGCAGACCTACCGCCTCATGTCCGAGGTCGACGTGCTCAGGAGTCCGGAGGACTACACCGAGATGGCGCAGCTCGCCCTCGATGCCGGCTCACCTGGGGAAGCGCAGCGCATCCTGGAGAAGGGTTTCGCCAAGGGGGTGTTCGCCGACCAGCGCGCCAAGGCACGCAACACGCGCCTGCTCGAGACCGCCAAGAAAGCCGCGGCCACCGACCAGCCGAATCTGCCGAAGATCGAGAAGGACGCGGACGCAGCCAGCACCGGCGCCAAGAACTTCGGGGTGGGCCTCGCCTACCTCGGCTACGGGCAGTATGACAAGGCCGTGGACCAGATCTCCAAGGGCCTCGCCAAGGGGGGTCTGCGCAACGAAGCCGAGGCGCGGCTGTTGCTCGGCATCGCGCAGCTCAAGGCCGGGCACAAGGAGGACGCGACCAAGTCCTTCCATGGGGTGAAGGGGGATCCCTCACTCGAGCGTCTCGCGAACCTGTGGAGCCTGCACGCGAAGCAGGCTTGAAAGGAGGCACCATGGCAATTAAGGCAGGTGAGCGCATGCCCAAGGGCACGCTCAAGAGAATGACCAAGGAGGGGCCCAAGGACTTCTCGACCGAGGAGCTCTTCAAGGGCAAGGTGGTGGTGTTGTTCTCGGTGCCGGGGGCGTTCACCCCGACCTGCGACGCCAAGCATCTGCCCGGTTTCGTGCAGCTGGCCGATCAGATCCGCGCCAAGGGCGTCGACACCATCGCGTGCATGGCGGTGAACGACGTGTTCGTCATGAACGCCTGGGGCAAGGCCTCGGGCGTGGGCGACCGGATCCTGATGCTCGCGGACGGCAACGGCGAGTATGCGCGCGCGCTCGGACTGGAGCTCGACGCCAAGGGCTTTGGCATGGGCACGCGTGGCCAGCGCTTTGCGCTCATCGTGCGCGACGGCGTGGCGACCCAGGTCGACGTCGAGGCGCCCGGGCAGTTCAAGGTGTCCGCGGCCGAATACGTCCTGGGTCAGCTCTAGCCGGCTCCAACCAGCCGCTCGATCTCGGGGATGATCTGGAACAGATCCCCGACCAGGCCGATGTCGGCGACTTCGAAAATCGGCGCCTCGCTGTCCTTGTTGATGGCGACGATGGTGCGCGCATCCTTGATGCCCGTCAGGTGCTGGATCGCGCCCGAGATACCGACCGCGACGTACAGCTCGGGGGCGATGATCTTGCCGGTCTGCCCGACCTGCATCTCGTTGGGTGCGTAACCGGCGTCCACCGCGGCGCGCGAAGCCCCCACCGCGGCACCGAGCTTGTCCGCCAGGCTGTAGAGGAGCTTGAAGCCCTCCGCGCTGCCGAGCGCGCGCCCACCGGAAATCACCCGCCGCGCGGTCTGCAGGTCCGGGCGGTCGCTCTTGGCGGCCGACACCGACACGAAGCGCGTGTGGGTGGGGAGCTCGACGCTCACGGCCGCCTTCTCGATCGGCGCGGCGCCGCCGCCTGCAGCCGCCTCGAAGGAGGCGGTGCGCACCGTGCCCACGAGCTTGCCCTCAGCACTGCTCTCGACCGTGAGAATCGCGTTGCCGGCATAGACGGGTCTGCGAAAGCGCGTGGCGCTTTCGATGGCCATGATGTCACTCACCTGCGGCGCCCCGAGGAGTCCTGCGATACGCGCCATCAGGTCCTTGCCGAAGGTGGTCGAGGGGCCGAGGACATGGCTGAAGGGAGCGGCGATCGCGAGCAGCTGCGGTGCCCACACCGCGGCGAGCGCATGGCCGTTGGCCGCATTCTCGATGCACAGCACGCGGCTGACGCCCGACAGCGCTGCCGCCTGCGCGGCGACCGCGGAGGCGTCCACCGCACACACCACGATGGTGATCTGCGCGCCGGGAATGCCCTGCGCGCAGGTGACGCATTTGGCGGTGCTGGCGTTGAGCCGGGTGCCGTCGTGCTCGGCGACGATGAGGACGTGGCTGCTCACAGCACACCCTTTTTCTTCAGCGCCGCGAGCAGCTCCGCGGCATCCTGCACCCTGATGCCCTTCTGGCGCTGCGGCGGTGGCTCGAAGCGCACGAGCTTCAGCTGCTGGCGCTGCTCCACCCCGAGGGCGCTCAGGGTGAGTGTATCGAGCGGTTTCTTCTTCGCCTTCATGATGTCGGGGAGCTTGACGTAGCGCGGCTCGTTCAGCCGCAGGTCGGTGGTGATGACCGCCGGCAGGTCCACCTCGAGGGTCTCGAGCCCGGCGTCGACCTCGCGCGTGACGCGCGCCGTGCCCGCGCTGAGCTCGATCTTCGAAGCGTAGGTGGCCTGGGGGCGGTTCCACAGCGCCGCCAGCACCTGGCCGGTCTGGCCGTTGTCATCATCGATCGCCTGTTTGCCGAGGATGACCAGCAACGGCTGCTCGCGCTCGATGAGCTTCAGCAGCGCGCGCGCCGCAATGAGCGGCTCGACCACACCGTCCGCCTGCACGTGCAGGGCGCGATCCGCCCCCATCGCCAGCGCGGTGCGCAGCTGCTGCTGGCAGTCCGCCGGTCCCACCGTGGCGACGATGACCTCCTCGACGACGCCGCGTTCCTTGATGCGCAGCGCTTCCTCGAGCGCGATCTCATCGAAGGGGTTGATGCTCATCTTGACCCCGTCGGTGACGACGCCGCTCCCATCGGGCTTCACCCGGATGCGCACGTTGTAGTCCACGACGCGCTTGATGCCGACCAGGATGCGTTTCATGGGCCCGCAGTATAGCGGCAGGCCCGCTGGGGTGTTGACGGGACGTGCCGCGCCGTTGACGGATTGCGCGCCGCCTCCCTAAAGTCCGGTCATGCTGAGCTACGCGCTCCGTCGCATTGCTGGAACTGTCCCGACCCTGCTCGTCATCATCAGCGTCTCCTTCTGTGTCGTGCGCCTGGCCCCCGGTGGGCCCTTCGCGCAGGAGCAGGCGCTGCCGCCGGCGGTGCGGGCCAACCTCGATCGCCTTTACGGTCTCGACCAGCCGCTCACGGTGCAGTACGCACACTACTTGCGCGGGCTGCTGCACGGAGATTTCGGACCCTCGCTCAGGCAGCGCGATTTCAGCGTGTCCGAGCTCATCGCCCAGGGCCTGCCGCTCTCGGCGACGCTGGGACTCGCGGCGATACTGCTCGCCGTGCTCACCGGAGTTCCCGCCGGCGTCCTGGCGGCGCTGTGGCGCAACCGCGGCGCAGACTACTGCATCACCACGCTCGCCGCCGTGGCGCTCGCGTTGCCGAGCTTCGTCACCGGTCCGCTGTTCGCGCTGGTGTTCGGGCTGTACCTGCGCTGGCTGCCGGTGGCGGGCTGGCAGCACGGCGCGCCGCGCTATCTGGTGCTGCCGGTGCTGACGCTGGCGCTGCCGGTGGCGGCTTACCTGGCGAGGCTCACCCGGGCAAGTCTGCTCGAGGTGCTCGGCGCGCTCTACGTGCGCAGCGCCCGGGCCCGGGGCCTGGGCGCTGCGCGCGTGCTGTGGCGTCATGCCCTGCGCCCGGCCCTGATGCCGGTGGTGAGCTACCTGGGTCCCGCGGTGGCGTTCGTGATGACCGGCTCGCTGGTCGTCGAGACGGTGTTTGGTCTGCCGGGCACCGGCCGCTACCTGGTCGAGGGCGCGATCGACCGGGACTATCCGCTCATCATGGGCATGATCGTGGTGTACGGTGCGCTCACGCTCCTTCTCAACCTCATCGCCGACCTGATCTACGGCTGGCTGGACCCGGGCGTGCGGCATGCATGAGCAGGCGCCCGCGGCCGCGCGCGGACTGTGGCGCGATGCCGGGCGGCGCCTGATGGGAAACCCTATCGCCCTGGCAACCCTCGGCGTCATTGCCCTCGTGGCGCTGTTGGCGCTGCTGGCGCCAGCGCTCAGCCCCTGGGGCTACGACAGCCTCGACTGGGAGCACCTCGCGGTGCCACCCGGCGGCCGCGCCGCGCACTGGCTCGGCACCGACCGCCTGGGGCGCGATCTGTTCGTACGCACCCTGCATGGCGTGCGTGTGTCACTGCTCCTCAGTGTGCTCGCGAGCCTGGTGAGTCTGGTGATCGGAGTGCTGTGGGGCGCGGTGGCGGGCCTCGCCGGCGGGCGCACCGACGGATGGATGATGCGCCTGGTGGATGTGTTGTACTCGCTCCCGTACCTGTTCATCGTCATCATCCTGACGACGCTCTGGCAACGCGGCAGTATCGCGGTACTGCTGCTGGCGCTCGGCGCGGTGGGGTGGCTCACCACCGCGCGCATCGTGCGCGGCCAGGCACTCGCCCTGAAGCACCGCGAGTTCATCGAGGCGGCGCGCGCCGTGGGCGTTCCCGCGCCGGCCATCCTGTTGCGCCACATCGTGCCGAACCTGCTGGGGCCGGTGCTGGTTTACGCCACGCTCATCGTTCCCCAGATGATCGTGTTCGAGAGCTTTCTGAGTTTCCTCGGACTGGGAGTGCAGGAGCCGCACGCGAGTCTCGGCAACCTGATCCTGGTCGGGGCGCAGGAGATGGAGTCGGCGCCGTGGATGCTGCTGGTGCCCGCGGCTTTCCTGGTCGTGCTGCTCATCTGCTTCAATTTTCTCGGCGACGCTCTACGTGATGCCTTCGATCCCCGCGAGCGCTGAGGCGGCGGCGCCGGCGGTGCTGAGCCTGTCCGGGCTCACCGTCACGTTCGACACGCCCCGGGGCAGTATCACGGCCGCGCGCGAGGTCACACTCGCGGTTGAGCGTGGTGAGTGCCTGGGCGTGGTGGGGGAATCCGGCGCCGGCAAGAGCCAGGTGTTTCTCGCCGTGATGGGCCTGCTGGCGGCGAACGGCCGCGCGCAGGGCAGTGCCCGCTTTCTGGGCACCGAGCTGCTGAGGCTCGCGCCCGCGGCGCTGGATCGGGTGCGCGGCGCGGGGATCGGCATGGTGTTCCAGGATCCGATGACCTCGCTCACCCCGCACATAGCCGTGGGCGAGCAGATCGCCGAAGTCATCCGCCGCCACCGCAGAGTTGCACGGGTCGAGGCGCGCGCAGCGGCGCTCACGCTGCTCGAGCGCGTGCAGGTCTCCGATCCCGAGCGGCGCATGCGGCAGTATCCGCACGAGCTCTCCGGAGGCATGCGCCAGAGAGTGATGATCGCGATTGCGCTCAGCAGCGAGCCGCGGCTGCTCATCGCAGACGAGCCAACCACCTCACTGGATGTCACCGTGCAGGCGCAGATCCTCGCGCTGCTCGCCGAGCTCAAGCGCGAGCGCGGAATGGCCATGGTGCTCATCACCCACGACCTCGGGGCCGTGGCCGGCGTCGCCGACCGTGTCGCGGTCCTGCGCGCCGGAAGCATCGTCGAGACGGGCCCGGTCGCGGCGGTCCTGAAGGCGCCGCGCGATCCCTACACCCGCACGCTGGTGCGCGACACGCCGCGCCTGGACGCCGGCACCGATGCCGCGGGCCAGGCTCCCGGGACATCCGCAGCCCCGCGGGCCGCGGCCCTGACGCTGAGCGACCTTACCGTGCGCTTCGGTCGGCTCACGGCCGTGAGCGCGGTCAGTCTGGAGCTGTACGCCGGCGAGTCGCTCGGGGTGGTGGGTGAATCCGGCTGCGGCAAGTCGACGCTGGTGCGCGCCGCGCTGCAGCTGTTGCGACCCACCGCCGGTCGCGTCGTGTGGATGGGGCAGCCGCTCGGGGATCTGCCCAAAGGTGCGCTGCGCGCCCTGCGGCGCGACCTGCAGATCATCTTTCAGGACCCGCTCGGGAGCCTCGATCCGCGCATGACGGTCGGGGAGATCGTGGGCGAGCCGCTGCGGGTGCACGCCCCGGATCTGGAGCGCGGCGCACGCGCCGCGCAAACCGCGGCGCTCCTTCACCGGGTGGGGCTGGCGCCGCAGCTCGCGAGCCGCTACCCGCACGAGTTGAGCGGCGGACAGTGCCAGCGGGTCGGCATCGCACGCGCCATGATCCTCGAGCCTCGTCTGCTCGTTTGCGACGAGCCCGTCAGTGCGCTGGATGTCCCGACGCAGCAGCAGATCGTGACCCTGCTCGCGCAACTGAAGCGCGAGTCGGGCATGTGCCTGCTGTTCGTCAGCCACAATCTGGCGCTGGTGAGGCAGCTGTGCGAGCGCGTACTGGTGCTGTATCTCGGGCGCATGATGGAGCTCGCATCCTCGCCGGGTCTGTATACGGGTCCGCGGCATCCCTACACCCGCGAGCTGCTCGCTGCGGTCCCCATCCCCGACCCCGACATTCAGCCCGCGCGTCTGGCGCGCGCGCGGCCGGGCGAGCCGCCCTCACCCCTGTCGCCGCCGAGCGGCTGCGTGTACCGCACTCGCTGTCCCTACGCCGCGCCGGTGTGCGCACAGCGTATTCCCGAGTGGGAAGAGCTGCCGGACGGGCGCCGCGTGGCGTGTCACCGCTGGCGCGAGCTGCCTGTGAGTGACTCCGGGACTGCTGTTATTCTTCGCCCATGATGACCGAAGCGGCTATCCGCCCCAGCGACAGCCTCAAGCACGTGCGCTATGAGATCCGCGGACGCCTCGCGCGGCGTGCCCACGAGCTCGAGCGCCAGGGCTACGAGATCGTCTCGCTCAACATCGGCAACCCCCGCGCCTTCGGCCTGCGTACGCCGGAGACCATGCGGCTCGCCATGATCGAGAACCTGGCGGAGGCCGAAGGGTACTGCCACCAGAAAGGCATCTTTCCGGCCCGCGAAGCGGTGGTCATGCAGCAGCAGGCCCGCGGCATCACCGGCGTCACCGCCGAGGATGTCTTCATCGGCAACGGCGTGAGCGAGCTCATCGACCTGGTGCTGCGCGCGCTGCTCAACGAGGGCGACGAAGTGCTGGTGCCGAGCCCGGACTATCCCTTGTGGACCGCGGCCGTCACCCTGAACCGTGGCCGCGCCGTGCACTATCCCTGCCGCCCCGAGAACGCCTTCGTGCCCGACCCGCAGGAAGTGGCGCAGCTGGTGACGGCCAGGACGCGCGCCATCGTCATCATCAATCCCAACAATCCCACCGGAGCGGTCTATCCGCGCGCGGTTCTGGAAGCGCTCGCGCAACTGGCCGAGCGCCGCGGTCTGATCGTGTTCAGCGACGAGATCTACGACCAGATGACTTATGACGGCGCCGAGTTCGTGCCCATGGCGACCCTGGTGCGCGATACGCTGTGCGCGACACTCTCGGGCCTGTCCAAGGTCTATCGCGCCTGCGGCTACCGCGTGGGCTGGGCGGTGTTCTCCGGACGCACCCATGCGGCGGCCGAATATCTGAACGCCCTGGAGCTGCTCGCATCGCTGCGCCTGTGCAGCAACGTGCTCGCGCAGTGGGCGGTGCAGACCGCTCTCGGGGGCCACCAGAGCATTCGTGAGCTCGTCGCCCCGGGCGGGCGGCTGCACGACTCGCGCGGCGCGATCCTCACGGCGGTGCAGGGCAGCCGCTTTCTCAGGCTCGCCCCTCCCGGGGGGGCGATGTACGCCTTCGTGGGCGTGGACACGGGCACGCTGCCGGATTTCGACGATCAGCAATTCACGCTCGACCTGCTCGAGCAGAAGCACGTGCTGGTCGCACCGGGCGTCAGCTTCAACGTGCCGTACCGTAATCACTTCCGCATCACCAACCTCCCCGATGCGGCCACGCTGCGGGATGTCTTCGGGCGCATCGAGGAGCTGCTCGCCGCCTACGCCGCCGCGGCGCCCGAGAGTAGGGCGCACGAGGGCACGGCGAGCAACGTGGTGAGTGCGACTTCGCGCTTCAAGTAACTTATCTGAAGAGATCTTAACCACCTGTTTTGTTTAGGCTTCCAACCGACGTAACCGAGCATCTGCGCGATCACGGCACCCTCGTCGTGCCGTCCCCGCAGCGAGCGCACGCGGTGCGGCTGGCGCACGCGGCTGCAAGGCTGGCGGCGGGCAGGCGCGTCTGGGCGAGCGCGGATGTGCGCTCGAGCTCTGTGTGGCTGCGGCAGGAGGCGCAAGGCTGCGCGGGCGCGGATGCGAGCGAGTGGCCGCGGCTGCTCACGAACGCCGAGGAGTGGCTGCTGTGGCGAGAATACGCGGCGGCGGCCACGCGCCGCTTCGCGCTCGTGAACGGCGGCGCGCTGGCGCAGTCGCTGCAGCACTCGAGTGAGCTCGCCGCGCACTACGGTATCGCGCTCACGGCCGGGGCCCCTGACAGCGAGGCGACTCTGCTGTGCGAGGCGCAACGGGCGTTTGACGAGCGCTGCCGCTCGCTGCGCGCGGGGAGCGTAGGCTCGCTCCTCCCGCGGATCACGGCGGCGGGAGCGGGCGGCCGAGCGCTGCTGTTGCGCGGCTTCGATACGCTCGCGCCGCGCCTGCGGGCGATCGCGGCGGCGCGCCAGATGCGGGGCGCCGCGCAGGAGCGGGAGGCGCGTGGTCGGTCCGCTGCAGCGAAAGTCCTGCGCGCTGCCGATGCACAGGAGGAGCTCGAGCGGATCGCTGCCTGGTGTCGCCAGCGCGTCCTCGTCCAACCCGACGTGCGGCTGCTCGTCATCCTGCCGGGTGCGCCGGGAGCGCGCGAGCGCCTGGCGACACTCATTCGCCAGGCGCTGGATCCGCGCAGCGTGCTCGGCGCCGCGGCGCCTGCCGATACGCCCGTGGGCATCGAGGGCGGTCAGCCGCTCGCGCAGTTGCCGATGATCGCGCATGCGCTCACGACGCTCGAGTGGCTCGCGGGGGTCGAGGGGGATTTTGAATCCTTCAGCCGCTGGCTGCGCGCGCCGCACTGGAGCGCTCCGTCTGCCGCCGCGCGCGCGCACCTGGATCTCAGCTTACGGGAGCGCGCCTCACCCAGCCTGCGCCTGCGGGAGCTCCTGGGGGGGCTGCGGCTGGCGGCGCCGCAGCTGCAGGCCGCGGCACGCGCATTCACCGCGCAGCTCGAGAACGCCGCCGCCGCACTCGGGGAGGGCAGCACCTCGCCGCGGGTCTGGTCGGAGCGCTTCGCCGCAGCGCTCGCCGCGGCCGGCTGGCCCGGGCCCGCTGCGGGGCAGAGCGCCGGCCAGCAGACCCTCATGCGCTGGCATGAGCTGCTGCAGGAGTTCGGGGAGCTCGGCGGCAGCCTCGGATCCGTCGCGCGCGCGGAGGCGCTCGGCCTGGTGAGGGAGCTCGCCGCGCGCAGCGCCTTCCGGCCGGCCGATGCGGATCCGACCGTCAGCCTCTCGAGCGCACTGGCGGACCCGGTCGTGGAGTACGACGGCATCTGGGCGGCGGGCCTTCACGCCGAGGTATTCCCGCAACCGGTCCAGCCGGACCCCTTCCTGCCGCTCGCTGCCCAGGTGGCTGCCGGCATCCCAGCGGCCAGCGCTGCGGGGCGCCTCGCACAGGCGCGTGCGCTGCTCGCGGCCCTGGGCCGCGCGACCGATGAGCTGGTGCTGTCGGCGCCCATGTATTCCCAGGATCTGCAGCTGTTACCCAGCCCGCTGCTGGCAGGCGCGGCGCTCGAATCCCCCGGGGACCGCTCGCTGTGGTTGCCGGCGAGTCTGCATCGCGAGGGTCTGACCGAATCGCTCATCGACGCCACGGGACGCCCGTGGGCGGCTGCCCAGCCCTTGCCGCGGGGCACGAGGAGTCTCGATCTGCAGAACCAGTGTCCGTTTCGCGCCTACGCGGAGTTGCGGCTCGGCAGCACCCGGCGCGAGAGCGCCGAGCCGGGCATAGCAGCCAACCGGCGCGGCGAGCTGCTGCACGCCGCGCTGCAGAAACTGTGGGAGCAGCTGCGCGACTCGCGCTCGCTCGGCGCGTTGTCCGGCGCGGCGCTCGAGGCGCTCATCGCGCAGGCCGTCGAGCAGGCGGCGCGCGCCACCCTGGCACGTCCGGCAGGCCGGCGCCGCCGCCAGCGCGCTTTCGCCGACACGCAGCTGGACATGTTCGTGCAAATGCCACCCGCGCTCGCGCGCGAGTGCCGCCGCGCGGCGCGCCTGATCCGCAGGCTATGCGAATACGAGCGCCAACGAGAACCCTTCAGCGTGCACTCGCTCGAGAGTGATGCCGAGCTCGCTCTGGCGGGAGTGAGGCTACGCATGCGCATCGATCGCGTCGACGCCCTCGAGAGCGGCGGCCGTGCGATCCTCGATTACAAGAGCGGGCGGCGCGTGAGCGCGGACTGGTACGGCGAGCGCCCCACGCATCCGCAATTGCTCGCGTACGCGGAAGCCGTCGGTGAGGAGGTCGCGGCGCTCGCCATCGTCAGCGTGAACGCGCGCGAGGTGCGCTTCGAGGGCCTCGCGCGCTCACCAAGGCTGCTGCCCGCCGTCAGGGCCGTGCGCCCGGCGGGCGCCGCGGATGCCTGGGCAGAGCAGCAGCGCGCCTGGCGAGCCATTCTGACGGGTCTGATCCGCGCCTTTCTCGCCGGCGATGCGGCCGTGGATCCGCGCCCCGGAGCCTGCGACTACTGTCACGTCATCGACATCTGCCGCATCAGCGAGCGCGCGAGCGGGGTCGAGCCACCCGCTGCCGCGCCCGAGGCCGCCCATGAATGAGCTGAGCCGTGCCGATGCCGAGGCGCGCGAGCGCGCCCTCGACCCGCAGCGCTCGATCCTGCTGCAGGCGCCGGCCGGATCCGGCAAGACCTCCATGCTCACGCAGCGCTTCCTGCGCCTGTTATGCACGGTGGACGAGCCGGGCGAGATTCTCGCCATCACCTTCACGCGCAAGGCCGCGGCCGAGATGCGCGCCCGCGTGACACAGGCTCTGCGCGGGGAGATCGCAGCCGATGACCCGTGCGCCGCGCAGTTGCACGCGCTCACCGCGGCGGCGCTGCGCCATGGCACGACGCGCGGCTGGAATCTCGCGCACGACCCGGGCGCGCTGCGGATTCAGACCATCGACTCGTTCACCTATTGGCTCGCGAGCCAGCTGCCCATCGCCGCCCGGGCCGGCGGCACGCTGCGGGTCACCGAGACGCCGCAGGAGCTGTATCGCCGTGCGGCGCGCCGCACGCTGCTGGCCGCGGAGGCCGATGCCGTGCTCGGCGCAGACACCGAGCTGCTGTTCGAGCGTCTCGACAACCATTGGAACAACGTCGAGAGGCTGCTCGCAGACATGCTGGAGCAGCGGGCTCACTGGCTGCGCTACGTGCTCGAGACCGGGCCGGGGCAGTTGTGCGCGCGCGTCAATGCGAGTCTCGCCGACATCATCCGCGATCAGCTGGCAGCGGCCAGTGCCGCTTTGCCGCCGGCGCTGCTGCGCGCCGCGCAGCAGCTTCCCGGCGTCGGCCCGCTGGGGAGCGACCCCACGCACCTTCCCGCCTGGAAGCGCCTCGCGCACTGCACCCTGACGGGCGGGCGCTGGCGTGTGAGGCTCACCGAGGAGCTGCTCGGACCTGAGTACGCGCAGGCCGCGGCGCGTGAGGCGCTGCACTCCTGCATCGCTCACTTGAGCCGCGTACCGGGGAGCGCGCAGCTGCTGCAGGGCGTGGCAGCACTGCCGGCGGCGGCCTTGAGTGAGGCGGACGAGGCGGCGATCGGGGCGCTGTCGCGCGTGCTCGAGCACGCGGCGCGCGAGCTGCACGTGGAATTCGCACAGCAGGGGCGCGTCGATTACGCCTACGTCACCGGTGCGGCGCGCGCGGCACTCACCGAGGCGGGGCTCCCCACCGAGCTCGCGCTGCGCACCGGCCTGGCATTCACGCACATTCTGGTCGATGAGTTCCAGGACACCTCGCTCGCGCAGTTCCAGCTGCTCGAATCCCTCACCGCCGCCTGGCAGGAGGGCGATGGGCGCACGCTGTTCCTCGTGGGCGATCCGATGCAGTCGATCTATCGCTTCCGCGATGCGGAGGTCGGCCTGTTCATCAGCGCGCGCGAGCATGGCATCGGCAACGTGCGGCTGACGCCATTGCGGCTGACGCGCAATTTCCGCGCCACGCCTGCACTGGTCGAGTGGACCAACCAGGTGTTTGCGCAGGTGTTCCCCGCTGCGGATGAGCTGCGCGCCGGGGCCATCGCCTTCAGGGCCAGCGCCGCCGCCCGGGTGCCGGGCGCGGGGGCGCCGCCGGCCGGCGCCGCCGTGCAACTGCGCCTGTTTCCGGGTGACCGCGACGCCGAGGCGCGGGCGGTCGCCGCGCGCATCGGCGAGCTGCGCAGCCGCGACCGCCACGCGAGCGTGGCGGTGCTGGTGGCGGCACACGCGCACGCCGTTCCGATCGTGAGTGTGCTCAGGGCTGGCGGTGTGGAAGTGCTCGGCGTGGACCTGGTGCCGTTGGCGGAGCGGCCGATCGTGCGCGACCTGGTGCAGCTCACCCGGGCACTGCACGATCTCGGCGACCGCAGCGCCTGGCTCGCCGTGCTGCGCGCGCCCTGGTGTGGCGCGAGCCTGGCGACGCTCACGGCGCTCTCGGGTCCGGAGGATCCGCAGCTCCTGTGGGAAGCGCTCGCGGACTCCGGGCGCCTGGCACGCTGTGCGCCCCGTGACCTGGTGCGCCTCGCGCGCGTGCGCGCAGTGCTGGCCGGGGCGCTCGAGCGACGCGACAGCGCTCCGGCGGCAGACTGGCTCGAGGCGAGTTGGGTACAGCTGGGTGCGCCGGATGCGTACCCGCGAGCGGAGCTCGGGGACGCACGCGTGTTCTTCTGCGCGCTCGCCGAGCGGGCCGCCGCCTTGGAGTGGCGGGGACCGGAGGACTTCCCGGCCCTGCTTCAGGACCTGTACAGCGCTGCGCAAGCCCCGGGCGCAAATCCCGTCCAGGTCATGACCATTCACCGTGCCAAGGGTCTGGAGTTCGATCATGTGTTGGTCCCGGGACTGGACCGCAGCGTCGGCGCAGGTGAGCGACCCCTGCTGCGCTGGATCGACCTGCCGCGCGAGCGCGGCGCGAGTGATCTCATCGTGGCGCCTGCCGCGGTGATCGGGGAGGAGGGCGGGGGCGAGTTGAATGCGTTCCTCGCCGGACTGCTCGCGACCCGTGCCAGGCACGAGCGCACGCGCCTCATGTACGTGGCTGCAACCCGCGCCCGGGAGACGCTGCATCTCTCCGCTGCCCCGAAGATGAAGAGCGGCGGGCGCCTCGAGCCGGACCCGCGCTCGCTGCTCGCGTGCCTGTGGCCGGCGCTCGCTGAGCGCTTCCAGGTACAGGCGGCGCCGGCCCCGGCCGCGCCGGCCGCGAGACACACCCAGGCATTGCCGCTGCGTCGCCTCCGCGACGCGTGGCGGGCGCCGCAGCTGCCCGCGGCCGAGCCGTTGCCGCACCTGCCCCTCGAGCGCGCGTCGATCGAAGCCCCCGAGTTCAGTTGGGTCGGGGAAACCCAGCGTCACATCGGCACCGTGGTGCATGCGCAGCTGGCGCTTATCGCCGACGCGCCCGCACTGCCCACGGCCGAGCAGCTCGAGGCGCAGCGCGCTGCGGTGCTGCGGCAGCTGCGCCGCGAGGGCGTGCCGGAGCGCGAGCGAGCAGAGGCGGCGAACCTGGTGCTCACCGCCCTGGAACGCACCCTCGCTGACGAGCGGGGCCGCTGGATACTCGCCGCCGGACACCGCGAGGCGCACAGCGAGCTGGCCCTGACCGGTGTGGCCGCCGGCCGGCTGCGCAGCGTGGTGATCGATCGCTGCTTCGTGGACGAGGCCGGCACGCGCTGGGTGATCGACTACAAGACCAGCCGCCACGAGGGCGGCTCGCTCGAGAGCTTCCTCGAGCAGGAGATGCAGCGCTACCAGGGGCAGCTTTCGGGCTACGTGGCGCTGGCACGCGCCCTCGGAACGGAACCGGTACGGGCGGCGTTGTACTTTCCGCTGCTCGGGGCGTTCCGCGAGCTGACTTGAGGCTGCACCCAGCCGCCGCCCGCAGCGCCAAGGGCCCGGTGCAGGCGCCGGCGGTGCGCCTCGCGCAACCGCCGGCGCCAACGCCTCAGAACGACAGGAACGCCCCGACGTTGAAGTTGGTGCTCTTGTTTGTGTTGCCGTTATGCGCGTCGGCTTTCACTTCGGTCACCTCAGCCAGCAGCGTCAGGTTCTTGGTCAGCGAGTCGTACACCCCGCCGGTGACCTTGCGGTTCTTGGACACCAGCGTGGGCGAATCGCCCGCGTTGGCGAGGTCGAGCTTGCTCTCCCCGTAGTTGACGCCGAATTTCACCTGGCCCACCTTGTAGGTCGCCTGAACCAGGAACCCGTCCGAGTCGCGCGTGTTACCCGCGGGGTCGGCCGAGCGGATGAACAGGCCGGTCGTGCCCAGACCGCTGCCGTGGTAGTAGTAGGCGAACGCCTCGAAATCCTCCACATCGATCTTGGCGAACACGTCGAATCCCGTACCGTTGTAGTCGTACGCGGTGGGCGTGCCGGGGGGCTCGAAGTTCTGCTTCTGCGAGATGAACGTGGCGGACCCGTAGAACTTGGTCGTACTGTTGATCGGCATCGTCCAGGCGACCTTGCCGTGAAAGCCAGGCGCCTTCTTGCCCGCCGGAGTGCCGGCGCCACCAGCCAACGCGGTGAGCGGATCGAAGATCCCGATGGTGAAGTTCAACCCGGAGTAGTCCGGCGTCGTGTAGTCCATCTGCGCCAGCCAGTCGGTGTAGATGTAGCCCAGGCCGATCGAGCCGAGCGTGGTGTTGGCGGGCGCCGGGCCCGAGGCAGTGCCGGCCCCGCCGACACCGGGCAGCGTCATGTCATTGAGGATCACGTCGCCGCCGAACAGCCCGATGTTGCGGCCGAGGGTGAAGGTCCCCATGTCCTTGTTGCCAAAGGTCATGTAGACCTGACGAACGTCGAGGCCGGTCGTGCCGAGCGCGGTGTTCGAGGCGCCGTTGGCCTCCAGATTGGGACTGCCACCGTCGTTGGTCGCGATGCCGGGAAACAGCCCCAGGTGCGCCGACAGGTCGTAGCCCCCCTGCGTCGTCGCGACTCCGAACGTGAAGGCGGCGGGCAGCAGGCCGTTGCCGATATTGGACACGCTGCTGCCACTCGCGGTACCGACACAGGCGAGGCCGCCGCCGGCGGCAATCGACGGGTTCGAGTCTTCGCATTTGGAATAGATGTAGTGCACGTTGACGTTGCCGGCGATCGAGAACGTCCAGGCGCCGTCGGCCGTCTTCAAATCCACGGCCCCTGCCGGCGTCCCCATCAGAGCGATCAGGACTCCTGCGGCCCAAGGCGCGAGCGGGTAGAGTTTTCCGCGGAGCTTGATCATGAGTTCCTCCTTCAAGGATCTTTTATGCGTTCGAGACTTCATCGTGCGGTGATGCAGCATCCATGTTGCGGATAAGCGTGCATCCACGTTGGGGAAAGCAAGCCATGTGCCAGTGGTCGTATCGGCGCAGCAACAACGGGCGCTGTTATCGAACAATGGGTTATCGGCACCGCGCCGCATTGCGGCGAACAGCGTTGCCAGAAAAGCCACACTCGGCCTGCGTTGTGTTACCGAAGCGCTACACCGGCGCGGGCCGATGCACCTGCGCTGCAAAGCTGGCGCTGATTGGCTCAATGGTGATCGCAGGCGTTCTGTCGCAGGCCGGGTTCGCGGCCGAAGCGGACTCTGCGGACCTGCCGGGTAATTCCGCGACTGCACAGGAGTTGCCCCAGGTAATCGTGATCGGCAACGCACCGCTCCTGGGCTTCGGTCTGCCGTTGAATCAGGTGCCCTCGAATGTCCAGACCGCAGACAGTCAGGACCTGAAGCGTGCGCAGAGTGCCGAGGTCACCGAATACTTCAACAGAGCATTCAGCGGCGTCAACGTCAGCGAAAGCGCCGACAATCCCTTTCAGCGGGACATCAACTATCACGGGTTCACCGCCTCCCCGTTGCTCGGAACGCCCGAGGGCCTGTCCGTCTATGTCGATGGCGTGCGCGTCAATGAGTCATTCGGCGACACGGTCAACTGGGACCTGATCCCGGAATCCGCGATCTCCACCGTCTCACTCATTTCAGGCTCCAACCCGGTCTTCGGGCTGAACACGCTCGGTGGAGCGCTGGCGCTGCAGACCAAGAGCGGACACGACAATCCCGGAACGGAATTCGAGGCCTATGGTGGCTCCTTTGGTCGGCGCTCGTTCCAGGCGGAGAGCGGCAGCGCGCGCGGGCCCTTCGATTACTTCGCCACCGTTCAGTACTTCGACGAGACCGGCTGGCGCGACATGTCCCCGACGACCGTCTGGCAGGCCTTTGGCAAAGTGGGCTGGCAAAACGACACGACCGATGTGGACCTGAGCTACACCTACGCGGATACGCGCCTGTTCGGCAACGGTGCAGCGCCGTTGAGCATGCTCTACTACCGACGCGAGCAGAGCTACACCCCCGACTCCACCCACAACCTGCTGCACTTCGCGAACCTCACCGGCACGCAGTTTCTGTCCGCCCACCTGTTGCTTTCGGCGAGCGCCTACTACCGCCGTCTGATCACCGACAGCAGCAACGGCAGCAACAACGATAATTACCTTGCGGCGGGCTACGCCGGGCCACCGCTCGACTGCGGCGTGCCGCCGGCGGACCGGCTCGCGATCGCTTATTGCTCGAACGCCACCACCCAGGTATCGGGCCTGGCTCAGCGCACGGCGGGATTCGGGCTGCAGTTGACGGACTCGCAGGATTTTTTCGGCAGGAAGAACCAGGGCATCGTCGGGGTCGACTACCACGATTCCAACGACGATTTTGCGCAGGCATTCCGCTACGGGACGTTCGCTCCGGACCGCACGCTCATCTACCTCGACAATCCGCTCAACAACGAGACGGTCATCTCGCTCCGGGGCAGCAACAGGATCTTCGGCGCTTACCTGACTGATACCCTGTCCCCGGGCCGATTGCTGCACGTTACCGTATCCGCCCGTTACAACCGCAGCAGCGAAGTGCTCAACGGCTATCACCTGGATACCGATGTGGGCGATGCGGGCGCCGGCTTTGATACCGCCGGCCCGCTCGTCGGCCGGCACACCTTCAGTCGAATCAATCCGGCGATCGGCTTGACCGTCACGCCGACTGAATTGGTGACGTACTACGCCAACTACAACGAGGCGAGTCGCGCACCGAGCGTCGTGGAGCTGGGGTGCGCAAATCCGCTGCGTCCGTGCGGGCTGCCGAACGATTTTGCGAGCGACCCGGATCTGAAACAGGTGGTTGCGCAGACACTCGAGATAGGCCTGCGCGGGAGTCGCGCGGATCGGCGCTTGAACTGGAGTGCCGACGTTTTTCGCACCCTGAATCGCGACGACATCCAGTTCATCGCCGCGACGACCAATGCCGGCTACTTTGACAACGTCGGCGGCACGCGCCGGCAAGGCCTGGACCTCGCGGTGGGCGGAAAGGTCGGCGCCTTGCAGTGGCATCTGGCCTATAGCCTGGTCGCTGCAACCTTCCGGTCCAGTTTTGTCGTCAGCGCCGAATCCAACAGCACTGCGGACGCCAACGGCGACATCGTGGTTCGTCCCGGAGACCGGATTCCCCTGACACCGCGCCACACCGGCAGGCTGCTGCTCGATTACCAGGCGAGTCCGCGCCTGCAGCTCGGCGGCAACCTCAGCGTCGTTTCCGGCTCCTATCTGCATGGCAACGAGAACAACGCCAATCAGGCGGGCGGTACCAATGGTGAGGGCGCCTTGATCGCGCCGACCGGGACCGGATGGATTGCGAGCTATGCGCTCGTCAATCTGCAGGGCACCTACGGCCTGGAAAAGTCTGTCGATCTTTTCGCCCGTATCGTAAACGTACTGGACAAGCAGTATTCCACCGCGGGCTTCCTGACCACCAACACCTTCAACCCGAATGGCACTTTCCGCTCCAGCCCGCTCGACCCGACCCATGAAAACGCGGTCTCACCGGGCACCCCGCGCGCAGTCTGGGCCGGTGTCAGGGTGCACTTCGACTAGCTCCGTGCAGCGCGGCTGTGCCATTTCCGTCACAGACCCGCGAGCGACGCAACGGCGCGCCGCGTGGTTGCATCGCCGTGAGCCGCTCGACATACTCGCCGTGTGAACCGGCAGTGCTCCCATGACAGGAGAACGGCTATGACCTGGGTGACTCCTTGCGCGATTGACTTGCGCCTTGGCTTCGAGATTACGACCTACGTGGCCCATCGCTGATCGCGTCAGCCGCCCGCCGTCAGGGCGGGCGGCTCGTTCCCGCTCGACTCGAACCTCGGCTGCGAGCGCGCTGGCCATCTGTATTCTGCTGGCTGGCGTCGTCCCTGCTGGCGCAGCGGCGCCGGATGCCGGCGCCGCGCAGCCCGAATTCGACGGCCAATGCGTGATGGGGCTCGCGGAGGGTCACTCCATCGCGACCAACTGCTCGATCACCTGGACGGCAAAGGACGGCAAGCGGTACTGCTTCAGCAGCGAGGAAGCGAAGAAGCAGTTTCTCGAGGACCCGCAGGGCAACATCTCGCGTGCACTGGACTTCAGCGCGGCCGGCGCGGTGCAGGCGACCGGCGAGCGCATGGACGCCTACAAGACCGAGGACGTCGAGACCTTTGTCTCGCACGCCATCGCCGAGACCGTCGCGCGCAACGGGGGCATCTTCCCGCTCGTCGATCCGGTGAGTGGCACGTCGCTCAGGCTGATCTACGAAAAAATCGACTTCACCCGCACGCTCCACGGCTATGGCTTCTTTCCGGACGTGATCTTCCACGCCCAGGACGATGCGCAAAAGCGCTATCTGATCGACTTCTGGGTCAAGCCGGGCGCGGACAAGCTCGAGATCGTCGATACCCGCATCCGCAAGGCGCCCAAGCGCGAGGGCACGGCGTGGACGCTGCAGACCCGGCAGCCGATTCCGTGGTGGTGGATTCCGGCATCCGAGCACCCCGGCAAGACCGAGCAGACGCGCGGGTGGGAAGTGATGTCGGCGGTGGAAGAGAGCGTCGTGCAAAGACGCGATCCGAAGCAGGGGACCATGAAGCTCAAGGACCCGGTGACCGGCGAGACGCTGGAGCTGGACTTCGTGGGTACGCATCAGCCCGTGCGCCGCCTGGCGCAGGACGGCCGTTTCTTCGCCTGCACGGATTTTCGCAAGGCCGGCACCACCGACCAGTTCTACGACATCGACTTCTGGGTAAACGAGCACGGCGGCAAGCTGGCGGTGGACGAGATCCGCGTGCACAAGGTGCCGGTGAAGCAGGAGGACGGCAGCTGGGTGCAGAAGTCGCGTTACAACTTCGACGATCTCAAGTTCGACGTCGTGCCTTAGTATTAGTAGAAGAATATCCCGGCGTCGCCGCGGTTCGGCGGATGTCGCAGATGAGCTCAAGCCACGCACACGCAGCGCTTGCGGCGCTGGCCGCGGTCACACTGACGGGTTGCGCCAGCGCCCCGCAGGCCCCGCCACCGGATCCGTCGCGCACGGCGGCGGCGTTCGCCGCCCGGCGCCTGGACGCGCTGCCCGGCAGTGCGCCGGCGCAGCCGGGTTGGAGTTTCCAGGAGTGGTTCGATGCCGCACTCAGGCTGAACCCGCAGCTCGCGGAAGGCCGCGCCCGCGTATTGGCGGCGGGGGCGGGCGAGCGCACAGCCGCGCAGCATCCGAACCCGAGCCTGGACCTGTTCGGGGAATACGTCGAAACGGCCGCGCACAGCAGCGCGTGGCTGTACGGGCTGTCACTCGATTTTCTGCTCCGTCGCCCCGGTGATCGCGCGCGCGCCCGGCGCAACGCTGCCCTGCAAACCGCGCTCGCCGAATCGGATCTGGCGGAGGCGATCTGGCATGTGCGGGCGTCGCTGCGCCTCGCGCTCCTGGACGTAGCCTCCGCCCGCGACGAGACGGCGCTGCTCGAGGCCCTGATTGGCGAGCGCCAGGCGCTCCTCGAGAGCATCCGGGCGCAGGCGGACGCGGGCGAGCTCGCGCGCACCGGGCAGCTGGCGAGCGAGCTGGAACTCACACGCGCCAGGCAGCGACTGCAGCACGCGCAGGCACGCCGGCTCGACGCCGAGGCGCGCCTCGCCGCGGCGGTGGGGCTGCCAGCCTCGGCGCTGGAGGGGGCAGCAGTTGGCTGGGATCGGTGGGCGGACATTGCCGCGCTCGCTCCCGCCGCGGCCAGCGACTGGCGCGGCGAGGCGCTCATCGGGCGCCCGGAAATCGTGCGGGCGCTGCGCGAGTACGATCTGGCGGATATCTCACTGCAGGGCGAATTCGCCAAGCGCTGGCCGCAGGCGCACCTCAACCCGGGCTACGCCTGGGGCCGCGACGGCATCCGCGAGGATCCCCTGAACGATGTCGCGCGCGAGAGCGCGCTGGGTGTCGGCTTCGAGCTGCCGTTGTTCAACCAGCACCAGGGCGTCATCGGTGAAGCCCTCGCGCGCCGTGACACCGCGCGTGAGCATCTCATCGCGATCCAGGCGGATATGTACGAGCAGATCGATCGCGCCGAGCGGGCCTGGCCGCAGGCGCGCCGTGCCTGGGAGCAGGCCGCGGCGGCGGCTGCGATCGCCAGCCGGCTGCGCGAGGCCGAGACGCGCGCGCTCATGGCCGGGGTCACCGATCGCAGCGGCTCACTGGCCACCGCGGCGGCGGCAACCGAGGCGGAGCTGTCGCTGCTACAGGCCGCCTACGAGGCCCAACTTGCCTTCGGCGCCCTCGAGGACGCGTACCGCCGGCCTCTGCAGCCCGACCCGGCAGTGCGCGATCCGGGTAACCCAGTGTCATGAAGGTCTCGATACCACCGGTGCTGCTGGCCTTGCTGGCGGGGGTGAGCTACGCGGGCGAACCTGCGGCGCTCGCGCTCACCGACGCGCAGCAGCGCGCCGCGGGGGTCCGGGTCGATCACCCGGTTGCCATGACGAACGTGCCGCAGGTGGAGGCTTACGGCGTGGTCCTCGACCCGGCAGCGCTCGTCACCGACATGGGTCGGATGGAGAGCACGCAGGCCGCCTGGCATGCAGCGCAGGCGGATGTCGTGCGGCTGGCGGGGCTGTACCGGGACAACCTGAACGCGTCGCTCAAGTCCCTGCAGCTGGCGCAGGCGCAGGAGAGTGAGACCGGCGCGCAGGCACGAGCGGCGGCGACGACGTTCGCGCTGCAATGGGGGCCGGTCGCCGCCCTCGGCGCGGACAAGCGCCGCGCGCTCATCGAAGCTTTGAGCGCGAGCCGCCAGCTGCTCGTGCGCGCGGGGCTCCCCGGACACCACCTGGCGGACTCAGTGGGCCCGCGGGCGCTGCTGGAAATCGACGGTGTGAGCGTCGCGGCGCGCGTGCTCGGGTCGCTGCAGAGAACCGACCCACAGCTGCAGGGTGCTGCCTGGTTGCTCGCAGTCGAGCGCGCGCCGGCGGGACTCGGGCCCGGCGCGCACGTGCGGGTGCTGCTCGAGCGCGCGCCAGTCAAGGGCGTATTGGTTCCGGCGGCGGCGCTCCTCTACGACGAGAGCGGTGCCTACGTGTACCGTAGCGCCGGACCGAGCTCGGGCGGCAAGCAACAGTACCAGGCGGTCGTAGTGCGGCTGCTTTCAGCCATGGGCGACGGCTGGCTGGTGAGCGGATTGGACACCTCCGACGCCATCGTGGTGCATGGCGCCGGCGTGCTGTGGTCGCTCCAGGGGATCAGCACCTTCTCGGCCGCAGAAGCAGAGCACGACTGAGCCCATGCTTGCCGCCTGCGTTCGTGGCTCGATCGCACACCCGAAGATCGTCACGGCGCTCTCGCTGTTGATAGCGCTGTTCGGCGCCAACGCGCTCCTGAACGCGCAGCTCGACGTGTTTCCGGACTTCGCCCCGCCGCACGTGCTGGTGCAGACCGAGGCGCCGGGGCTGGATGCCGCCCAGGTCGAGGCGCTGGTGACGCGACCGCTCGAGGGTCTGCTCGCCGGCGCCGAGAACGTCGCAGCCATTCGCTCGACCTCGAGCGAGGGACTGTCGGCCATTCAGGTCGTCTTCGGCGGCGGTGGTGATCCCTATCGACAGCGCCAGGTGATCACCGAGCGCCTGGCGCAGGCCGCGGCGCTCCTGCCGGCCGGCACCGGGCCACCGCTCCTGTCGCCCCTCAGCTCCTCGATGGAGTACCTGCTGCATTTCGGCTTCACGAGCGATCGGCTCTCGCCGATGGAGCTGCGCGACCTCGTGCGCTGGACGGTCAAGCCTCAGATCCTCGCCGTTCCCGGGGTCGCGCAGGCGCAGATTTTCGGGGGCGATTCCCGCGAACGGCAGGTGCTGATCGACCCGCTCAGACTGCAGGCGGCCGGGGTGACGCTCGAGGACGTGTACGAGGCGGTGCGCCGCGGGACCGGGCTCATCGGTGGCGGCTACCTGGAGACCGCCACTCAGCGCATCGTGCTGCAGGCCCAGGCGCCGGGGGATTCGCCCGAGGCGCTCGCCAAAGCGCTCATCACTACCCGCGACGGGCTGCCGCTGCGCCTCGGCGATGTCGCCACCGTGCGGGACGGCCCCGCGCCGCGCTTCGGCGCTGCGATGATCGGCGGACGCCCGGGCATACTCGTGGAGACCTCGACGCAGTTTGGCGCCAACACTCTCGAGGTGTCGTACGCGCTCGAGAGCCTGCTCGCCACGCTCGCCCCCGCGCTCGCGGCACAGGGTGTGCAATATCATCCGGCGCTCTTGAGGCCGGCGAGCTTCATCGAGAGCGCGATCGCCAAGCTGCGCAATTCGCTGCTGGTCGGTGCAGTGCTGGTGGTCGCGCTGCTGCTCGTGACGCTGCGTGACTGGCGGGGCGCGTTGATCTCGTTCAGCTCGATTCCGGTGTCGCTGCTCGCGACGGTGTGGGTTCTCATGAGTCGCGGCATCTCGCTCAACACGATGAGCCTGGGCGGGCTGGTCGTGGCACTCGGGGTGGTCGTCGACGACGCGGTGATAGACGTCGAGAACATCACGCGCCGGCGGCGCGAGGCGCCGCCCGGCACGGACGGCCGGCAGCTTCTCATCGATGCATCGCTCGAGGTCAGACGCCCGGTGTTCTATGCCACCGCCGCGGTGGCCGTGGCGTTCCTGCCGATCTTCATGCTGTCCGGACTCCAGGGGTCGTTCTTTCGGCCGCTGGCGACGGCCTTCATGGTGGCAGTCGGGCTCTCGCTGCTCGTCGCCATGAGCGCCACCCCGGCGCTGTGCGCGCTCCTCATGGACCGCTACGTGCCGCGACCGGAGGCGCCGTGGCTGCGCCGCTGCAAGACGCTGCAGCATGAGGCCATCCACCGGCTGCATGCACGCCCGCTGCTGGTTCTCGCCACGCTGCTGCTGACCGGCGCCGCGGGAGCCGTGCTCCTGCCTACACTGGGTGCGCGGCTCCTGCCCGACTTCCGCGAGGACTACCTGATCGCCCACGCCGCCCTGCGACCCGGCATCGCGCTCGAAGAGACCGCGCGTGTGGGCCGGCAGATCGCCGAACGGCTGGCGGCCATCCGCGGCGTTCGCAGCGTTGCCGAGCAGATCGGGCGCGCCGAGAACGGGCAGGATCCGGATGCGCCGAACAAGAGCGAGTTCGAGATTCGGCTCGACCGCTCGCAGGGCCTCACGTCCGAGCAGCTCGACACCAGGGTCCGCGCGGTGTTCGACGACTTTCCGAACCAGCTCGTGGAGATTTATTCAGTGCTCGTCGAGCGCATCGGCGAGACCCTCTCTGGCGAAGGCGCGCCGTTTTTCGTCAGTGTCTTCGGCCCGGATCTGGACGTGGACGATCGGGTGGCCGCCGACATCGCCGCGGTGCTGCAGCGCCTGCCGCAAAGCGGCAACGTACGCCTCAAGGCACCGCCGCGCCAGGTGCAGCTGCACATGACGCTGCGGCCGGAGCGGCTGATGCTGTACGGGCTGGAAGCCTCCACCGTGCTGCGTACGGTGAATGCGGCGTTCCACGGAGCGGGCGTCGCCGAACTCACCCGGGCCGATCGCAGCGTACCGGTGAGCGTGCACATCGCCGGGCTGCGTCCTACCCCGCAGAGCGTCGGCGATCTGCTGCTGCGCGGCCGTGACGGCGCGCTGGTGCCGCTGTCCGCCGTCGCCACGCTCGAGCTGGTGTCGGCGCGCAGCCTCATCGACCATGAGAGCGGGCTGCGCCGCCAGATCGTCGTCGTCAACCCGAAGACTTCCGACCAGGCGGGCTACGCACGGGCGGCGCGACAGGCGGTAGCAGCGCAAGTCAAGCTCCCCCCCGAGGTCTATCTGCGCTACGGCGGCGAAGCTCCCGCCGTCGCGGCTGCCGCACAGGACCTGCTGCTGCATGCGCTCGCCGCGCTCGTGCTGATCGTGCTGCTGCTGGCGCTGGCGTTCGCCCGCAACCGCCACGTTCTGCTGGTACTCGTGGCCGTGCCGAGCGCGCTCCTTGGCGGCGTGGCCGCCGTGGCGGTCACCGGCGACTCGGTCTCCCTTGGAGCGATGGTGGGCTTCGTCGCTCTGTTCGGCATGGCGGCGCGCAACACCATCCTGCTCATCTCCCACTACGATCACCTGGTCGCGGTTGAAGGACAGGCGTGGGGACTGGCGACCGCGGCACGCGGCGCGGCCGAGCGGCTCACGCCGGTACTGCTCACGGCCTCGCTGACGGCGCTCGCCCTGTTGCCGGTCGCGATTCAGCTGCGCCAGCCCGGGCACGAGATCGAAGGGCCGATGGCGGTCGTGATTCTTGGGGGGCTCGTCTCCTCGACTCTCGTCACCCTCGTGCTCATCCCGCCGCTCGCGGCGCGCTGGCTGCGCCCCGGCTGAGGCCCGCGCCTGCTCCCCGGGTCCGCATCGGTGTGCGTGTGTCACATTCGACACGACTCTGTGGCGCGCGCGACGCTTGGTCACCCGCCGGCGCGGCGGTACTTCCGCGCCCGGATGGACAAGCCTATGATAATCGAGCTTTTCGTACGGTGAGTCCGTCACTGGCACGACACCTGCTAGAGGAAACAACCAGTCGCAAGGCCACGTCGCGACGTTCACGCCGGAGCGTGGGGCGTCGCCAGGGCGGGGCGCTCGGAAGAGTCTAAAACACAACGCGAATCGAGGAGACTGCCTATGCAATTCGATTCAAAGGGAAGGCTTTGGAGGATGTTGGCAATCCTCGCATTCGGGGCCGGGTGTACCGCGGCGATCAGTGACGAAGTCACCGACCGCGCCAAGGATCCTGATCTGTGGGCAGCGCCGGGCGGCGATCAGGCCCTGACACGCCACAGCCGACTGAAAGACATCACGACGGCGAACGTCGCGGGCCTGCAGATGGTGTGGTCGCAGTCCAGCGGAACCCTGCGCGGGCACGAGGGCCAGCCGCTGGTCGTCACCGTCGACAACACGCCCATGATGTACATGGAGAGCGGCTGGCCGAACATCATTCAGGCGCTCGACCTCACCGATCCGGACCATCCGCGAGAGATGTGGAACTACAAGAAGGCTACGAATCGCGATGACTCGGCGGTCCCGCGCGCCTGCTGCGATACCGTCAACCGCGGTCCTTCCTATGCGGACGGGAAGCTCGTGTTCGGCACCCTCGATGGCTTCGTCATCGCGCTCGACGCGAAGACGGGCAAGGAGATCTGGGTCGTCAAGCACGCCTACCCCGCCAAGGGCGAGACCATCACGCCGGCGCCGCTCATTGCCGACGGCAAGGTGGTCATCGGCTTCGGTGGTGATGAGTTTGCGGCACGCGGTCGCCTGACCGCGTACGACCTCGCGACCGGCAAGAAGGTGTGGGAGTGCCACAGCACCGGTAGCGACAAGGACGTGTGCCTGACGCCTGCCACCAACAAGGCGCACCCGGAATACGGCAAGGCCGGCTCCGATGTCGGCATTAGCAGCTATCCCGGTGACGAGTGGCAGCGCGGCGGCGGGGCGCTGTGGGGCTTCTACAGCTACGATCCGGAGCTGAAGCTCGTCTATGCCTCGACCGGCAACCCCGGCCTGTGGAGCCCGTCCTATCGCTGCAGCGAGAAGACTCACGAAGCGTGCAACACGGGCAAGCAGGACAACAAGTGGTCGATGGCGATCTTCGCGCGCAAGCTCGACACGGGTGAGGCGGTCTGGGTCTACCAGATGACGCCCTTCGACCAGTGGGACTACGACGGCATCAACGAGAACATGCTCGAGGACCTGACGGTCGACGGCAAGGCTCGCAAGGT